>ENA-UPTF01000612-UPTF01000612.1-marine-metagenome-genome-assembly--contig:-NODE-612-length-24412-cov-3.227656_pt1 | contig 24412 bp, 23 predicted proteins | sample MGYA00238166_ERZ767019 | MGnify/ENA primary metagenome ERZ767019 (study PRJEB28930, sample SAMN06266391) | marine metagenome | isolation source: Sea water from 250 m depth | place: Atlantic Ocean | study... | reverse complement strand
ATAAGAACTGCATGCCGGTCAGGTTGAGATACTATCAAACGTAACTTTTTCCCTTCTTCTTCTGACCATGTCCGTAAAAATTCAAACTTTCCAGGGGCATACATCAGTGCCCAGGATGGTGCAATGTCTCCAGGTTTTAAATCTTTACTGTCATCTTTTTCTAGGCCAGAGGTAATGGATTCTTCCTGCGCCATTACCGAGCCCAACATTAATCCAATCATTATTAATGTAAATAATTTCAATTTCATGTTAATACCGCATCTTTTTTATTGTTCTGTACTTAAATATTTATTCAATCAAGCAGGATCAATACTCGACAATCTTTTAACACGTTATAAGAACGATTTGCCAAATCAATTTTAGAAACATCTGCATTACTGATAACAATATCTGTCCTGTTTGTACCGGAAGTTGAAACGCCTTTAACTACTAAGGGATTGCCTAAAACACGAGGATCTTTCTGTGCAGCTTCTAAAGATTTTGAGTATCCAGCTACGCCATTGGTCACCGCATATGAACGGTCGTAGGTACCAGGGCCGTAGACTGCATTCCCATTTTGGTCTAAAATCCTGGGTGCCATGGCCGGGCGGGTTTTGAGCCCGCGGGCATCAATAATGACACCTGTAATGCCGCCTGTCGTTGGTGTAGTTGCTGCACCAGTACCCGGCTGGGCAGTCCCAGGCGCGGCGGCAGCTACTGTTAACGGCGGAAGCATAATATCAGAAATGCCGCTCATAGACACAGAGTATTCCACTTCAACAGAAGTATCACTCAAATACTTTGGATCACCAACTTGGCGAGCACCACGTATAAATCCACGTACCTTGGTATTGATCACATCATCAACCATTGCACCACTCATAGTGGTTTCACTGGTAAGGGTTACCCCATTGACAATTTCGATAAGTTGCCGAAGAGCATCCTGTTTGGCAATCCGTAGGGCCATTCGACGTGCCTGCCCCGCATTGATTACGTTCTGAGGCACAAATCCAATGCCAACAGCGGCAATAGTTTGATCCGAATAGTTAATGCTGCCATTATCCAATTGTGTCACCACACCTTGAGAAAAGGCCATACTCAATAATACTACGGATAATCCAATTAATCTTTTCATGCGATACCTCGTCATTGTACAACTTCTGCAGTGATTCGATTCCCGGTTAACCCGGTTACTCTAAAATTCAATCCATCAGGGCTTGTTTGGGCTAAACCCATAGCCAAAGCCTGAGATTTTCCTTCAAATTCCACTTCGTACTCTGCCACACCATCATTTAAGCTTTTGGCATAGGCATTCCGAATCCCCGAAACAGTTTGTGCTTTTAAGAAAGATTCAAATGTCATATAACTCATAAAATCAGCACCTTTGAGTACAATAAACACTTTAACAAAATTCGATTGTTGGGTGCTCCATTTGATAACCAGCTGGGAAATGATATTTTTACCTAAAGCATCCGCCGCATTATTAACCGCAGTAACACCTGCTGTAGACGCCGAAATATGGGGATGTTTCCCGCGAGCTTGGGGCACCACAGCTAATATTTCACCTGTGTCAGCCCGGATAATCTTTGCATTTAAATCTGCCTGACCCGAGGTCATAGGGCCAAATTTTCCACCAGAAGAAATCTTTGCTGTACCAATAACGATTACCTCTGCACCAAGCATACTAGCGATCTTGGCAGCTGCGGATACATTCCCTGCCAGGGCCTGGGTATAATCAGCTTCACCTTTCAATGCCTGAACCAATTGACGGTCTACTACGTCAAATCCTTTTTCATAAAACATGGCCAACAGTTTCGTCTCGGCAAAATCTGTGGATGCGTTATCAATCAGGTTTTCTTCGCGCACCATAAAGATGATCCTGGGACGATTCATGGCATTAAGAAGCGTCTGAAGGGCAGCTTCATCCGCCATGACCTGATCGATCATATCTGTAACTTCAGCTTCAATTGTGATCTCCCAGTTGCCATCAGGTCCTTGACTTTCTTTCGTTACTTTAAATGATTTAACAAATCCCTGGGCTTTGGAATAAATATTATCTTCAATCGATGTGGCTGTTACAGTTGTTGTGGAAGTCATATAAGCACCTAGCCCCTGTTCAACAGCATCACGTTTTGCCTGTTCTGTGGCTGCATCTTTGGTAAGGCCATAACCCGTACCAGTAGCCGTAAGAGATTGCCCCTCAAGCACTGTCAGCAATAACAGAAACACGATTCCAGTAGTTTTATATAAGGTTTTTAACATTTCCATCCATAATTGATTATGCACAAATGCAGGGTAAATTATCCAATTCAAAGCCGTTAAGCAATATATAATGTGATCTGGATCAAACTCTTTGTTTCAGTTTATTTTCATTTATTGTTGAATCAAGGTATATTCACAGTGAATAAACTTTCCGAGGAATTCATTATGCTTAAAAAATATGGTTCATTGATTTCAGTTTTTATTCTACTGTTTCTGGTTGCCTGCGCCACAAAACCGGAAAGTGATGTAGATACACCTGAATATCACTTTAAAGCTGGTATGCGTGCGATCGATAACAGTGATTATCAACAAGCGATTAAATCATTCCAGCGATCGGTTGACCTGGATAAAAAATTTGCCCTTGGATATGGCGGCCTTGGTTTAGCCCATGCTCATCTTGGCCAAAATAGTGAAGCCAAAAAAAATGCTTCTACATGTGCCAGCAGGGGGTCAAAGGATCCGGAAGCACTTTCTTTAAGTGCCCAAGCATGGATTGTTATGCGCGATTCGGAGAAAAGATGGTTCAAACGAGCAGAGGATTACCTGAAAAAAGCCTTGAGACGAGACGAAGAACATGAAGGCGCCATGTACTGGTACGGTACCGCTCACCTGTATAATTACGAATTTGATGAAGCAGAAGATTTTTTCCGTAAAGTAGTGGATAAACGCGGTGATTATGCTGGCAAAGCAGACGCAAAATGGAAATTGGCACAAAAAATTGTCCGTGCCATGCCCGGTACGCCCATTGGTAAAAAGGTTGCATTAAAAGAAAAAATCAATCGCGCAGACCTGGCCGTATTATTCTCCGAAGAATTAAAAATTGGTGTTTTGTTCGATAGAATGCCAGTACAAAATGCTGGTGGATTTCAAACACCAGGGCAAGCGGCACAAACAGCAACAATAACAGTACCGAATGATGCTAATGGCCACTGGGCCGAAACATGGATTAAAGATATGATTCGCTACGGTATTATGGGTGTTGAGCCGGATGGTAATTTTTACCCGGATGACAACATCAACCGGGCAATCTATGCCATGGCAGTACAGAGACTACTCGTTGTGGCCACCAGGGACGAAAGCCTTGAAACACGTTATTTTGGTGAAGCCCAAAGCCGTTTCAGTGATGTGCCCAGCAGTCACTTTGCCTACAATGCCATGGCACTTTGTGCTGAGCGAGGTATCATGCAGTCTGATGTTATTACTGGCCGATTTGACCCCGCTGGAAATGTTGCAGGAGCCGATGCTTTACTTATTATTCGCACACTGCAGACATCATTAAGAATGACATTTTAAATTAATTTATTTTCTAGAAAAAAAGGGCCACTTCGGTGGCCCTTTTTGTTTCCGCTCCCCTCAGGATTAAAGTAAATTAGGACCTATGCGGAAGTCCAAAATTATAATCTTATTTTTCATTGTTTTCTTTTCATTGAGATGCGTTGAAACATTAATTACTGTACGTGTTTTCCCCGATGGAAAATACCATATGAAATATCATACACAAGGAGATAGAAAAGATGTTTTCAATCAAGACTTCCCCATCCCCACGCAAAGTCCTTGGGCTGCTGAAATCATTGAGGAGCGCAGGGAAGGCAATGATGAACCCGTTCATATTATTAATTCGGAAGCAATATTAAGTGGCACAACAACATTCTTTTCTGAAACAGATGGGCCGGCGCCACCGCGACATCCGATAACTGTTCAAAAAAACGATCAGTTATTTTCCACTAGATATAGTTTTCGTCAATTATTTCAAGGGCGACGCGTGCACCAAAAATATCCTCTTTTAGCAAAAGCCATGCAGGATGCAGGTGAGGATTCAAGCGATAAAATTGTTGAGACTGAAATCATCATGTATTGCCTTCAAGCAGGGATAAGTGACTTGCAGGATCGTTTGCCGATTAAGGATCTATTGAAAGAGCGCATTCTTAATCATTTTCGCGGCGTATTTCACAAGGCAGAGGAAGAGGGAAACTTATTTGGAATTATTGATAAGGAGCATAAACAAGATTTATTTTCGCTACCCAAGGGATTGATCAAAACCAATTTGAGACCTTTTTTGGCAGATCTTCCCGAAAACTTTACCCAAGAATGTATGGACGCCATGTCTCCTTATATTGATGAAGCAAATGTAACTGTGAACCTTAATGACGATACATTTAAATTTGTTGGTATCCTGCCTGGTGTAATTACCCGAACCAACGCTGATTCAATATTTAATGATACATTATTGTGGACTTTTAATTACGAAGATTTTCTTAATGATGATTACGTTATAGAGGCAGCATCTATTGTCTATCATCCAAAAAAGATTCAAATCGCAATTGTGATTGGTGCTTTGGCAGCACTGATTGGCTTAATTTCAATATCTAGAAGAAAGAGGATATCATGAAACATATTTTGACTGTTCTTATTATGCTTACATCAATTTTGATGGCTAAACCTAAGTTCACGGACAAGCAAATCGCCGCTATGACGCCACAATATTTTTCAAGAAATCATACGGCCCCCAAACTTACGGGCCTCAAAATATATACTGATGGGGGCGAACGTATTTATCATGTGGAAATCAAAGCCGACCGAAACCGCTCCAGCGAAGATTTAAGTTTTGCTGTTTCTGCCCTGGCTAATATGGGCCAATATGCAAAGAAACCTTTTAAAAAATATGTGGTTGTAATGCATTATGATGTACGAGGTAAAGGAACAGACATTTGTGAAGCAAATGCACGCTGCACCGCCGATTATATGATACGAAAACAGATCACCTATGATCATTGGTATAAAAAATGTATCTCATTTACATCAACTTGAGAAAGTAACAATTAAACCCATACTCTTTATTCTGCTAATGGTGGGCATCCTGACTCCCCAAGCAGCCGACAGTTTAGATTTTGAAATGCCGGTATTTTCTTTTACGCCAAAAGTGTTTCATCACCCTGACCGGGTTTTTTTCAATACAAGGGCATTTGAATTAGAAGTATTCGCAAATTTTCCAAAAGAAGATATTCGATCGGTGAGCCTTTTTTATAAAACAGATACAATGCCCAGATATATTGAATTCCCATTTGATTTAGAAGAAAAACGATTCGCATTTCGCTACGATCCACGAGAGAAACCAGCAAAAAAAATCACATATTTCTTTTCTGTTGGTTTAAAAAACGGGTCTCTTTACGCAACGCCTGTTGACACTACAGGTAACCTGTCGCCCATTACAAAATACCTCTTAGACCCCAGAGAATATTTTAAAAAGCGAGCATCTTTGAGAAATTAGATTTGGTGGATATCCAAAAAAAAACTCAGGCTTTAAAAGATCAGATCAATGATCATAATTATCGCTATTATGTATTGGATGACCCACATATTTCCGATAGTGAATATGATGGACTTTTCCGCGAATTACAAAAGCTCGAATCTGAAAATCCTGAATTAATTACAAAAGATTCTCCCACGCAACGTGTTGGCAACAAACCCCTATCATCATTTGATACAATCACGCACCGCATTCCCATGCTTTCACTTGCCAACGCAATGGATGAAATGGAACTTCGCGCTTTTGATAACAGAATTAAAAAGAGCCTCAATACAAACGATGATATTGTATATATGGCAGAACCAAAATTGGATGGACTTGCAGTCGAGTTAGTCTACGAAAATGGATTATTTGTAAATGGATCAACCCGTGGTGATGGTAATACTGGTGAAAATATTACTCAAAATTTAAAAACAATTTCTGCTATTCCTCTTTCCTTACGAACTGACATATATGATGCGCCATCATTATTAGAAGTTCGAGGAGAGGTATTTATATCTAAAAATGGTTTTAAAAAATTAAATAAAATGAGAGAAATGGAGGGTCTTCCACTTTTTGCTAATCCAAGGAATGCTGCAGCGGGTAGCCTTCGCCAGCTAGATTCCAGCATAACTGCCCAACGCCCATTATCTATTTATTGTTACGAAGCGGGAACTATCGAAGGGATTTCATTCGATCAACATCAAAAATTTCTATCCGCTTTAAAAGAGTGGGGATTCCCTGTTAATCCTCAAATTAAAAAAGTAAAAAATATTGATGATGTTATTGATTTTCACCATGATATGGAAAAAAAACGCGATGTACTTCCATACGAGATTGATGGGACGGTTTTTAAGGTCAATGCTACTGCCCAGCGTAATACATTAGGGATTCGAAGTCGTTCCCCACGATGGGCCATCGCAGGAAAATTCAAAGCGCAACAGGTAACCTCAGTTGTGGTTGATATTATTCCATCTGTTGGCCGAACAGGTGCCATCACACCGGTAGCTAAACTCGATCCAGTTAATGTGGGTGGTGTTGTTGTCACTAATGCAACACTTCACAATCAAGACGAAATTAACCGAAAGGATATCCGCATTGGTGATCATGTTTTATTGCAGCGTGCAGGTGATGTTATACCGGAAATTGTAAAAGTAATTTTAATTAACCGTCCTAAAAACACATCCACATACCAACTCCCAAAAGAGTGCCCCTCCTGTGAACACGACGTTTTTCGGCCAGAAGGTGAAGCGGTAGCTCGCTGCCAAAATCTTTCCTGCCCGGCACAAATGAAAGGGCGAATTGAACATTTTGCATCCAAGGCAGCAATGGATATGGATGGATTTGGAGGAAAATTGGTGGATCAGCTCGTGGAGAAAAATCTGATTAGAACGGTCGATGATTTATTTAAACTCACCTTTAATGATCTAATAGAGCTAGATCGGGTAGCGGAAAAATCAGCTCAAAATATTCTTTCTGCAATCCAAGATGCGAAACAAACAACTTTTGCCCGCTTTATTTATGCCTTGGGGATTCGTAATGTTGGATTCCATCTTTCCAAGGTTTTACAGCAAGAATTTTCCAGTGACATTGAAAAATTTATGTCTGCTTCATTAGAAGAATTAGAAACCATTGACGAAGTAGGACCAATCGTAGCTAAAACCATTACAAAATTCTGGTCAGACCCCACCAATGTAGAAATTATTAAATCATGTTTGTCTTTAGGCATTGAATTAGAAATGGTTCAAGAACCAAGAACCCAAAGATTAAAGGGAAAAACATTTGTCTTTACAGGAACACTTACCAAATTCAGCCGCAACGAAGCCAGAATATTAGCAGAAGAACATGGTGCCCGAGCCAGCGGTTCAGTAAGTATAAAAACTGATTATATTGTTGCTGGTACCGGAGCTGGCGCCAAACTGAAAAAAGCAATGGATCTGGATATACAGGTTTTAACAGAAGAAGAATTTTTAGTTATGATTCGATAAACCATATGAGGATATTGATGAAAAAATTAATTTGTTTAATCATTCCAGTTGCCCTATTGACAGGACAACTAAAGCTTTCTTCTGTACTTGTTGCCGATGGGTTTAAAAAACCTATTTATGTTACTTCACACCCTGAAGATTCTAAGCTTTTATATGTAATAGAACAGGCTGGACGGATCATGTTGATAGAAAAAGGGAAACGTCTGAAAACAGCTTTCCTTGATATTCGTGCTGAAGTGGTAACCCCAAATCGCCCAGGTGATGAACGCGGGTTATTGGGATTTGCTTTTCATCCAAACCATATTAAAAACGGGAAATTCTATATTAATTATATGAATAATGACGGCTATACAGTGGTTGCAGAATTTCAAACAAAAACTAGATTAGAAGCAGATGTTTCATATGAACGAATTCTATTTGAACTTAAACAACCATTCGGCAATCATAACGGCGGACATATTGCCTTTGGTCCTGATGGCTATCTATACATTGCAATCGGTGATGGAGGTAAGGCCGGTGATCCACTGAATGCCGGTCAGGATTTAAATAGTATTTTTGGTAAAGTAATCCGCATTGATGTGAACCAAACTCCCTATGGAATTCCCAAATCCAACCCATTTTATGGTCAGGAAAATAAACGCGGGGAAATTTGGGCCTGGGGATTGCGTAACCCATGGCGTTTTTCATTTGATCGCAAGAACGGCGATATATACTATGGAGATGTCGGCCAAAATAAATGGGAAGAAATCAATTATGAACCAGGAACAAGTAAAGGTGGAGTAAACTTTGGTTGGCGGATTATGGAAGCTAATCATTGCTATGATCCAGAAGAAAACTGTCCGCAGTCAGGCCTCACATTACCAATTCTGGAATATCCAAATGATGCTAATTATGGTCGCACACTTATGGGTATGGACCAAATTGATGTAGAGGGATGTTCTGTAACTGGTGGCTATGTATACCGCGGGAAAAAAATAAAAGGTTTACAGGGAACTTACTTTTTTGGTGATTACTGCTCTGGGAACATTTGGTCATTTAAAGTGAAAAATGGAAAAGCAATTGAATTCCAAAACCGGACAGAAGAAATCAATATTGCAGATGGAGAATTCACTAATTATATCTCATCTTTTGGTGAAGGAGTCGACGGTGATTTATATATCATCGATTTTAATGGCGGTATTTACAAACTCATTAACAAAAACTAAAGGAACAAAATATGGACAACCCTCCCATGAAAATCGATGAAGTCCTAGATGATGTGGTATTACTTGTTTTGGACGGACATGATCCTCTCAAAGAACTAGGAATCGAAAAAAATAAAATTTATGTCAAAGTTGTTGGTTATGATGAATATGGGATGTGGGTAGATCACCCTTCATTCCAAGTGCCAACTATTAAAGACGGCCAACCAGTGGGTGAAAAAGAAGTATCGGCATCTATGTTGATCCCATGGGGATTCATCGCTTCTGTTGTGCATTTCCCTGGCGTAGAGGGATTTGATTTTCCCAACCCCTTTGAAGCTCATATTGGATTTGATATTAAAAATAAATGACAACTGCTGTCTCCATCCGAAACCTTAAAAAGTCTTACAATGACACTGTTGCTCTCAAAGGCGTTGACATTACAATTAATGATGGTGAATTTTTTGGACTTCTAGGGCCCAACGGTGCTGGAAAAACAACAACCATTAATATTCTTACTGGATTAGTCAGGAAAAATGAAGGCGATGCAAAAATTTTTGACAAAGATACGGTAAAAGATTATCGGTTCACCCGTTCACAAGTTGGCATTTCAGCCCAGGAACTTACCCAGGATTGGTTTTTCCCCTTAGAACGTCTGCTTTATTTCCAAGCCGGGTACTATGGGATTCCCAAACAAAAAGCGAAAAAACGTGTTGAGGAATTGTTTGATAGATTAGGATTGGAAGAAAAGCGACAAGCACGTTTAAGGCAGCTATCAGGAGGGATGAAACGACGGTTCCAAATTGCAAAGGCTCTGGTTCACGATCCAAAAATTCTTATCTTGGATGAACCCACTGCTGGTGTGGATGTGGAACTAAGACATGAACTCTGGCAATATTTTCGTGAGCTCCATAAAGCCGGTAAAACAATTTTACTCACAACACATTATATTGAAGAAGCCGAAATGTTATGCGATAAAGTGGCCATTATTGATAAGGGATCTGTTATTAAAGTTGGTACACCAAAAGAGCTCACACGCCAACTCGGGAAAGCGGGGATCACAATCAATGTAACTGGGGCGGATACAGCTTTGGATAGCTGCCTGAACAACTTTACTTATACTCGGGAGGATGGCCGGCTCCATTTTACTACTCAAGACCCTGAAGAAGCCCTGCCTGATATTATTAATGCACTGACACGTCAAGGATGTCATATCCAGCGTGTAGAGACAACAAAATCATCTTTGGAGGATGTATTTCTAAGTCTTACAGGTAAAGGTATCAACGAATGATATCCTTTTTTCATTGTAAGTAATAAAGCGACAAAACCTGCTTGATGGATATGCAGTTAATACAATTATCATTTAATAAATTTAAAAATACCAATAGATTTGAATTTTTTATACCAATTAAATGGGATTTATCATGAATTGGGTGGGGCTATGGACTCTGACATCAAGGGAAGTTGGCCGTTTTTTCTCTGTATACCGTCAGACGATCATTCCAGGCTTAACATCTTCAATTCTCTATATCCTTATATTCGGTTTTACTTTAGAACGTCGTATAGCTGAAATCGATGGTGTCCCTTACACCCTTTTTATCATCCCAGGTTTAATCATGATGAATACACTTACCAATGCTTCTTCAAATTCATCCTCCTCCATGCTCCAAATGAAACTTTTAGGTCAATTACCAGATCTACTTCAGGCACCGTTATCCAGTTTTGAAATTTCGATTGCATATATTATTGGTGGTATGGTCCGCGGAACAGTAAACGGTCTTTTAATTTTATTAGTTGGAATAATACTGGGCGACATGCCTGTAAATCAACCCCTGGCAACAATTGGATTTATTGTACTGGTTTCTTTTGCTTTTTCAAGTATCGGATTATTACTTGGACAGACGGCAGATACATGGGATCAATTAGCAACGCTTCAAAATTTTTTTCTGACTCCACTCAGTTTTCTTGGCGGTATTTTCTATTCTATTAAAATGCTCCCTGATTGGGCCCAAGTCGCAAGCTTTTATAATCCTATTTATTATATGATCAATGGTCTACGATATACCATTTTGGGTGTGTCTGACTCACCACCTGCAACCAGTTTAATTGTTGTTATAATCCTGGCCATTGGGGTTTTTGTTGGAGCTGTTTTACTTATGGAAAACGGTAAAAAGATTAAGCAATGACCCGAATTTGTATCCTTTTTATCATAAGCTTTGCTGCTTGTGTTGCTCAAACAGATTCCCTTTTATGGAAACAATATGTACGTGGCGGTGGTGCCCAAGCTGAAAAAGACAAGGGCGTTTTCGGGTACTACCGATTAAATCGCCAAACACCTTTCACTTTTCGAGATTTAAGATTTTTTGGCTATGGGCTAAAAAAAGAATCTTTCATTTATGTTCGTTATAAATCCAGCGATAGATCTCGGACTCTGAAACAATTCTACCGTTATACCACAACATCATACCGAAAAAATACTCGTGCTGGCGTACAACTCCAATATCACTTCAATCAAGGATTAGGTATCTTTGTTAAGGAATATCAACAAGGACTGGTGAACATAGAAATTGGCCACGCTTTTGATGTGTCTGATTATCTTAATGCAGAACGAAAAACATCTTATTTAAAATCCGGTATTTACTGGGACCATGATACAGCCCGGTTTTCAACTAAATTAGAAGTAGAACATTTTCAGCAAATCAGCGAAATAATTGAAAATAATCTTACACGTAATCAATATATGTTCGTACTAATTGTTCCTGTGAAAAATGGGATTTCATTAAATCTTAATTTTGAAATGGAAGACTACTTGGATAAAGATCAAAATGATGCATCATCCATTACTTTTGCAATTGGTTGGGATGGAAAACTTAAATGGACTTTATAGAATGGAAAAACTGCAGAGAATGGTATAATAAATCTGCTCTCTGCAAACAGTAAAGCTTATGGTTTTGCTACAAAAGATAAAATCGTCCGTGGATGTTCATCCACAATCATCAGAAATCCTTTTTTATCCAAACGGACTAAACCTTCCCAATTGCGAGACGTTTCATCAAGCACTAATTGGATCGGTGGTGAATTAGTTCGGCTGATTTGATTTGAGCGAATTTTATACTCTACCAATCGTTCCACATGTGCATATTGTTGGTGAGTTTCCCCTTCTTCATAACTTTTAAAAATGAGATCTTTCCCGGGATCCAGCCTTTCTTTTTCACCTGGCCAAAAATAATTCAATGCCCAAAACCTACCCTTTCCATCAACATCTGTCACATCTGTGATGCGATATTCAACATTGGGAAATGATACAGATTCTTTATGTTTTAATGATGTTGTATAATATTCTGCATTAGCATTGGGGTTAATATTGATTCCGTTTGCTTCAAAAAGAACTAATAATCGATATTTATGTTTAAGGATACTCTCATAACCCATATTCTTAATATTCTTGGGGGGGGTGATTTGTTCAATCTTTCCTTGTTCAATCTCCAGTCTTTTCTTTTTAAAATCCATTGCCCCAGCTACAATATAGCTGGACATGACCCCATCATTTTTTGATTCCATCAAAAGATATACTTTATTGCCGCTGAAACACAGACCTTCAAAGCCTTGGTATCCGCCAATTACATTATCATAATCCGGGATAATTAAATCTATTTTTCCTGGTTTTAGTGCTTTAGATCTATCTCCATCTAACCATTCATTAATTTCTTTTTTTCTGAGAAAATAAAAACCTGGTGCCTTCTTATTAACATATTGAGGCATTAATATCAGGTAATCACCATACCATGCAAGCCCAGACATCTCCAGGCTTCGATCAGCAGCCTCTCCTTCTAATGGAATTTCAATTGGCATTACTTCACCCGCTGATACTAATCGAATTAATAATAGTATAGTCAGTAATAATCTCATATTCATCAAAATGTTATTTCATATATTTGTTATAACAGATAAAACCCATTCAATACTCTTTCCCTTTTAAGGGTTATTCTTCACCTGGGCGGTATGATCTTTCTAGGTTTAATTTAATATCTTCTAGCTTCATCCATACCGGTTTCATTTGATGCCGTGCAAATAGTTGTGCCTGATCATCATAGTGAATTGAATTGGTGTCCTGTGTTGCAGTCCCAAATTGGTGGATGCTTTTAGCTGAAACATTACCATCCAAATCCCACTCTACTATCTCATAAAAGCAGTCACCAGCAATACCAACATATCTATCATCTTTTTCTTTCGAATAAACGGCACGTAAAATATCGGGACCGCCACTTAAAGATAAATCAGTTTTCCCCCTTTGCAAACGTTGTATATCTCCCCATTTCACATCCAATCTGCCAAAATTTTCTTTTAACCATGATACTTCTTTTTTTAATCGATGCATGATTTTTTCGGGATCGTACTCATATTGCGCTGGATTAAATTGAGGGCTGATTGCGCGAATCGCCAAATGAGTCGCTGTACTTGTACTATCTGTATCTAAATCCCATTCCCGAAGTAACTTTAAGGCTTTATTAATATCCGGATCTTCACTGTATGCTTCAGTCAGAAATTTTTTCAAGTTTACCGCCATTACCGACTTTCTAGAATATTTTGTATCAAATTTGTATTGATAAAATTCTTCCCGAGTAATGGATTGATCAGACCCAAATGTTTCATGAGCTCGAAGTGCTCGATTGGTTTGAAATAACTCGATCCCAAAATTTTGAGGATAAAAGGACTTATCTGCATTATCATTACCATTTGTTGCTAAGAAAGGGGTACTGTTACAATTTTGCAGAAAACCGGATTTAGGATTGACCACCTGAGGTAATTCATCAAAAGGAAGATATCCTCGCCACATTGAATAGGCCGTATTGCCAGGTATAATGCCTTTCCAATCATAATTACCGCTACCCCGAATGGGTAACAGGGCATTGTATACGTAATAAAGGTTCCCATTTTTATCTGCATAAAGAGTATTAAACATGGGTAATGCTAACATACTCATCGCTTTCCCAAAATCTTCCAAGTTGCGTGATTTGTTCATGCGAAACCACTGTTCTACTTGGCGAATTTCTCCATACCCAGAAAATCGCACAGCATATGTGCCATGGGGATTACGAATTACTGGCCCTTGTACCGACCAAAGCGTTTCTCGTTTAATGGTCCATTTAAAAGGGCCCCAAAGTTTGACAGTTATCAGCGCTTCCCGGACTTCCAGTTCTTCCCAGCGACCATGAATAAAATAACGGTTTTTATCCTCGGGATGTATTTCCAGTTCATATACATCTATTAAATCAGGCGAATTTACTGTATGACTCCAACCAATATTTTCATTATGACCAACAAAAATAACCGGTGAACCTGGGAATAATCCTCCATTCATATTCCATCCCTCTTCACTGTGTAGATGTGCTTCGTACCAGGCTACAGGACCAGTCCATGGTTGGTGAGAATTGATTGCAATTCGGGTATATCCATCCGCAGAACGGCTGGGAGCAACTGCAACAACATTGGATCCTAACAAAGTTTGGTCAAAGGGTCCCGATTTTATTGTTTTATTATCGAAAGCAAAATCTGGTTTTTCGCTGGATGCCAGTTTACCTAGTACACGATCTAAACCAAACATAAGAGGTGTACGATGTACAAAGCCGGCAACAATATCCTTCCCTGAGACTGGGAATAAACCTCTTACCACTTCATTCGGGTGCAGAAAGGCATAATGATTTAATCCATCTGCATAACTCTCGCAAATACTGCGGACATCTTCTGCTAAATCATATTCATAATGATTTTCTACTACTTCCCAGATCCGAAGCAGTTGAACCATAAAATCATTAGGAGCACCATCTTTACCATATACCGTAGCAAGTTTACCTCTTAGGCCTAAGAGTATATCTTGTATTGTTTTAAAATCATCTTCTGCGTGGGCATACGCTAAACCATAAGCTGTATCTTTGTCTTTCTCGCCAAAAATATGAGGGACACCCCACGTATCTCTGTAAATATTCACATCATAATCATTATATGCATCAATTTTGATAGACTGATTGAATCTAGGAGTATATAAGTTTATTCCTCCAACCAACGCAATGATCAAAAGGCCGATGGACCAATATAATTTTTTATTCATGCAGAGATCATAAAACTGTTATTCTAAACTAATAAAGGGAGCGAAAATTAATAATGAGGTATAGAATTCTCAGAGAAATTTGGTAAATCATACAAAGATGTGTAAGTTTAAATTAAATAAATAAAAAAATTTAAATGCAAGTATCAAAAATAATCATTCTCCTAATAGGGCTACTTTGTATTAATAGTTGTATCAGCCAAAAAACGGTTATCCCTTCTGATATAGATATTAATAAAAATCGACTAATTTATCGTAATGAACAAAGAGAAATCTGGGCCCATGATAGATTTGGAGCATATCACCATTACACACCTGATGATTCCGCTCAATATTTTACAGTAACAAATTTTTTAAGTTCTCACCTTGAAAGCATCTTTGCTGGATATTGCAATAAGCACCAATCAATTGAAATTATAAGTGTTACACCAACAATTGTTACTGTTATAACAGGTCCAAATAATAGTGAATCAGCATTCAACCAAAAATATGGGAGAAAAAATGAAGTTGGATCAGGTGGCACACCTCAAAGTGGCGTATGGGGAATGGGAAGAAACACGCAAGGCGAAACACATCAAACTATTCAATCAGAACAAAGATCTGGCGGTAGTAGTGGCAAGAAAAATTGAATTTTAGAAACTTTCTATTTCTAATAATCTTTTTATTAATTGGTTGTTTCTATGCACCAACATTTATTCCTGAACCAAATCCGGAAATGGCCAATAAAATTCAATTTAACATAGAATCAAAAGAAATTTGGGCCTTTGATATTGAAGGTCAAGAACATTATTTCGCGACACCATTAGATTATTATATTGATATACTCAATTCACCAAATGACTCGCTAAATAGTCTTTCTATTACTTCTTATTGTAAGTACCATCGGTCAAACGAAATTGTTGTTGTTGATGAAAAACAAGTATCCGTTTTACAAACATTTACTATTTCAAAATTAAGTGCGAGAAGAAAAAATAATTTCCGGCAATCAAATACAAGTGATGAAACGATCATACCTGGAGCCAGACTAGAAGCAACCAATAGAACTGGCAGTAGCAGTTATAACGGAACGAGCAGTGGCGGAAACTCCGGCGGATCTGGGGGTGGTTCCAATATTACTATTGATAAGAAAAAATAGTTTTTACCATTTAAAAGGTCCATCTACTAATTTCCATAGATACCAGGCTGCAACAGTACGATAAGGTTGCCATTTTTTTGTTTTACGCTCCATTTCTTTCTGTGTTGGTAAACGATTCATATTTGTAATAATCATAACTCCTTTTTGGATTCCAAGGTCTCCAAAAGGGAACACATCTGGGCGACCTAACGTAAACATGAGAAACATGTCAGCTGTCCACTGGCCAATACCTTTTACTTTGATTAACTCTGAGCTTATTTCTTCATCAGTCATGGAATCTATATCTGTTAAGTTAATTGTTTCATCTTGCCACTTTTCTGATAGGTCTCGAATATAATTAACTTTCTGATAAGATAGACCTGAAGATCGAAGTGTTTCAATTGAAACAGCCAATACATCCTTTGGCTTGGGGTAAATATCAAAAACAAATAAATCCAAAAATCTTTTATAAATAATAGATGCAGCTTTGCCACTCAGCTGCTGGTAAATAATAGATCTTACCAATGATTCATAATAATTATTCATCAGATTAAAATTTGGCGGGCCAAATTTATCAATGAGATTTCCCATTCTTTCATCGGCATTACTGAGATGCTTCAATGCCATTTTATGATTCATTAAATATTTTCCGTAGAAAAATTTAGCATCAGGAAACTATTTTCATTATACAGTTAAAGATGTCATACTAGAATTATGAAAGTATGACTAAGAAATTTATAATTCAGCCTTGATGGCTTCCCGTTCAGATTCAATTCGTTTTTGATCTGCACCCTTATCAGCAAGAATATCTAAAACATCTAATGCCTTATGGTATAATCCCTGTGTTTTTAAAACATTCACCAATGTAAATGTTGCTAGACGCGAACTGATATCAGTTGGTAATTGTTTTTCAGAACCTTTTTGGACGGGGGAGTCAAGTTTTACCCCCTTTTTCTTTTTTAAATTACTTTTTTTTGCTGACAAATAATCTTTTGCAAATTTATTATCAGGTTCAACTCTTAGAGCCCTATTCCAACTAATAGTTAATGTTCTAGTAGAACGCCCTAATTGTTCCTGAACCATTGGTAATGATGTTGCCGCAGAAGTGTGATCGGGAATTTGAGTTAGTACTTTTTTCATCCATTTTTCTGCATTCTCTAAATTACCTAAACCAAGTTCTGCCTGCGATAAAATGAACTGGCCATCGATAGAACTTGGATGATGTTCTAGACCAATCTCGCATACACGTTTGGCTCTTCTGTAATCACTTTTACTTTGATAAATCTCTGCTAAAACAGGAAATAAGACCGTATCAAAATGGTTGGCAAAATACAATTCTAATTCTGTTAGATTGGTCAGATTCATCTATCTGCGATTTTCGTTAACCCAATTGGTAATATAATTAACAGTTTCTTGTACAGGAGCCCCAGGGCCAAATAGTTTACCCATTCCCATTTCTTCCAATACTTTTATATCTTTTTTAGGAATAATTCCTCCACCAACAAGTAATACATCATCCAAACCTTTATCTTTCATAAGATTTAGCACATTGGGGAAAATAGTCATGTGGGCATTATTTAAACTGGAAAGCGCTATTACGTCTACATCTTCCTGAAGTGCAGCTGAAACGATCATTTCCGGTGTCTGTCGCAGACCAAGATAAATAACTTCCATCCCTGCATCACGGTAAGCGGACGCTAATACTTTTATACCACGGTCGTGACCATCTAACCCGGGTTTTGCCATTAAAATCCTAATTTTTCTTTCCATATCCATATCTTATCATAAAAGAGAAATTACAATGAAATCGTTTTGGAATCGAGCAAACAGAGTCAACGTTGTTTACTGTCCAAAACAAAGGTTACTGGGCCCTCATTGATCAAGTTTACATTCATCATTGCACCAAATTCACCTGACTTAACAGGAACACCATTGTTTTCTATCTGTGCTATGAAGTATTCATAAAGAATATTCCCTTTTTCTGGAGATGCGGCATGGATAAAACTAGGGCGACGTCCTTTGCGTGTATCACCGCATAAAGTAAATTGACTGATAACCAATGCTGAACCTTTGACATCCTGGATAGATAAATTCATTTTTTTATTTTCATCATTGAATACGCGTAGATGGGAAATTTTACCCGCAAGGTAATCAGCATCAGTTTCATCATCCTGATCGGTTACACCTAATAGAATTACAAAGCCGAGTTCAATTTGGCTAATTATTTTTTCATCAACAGAAACCGAGCCCGATTTTGCTCGTTGAATTACTGCAATCAATCAGAGATCCATATATTTTGTTCTCCGTAGGTGTCCCGTAACTTTTTTAAGAATAATTTATGAGCCGATACTCTTACATTATGAGCAAAAATCCTCTGTTTGCCTCTTTGGGAATCTATATGAAACATCAATCCACAACTGCCTTTGTTATCTTTGGCCATTTCCAAAAGAACATCTATATCGGTTGGAGACATCTGACTTGGTTCAATGTGAATATTTACATTTTTAGAATAAATCTCTCTGGCTTTTGTTACAGTTACAATTTCTTCAGCAATCAATTTTAAATCAGAAAAATCGGTTTCATCAGTTGGTCTCCCACTAATAAAAACAACATTATCATTTACAATTAAATCTTTATATTTTGCAAACGTATCACTAAAAACAAGTATTTCAGCCCGTCCACCCAAACAATCCAAATTGAAAAATGCCATTTGATTATTTTTTCGATCAAAATGCATTTTCACATCGGCAATAGTACCTCCTACGCGGATTTTTTCAATATTTTCGTTTGCAATATTTTCACTGAAATCAAAATTAGAAAACTCTTCCAAATCTTCAGCAAACTTCAGCAATGGATGACCAGAGAGGTAGATTCCTAATACCTCTTTTTCATTTTCCAACAATTGACTTTCAGGCCACTCTTCAGCCATTGATAATGTTGGAACAATGGAAATATCCTGTCCATTGTTACTGGATGCCCCAAACAGATCTACCTGATTCTTGGCTTTATTTTCCTGAATGGTTTGTCCGTATTTCAGCGCTATTTCAATGGCTGCATATCTTTGGGCTCGGTTGCCCTCAAGTCCATCCATAGACCCTGACATATTTAGGCTTTCCAATACTCGCCTGTTCACTGCCTGCAAATTCACATTAGCACAAAAATCAAAAAGAGAATCAAATTTTCCATGCTTATTTCTTGTTTCAATGATTTGTTCCAATGCTTTTGTTCCAACGTTTTTAATTGCATTTAAACCAAATGAAATAGTTTTTTTATCCACAGGGCGAAAATTGATATCAGATATATTAACATCAGGGGGATTCACATCTATTTTTTGCTTTCGGCATTCGTTGATAAGAATAACTATACGATCGATATTCGACATTTCGCTAGTAAGATTTGCGCTCATAAATTCTGCTGGATAATAAGTCTTGAGCCAGGCAGTCTGGTATGCAACATAGGCATAGGCTGTGGAATGACTTTTATTAAATCCGTATTGAGCAAATTTTTCGATCATTTCAAAGATCTCTTTGCTCTTCGTTTTTGAAATCTTATGTTTTTCCCCTGCTCCTTCAATGAACTTTATTTTTAGTTCATCCATGAGCTTTTTAATCTTTTTCCCCATAGCACGGCGCATGATGTCCGCTTCAGCCAGTGTGAATCCTGCCACTTCATGTGCAATCTGCATTACTTGTTCTTGGTAAACAATAATACCATAGGTTTCTTCCAATATCGGTTCCATAGCTGGATGGGCATATACAATCTTTTTCTTACCGTGTTTTCTCGCGATAAAATTGTCAATATTATCCATGGGCCCAGGCCGGTAAAGAGCATTCATTGCAATTAGATCTTCAATGGCCGTGGGTTTCAGTTTTTTAAGAAATTCCCGCATACCTGATGACTCAAATTGAAATACCCCAATTGTAAGTCCTTTTGAAAAAAGCTTATATACTTTGGAATCATCAAGCGGAATTTTCTCGATTTCAATTTCTTTTTCACGTTCTTTCAAAAGCTTTAGGGTATTATCAATTACGGTTAGATTGCGCAAACCAAGAAAATCAAGTTTAAGTAGGCCTAATTCTTCTAAACCTTTCATATCATATTGAGAAGTAACATCACCCTGTGGAGAACGATATAAGGGAACAAAATCGGTTAAATCACCTGGGGCAATTACTACGCCGGCAGCATGAATGGATGCATGACGATTCATCCCTTCCAATACTTTTGAGTATTCTATTACTTCTTTATATTGTCGATCAGCTGCATCCCTAAGATTTGGATTTTGTTCTAAGGCTTCTTTTAAAGTGATATTTATAGTATTAGGAATCATTTTTGCCAATTTATCAATTTCACCAAAAGAGTATCCAAGAACACGGCCTACATCACGAATAACCTGGCGCGCTTTCATTTTACCAAATGTGATGATCTGTGTGACAGAATTTTCCCCATATTGTTTTTTAATGTAATCGATGACTTCATTTCGGCGCTCAATACAAAAATCTATATCTATATCAGGCAGACTAATGCGATCCGGATTAAGAAACCGCTCAAACAACAGTTGATGGCGCAGGGGATCAATTGTGGTAATATCTAATGAATAGGAAACAAGACTTCCGGCAGCCGATCCGCGGCCTGGACCGACGGGGATAGCATTATCCTTGGCATATTTTACAAAATCAGCAGTAATTAAAAAATAACCAGCAAATCCCATTTTTTTAATAACTTTTAATTCATGGGTTAATCTGGATTCTAATTCAGGATTTAAATCACCATATCGTTCCTTAATTCCTTTTTCACAAAGACTCTGAAGATAGTCATCTGGATTCTGGTGTAATGCATCTTGAGGTAAGGGAAAAGTTGGTAAATGGTAATTTCCTATTGGTAGCTCTATTTCAATACTATCTGCGATACGGCGTGTATTCTCAATGGCATTGGGTACATCTTTAAACATATCATACATTTGATCTTGTGTTTTGAAATAGAACTCCGGCGTGGCGTATTTCAGGCGATTAGGATCATCTCGATTTTTTCCCGTACCAAGGCAAATATGAACATCATGAGCTTCCCAGTGTTCGTGTTTTGCGTAATGGGCATCATTGGTACATACTAGTGGTAACCCTAATTCACCGGAAAGTTTTTTCATATTCTCAATATTCTGAATTTCATCCGGAATACCATGATTTTGCACTTCTAAGTAAAAACGATTTTCAAATATTTCAGCAAATCTTAATGCTGCTTCTTTTGCGCCATCCCAGTCGTCTTTCAGCATTTTTTCAGGGATTTCACCTTTGAGACACCCTGATAGACAGATAATTCCTTCATTATGTTTTTTTAATAATTCGATATCAACCCTTGGACGGTAATAAAAACCTTCAAGGTATCCATGTGTAACCAATTTCATTAAATTTTTATAGCCCTGATAATTTTGTGCTAGTAATACCAAATGGTTATTCCCCCAACCACCATCAGAGCGAGGTTTTTTATCAAAACGACTACCAACGGCCACATAGGTTTCACAGCCTATAATTGGTTTTACGCCTGCTTTTTTTGCTGATTTGTAATAAGGTACGACACTGAACATATTACCATGTTCGGTAAGAGCAACGGAATCCATACCAAGATCATCAATAGTATCTACCAATGTTTGGACCGTTTGGGCCCCATCTAAAAGACTGTAATCGGAATGATTATGTAAGTGTACGAATTCTGATTTCATTTAAAACTTAATTGATTTGCTGGTTTAAGTAGTCAAAAATACAGTACGTGTTGTAGAGTCGCAATAAATTGCATTTCTACAATAAATCAAATTTGAATTTTTAATACTCTTTCATCACCGTTAAAATCAGTAATTAACTCTAATTTTTTATATCCCCTTGATTGAAAAATTCCCATAGCCTTAGTAGGGTGATCTCCCAAGCCTACTTCCATTATCACCCACCCACCCGGCTTGACCAACTCTTTCGCTACTTCAGCAACCCGCTGGTAAAAAGTCAGGCCGTCTCGATTATCGGTCAAGGCTATTTGTGGTTCATGGTTGTGAATTTCGGGCATGGTTGTACCCATTTCATCCAAAGGAATATAAGGCGGGTTGGAAACTAGTAAATCAAATTGTCCTTCAGGTAATTCATTGAGAAAATCTAATACTATAAAATCAACATTTGTTGTGCCATTCAAATCTGCATTTTTTCGGGCTTGATCAATTGCAGCTTCGGAAATATCAACTGAAAGAATGTAGGTATTGCGTTTTTCAGCGCCGATAGATACAGCCATACATCCTGACCCCGATCCCACTTCTAGTATCCTGGGTTTTGTTATATTTCCAATGGTATGGAGGACCACATCCACTACTCGTTCCGTCTCGGGGCGAGGGATAAGAACATCTGGTGATACTTTAAAGTGATAACCGTAAAATTGAGTTTGACCAGTAATATACTGGAGTGGTTCCCTAGTTCTACGACGCTTTATCCATCCTTTTAATTGATTAAGTTCGGAAACGGAAATAGTGTTTTCAAAATCAATGTAAAGATCTATCCGCTTATAATTTAATAGATCACAGAGGAGCCATTCAATTTCCTGTTTGGGATTTTCAAACCCCTTGGACCTAAAATACTCTTCCCCCCAATTGATAATATCAATAATCCGCCAAATTTTTTTCTGTTTTTCAGCGGTCAGGTTCACATTAGTCTCCGACTAAGGCTATTTGATCTTGCTGATCCGCTAGTTTCAGGTTTTCTATAATTGTACCAATATCGCCATCCATCACACCCTCTAAATTAAACGCCGTAAAATTAATCCGGTGATCTGTAATACGACCTTGCGGAAAATTATAGGTGCGAATTTTAGCCGAACGATCTCCAGTAGAAACCATATCTTTTCTGGCCGCAGCTCGTTCTTTTGCTAGTTTTTCTTGTTCCGCGGCTAATAATCTCGATCGTAGTACTTTCAAGGCAGCAGCTTTATTTTTATGTTGAGATGTTTCATCTTGACAGGTTACCACTAATCCAGTGGGAATATGTGTAATTCGAATAGCAGATTCTGTTTTATTCACATGTTGCCCGCCGGCACCACTGGCACGATATGTATCAATTTTTAAATCACTATCAGCCATTTCAATATCTGCTTCTTCGGCTTCGGGTAATACTGCTACTGTTGCAGCGGATGTGTGTACCCGTCCGCTTGTTTCTGTTTTAGGCACACGTTGGACACGATGAACACCGCTTTCAAATTTCATTATACCATAAACACTATTTCCAGTTACAGAAAAAATGATTTCTTTATAACCTCCTATACCAATTGCACTGGATTCCAATACTTCATATTCCCACCCATTACGTTCAGCAAATCGAGAATACATGCGGTACAAATCAGCAGCAAATAATGCGGCCTCATCTCCTCCTGTACCGGCACGAACTTCAATAATAGTATTTTTATCATCGGTAGGATCATGTGGGAGGAGGAGTACTTTTAACTCTTTTTCTAATTTAGTTAAATCATCCTGCAATTCTTCAATTTCAACTTGGGCAATTTCTATTAATTCCACATCTTCACTATTTAATATTTCTAAATCATCATCTATTTTTTCTTGTGTTTTAATAAATTCGCGTGCTTTATCTATAATTGGGCTAAGGTAACGATGCTCTTTTGTCACTTCAACATAACGATTTTGATTATTGGTAAGAACAGGATCAGCCATTTCCTTTTCCAACGACTCAAAATGAATGATAATTTCTTTTAGTTTATCGATCATCCAATTGCTTCTGCCACATATTCTTTCCCGATCATTTCTTCATACTCATCACCAAAAGCTTCTTTCAATGCTGTAATGGCAACCTCAACCATATCATCTTCTGGTTGCTGAGTAGTAATATTTTGAAGCCATAATCCCGGTGCTCTTAATACTCTTAAAAAAAGACTATTACTTGTTCTTGCTGTCACTTTTATAACTTCATAAGAAACACCAGCTACAAGCGGTATTAAGGGTAGATGAACCATCAAGCGGATAGGTAAGCTAATAAAACCAGTGACAGTCATAACGATGGTATCTATAATTGAGAAAACAATAATCGCTGATAGTAAAACAATAAACATAAAACTGGTTCCACAACGAGGGTGCTGAGTCGGAAAGGATTGGGCATTATTAATATCAATACTTTTCCCGGATTCAAAATTATAAACAACCCGGTGTTCTGCTCCATGATATTGAAATAGGCGCCTTACATCTTTCATCAAAGAAATCAAAAAAAGATAAAGCACAAAAAATGTAATTCGAAACATACCTGAAATCATATTGAAAGCCACTGCATCTTTTTCCACATCCAATAGTTTCGTTGTAATCCACATGGGAGCAATCATAAAAAGTGTTATGGCAAAAAATATTGCAAATACCGATGATAAAGAATCCAGCAATTTGTTGGGCTTTTTATCTTTTTCTTCCGGCATAGCAATATCAGCAGACCACTGCAATGTCGCCATCCCCATTTTCATGGCTTCAAATAAACC
>ENA-UPTF01000611-UPTF01000611.1-marine-metagenome-genome-assembly--contig:-NODE-611-length-24424-cov-2.745718_pt1 | contig 24424 bp, 20 predicted proteins | sample MGYA00238166_ERZ767019 | MGnify/ENA primary metagenome ERZ767019 (study PRJEB28930, sample SAMN06266391) | marine metagenome | isolation source: Sea water from 250 m depth | place: Atlantic Ocean | study... | reverse complement strand
CCCCCACCGGGTGCCGCGAGTGTGTGCACGGTGTGATCTCGGTATCGATAGGCAATGTGGTTGCCCGGTAGGATGCGGTACTTAGACAAGTCGTTTCGGGTAATGAACCCGCCATTAGCCTGTACATCACGACTGATCATTTCGGCAATGTGGCCTTGGTAGAAACTTGCAAGCCCCGACTCGGCCAACCTTGACAGTGTGGTGGCTAACGCCGGTTGTTGCAGGAGCGCGCCTGCAGAGAAGGCCCTTTCCTCGGAATCGAGAAAGATGGCCGCCATGCCTGGGTCTTGCCGAATGACCGGGGCAACAGAGGCCTGCCGTGCAGCTTCGCCGGGCAACAACCTAATGCCCGTACTGGCAAACTTTTGTGCTGGCTCGACAAGTTTTTCGATTGGCAAGGAACCGTGGGCCTTGTGAATGGCCTCCAACAACGCGACCAAACCTGGAGTTGCGATCGTGGTGTAGCCGTAGGCTGCGGCTTGTTCGTCGACCTTAAAGACTGCTGGAATCTCAGTCATGCCGTTGTAACCGTGATACTCCCCGCCTGGTGTGCGAACCAGAGCTTGTGCCCGACCACCTACGCCGCTCAACGTTGGTTCGACGACCGACAGAACCAATGAAACGGCTATTGCTGCGTCCGCTGCGTTCCCCCCTAACTCAAAGATCTCCTCAGCCGTATTCGATGCAAGGGGGTGGGCGGTTGACGCCACACCGTCGGCGACCGCGATTGCCGCACCAAATAACGGAACCGATAATCGGAGCACGAGTCCGCACAAGGTTGAACGTTTCATTGGATGGTTCGAGGCCCCTGCCGCATCAAACAATTGAAAAACACATGACGGAGTTTCCCTTACGGCAGGTGGACGGACAACCAATCAAACCCATTTGCTTGCAGTTCATTCCAGGCGAGTGCCGGCAATCCAGCACGCTAAATGTCCAGCTAGCCGCGCCGAAAGAAAAAGGGGCTATTGCCCCTTTTTCAATACCGATCCAGTTTCACTTCGCTAGAAGGAGACTCGTAGATCGATGTAGTAATTTCGACCCAGATCCTGGTGCGCATCAGCGAAATAGCCGTAGTAGCGATCGGCGAGAGGGGCGCGTTCGTCGTTGACATTCTTAATGGCAAATCGAACCCGGGATCTCGCGTCCATGATGTCGAAGTAGTAGGCCAACGTGACATCCATGGTGGTCATCTCTGGAATGTCGTAACGAGTCCCATCACTAAGCGTCAATGAGTTTTGGTAAAAAGATCCCTTTCGTAACGCTGTCACATTTGCTGCGAAATCACCTTTACGCCATCCAACTCTTAGCGTGTGCTTATTGTCGTAGTTACCATCTAGACCCAGGAGATCGCCAAACCCGTCAAGAGGAATATCCGCGGGTATTTCTCCATTCGCTTGCTTATCTTGAAGGGCCGAAAACTCACCTCCGGGTACCTGTTCGAAAGTATCGATGAAGCTCCCTATATACCGGAAACTAAAGTCGCCAGCCTCGGACTCGAGGTTGTAGTACACGGCGATGTCATGACCCTCGATGGTTCGGGTCGCGAGATTCAAGTAGTTATCGGCCACGTACTTGATCTCACCCACAGGGCAAATACCGGCAGCCTCAAAATATTCTAGCGTACCGTCATCCGGCGCTTCACGGACTACGGCTGGATTCCCCAGAAACGAATCGCAGTTGCTTGTTCCGTTGGCAAATCGCAACACCATGTCGTTGACGGTGTGGTTATTTCGTCCGAACAAACCGATGGTGTTTTCCTTTTCGATTGACCACCAATCTGCAGTCACCAGTAGCCCAGTATCGCCCGGCGTTAGGACAAAGCCGACGGACCAGTTGTCCGATTCCTCTGGTAACAGGTTTTCCGCACCGGTCGCTTGCCGTTGCATCGAATAGCGAGAATCCACGTCACCGTCATCGGTGCCCGTGAGCTGTTGCACCCGGACGATGGTGTAGTCGTTACGTGTCCCTGTTCTGACCACGATTTTTTCGTTGATCTGGATGATGTTGGGTGCCCTGAATGCGGTCGAGAACGATCCTCTCAAGGCCAACCAGTCTGTAGCATCCCAACCCACGGCTAGTTTCCCAACAGTGCTGGAATCGACATCCGAGAAATCTTCGTGACGCAAAGCAAATTGTGCATTGACCGTATCGAAAAGGGGAACTTGAAGCTCACCGAATAGAGACGTCACACGTCGATCACCTTCGACATCACCGGTGGGGCTTGAGTTCAGAACGTCAGACACCAAGGGATAGGTGTCGCCCTCATAGTCCGTGTAGGGAATGGTCCCATCCAATCGCGGATCCCGGTCGTCACTGATTTCTTCCCGCCGGGTCTCGAGTCCGACCAGCACGCCAACGGGGCCGGCCGGTAGATCAAATATCGCTGCATTTGCGAATTTAATGTCGAACATTCGGAGTTCACTTTCGCCGTATCGGTAAACATCAATCACCGCGCGTTCAAGGTTTGAGTCAACCCCCGCACTGAATGGGTTGTATGCCGCGGGCGTGCTGTCGTATAGCGCCTCTTTCATTAGATTGTTGGACAATCGGTTGCTCGTCACGTCATCGGAGATTGCTTTGGAAGCAAGAAATGCCGCTTCCCAATCCCACGCCTCAAGCGAGCCGCGGAAACCTTGCAAGATGCGATAGGTCTTTTTCTCGACGTTGACCATCCGAGGTAACTCGGCATAGCGGTAGTTGTCGATGAACACATTTTGGCCGGCAAAAATGGTGTTACCGTCCACGGCGAGTTGATTTAGGTAGTAGTGATCGGGTCCGATCCGATGCTTAGATGAACTGAATGCATACGATGGATGGCGGGTGAGCGTGCTATCGGAGGTGTAGTAACCAAACTCAGTGAACGACTCGTTGCCGTTTTCAAGTTCGTGATTCACGAACACGAAGAAATTAGTCCGATCCAATTCGGATCGCTGATCCGTGCCACCCCATAGATTAAATCGCTCAGTGCCATTGCCATCCTGCGCGATGCACGTGCCATAACCGGTATCGAAGACCTGACCATTTTGGCTTGAGCGATTGGAACAACGCGCGTCGCCGAGTGGAAACACTTCGAATTCGCCGTTGCTATCGGTGAACACTCGGTCATACGCGGCGTAGTCAGTTCCCGCCAGTTCACTCGAGTTAACTAAATCGAATTGTCCGTAGAGAGAATTGGTGCTGGTGTTACGAAATCTCGTGTCCCCCGCCCAGAGAGAATCCTCCGGTATCAACCGACGATGATCCGAGTCGCCCCAGCGATCGTCTTCGGAGGCTCGGATGCGGTCGCGTCCGTAGTGATCAAAATACACGCTGACGTTTGTAGCACCCTCGTTCGCGTCAAAACCGGCTTTAAAGGAAAGCGTGACATCCTGGGCATCGAAGTGTTCGAAGCTCGTGAATTTAGTCTTGAGCGAATACCCCTCGTAATTCGGATCGATGACATAGTTCACAACACCGGCGACGGCGTCAGCTCCATAGATCGCCGACGCGCCGTCCCGAAGAATTTCGACGCGATCCATTCCGTTTACGGGGATTAGGTTGGAATTGACAGAGGTCGCAGGGACGTAGTCTCCGCCGAGCAATTCGGTCTGATAACCGGGTGAATTCACCAGGCGTCGACCATTCAGCAAGGTCAAGGTGTTCCCTGTCCCCATGTTCCTTAAGTTGTAGGCGCCGACATCGCCTCGCGACGAATTGACGCCACCTGACGCGTTTTCCGCCTCGTTGAACAAATTCATCCCATTCTCTGAGATGTTTTCGAGTAGTTCGTCTCCGGCATCAACACCGAATGCTTCGATGTCTTCCGCCGTAATTACCGAGACGGGTAATGCTCCGGCGATTTTAGCGCCCTTGATTTGAGTGCCGACGACTACCACTTCTTCAATAGTTTCGTCGTCTTCGGCCGCCAGCATGAATCCTGCTACGCCAAATACGCTACCGATCGTTAACGTAGCTCTCACTAACTTACGGAAAACCGAGGTCAAATTCGTCATGGATTGAATTCTCCGAGTTGACACAATTTCAGGCGGACGCATTCTATATGCAATACAGCTCTTAGCATATAAGTGTATTCAGTAAATTTTCACCAGGCTCATTTTTGTCTGCTAGGGCATCAGCTATCTCAAATCCCCAGATATGTAATAAAAAGGGTTACATATACCTTATAAAACATTGAAATATATGAATTATATATGTTTTCATGTAGCAGCCCTAAGATTCGGTTTCGCACCGGCGACTGTGTATATTGATCGAACTCCACGAGACGAATGAAGCTATTGCTCACCGTCCGTCCATCGCGCTCTACGAAAACACTTGAAAGATCTAGACGCTGGCAATCCTGCGATGCAACCTGGTTACGGAGAACTTCCAGGTTTTAGGTGATTGTGGATGATTCGGGACAATCAGAGCATAGGTCAGTGTACGACCTAAGAATCCGCTGAAGACAAATCCAACAACGAGTTCGCTCTCCCGCGGTATATCACGCTGGTCGCTCATCGCCTTGCTCATCAATCTCTTCATTGGAGCCGGTATCTTTGGGCTACCCTCCCGTGCTTTCGCGCTTGCCGACAGCTACAGCTTATTGGCATTTGTCATCTGCGGTGGGTTGATCGGTTTAATCATTCTCTGTTTCCTTGAAGTTGGCTCCCGGTTTCCAGGGACTGGAGGGCCCTATCTCTATGCACGCGAGACGTTCGGTCCGGTGGCGGGCTTTCAGATGGGTTGGTTGCTTTGGCTGACTCGGATTACTTCGTTCGCCATTATTTGCGACATTCTGCTTTCGTACCTGGGCGTCCTTTGGCCAGACATAAACGCAGGAGTATCGCGATTTCTTTTGGTCACGCTCATCGTGTGTGTCCTAACGGCAATTAACTACGTTGGCGTACGCCATGCGGCTCGGACGAGCAATGTCCTTGCCGTATTGAAGTTGTTGCCGTTGGTTCTTTTTGTGATCGTTGGCGTGTGGTTCGTCGAACCCGCTAACTTTGAATTTCGACAGGTACCAAATACGAACACGCTTGCTTTAGCGGTGATGGTTCTGATCTTTGCGTTCAGCGGCTTCGAAGTGGCTACCATCAATGCCGGTGAAGTTGAGGAGCCGGACAAGGCATTCCCCTTTGCGTTGTTCTTTACGTTGGCTCTTGTTTTGTTCTTTTATCTAGGTATTCAAGTCGTCGCCATCGGCACGCTACCCGCTTTAGAGACATCCACACGCCCGCTCGCCGATGCAGCGACGGTGTTCCTTGGTCCGGCTGGAGCCCTAGTCATCGTTGTCGGTGCGATCCTATCGACCTCGGGGACCCTCAATGCGGGCTTACTGGGCGGTTCACGTCTCCCCTACGCGATGGCTCAAGCAAAGCAGATCCCCCAGTTTTTTGACCAAACGCATCCCAAACACCAAACGCCCACCCGCTCACTGATAGTGACGGCAATCGCATGTTGGCTTGCATGTCTCAGTTTTAATTTCGTCGAGGCCCTAACGATCAATAGTGTCATCCGGCTCATTACTTACGCCGTTGTTTGTGCTGCGTTACCGATACTGAGACGACGTTCTGATGCACCGCGGGCAAATTATGTGACCCGCGCGGGACCTTGGGTGGCAGGCGCGGCATTATTATTGTGTGCTTGGCTTCTGTCTCGTGTGAGCGCCGTCGAGATCATTCAGGTATTTGCGGCGATCGTAATTGGTGCCACCTTATACGCGCTCGTCGCTACGAAAAAACGGTGAAGTGACAGTCTTTAGCGCGGGGCGTAGTTTTATAGACGTTTGAGCTAGGAGTACGTCCTATGGCAACTTTGGTTTTGACATTGACTCGAACCGCTACCCGTTTCGTCCTGGTATTGTCAGCGCTCTGCCTTTTTGCCGAGAATCCCGAAGGAAGAATGTTAGACGCCTCTATTGAGCAACTTCAGGTCCAGCTGGAATCCGGCTCGATCACGTCGGTCGAACTTGTCCGTTGGTATCAGGAAAGAATCGATCAATACGATCAAAAAGGGCCGTCGATCAATGCGATCCAACACGCGAACCCCGACGCGCTAGTAATTGCTCAGGATTTGGACGAAGAACGCCAAAAGTCAGGCGCCCGGTCGCTACTTCATGGAATCCCCGTGTTGGTCAAAGACAATTACGAAACGCGCGGAATGCCGACAACGGCCGGCTCAGTTTTATTCGACGGCCACTCCCCAGATAGAGATGCGACTCAGGTAGAACGTCTAAAAAAAGCCGGGGCGATTGTCTTGGCTAAAACGACCATGCATGAGTTTGCGTATGGCTGGACGACCGAAGGTTCGGCTTTTGGAACCACCAAGAATCCCTACGGACCGACGCGTCATCCGGGCGGATCGAGCGGTGGGACCGGAGCGGCTGTCGCTGCCAATTTCGCGGCCGTTGGTATGGGGAGTGATACCTGCGGCTCGATCCGGGTACCGTCGGCTCATAACAACCTCGTCGGTCTTAGGGGAACTCAAGGCCTCAGTAGTCGATCCGGAATCGTACCGTTGTCGAGTACACAAGATATTGGCGGTCCGCTGGCGAGAAGTGTAGGAGATCTTGCAATCGTCTTGGACGTTACCGTTGGATTTGACGCGAGCGACCCACAAACAACCGCTTCCGTGGGTAAGATTCCTGAGAGTTACTACGCGGCACTATCGACGCTTGATCCATCGACGCTTCGTCTGGGGCTCCTCGAGGATTGGTTCGGTACCGACCTTGAAGAAATTGAACTCGGTAATCGCGTCAAAGCGTTACTCGCTATTCTGGAAGCCGAAGGAGCCGAAGTTATTGAACTCCCTAGCCCTCAAGTAAACGAAAGCCTTTCAGGGACGCCTTTTTTCGTCTCCGAGGTCGACTTCAGGAAAGACATGACCGCATATTTGGCAGCCAATCCGGCGCTCGGATTTTCTTCACTCAAATCGTTGTTGGAGGATCCGCGCATCGTCACGAACGTTGCGAATCTACTCCGATCACTTCTGGGGCCAGCGCATGAATCGGAGCTCGAGTACTTGCGACAACGCGCTCAGCGCACGACGATTCGAGGGGCCCTGCTAACGCTCATGCATGAACATCGTCTTGACGCCCTGGTTTATCCCACCGCAACTCGAGAAGCAGCAGAGATTGGCAAACCTCATACCCACTTCAACTGCCAGTTAGCAGCCAATTCGGGACTTCCGGCGATTTCGGTCCCCGCAGGATTTGGTCCAAATCAAATGCCCATTGCTATCGAGTTCTTAGCTGAAAGTTGGAGCGAACAGAAATTATTGAACCTCGCCTTGACAGTCGAAACGCTATCGCCGGCCCGCAAGCCACCCTCATTTACACCGTAATCGTAACTGTCCGGGACGATAGCGTCATACCGATCGAAAGGTCAGGCTCGATAAGATCCACGACTACGATTCACCGATCAGGGCGTACGGCATCAATAACCGCGTTTCGCTCAAGGACCAGAGGCTGCTAACTCAGCGCTGACTTCGTCCGCTATTCGAGTACCCTTAAAAAAATCGGAATTTGTTCCGGCATACAACTGCACAGAAAAACTGAAGGCAAAATTACGGAAATCTTCTTCGGTAATCAGCTCATGCTCCAATTGTTCGTACGCTTCGGCCGCTGCGTGTCCCATATCAAGCACATCCCAATGTCCAAGATCGAAGCTCATGATGGCTCGAACTTGTTCACCCAACGGATTGGCCTTTCGATTGAACGCTGTGCACGCTAGGGGGTCGTCGGATTCACACCCGAAATAGAAATTTGGGATGAAACGATCCCGAATATCCTCCACTTTGGCCACGCCCATGGCATCAAAATCGTCGCGCACGTCCTGGGGTATATCGTGACACCCGACGCCTAATGTACTGGGGAGCTGTTCAAGCTTCGCGAGTGTGCGGTCATCGCCGTAACGTTCAAATAATTCGTGTGCTTTCTTGAGGTCGATGTTCGCGGGATTTAGATTTTCGAGACCTGAGGGATTACGCTTATTCCACCGTCCGACAATGTCACCATACAATCGCGTGCCGTTAACCGCCCCACCCTCCAGTAATGCCACCCGCAAGTTTGGATACCGGTGCGTGACGCCGCCCATCAACAGTCCTTTTGCAAGGACCTCTCCGGCTGCCGCAAAGTGGCCCATGTGGTTGTGCATGTAATTGGAAATTGAGCTCCGATCATGAAACCCCATGCCGCCGGAATGCCCTGCCACCGGGAATCCTAGTTCAATGCACCTTGCCCAAAACGGGTCGTAATCATGTTCACTATCAATCGATAGGTTATCGAGCCAAAACACCTGGTTTGCTAGTTCGGGATACTCTCGGGCCACCCGCGGCACCGGCCGACGGACGAACGAGGGGATCATCGCTACTTTCAATCCCAACGCATGAGCATGTTCAAGTTCCCGGATACCCTCTTCGGGCGTGTGCAATGGAATCACCGCCGCTACCGTCATGCGATCCGCGAATTCAGCATAGGCCGCCGCCGCGTATTCGTTGTATGCATGGCAGGCGAGTTGCCGATATGCATCGTCAATCACACTATGGAACCCTAGACCCGTGGTCGGATAAAGAACGGCATAGTCCAAGCCAAAATCATCCATTCTTGAGTGATAGAGTTTCGGCAGCATTGCGGTGCAACGATCCAACGTGTTCTTCGTCGGAAATTTCCACCAAGGCGCCCGGATTGAACGGTTATCGCGTCTCTCGTCCCAGTTCATTTGGTACCAACCAGGGCCCGTATACCCGCCACGCATATTAGAGCGGAAGTCGGTGACGGCATCCTCACCGCCACTCTCCTTGATGTAATCCATCAACACGGGAGTGTACTCAAGGATGTGTGAATCGCCGTCAATTAACGGGTGATTGAGGTTTGCGCGAATACGCGCAGAAGCAGTCGTCATATCATGTTCCTTCAACAAGTTCCAAGATCGTTCCGTCGGGATCCTTAAAGCAGACGAAGCGGGTTGCCGGGCTGTCGGCCAACTGTACTGTTGCAGGTTCCGACAGAAATTCAACTCCGTTCAACTTGAGAAATTCAACATCGGCATCAAGATCGTCGGTCGCGAGAGCTATACGGGCAATACCTAGGTGATATAGATGTTCGTAGGGCGGGCTACCATCGTTAGGATCCAGCCACTCAAGTAAATCGATTACCAACGGCGTTTTCGCGGCCTTTAAAATCAGTAACGCGCCTTTAACGTTGTACGGTGGCATACCTACCGCAGCGGCGACCTCGTCCGTATTCCTTGCAGGGACATCGACTAATTTCTGAAATCCGAGTAGTTCATAGAAACTCAACGAACGATCAAAATTTGAACAATTAACGTTGATGTGGACCAAACCCGTGACGCTCATCGCGACATCAGACCAACCGTGGCGCCGTTATCGATTACCAGCTCAGCCCCGTTGATGTGTTTTGATTCATCCGACGCGAGGAATAGCACCATATTCGCGACATCGAGAGGTTCCCCAATCCCCAAAGCCTTGCGAGTCGCCTCTGGATCCTCTTCTTCCATCAAATGAATACCCGAAAGCGTTTCGAGCGCGGCGTGCACCATGGGTGTTGAAATACTGCCCGGGTGGATCGAATTGCAACGAATGAGGTTTTTTTTCTCTCGACAGTATATGGCGATGGACTTTGTCATCGAACGGATACCGCCTTTTGCCGTGGAATACGCTAGATACGGTGACAGCCCCACAAGTGCTGCTACGGACGACATGTTGATGATCGAACCGCCACCGGATTTCGTCATTTCTGGTATGGCCGAACGGCATCCAAAAAAAGTGCCGTCAAGATGCACGCGCAAAATATCGTGCCACTGATCGGTCGAGGCTGATTCGATATTAGCGATATGCGAGTTACCCGCATTGTTAACGAGTACATCCAACCGTCCGAATGCCGCGATAGTCGTTTCGATCAATCGGGGCCAAGAGGATTCGTCTTTGACGTCCTGTGCAAAGAAGATCGCCTCGCCCTCGCACTCTTCGCCAGTGCGTCTGCCTTCTGCTTCGTTAATATCCGTCAGAACGAGCTTTGCGCCTTCTTCTGAGAGACGTAGTGCATCCGCTTTCCCGAGCCCAGAGCCTGCGCCCGTTATCACCACGACTTTGTTTTCAACCCGTCCCATAAATCCCCTTCCGCGTCCCTACCCGGGATACGACTCGTATCTCCGGACACTCCATTCTGACGTGCACGGCGTCTAACCCGCTAGTCGATATAGCCAACTTTACGTAACCTTTGTATCTGATTACGACGGTCGCCGATTCTCAGTAGGTTACGCGCGTTATCGTCCAAGAACTTTGGCCATACTTCGTCCTTAAAAGGAACGCTACACGTATCGTTCATGACCCGCTCTACAAAGTCCCATAGGAAAGTAACCCGCGTAGATCACCTTGTCCCCGCCACGTGTATTGGCGTAGTTAATGGGATCGTGTTGGTCGAGTAGGTAAATTATCGAAAACAAACGTGCGGTAGGTTACATAGAGGGCCCCGGCGACACGAAGAAATAACGCACGTTAAAGCGCTTTTCTTCCCGTTCTTAAAGAGTATATTTCGCTCCCTCGCACAACTTTGAGTTATCGGGTTCCCTGCCGAATGCTTGGGGACCGACGACATCTAAACGCCATGACCGAACAAGCGCGCCTTGCTCTATCTGAACCTGAAACCTTTATGGATCAAGCAGCAGTTCATCAAATTTTCACGGAGCTCCGGCGCGAAGATCCGGTTGCCTGGTGCCCAGAGCCCGATGGTGGCAAGGGGTTTTGGTCTATAACAAAGTACGACGACATCCAATCTATCTCGAAGAATCCGAAGGTATTCAGTTCGGATCGACTACTCGGAGGCATCACCTTGGAGTCGGCCGACATGCGACGACGTCGGCGGAGTCTTGAAAATGCGCCGGAGTCGGAAGCTGGTGGTGGTGGCTCGATCATCACCTCGGGGAGCAGCATGATCATGATGGACCCACCAGAGCACGCTCAACATCGCCGGATGGTGGCGCCCGGATTTACGCCTGGCCGATTGAACGCACTCATTCCCGAAATTCGAACTCGATGTGTGGAAATACTTGATCGAATTGCCGGTCTTGGTCAGTGCGAGTTTGTATCGACGGTGGCTGCCGAATTACCCATTCAGATGCTTGCGGAATTATTAGGAGTGGAACAAGAAGATCGCAAAAAATTATTCGAATGGTCGAATATTATGATTGGCGGCGACGATCCTGATATGCGTATTGGTCGAGACGAGGTCATGGCGGTCTTTGGCGAACTCTTTCAATACGCCCTAGCACTTCGCGAATCGCGGCGACAACAACCCGGGGACGACTTACTTTCCATGCTCGTGAATACCGAAGTGAACGGCAAGCCGATGGAGCTTGCCGACTACGTCTCGGCATTCATCCTTCTTGTTGTCGCTGGGAATGAAACGACCCGAAACTCCATCAGCGGTGGTGTTTTGGCATTGAGCGAATACCCAGAGGAACGACAAAAGCTTGTCGACGATCCATCGCTTATTCCTAACGCGGTGGATGAGATCATCCGTTGGGTTGCACCCGTTGTGTATATGCGTCGTACTGCACTTGAAGATACGAAGGTGGGTGACAAGATCATTAAAAAAGGCGATCGCTTCGCGCTTTGGTACATGTCGGGTAATCGAGATGAAGATAAGTGGAACGATCCGTTTTCCTTTAGCGTCACACGGGACGGACCAAGACACTTAAGTTTCGGGTATGGGCAACATCTTTGTATCGGCTGGCGCCTTGCAGAGATTCAACTCACCGTCTGTTTAGAAGAATTGCTCAGTCGCTTCCCGGACATCACCGTATTGGGTGAGGTGAACCGTATGCGCTCCAATTTCCTCAACAGCATTAAACGCATGCAGGTTCAGTATTCGGGATAGCACGTGATGCCAACCTTGGTATATCAAGGTTGGCGCGAACGATTCCTATAACCGGTGCAACCTAGCAGCTCCTTCCTCACGCTCATCTCGAAACTCAGGACGGGAGATCTCCAATAGCGGGATCCTCTTTGTTTCAGGGTCGGTCCTCGCAGTTTCGGGATACCCGCTTACCGGCACGTTGGCACCGAACTGACGGCGTCTTTGATGCTGCTCATTTTCGTGGTAACTCGAGACAACCCCCCTGCCCTTCGTTAGACCCAATCTGGATCCGCCGGATTATCCTGACGCGACGCGGTTGTTGCGTGGTTCCGGAAGTTCGTAATCCAATTTGTAAATACGTTTTACGTTTTCGCCGAGGACTTTGTTTCGCGTCGTTGAATTTAAACGTTCAGCGTACACGGTTAGATCATCTACCCACGTATGCGGGTGATCTGGATGTGGATAATCCGTCGCCCACATGAAATTGTCAGCGCCGACATGGTCGACAATGAATGGTGCGGCGGTTTCGTCGGGATCGCCCGAGATAAAGCATTGACGCCGAAAATACTCCCTCACCGAAGGTTTCTTTCCCGCCATATTCATCGAGCTTGTGTACGCGTCCAAACGATCGAGTAACGGGCCGATCCAACCTGAGCCGGCTTCCAATATGCCCAACCTGAGTGAGGGAAATCGATCAAGGGTCCCGAGTGCAAAAAAGGAGATCAATGCTTGCTGCACAATTGAGCGAAGCCAAATCATGCCCGCCATGCCAACGCCTTCGGCGGGCCAATCAAAAATACCAGTGGCAGTGCCATACGGATGAAACGTCGGATGAATAGCCAAAGGTACATCCAGCTCGACGCATTTCTCGAATAACACGTCGTGGTCGGAGTGACCATGGATCACTTTATTGTGGTTAAACGGATTAACCCAACCTCCACGGCATCCATCCTTGACAGCGCGCTCGAGCTCTTCCGCCGAACCGATTGGATCTAGCAAAGTAAGCATGGCAACGGGGACTAATCGACCGCTGGAGTTCCGGCAAAAGTCGGCGATCCAGCGATTATAGGCCCTCGCATAAGCTAAGCTGATCGACGGATCGGTCTCCTCGACTTCCCATAACAGCCCAATGGTCGGGTACAGCAGGACACACTCAAGATTTTCTTGGTCCATCAGGGATAGGCGGTCTGACGGGTTACATGCACCGAGCGGCATGTTATCCGCGTATCGGCGGTCTGGGCTGGGCATCAAACTTTCCTCGCCCATCGCCCCCATAATCCCCAGGCTACCGTTACGCGTGAACTTAGAGGGTGCTCCATTGATCTCAAGATACTCGAGACCGTTATCATCGACTTTGATGCGCAGGGCACGTTCCTTAAATTCTTTCTCAAGGTAGGTTTCCCACAGATCGGCTGGCTCTAATACGTGTCCGTCAGCGTCAATTGTGCCGTCGTACGGGAACCGTTTGATTTCGTATGGCATGGACTGACCCCCCTTTCGTTGGTGTTAACCATATCTCAGTTTCGAACGGGCGGACGATCTTTTTGGGTGGGACCGACGTTTTATCTAAACTCTCTACATATACCTCCAAATAATTGAAATACATATCATATAAATTCTATAACTCATTATATTTTATACATAATATATTCATCTCGACGTTCTTGATCTCGGCTCGTATCATGAGTCCATGAACCAATCACTGATCGCCATTTCGTTGTGCTTCGTTCTTAGCGCTTGTTCGCAAAACGACGGCAACACGATTCTGACCTCGACACTGGCTGCCCCGGAGCACTACAAGGTGGAGTTTGAGAACGAGTACGTGCGGATCATTCGAGTCAGGTACGGTCCCGGCGAGTCGTCCGCGATGCATTCTCACGAATCCTTTGTTGGCGTGACGTTGACAGGCGGTCAGAGTAATTTCACCGGACTCGATGGAACGTCCGAAATCCGTCCCGCAGGTCGTCCAGGAGACATCATTGACGGTGATTTGAATCCTCATGCCGTCCTTAGTGTTTCCGAGTTAGAACAAGAAAGCGTATTTGTTGAAATCAAGCGTCGATACCCGGCGACAGATCAAAATACCCCCAATGCCGTTGAGGCAGATCCGGGCAATGCCAAGATCGAGCTTGAGCGTTCTGACATACGAGTGGTCCGGATCAAAAGTCCAGCGGGACACGAAACGCCCGTTCATTCCCACAAAGCGGGGGTTTCCGTCGCGTTAACTGATATGAACGTTGCCGCGACCTCCGTGTCGGGAGAAGTTACGGAGATGAAACGACCGGCGGGCGATGCGGCATGGTCCGAAGCGAGGGGGGCTCATCGAGGTAAGAACTTAAGCGATAAGCCTCTCGAAGTAATTTTTTTTGAGCTGCTTTGATCCCGGAAGTTTAGCGTCGTACGATCATCCTGAGCGCGCCTCTAGCCACCCGACAATGAGGTCGGCTACATGTGTTCTGGCATCATTAGGAGTCTGCAAGTAATGGTCGCCCGGCACCATCGCCAGCGTTTTATCGGCGGAACCAAGATCGTCATGGATTCGCCTTGCATCACTAGGGAAGACTCCTGAGTCAGCCAGACTTTGAACCACCAGAGACGGCTCGATAATTTGGTTGAGGTGCGGTCCGCCACAGCAAAACGAATCTGACAGACTCCACATCGACAACCATGTCCGCAGCGTATTGGTCAGCCCAATTCCTTGGGGGCTGTAGTTCGCCCTTCGAGGATTGCCGGCATAGCACCAATTCTTTTTTCGCTCGGACGCATCGATATCGGAATCCACGAAACGTAAGTCGGCCCATGTTCGGTATAGATTAAAACCACGATCGAACATGTTGCGTTGCTTTAGTCGAGCTAATTCCGAATGGCACCAGTTGGTGATGCGGGTATTTCGCTCTACTTGCGCCTCGCGGTACCGTTCAATGAATTCCGGGGGATAAGGGGGTCCATTAGCTTCGTTGTACATGTCGAGTTCGGGATCAACTGAGGTGGGATCTGACTCGTCGGTAACGGATGGATCAAACCAAGCGGTCAGCACCTCGGGTCGACCGCCATGCGCGCAAAGGGACACGTAAAAATCAGCCGGAGTCAATTCATAAAGTGCCTCTGGTAGCTTGAGATCTGGGGTTGGCGCCATGCTGACGCTTTTTGCTTGCGACTGGTATGCGCCCATCAGTGAACCACCGCCCGAATTCCCTAGGATGACAACCCGTTCGATACCCGCGAGCTCTTTCAGCCAGGTAACGCCGACTCCGATATCCACAAGGGCATGTTCCAGCAGAAAAAAAGCTTCATTGCCACGAAATCGGGTGTTCCATCCCAGAAACCCGTATCCCCGAGCCGCCATGTATTCGCCTAGGTAGTGCTCGCTGAAATCGACGTTATAGTGCGACGCTATGAATGCGGTCTTGGCATGTATGTTGGTCGGTTCGTAATAGATACCTTGGCATGGGTGAAAGCCCGCCCCATTCCTTTTTCCGGTGGGAGATTCCGAGGACACAAAGGTGCGTCGCCAATGGGTCGTCATGACGCGCCTTCGAGGCCTATTGGCCGGTACGAATTTTCTCGGGTCGGAGCGTCAACAGGCAAAATTCGTCGGGCGCTTGTTGCCACGAAGTAAGCACACTCCGGAGTCGTTCGTCGTCCATGTTCCAATACTGATCAGCGAGCCGAGTCGCAAGCTCAATACCACCGTCATCATTCAGATCAATTGGACCATCAAAGGCCACCCACGCTTCGGGCTCCCCTACCGCGTTCGTGACAAGTACCGAAGCTCTCGCGTCTCGTTTGATGCGGTCGATCTTGGGCGTTTCTTTTCCCGCGAACATTTGCACTTTTGTGCCGGTCCATTCAAACCAAACAGGAACCCCTATTGGAGCACCGGTGGCATCGTTCGTGATCAAAATCGCAAGGCGTGGTTTAGCGAGGAACTCGTCGCGATGTGCTTCGTTTCGGAAGGGATTGCTCATGAATTCCTCGGCCCATAGTCGTTGGATTAACTATGCTAGCAGCAACGTGAGGGAGCGCGGCAAACCACACTCAAAAGCCTTTCGGTGATTTTAGATCAACACCTGCCCGAAACGGCCTAACGACATCAACATCCCTAATAGAAGGAAAACCAGACCGATCCAAAAGAGATGATTTCTGTACGTCTTGGCGTACATCGACAGTCCCATCAATCCGATGCCGAGCGGTAAGAACGCGGTGCCAAGATCCGAAAGAGCCCCGTAGAGAACGAGATAGAGCGATAAAACACCGTATACGATTCCAGCGCCCCAAAGGATGATTTTCCCCCGTGTGCTCACGTATTTAACGTCAGTGGAACGCTTCTTAGCTGACTCACCCAGATTTCGGATCGATCGGCGTGATCGGGTTCACGCCACGCTCGATGCATTGACCCGCCAGTAGGCAAAGGTCGTCCCTCCAGAGATCAGCATAAATCTGGATACCTGTGGCTAATCCGTCATCGACGCCCATGGGTAGGGCCAATCCTGGGATGCCCAACGCGTTGCCTGGGACGATAAACCGTAACGTATTGACGACAAGCTCGGCACCTGAGCCTGGAACCAAATCGGCGTTGCAAGGAAATGGAAGATTGGTCCAGGTCGGACCGACAACGACGGTGTGCTCCGTCAAGAACTTAGACCAAAGAATCCGCAATCGTTGACGCTCGCCCAATGTTGCGTTGAGCGATCCGCTTTCAGGATTAAAGTATTTCTCCACTTCGATGAGTTGTTGATGTATTTCCGGTGAGAGCAGGTTACTCATCTCTTCAAGGCCATCCGCCATGCCTTCTAGCAAGATATTTCCCCAAACATCCAACACGCGCTCTAGTTCTGGGGGTTCTACCGTTGTTACTTCCCAACCCTGACTGGATAGAATCTCGCCGGATTTTTCGATGGCGACAACCGTCGCCGGTGGCAATTCGCATCCCGGTATCGAGGTGACGATGCCCGCTCTTAACGGGCTCGGCACAGGGCCTGTTAGCGGTACGTCCACGGTCCTTGGATCCTTGGCGTGGCGGCCCGCGATAATGGATAAACCGAGTCGTAAATCCGCAACTGTTCGCGCCATCGGTCCGTCCGACACAAACTCCAAGCTGGCAGCACCCAACCCCCCTACTTCGCCTTCGATCGCAAAGGGCACACGTCCAGCCGTTGGCTTCAATGCCGCAATACCACAGCAGTACGCAGGGTTTCTTAACGACCCGCCGATATCGTTACCGAGACCCATGGGTGACATGCCCGTCGCAATCGCTACAGCCTCACCTCCACTCGAACCACCAGGGGTAAGTTTCTTATCCCACGGGTTAAACGTTCGTCCACGCAATGGATTTTCTGTATCGATACGTAATCCGGCCTCGGGGAGGTTCGTTCGCGCGATGGGAATTGCACCCGCGCTATTCATGCGGTCCACAATTGGTGAGTTGGTGCTCGGGAACGTATCAGCAAGCGACGGTAGTCCCTGGGTTGTCGGCGTCCCGATCAAGTCGATGTTCTCTTTGATCGTGTACGGTACGCCATGTAACGGTCGTAACCGTTCAATAGCGTCCGCAGTGTCCGCGTCGTCGGCTTGGGCCAATGCGCTTTCTTCAAGCGTAATCGTGATGGCGTTTAGCTCGTCGTTGATCTCCGCGATCCTCGCCAAATGGGCCTCAACGACTTCACGACTGGAAACCCGTCCGCGACGAATAAGTTCTGCGAGCTCCACTGCCGAGTGCGAACACAGTTCGTTCATATCGACCTCATCAATCATCTCGTTTAATGATGTTACGCATAAAGCAAGGACCAATCATTCGCGTGTTACGACGACATCGTGTGGTGACTTTGTTCGCGAAAAACGAGATCGTTAGAACAACGGGCATGGAAACGACAGAGACGCATGGAATTCAAGGAAGCAACGAACGGGGACATAGTGCTACGAGTCGCCATCGAAGGCAGTGGCCCCGTCTTACTTTGCGTCCATGGGTGGCCTGAACTTTGGTACTCGTGGCGGCACCAAATTGCTCATTTTGCTGAACTTGGTTACACCGTTGCAGCGATGGATGTTCGAGGTTACGGAGGCAGCTCCAAGCCCGAACCGATCGCAGCTTATTCCATGAAAAATCTTTCAAGTGACGTGGCCGCCGTCATCAGAGAAATAAGCGACGATCCAGTCGTTCTATTAGGTCACGACTGGGGAGCGCCCATCGTCTGGAATACAGCGCTTTTGTACCCGGATTTTGTCCGAGCCGTTGCTGGATTAAGTGTTCCCTACGTACCGGGCAGAGACGCAGCTTTTATAGACTTAGCAGAACAACTCTATGCGGATCGCTTCTTCTACCAGATTTACTTTCAACAAGAAGGCGTCGCAGAGGCGGAACTCGAGGCCGATGTCTCCAGCTCCTTGCGTAAAATCTATTACGCCATTTCAGGCGATGCGCCGACGGGTACTTGGCTAATCGAAAAACCCAGGCATTCGCCATTGCTGGAGGGCATGGTTGACCCTGACCCTTTCCCCGAATGGCTGACCACTGCAGATATCAAAACGTATAGTGACGCCTTTGAAAATGGCGGATTCCGAGGACCCTTGAACCGCTACCGGGCTCAACGCATCGACGTCGAAGATCTGGTCGAGATAAGAGGCCGAACCATCCAGCAACCGACTTGCTTTATCGGCGGAGAAAAAGACGCGGCACGACATTTTATGCCCGGGTACGATTTGTATACTAATCCGGGAAGAGCGTGTGACGACTTCCGCGGCAGCACCATCATTGGTGACGTTGGCCATTGGGTACAACAAGAAGCCCCCGCAGAAACCAACTCCGCGTTGGAGGTTTTTCTCGGGTCACTGTAATCCTCGTCTGCTTATCGATTATCTGGAGTATGATTTTGGACTGGTGGCAAACCGAGGACTATCGATGGCCGAGCAGAATTTGAGTTACGACGACATTAAAGCATCACGTGCCACAGAGATCGAAGCGGAGTCAGTCAACCTGACCCAGACAAGCTTGCTCGGGAAAAAACTTTTGCCGAGTTGAACTCGCTCGGCCTGCAAGCGAACCTTGCCGAACTTGAATCGATCGGTTTCACCACCGTCAAAGGAGCGATCTCAGAAGATTTGGTTGCGAGGGCTCGAGATGCAATTGTCCGAGTGATGGAACGGAAGACCGGCGCAACGGTCGACGTCGACTCGGAGTCTGGCGAAAATTTCAATGGCGTCTCGCTTGCTCACTATTTGCTGTTTGAAGACGAGGTTTTCGAGGAAATCGCGCTAGCACCAGAACCACTCGCACTCATTAATTACCTCCTCGGTCGAAGCTGCAAACTTTCGAGCATGACGTGCCATTTCAAAGGTCCGGGAGGCGCTTGTTTGCCACTGCATTCAGATAACGGCAACGGCATCCCCGCTCCCTTTTCGATGACGTCTCAAGTCGCCAACGTCAACTACGCACTAACCCCTTACACCGAAGAAGCAGGTGCGCTGGGAATGGTGCCGGCAAGTCATCGGCTGTGTCGCCCACCACGCGCCGATGAAGTGATGCTGGGAGGTGATCACGGCAATGCTGATGCGATTGCGATGAATTTGGAACCGGGGGATGCCGTCGTTTGGCACGGCAACACCTGGCACGGCTCTTTTGAACGGACGGTGCCGGGCATTCGGATGAATCTCGCCACCTACTTTGCTCGCCATTACGTGGTGACCCAAGAGAAGTTTGGCGAATATGTTCCGCACGAGCTACTTGAGCGACACGCAAATAATCCAACCATGCTGCGTTTATTGGGGCAAGAACAGGGCTACGGATGGGATGCGGATGGTCCGGACTGGGCAAAATTCGCGAAAGCACCTCGTGGTCAGTTCGACTGACGCGCCTGCTGCATGTCGCAACGATTTACACGTGGTTTTGACGTTCGACAGTAACCATGAACACTAAATACTTCAGCAACATCGAGACTCGGAACCATGCAAGCTAACGCGGATATACCTGTCTTCGAACCTCATGCCGAGACGAATTCCATTAAGAAAGGGCTGGACGAAGCTGGCTGCGCCATCATTCTAGATGCGCAATCGTTGGCCTCGACTCAACAGGTTAGGAATGAACTCTTTGATTCAATGGATCTGACCTACCTTCAAGACCAAGATTCCCCGGAAGAATTTTATCCCGCCAAGACGCGGCGGCTGCCAGCATTGCTAGCCAGATCGGAAAGCGTCCAAGGAATGGCGACAGACCCGACCATTAACGCGTTGTGTGAACATCATCTGAGTGACAACTGTGATCGGTTTCAACTACACGTTTCGGTTGCGGTCAATATCGGGCCTGGAGCTAGGGAGCAAGTGTTGCACCGGGAAGAGGACGCGTTCCCTTTCTTTGAGTTGCCCAGACCGAATTTGGTTATTGCCACCATGTGGGCCATGAACGACTTTACGCATTCAAATGGTGCTACGTTGCTCGTACCCGGAAGCCATCGCTGGAGCGCGGATCGTCAAGCTAGGCCAGACGAGGTGGCACAAGCCGACATGCCAGAAGGTTCTGTGTTGATCTGGCTTGGGGGGACACTGCACGCTGCGGGCGCTAACAATTCCAACGAATGGCGCTACGGCATTATTCTTTCGTACTCCCTCGGTTGGTTGCGTCAGGAGGAAAACCAATACCTCAACTTGCCGCCCGCTCTCGCGAAGAACATGCCCAACGAAGTCAGAGAGTTGGTGGGCTACCCGATGCACGGTTCGCTAGGGTTTTATGACCGCGACATCGCTAAGATCTAAACCAATAAGTGGCGAACGGTTACCCAGCATATCGACTTGAATCGAGCTAGAGCCTGTGCGATTTGGCATCTTCGATCACATGGAATTTCGTTCAGGCAACTTGGCTGAGTTGTACGAAGAGCGGCTTAGAATGCTGGAGTTTGCTGACGAGGCCGGGTTTTGGTGCTATCACAAGGCCGAGCACCATTTCATACGCCTCGATGCCGCACCGTCTGGCACCGTATTTCTGGCGGCTGCCTCACAGCGCACACACCGCATTCGCTTGGGTTCGCTCGTCTTGTTGCTTCCTTTCTACGAGCCACTACGACTCATCGAGGAAGTTTGCATGCTCGACCATCTCTCTGGGGGTCGACTAGAACTTGGTGTAGGTAAAGGTATATCACCCGCCGAACATACCCTTTGGGGAAAGGATCCCGAAACGGCTCGAGAACGATTCGAAGAGGCATTTGAAATTTTGCGCACAGGGTTGGCCGACGCGACATTTAGCTATTCCGGCGATAATCACGAGTTCGATAAAATCTCCGTACCCCATAGGCCATTGCAAGAACCAAGGCCCGCCTTCTGGTATCCGGGCAACGTTGACTACGCTGGAAAACATCGTCTCAACACGATCACGGCCGGGCCTCCCGAAGCAGTCAAAAACGCAATGGCACATTTTCACGCCCAGCTTTTGAAGCCTGAAGCTGACTGGAATCCAGGCGTACGCGAGCCAGTCATCGGGGTGACACTGCACGTGTACTTAGCGTCATCGACGAAAGCAGCTATCGCGAGAGTCCATCAGGCCTATCCCGCGTACCACCGGAACTTGGTGACGCTGTTTAAACGCTACGACATACCGTTCACCGACCCTAGCCTGGGCGGTAATACGGAACTCGCTCTCACCCTGGGTGTCCTTGTCGCAGCGGCACCCGAGGACGCTATTGCACAGATTGAACATCTAATCGACGAGACAGGAATCGAATACTTGACCTTATCTTTCGCCTGGGGGGATCTCACCCATCAAGAAACAATGGATTCGATCCGACTATTTGCAGAAGAAGTCATGCCGCATTTCAATCGGTCAGAGCCGCCGTAGGAAAGCCCCTGGTTTAGACGTAGTCAACTTCGGTTGCTACCGAGGCAAATGATACGCAGCCAGTGCGAACACTGACCGCGAGTCATTATTAGAAACCAGACTAATTCCCCAGCGTCCAACCGCTCCAGGACTTAATTTGTCTACCGATTGAGGTCGACGAATAGTTCCTAAAGGAATTGGCCCCTTGAACGTATTCAGCCATTGCGGCCGAACTCTGCAGTTCAGTCATGGCATCCATCATCGTTGCCATATCCGCCGTGATGAACGAGATAAAGTGAGTCATCTTTGATTCACCTATCCCCCAGACCTCGCCGAAGTAAACTCCGCCGGGGAATGAAGCGATCGCGTTTGAGTTCCAGAGGTTTTCGAATGCACTTCTAAACGCTGCACCCTCCGTTACTTCAAGCCCTATGAGATATTGCACGGTTCCCGGAGTGGATGTATCAGGCGGATTGCCGCCGATTTGCGTTACGGTAAAGACATTCTCCGTCTCGATCGTCGTGGATTCACGCATTGTCGAGAAAAAGACAGCAGCGTCCCGTGATGTCGCGTTGGCGGCCAAAGCTTTATCCATATCTGCCGCTGACTGGTAGAACACGTTGATGGTATGAGTGGAAGGATTATCCCCGTTGGCCACGTTTTGAATAAGGACTGTATTCCTCGCGACTGCTTGAGCTGCAGGAGATGCTCGATATGCATCCATGGCAGCGATCACGGCGACCGGATTGGTGACAATCAGGCTGTAACTTTGCCCATAAATGGTTGGCATAGCAGCGGCATGCTGATCACCAAGTACGTTGCCGCTAAAGATCAATAGAAATATTCCAAATAAACGCTTTTTCATGCTCTTCTCCTTGAAGTAATACAAAGCGGAGCTAATGGTAACGTGGGGCAGCTCTCAGGCAATAGTCGGGACATGGACCCACCGTGATTGCCGAGTTGCAACGTTTTATGATGCCCACTCGGCTCTATTAACGAGATAATCATGAACCGAAGGAAGTCGATCGATACGGAGGACACGCGAGATGAGCGCTGATCCAGTACTGCGTCTCCGACAGATCTGTTTGCTCGCGCGGGATTTGGAATGGACAACCCGTGTGCTCACGACCATCTTCGATGCCCCCGTCGTTTTTCGAGATCCTCGAATGGCTGCGGGAGGGACCCTCACTAACACCCACATTCGCTTGGGCGATTCGTTTCTCGAGACTGTTTGTCCAAGCGATTTAGCCTGGAGAAATTCGACCACCCAAACGAGGCTTTTAGAACGTAATGGTGATTGCGGTTACATGGCTATCGTTCAAGTCCCGGACGTGTCCATGGCATCGCGGTCGATGGCTTCTCAGGGTTCCGGACGGGGGATCGTTTCAGGGGATTGGAACGTTTGCCCTGGTGCGCCGGGTTCGGGATTAGCCAGCGTTGAATCCGGACGATACGTATTGGGGGAGCCGCTACCGAAAACCTCGGGCGCCGTCTCGGGGGTTAATGTGCAGTTCCATCCCGCGGATTTTGGGACCCTCGCGGAGATCCAAGAAAATTGGCCAGGCCATGACATCTTCCCAAGAAACAAAGGGGCATATTTCCCCGCAGGCAATACGTGGCAGAACCAGGTGGATGCCCGACCGCATGGGGGAGTTACGACGGGATTTGCCGCCGTCGAAATTGCTTCACGCAATGACGATCCCGCAACCGTGTGCGAGCGGTGGATGAACGGTCTCGGCGCAGGCAGCACGATTGATCCGTCAGAACCCACGGTTTTAAGGTTATCGGGGGGGCAGTCGATGCGATTCGTCGAGCCTCGATCCAACGATAAAACCGGCGTTGTTGGCGTTGATCTTTGGGCCGCTCCTGGTGGTGATAGGACATTTGATTCAATCGATTTTTGCGGTGTCACGTGGAAACTCGTCGAACCCGCCGAGGAATGAGGATTCGAGCCCTGGGAACTTCGGCGACAGCGTCAGGTGACTCGAATCGCCCCTTCGTCACGATGTTGAATTTACGGCTCTTCGCACTAGGCATGTTCTGCATTTGCCTTGGCCATGTTGCTGACGCGGCATGGAACGGGGCTGAATTGCTTGAAATCTGTGAGGTGGCGCTCGATGAATCCGATGATTTGACAGAACAGGACTCCGTTGACGAGACGGCATGCTGCAGTTGTTACATTGACGCGGTTAGCGACACCAGCTCCTATTACTTACAGGACGTCATCACACCATTAATGGAAGGCAACGGCATTTCGTCCCGGAAACTTAAAAAGAGCGGCTGGTCTTCAATGAAAGAGTTTCAAAAGACCGTCAAATTACATTGTCCAAAACCCGGTGGTGATTTACACCGGAGTAAGAGAACGGACGTTGTACGAGGATTCCTACGCTCACACCCTGAACGTCTAGCCGAAAGCGCAGCGATCTTGGTGCTAGATGCGTTGTCGGACGCGTTCCCTTGCGACGATGAGCCGTCGACCACGCAACAGGAATCGGGAGGAGCACCCATAGCGCCAACTCGGGTCATCGACATCTACCCTGGCATGCCGAGTGACCGAGAACCGGTCGGTGAAACTAAATCTATGGAGACCGGTGCACCACCAAAACCCCAGGCGCGATCGATTGAACAAATTCCGAAAGCGGTCATTAGCCCATCAAAGGGATCTCTTGAAATTCGAGGCGCTTGGCGAGCGCTCCGGGAAGCCATGACCGAAGATGAGGTGCGGGCATTGCTCGGCGAGCCGGTGAGTATAGAAATTCAATCGCGAC
>ENA-UPTF01000610-UPTF01000610.1-marine-metagenome-genome-assembly--contig:-NODE-610-length-24431-cov-5.632832_pt1 | contig 24431 bp, 23 predicted proteins | sample MGYA00238166_ERZ767019 | MGnify/ENA primary metagenome ERZ767019 (study PRJEB28930, sample SAMN06266391) | marine metagenome | isolation source: Sea water from 250 m depth | place: Atlantic Ocean | study... | reverse complement strand
CCTTCCATCGGCTCATAGGACGTGAATATACTGCTCTTTAGTCCGTCGCCACGGCATGTTCGCAAGAAGAACGAATTGAACCCTATCAGGCCTCGAGTGGGAATCTTATACTCGATGTGAACGTAGCCATTTTCGTCATAGCGCATATCTCGTAGTTGCGCCAGTCGCCCTGATAGATACTCCGTAAGAGCCCCGACATATTCGTCATTGGTGCTAATGTTAAGAATTTCATAGGGTTCGTGGATCTTTCCGTCAATCACCTTGGTCACTGGCTCTGGCCGCGACACCTGGAACTCGAATTGTTCACGACGCATAGTCTCAACCAGTATCGAAAGATGAAGTTCACCTCTGCCAGCAACCACAAATACGTCCGAACTAGCAGTGGGTTCGACCTGCAGACTGACATTAGTCCGTAGTTCCCTAAAGAGTCGGTCACGTAAGTTACGGGAGGTGCAATGTTCTCCCTCTTTACCCATAAAAGGAGACGTGCTCACGCCGAAAGTCATCCGAACCGTCGGTTCCTCAATATCGATGGAAGGCAAGGCCTCTGGGTGATCTATCGAAGAGATGGTATCGCCTATCGAAACCCCTTCAGGCCCTGTCAAAGCCACAATATCCCCAGCCTTGGCTTCCGGAACCTCTACTCGCTCCATACCTCGGAATACGAATATCCGCTCCAGATTATGGACTGAAGAATCATCACCACGGCCCAGAAGGGCAACATTATCGCGAAGTTTAAGAGTTCCTCTGGTAACTCGCCCGAGAGCAACTTGGCCCAGATAATTATCGTAATCCAGTGCCGCTACCAGCATCTGCACAGGGGCTTCAGGATCTCCTGTCGGGGCAGGGACAGACTCCAATATGGCTTTGAACAGCGGTGCCATGTCAATGCCAGGAGAATCCGGATCAATAGTGGCATAACCGGCCTTAGCCGACGCATAAATGATGGGAAACTCTAACTGTTCGGCTGTGGTAGCAAGCTCCAAGAACAAGTCTTGGACCATTTCCACAACTTCGGCCACACGTGCTTCTGGGCGATCCATCTTATTGATGACCACCATCGGGGTTACGTTCTGCTGTAACGCCTGGCGCAAAACATAGGTAGTTTGCGGCATAGGACCGTCGACAGCGTCAACCAAAAGCAAGCAGCCGTCGGCCATGTTCATAATTCGCTCCACCTCGCCGCTGAAATCGGCGTGTCCAGGAGTGTCTATTATATTAATGCGGACGCCATCATAGGAGACGGAAGCATTCTTTGCGAGGATAGTGATACCTCGTTCCCGCTCCAGAGGATTGGTATCCATGATCAATTCGCCGACCTGTTGGTGGGCGCGGAACACCTGACCCTGTTTCAACAACGCATCGACCAATGTCGTTTTGCCGTGGTCAACGTGCGCAATGATAGCCAGATTACGAATGTCGTTGTTCTTAAAATCGCTCAAATCAAAAACCCTACCCACCATGATAGCATCTGGACGTAGATATTGCTGACCTTCGCACATACAGTCACAAACGCCGTTTCGCACTAACTGAATTTGAACCTAAATTTTTATAAAAATTAAATCCAGCCCCAAGAGAGTCATATTTGATTCGAATCTACTGGAGGTCCGTCCGATGAGCAGTGTGGCATAATTCTCATCGTTAGTTTCCGAGTTCATCATACCCACCACATGGAGCGAACTATGGTTGACACGGGCACCGCAATCGGAAAGGCCATCCCCAGAGGAGAGGGTCCGGACAAAGTCTCAGGTAAATCAATCTACACCGCAGATATCTCGTTGCCAGGGATGCTCTGGGGCAAAATACTACGTAGTCCATACCCCTACGCCCATATCTCACGGATAGACACCTCCGCAGCCGAAGCCCTGCCCGGGGTACACGCCGTTGTGACTGGGAAAGACATGCCCGGAGCTAAGATAGGGCGCCGTATGGTAGATATGCCAGTCATGGCGCAAGACGTGGTGCGCTTCGTTGGTGAGAAGGTCGCAGCAGTGGCTGCTATAGATAAAGAAACCGCTGACGAAGCATTGCTGTTGATAGACGTCGAATACGAGGAACTGACCCCAGTCTATGATGCCGAAGAAGCCATGAAGTCCGATGCGCCAAACCTTCATCCCGACATGGCGTCCTACACCGGCCTACCTCAACCTCCTTCTGGAATACAAAACACCTTTGCTCACATCACGTGGGAAAAGGGAGACATTAACCAAGGGTTCATTGAATCCGACCTGATTTTTGAGCATACGTTTAACGCCCAGCTGATGCATCAAGGCTACATCGAACCTCACGCTTGCGTGGTTAGCGTCGACCCGTCCGAAGAAGGGCAGGTACATATCTGGGCCAATAACAAAGACCCCTACATGCTACGAGACCAACTTTCTGGTGCATGGGGGATCCCTGCAACGAGCATCATTCTCCATCCCAGCACAATCGGAGGGGACTTCGGGGGCAAAGGCTCGTTCATGGACGTTCCTCTCTGTTACTACTTGTCCAAAAAATCAGGCCGTCCCGTTAAGATGGTCATGGATTACATCCAAGAGCTTATGGCAGGCAATCCACGTCACCCCGCAGTAATGACCATCAAGACCGGTGTGATGAAAGACGGCACCATCAAGGCACGCCAGGCAAGAGCTGTTTTCGACAGTGGCGCCTACGCAGCCTTCAAGCCCACCGTCTACTTACGGGGAGCTGACCATCTTTGCGGCGTTTACAATATGGCGCACGCCAAGATCGACAGTTACACGGTATACACCAACAACGTCCCCAGAGGCCACATGCGCAGCCCTGCCAAGCCTCAGGTGGTATTTGCCGTGGAATCTCATATGGACATGATCGCTGAAGAGCTAGGCATGGACGCCTATCAGTTCCGCCTGAAGAACGTGATGCGCCAAGGCGATTCATCTCCCATAGGGCGTCATTGGCAAAAGATCAAAGCTTTGGAGACCCTAGAGGCAGCAGGGAAAGCAGCAGCCATAGATAAACAGCTACCAGAGAATACAGGTCGAGGCATGGCGATGACTGACCTGGTGCAGGGAACTGGCCAGTTCGCAGCTAAAATTGGACTGACTAACCAAGGCAACCCGGAACTTCATATGGCTTTCTGGGATACAGGCACTGGCTCCCATACCGTCTTGCGCCAAATGGTAGCCGAAGAATTGACCTTGAATACGTCGGATATCCGGATAGTCCTGGAGAACACTGAAAATATGCCCTACAGCTCAGGGTCTGGTGGTAGCCGCGTAACGTACACGGCCGGACAGGCTGTTGTAGGTGCGGCCCGTGAACTACGCAGTAAGTTGGTTGAGGCCGCATCTCCCCTGCTAGACGCCCCGCAAGAACAGGTTTCCATGGAAAACGGACGGCTAGTGGCAGCAGGAAGAAGCTTGACTATCGCCGAAGTCGTAGCCCGCACTGAAGGCGAAGAACTAACCGCGCAGACCAGTATCACGTCGGAGGCACCTGAAATAACATCGTTCTGCACCCAGGTTGCTGAGGTCTATGTCGACGAGGAGACGGGCGAGGTAACAGTTAATAAGATCGTTTCTGCCCACGACATAGGTACCATCCTGAACCCTCTAAACCACCAAGGCCAAGTAGAAGGCGGTATGATCCAAGGTCTGGGTTACGCACTCATGGAAGAATTGCATCTGGAAGACGGCCACATCTCTACTCTAAGTCTTGGAGACTATAAGATACCGACATCTGCCGACATTCCCTTTATGGAGACCGTCTTAGTCCAAGGTGATGCAGGCCCCGCTCCTTACGAAAGCAAAGGAATCGGAGAAAGCAGTAACATTCCCGTTGCAGGTGCCATAGCCAACGCGGTCTTCGATGCCGTCGGAGTACGTATCACTGACCTTCCAGTCACTTCGGAAAAGGTACGGGCCGGACTACGAGTTTTAAGAAAGCCCATCTAAGCCAAGGTTAAACGATGCAATTTGGAATGTTTGGAAGTGCCCAGGCTAAGCGAGCCGGACCGGATGTTGATAGCGGGGCCGGTTTCCGGGAGTTCGTCGAGCGTAACGTAGAAGCGGAGGCCTTAGGGTATCGCAGCACATTTTTAGTGGAGCACCACTTCACTGGATTTGGACAAGTATCAGCTACTTGGAACCTCCTCACCTGGATCGGGGCACAAACTTCGACTCTACGGCTAGGAACTGCTGTCACGGTACTTCCGTGGCATAACCCCGTGCTCCTGGCTGAACAAATCGCTACCCTAGACCTGCTATCACAAGGGAGGGTAGACGCAGGGATCGGCAAAGGCTACAGGCTCAAGGAATTCGAAGGCTTTTCTATGTCCGTTGAAGAGGCCGACGCTCGTTTTGAGGAATGCCTAGAAGTAATTGTCAAGGCTTGGACGTCAGATTCGTCATGGTCACACAAAGGCAAATATTGGCAGTACAACGACATTGTAGTCGAACCGTCTAGCATCCAGAGACCTCACCCCAAAATATGGATGGGAGCAGGTAGTCCCCGATCGGTCAAACAGGTTGCACAGCTTGGTTTCAACATGCTGTTAGGACAATATGATCCCTTCGATATGATCATCGACGAAGTTGAGACGTTCAAATGTGAAGTTGAGTCTTTAGGCCGAACCTTTGACCCTCTAAGCGTTGCGGTGGCCCGCTCAGTGAATATCGTCGACTCCAGCAAGGAATATGAAGATGCCATAGCCAATCGGATGGTGGCCCGACGCAGGACACAGGAACATGCTCTTCAATCCAATTTCCAAGACACCCGTGCGGCTGCAGAAGCAGGAACAATATACGGGTCTCTGGAACATGTTAAAAATGAGATTAAGATGTTACAGGACGCTGGCATCGAATACGTCCTGCTCAACTGCCCAGCAGGCATATCTACTCTGCGACGTTTTGCCAAAGACGTAATTCCATCGTTTACCTGAATAGTCGGTCTTAGAAGTAAATCTTTTAGGGCCGGAAACGATAAAGCTCCTCGATTTGAGGAGCTTAACCTACCCAAGTACGCCGGGCAAAAAAAGAGCGCTTTCAGTGATTTCTGAAAACGCTCCGCTATACTAGCATGATTAAGATAGAACTCTCAACTATTTATGTCTAAGTCCGACTAATAGCCGCTAAATCACGGACTACCATCAAAATTATTGAGACCATCATCTGATGAGAGGCATGCAGTGCTTAATCCACACGGTGCATCGTTTATATATAATGAGCCATCATAAATCTGAGAGGAAACCCTACTAATAATGCGAACCAACACTACCAAAGCCAAACTAGCCGAAGGTCAAGTTGCCTTCGGCGCGATAGTAAGCCGATTTTCCCCGGATATAGTCGAGATCTTTGGAACTATCGGTTTTGATTTCGTGATGATCGACTGTGAACATGGTCCTATGAACCTAGATCAAGTCGAACACATGGTCAGAGCCGCCGAATCTTTCGAAATCACACCTATCACGCGGATCCCCAACCACGAGGAATCGACCATCCTAAGATTCTTAGATCGAGGCGTACAGGGAATCATAGTGCCACATATCAACACCAAATCAGATGCCGAGTCTGTAGCACAATCGGCCCGGTACTACCCAGATGGACGCCGTGGCATGGCAGGAAGTGGTCGAGCCCACGATTACGGCGCTGGAGGATCGAATTCGACCACATTCATCAACTCTCAAGTCCTCGTTGTTCCCATGTGCGAAGAAACCGAGGCTGTGGACAATCTAGACGACATTTTGAGCGTCCCTGGTATTGACGTTGTCCATGTTGCCGCCAGTGACTTGGGCCAAAGCATGGGTAATCCAGGACGTGAAAAGGTTCGAGAGGTTATGAGTCAAGTTATCCCTAGAATCAGAAGCGCTGGCAAAAGCTGCGGTGCGGGTGGTAACTCACCGGCAGACGCCGCCGGAGTGGCAGAATTTATCAAGCTTGGCGCCAACTTCATTACTGTGTCTTCTCAGGGTTTATTACGCCTCGCCGGACAGGATTTCCTTAAACGAGTTAAAGCGGAGCTCTAAAGTCTCTAAATCTTTATTAGCACGAGTGACACATGCTTGATTTACTAATCCAAAACGGCCTGGTGATAGACGGTTCCGGTAGCCCTGGATTCTTTGCTGCTGTTATTATCGAGGGTGACACCATCACAATCCAACGTGGAGAAGTGTCCCACTTGGAGGCTACTCGGACCATCGACGCCTCAGGCTATGTTGTCTGTCCAGGATTCGTCGACCTACACTCTCATGCAGGTCTGACAATCATGGGAGAACCGCACCACGACCCTAAAGTACGACAGGGTGTAACTACCGAATTGATCGGTATAGACGGGATGTCCCATGCACCATTCAAAACGCGCGAAGAACAAGAGCGCTACATTTGGCAAGACTCAGGTTTGAATGGCTACCCGCCCCTTCCCACCGACTGGCTAACGGTGGCTGAGCAACTTTCCAAGTATGACAACGCAGTAGCAGTTAACCAAGCCTTCATATTAGGCAATTCGCCCGTGCGGATCTGGGGAGTAGGCTGGAATGACCGGCCAGCGACTTCCTCGGAGCTAGAAGATATGAAGTCGGTCGTGCGAGAAGCCATGGAAGAGGGAGCCTGGGGGTTGTCCACAGGTCTAGACTACCCACCTGGCTCATACGCCAGCACGGCCGAACTATCCGAGCTTGCCGAGGTAGCGGCACGCCTGGGCGGCCACTACCACACCCACACCAGGGCCAGCCTAAGAACCAACGGTCTGCTGGCACCTTGGGAAGAAGCACTAGAGATCGGACGAAATGGAGATTGTCCGGTACACCTTACCCACTACCGGCAGGGTGCCTCTGGGGTGGGCAGTCATCTGGACTATTTAGGACTGGTAGAAAACGCACGCAACGACGGTATGGACGTGACGTTCGACTGCTATACCTATCCTTACTCAGGGACCACAGTGACAATAGGTTTTCCCCACTGGGCCAAGGACGGTGGTCCAGAAAGGCTAATGGCCGCCTTAAAGGACGCCGACGACCGAGAGCGCATGAAACGAGAACTCTCGCGAGATCGGTTGGAGAACAACTGGCTAACCAATTTTAACCAGCCACAAAACAAACAATATGAAGGGAAGCTAATCACAGACATCGGCGAGATGCGTGGACAGGATCCAGCCGACGCCCTCTTTGACCTGTTAATCGAAGAAAACCTATTCATATCCACGGTCGGACTGGGCACCAACGCTCAAACGCTATACGCATTCGTTTCCCACCCGGCAGGTATGATTGCCAGCGACGCTATTCTTTTTGGTGAATACCCAAACCCCCGGACCTACGGCTGCTTCCCTATCGTGCTAGCTGAATTCGTTCGTGCCGAACAACACCTGAAACTTCCAGAAGCAATCCGAAAGATGACCTCATTTCCTGCCCAAAGACTGGGGTTGCCAGATCGTGGTCTACTCAGGGATGGATTCAAGGCAGACATCGTCATCTTTGACCCTGACACCGTGAAAACCCACGCAACTAAAGACGACCCCAAACACTACCCCGTAGGCATAGACTACGTGATAGTCAACGGCCAAGTCGTCATTCAAAATGGAGAAAACACCGGCGCATTACCTGGTCGTGGGCTACGTCGGGGACACGCGTCAACCTAGGTACTCTTCCCCAGCGCTGCTATAAACTCAATCTAAAACAGACTACAGGGGACTCCCTAAACTCTCTAATAAACCAACTACAGATGCGCAGTCCTTGCAAGCCCTGCCGGCTTTAGGCGGGGTTTCCATTTCCCATATGCTGCGTGCTTTGCGGAGTAGGGGCGGTAACATATCAGGACGAACTTCCACCAGTACTACATTTGCGTGGAACCCAAGTACAAAACCGCGGCTATCCACCAAATCAGACTCATTAGATGTTTCTTTGTCCGTAGCAGGCTCCATATAGACCAGAGCCAGCTTAGACACAGGAGAAAATCCTTGCCGCTCAGCGATGAGTGCATAGGCGTTGAGCTGAACTTCGTAGTTGGCAAACATCCCAGGACGGTCAGGATTATAGCGCGACGTCTTATAGTCAACTATGACATACGAGCCGTCTTTCAGCTTGAAAATACCATCGGCCTCACCCCTAAGGGTTATCCCAGTCTCTTCATCCAGAATCTTAAACTTGGACCAGTGAGGCGGGTCGATGTATCCTCTAGTTTCGCCTAGTTCCGACAACCAGGCAGGGGCATAACCGACGCGATCAAAGTGATTGTGGACAATCGACTTGTTATAGCTATCTATACTGCTGAAAATGCCAGGGAAGCTCTGATATGGCAGGTTCTTGATATGAAGCCTTACCCAAGCACACCGACTACAAAACCTAGTCCGGGCATAAGAGCCAAGTTCAGTCGCGGATATGGTCGGCCCTGCCTGCACTCCTTCCTCGCCCCACAATGTCTCTTGCGCCATTCCTAGGCACTCAATATCCGATTAGTCATCGGCAGAAACGGCGAGTACGCCCGCTGACCCAGAAGTTCTGGCCTCCAGCGGCAACGCGTCCTCCCAGTTGGGTAGCTGACGCTCGCGTGTGGAAGGCAGCAAGAATATACTCACAACCGCTGCCGCACTTAGTCCGAATGAAAGCAGTACGGACCAGTCGTAAGTTCCGGTCCAATCTCTCAGGAACCCACCTAACACCGGGCCGAGAGCCATTCCGACCCCTGCTCCAGCCATCTGCCAGCCATATGTCGTCCCCGTCGGCGCATCGCCGTAGTATTGGCGATTAATGATTACGAACGCAGTCATCTCACCGCCCATACCGATTCCGAACAACACGGCAAAAATGAAATAAGTCGATACGTCCTGAGACAACAACAACAATAGCAATGGAAATGTTTGGGCCGAGAAGCAGATCTTCATAATGGTCTTAGCACCAAACCGGTCAGCTAAGACAGGCACAGCAAACCTCGTAATAGTGCTGACTACAGTAAGCGTGATATACACTGCGACAGCTGTACCTTTCGCTAAATTGGCCCCATCTTCGTCGGTAGCCATGGCTACCAGCAAAATAAGGATAATGTTGTGTCCGGCGCAGCCCCAAAAATGTATGCCCACCAGGTTCCAAAAGGCCCCAGTTTTCTGCGCCTGTTTCAAAAAGACGTTAGTACGTATTTTCGCGACGTCGTTGTTCTGCATGCTCCGGATGGGCTCATTTTCCGGAGCACCCCATTGGCGCATGCCGATATCGGCAGGCTCATTATAAAAATATCTAATAAGGACCAGCAGAATCGCACCGCCCACTAGTCCGGGGATCAAAAAGGTCAACCGCAAGCCGAATAAGTCAAATAAAATGAAGACCATTAAAATGGCGGCAGCAGTGCCCAGCCCTTGGAGTGCTTGTAATATCCCCATGGCCAGGCCAAGCTGTTTCCGGAACCAAAGAGTCACCCCCGCAACCAGCGTGACTTGAAAAGCAGCCATACCGGCAGCCAATAACACTCCGAAGTAGAGGTAGAACTGCCAGAGGTTCTGCATGAAAGCGGTTAGAACCATACCCAAAATAAATAAGACCCCACCCACCCACATAACACGGCGTACGCCATATCGGTCCCCAAGCCAACCACACAGAGGACCCAAAGTCCCCGACATGACCCACTGAATAGTGAACCCTAAAGTGATCGCCCCAATACTCCAACCGAACTGCTCAGGCTTGTTGAATTCGTCCACCAACAAACTGGCGGCAAAACGCATTCCCGAGCTGGTCATCCACATAATGGATGCCACAGCCACTATGACCCACGAATAGTGGATATTTCGGCTTCCGATGGCGAATCCAGCCTGATTCAGTCCGAACCTGAGCATTCATTCCCTCCGATGAGTGCACCATTGTACATGCCGCTTTGGCACGGTTCAACGCGGAACGAATAATCTCACTGGAGGGGTGTCACGGATTCAAAACATATGAGAGAATTTGTGACGAAAATCGTAACACAGAGTCTTATATTAATAACCCAGGGTTCAGCACCCCATTAGGATCCAACGTGCTTTTAATTGCCTTCAATGACTGGGCAAACAGTTCAGGACGCTGTTCGTCATACCATGGACGATGGAGCCGTCCCACGGCATGATGGTGAGTAATGGTGCCACCAGCAGCTATGATGGCATCAGAAGCTGCCTTCTTGATTTCGGCGTACATCTCTAGTTCGGCGCCCAAGCGGCCCATACCTTCAAACGTGAAATACGGTGCCGGCCCATCAGTATAAACGTGAGTAAACCGACAAGAGACAGTTCCACCACCACAGACCCTGTCAAGAGCGTCTTGAAGCGAAGCACGAACGGTCAGGTCAAGGTTGGCCCACCGATCCCATGTAATAGCAGTCTCCATTGTTTCGGTGACAAACCCTAATCCTGCCTGGTGGTTTTTGACATAGGGCGCGTTCAAAAATGAATTACGCCAAGCTCCAACCGACCCCTGGCGGCCAGTATCACTGCCAGAATCACTTTGAGAGCTATCAGACACCCTGATATTAGCCTCATCTATAGTCCCGCCAGAATCCCGAGCAATATCCACAGCGTGTTGGATAAACTCTCCTTGAGGGACTTCTGCAGACTCAAATCCAAGAACTAATAGAGCCACCGTCCCATCCATTCCGGCAGCTGCGGCCGCCTCCACTGGATCAAGCAGACGGCAATTAGCTGGCCAAAGCTTAGTCTGTACAATCCGGCGAGCGGCTTCAGCACCAGCTGCAAACGTCGGAAAGGTGACCCCAGCTGACGCCCGAAAGACCGGCCTGGCCTGGACTCGCATCCATGCTTCAGTAATGATGCCGAGCGTGCCTTCACTACCAATAACTATCCGGTCCGGACTGGGTCCGGCGCCGCTACCTGGAAGGCGCCGTGATTCCCACTCGCCTGTCGGAGTGATCATCCGAACGGACTCCACCATATCGTCAATGTGGGTCTGATTAGTAGCGTAGTGGCCTCCAGAACGGGTAGCGATCCAACCACCCAGGGTCGAAAATTCGAAGCTCTGAGGGTAATGCCGTAATGTAAATCCCTTTGGCCGTAATTGGTCTTCCAAAGCCGGGCCATATATGCCACCTTGAATGCGAGCAGACCGAGATATGTCATCTATCTCTAAGACTTGATTCAACTGACCTAGATCAATACTTACGATACCGTCGTAGCCTTCAGGAGGCTCAAACCCTGCCACGGTGGAGCTTCCACCGCCGAACGGAATAGCCGCGTAGCCAGAAGAAGAGCACCATTCCAACACAGCTTCCACTTCCTGTTCGCTTCGTGGTCTGGCAACCGCATCAGGCGGATTAGGAAAATCTAAATCGAACGCACGGATGCGATCCCTAAAACTGCGACCGTAAGTATGAACCGCCCTATCATGATCATCGAAAGCACAGATAGCGGCCAGAGATGAGGGCGGAATGATACGGGGCTTTCGCAATGAAAGGTCAGAACCCTTCGGTGGTGAAACTGGGGTTAGATCTACTTTATACCTACTGGCTAGCTCTTTCGCCGCTATTTTCATCTGCTCAGAGGTTGGCTCGTCTGCCTCCATCCCCCAAGCCCAGAAGCTTCGCTTGGCCATGACTATCTCCTGATGGTTCTGAGCTAGTCGGCCATCTCAAAGCGTTCGTTCTCAGCTGGCTTCGACCACATTTCTGCAGCGCCCGCCATGGCTGTGGCCCGCTCTGGGCTAGCACGCCAAGCGTCGTAAATCTCGTTGGATTCCCAAGTGACCAGGGTAGAAATTTTGGTAGGGTCATCTTGGGATATGAATGTCAACCGTTGACCGTAGCCTGGTGCTTTACTTTGGGCCAATCCATTGCCGTCCAGCATTTTTTTGGCTGCTTCGACCAATTCCGGCTTCGCCCAATGATGTGTCAATACTCCAATCATCGCAGAGGCTCCTAATTTGAATCTAAACGACGGTCTATAGGCGCGAGTATAGCATTAGTCGGAACCGTCTTTAACTTTAAGGATGCGCCCAATCACAATAGCGACAGCTGCTGCAATAACACTGAGCACAGCGCCCATCTTAGCGGGGTCCTTAAATACCGGGTCATCATAGGCTTTACCGGCTACGAACAAAGCGACTGTCAAACCAAGTCCCGCTATTATGGCAGCGACCAACAAATGTTTCACGCCCATGCCGTCAGGTAACGGAAACCCTGCCTTATCGGCAACCCAGGAAAACAATGTAATTCCTATCGCTTTTCCCACGATAAGGGAGATTAAAACGATGAATGTAACCTGGGTGATGCTAGAAAAAGCTACGCCGGCATTCATAAATGCGAAGAAAAACAACCCAAAGTCCACCGGCCGCTTGAGTTGGTGTTCAAAATCATCCAAAGGTGAATGGACGTGGTGCGCTTCCTCGTATTCATCATGGTTCACTGAGTGAGAGTCCTCAGTTGGAACGGCCTCCGAGCCATCTTCATGAGTATGTGCGACTTCATGGTCGTCCTCAGAAAGCTCCTGAGATGTACGGGGCCCCGGCAGGAACGGTACGATCGCAACCAACGCTAAAGCCGGCTCTATCCCAGATTTAACGAGACCAACCCAACTCAGCCCACCAGCTATCAAGATGTAAACTGGCCAATACGATACGCGGAACCGCCTTATTATGTAGGCTACGACCATACCAGCCACGACTAGAGATAGCCAAGACGGAGCCGCAGGATGTTCCGAGTCCGGGTAAAAGACGGCAATAATCCCAAGACCTATAGCGTCGTCGGCCACTGCTAGCAGTAATAAGAAGCTGACTGCAGGATGGGATGCGCCGAATACTATACGGGCCACCAACCAAGCCAAAGCGATATCAGTAGCAGTGGGTATACCCCAACCATTGGCAACCGTGCCTAAATCATCTCCGCCACCGTAAAACACCCATGCCAATAGCAGGAACATACCTGCTGGACCGAACACCCCACCGAGAGTTCCCATAAGTGGGTTGATAGCTTTTGGTATGGGGTTCAGAGAACCACCCGGCAGGACTGATTGAGTGATTTCTTTGGTTGCTATGCCAAAAAAGAACACCATAAATATTTCATTTACCAGGAAATGAACCGTGACAGCTTTGCCGAATATCTCGGTGTCATCACCGAAAATATGGTAGTCCACCATAACGTGGTACGCGTGAGCATCAATGTTGGCGAACACCAAGCCGGCGATCACACCGATGATCAATGGAATCGAGAATCTCTGAAGGAGATCTATATGATGCGCTCGTATCAAATAGCTACCCTTTTAGCCGAATTTCAAAGCACTAAGAGCAAATATCCGTGGATTATATCACCGAGGAGTAGACAAGATTTCCAGGCTCGATAACGGTGACTCCCAGGCGTGGCTCAAGTTGACATCACATAGGTGCTTTGTTACTATCACGGACGGCTTGGAAAGGTATTTTCCTGGCTTATTTGGTTGTTTGTATCGGCCTTTTGGGGCCAGGAGGAACCGACCGCGTTGGCTTTCTTAAACGGACTCAAATGCCGAGAGTGCGGCAGGGAATACCCAGCAGATCCACTAAACGTGTGTGATTTCTGCTTCGGACCACTCGAAGTCGTCTATGATTACGCTACCATATCGGAGGTAGTGAGCCAAGACAGCATCGCCAAAGGCCCTCTCAGTATCTGGCGGTACAAAGACCTTCTTCCTGCTGAAGCTGACGACCCAGTGGACATCATGGCGGGATACACACCATTGATCAAGGCCAGAGGGTTGGGCAAATCCCTGGGTCTAAACAACTTGTACATCAAAAACGACAGCGTAAATCCGTCGTTTTCCTTCAAAGACCGGGTGGTCTCAGTAGCCGCTACCAAGGCCATCGAGTTCGGATACCAGACTATCGCCTGTGCGTCCACCGGGAACCTGGCATGTAGCGTAGCAGCCCACTGTGCCCGCGCTGGGGTCCGAGCAATAGTGTTCATCCCTTCAGACCTAGAAAAGGGCAAGATTATCGGTGCGGCCATCTACAATCCGGTGTTAGTTGCGGTTGACGGCACCTACGATCAAGTTAATCGCCTCTGCAGCGAGTTGGCAGACGATTACCCGTGGGCTTTCGTCAACATTAATATGAGGCCCTATTACGCTGAAGGCAGCAAGACCCTTGGATACGAAGTCGCTGAGCAACTAGATTGGCGATTACCAGACCATGTCGTTGTGCCATCGGCCTCAGGCGCAATGTTCACAAAGATATGGAAAGGCTTCAACGAGATGGCGTGCCTAGGACTACTCGACGGGGTACCTTCTAGCTCTTTTGGTGTCGACCAAAACACAGTACATAACCCAGCCGTCACCACCAAAATGCACATGCAGCAAGCGGAAGGCTGTTCACCAATTGCCACTGCCTGGGCCAATAACCAGTCCCAGGTTATACCAGTACGCCCTGACAGCCTAGCCAAGTCACTGGCGATCGGGAATCCTGCCGACGGCATCTACGCCCTGAAAGTAATCGAAAATTCCGGAGGATCTGCTTACGCGGTACCGGAATCAGACATAGTCGAAGGAATAAAACTACTGGCCGAAACCGAAGGAATATTCACAGAGACAGCAGGCGGTGTAACGGTCTCTGGACTCAAACACCTAGCTGAATCAGGGGCCATCAAGCCGGACGAAACAACTGTCGTATACATTACCGGAAATGGACTAAAGACCCAGGAAGCCGTGGAGCAGGTGGTAAACCCGCTCTCCATTAAGCCCAGCATCAGCTCGTTTGAAAGCGTATTTGAAGGAGCCAGGTAGCTAAATTATCCAGGGTAATCAACAGTGGGGTGTGTGACATGGGCAGACAGCGCGTTAAATTCACCTTTGAGGAAACCTTGGTCAAGCAACCTGTAATCTACGAGCTGGGACACAAGTTCAAGCTTGTAACCAACATACGCCGGGCCGATGTAGGTGACGACGTAGGGTGGGTAATCCTGGAACTAGACGGAGATGAGGAAGAGATTAAAAGTGGACTGGAATGGGTCAGTTCCACAGGGGTCAGGGTCGACCCGCTAGGTGGAGACGTAATTGCCGGGTAGGAGTAGTTCCTGCCATTTGCCCTTAGTTAAGGGCTATTGAATCGGAGGAGGGTTTTCCAAAATGAGCGTCATGGTCCGGATTCCCACGCCACTCAGGCGAATGACCAACGGGAAAGACAAGGTCGAAGTAGAATCAGACAATCTTGGAGATCTGGTAGAGAAACTTAACAGCGAGTTCCCAGGATTCAAGGACAGGTTGGTCGATGAGGAAGGCGAACTGCGTTACTTCGTGAATATCTACCTGAATGGCGAGGACGTCCGGTTTATGGACGGCTTAAACACCTCCACCAGCTCTGGTGACGAGATCAGTATCGTCCCAGCGGTCGCCGGCGGCCGCTAGACTTTCACCTAGGCCTCCTTAGACACCGCTGTTAACCACTATGTGTTAACAACCATCGGCCTTTTTGGCGTTGGCGCGCAGCCTCGTCGGCTGGCTTATAAACCTGTAAAAACTCTTTGCGAAACGAGTCGAACCGTTCTTCTACGATCGACTCGCGTATCCGCTCCATCAGTGCAAGCACGAACCGCAGATTGTGGATACTAGCCAGCCTAAGTCCCAACAATTCCTTAGACCTAAACAAGTGCCTTAGGTAGGCAGCGGAATAGTTCTGACAGGTATAACAGTCACACGAATCGTCCACGGGACCATGCTGCTCTTGGTATTTCGACTTAGTGATGTCCACTCGGCCATTCGGCGTGAACAAACTTCCATTACGAGCAACCCTGGTTGGCAAAGCGCAGTCAAACATATCGACCCCCCGGGATACTCCTTCGACAAGGTCTTCAGGAGAGCCCACTCCCATCAGGTATCGAGGTTTATCTGAAGGTAACAAACGCACCACTTGATCAGTAAACCGATACATATCCTCTTTGTTCTCACCCACAGCCAATCCACCAACCGCATAACCATGGAACGGGATAGAAGAAATTGCCCCAGCGGATTCTTCACGCAACTCAGGGAAAGTGCCCCCCTGGACGATTCCGAATAAAGCCTGCCCGCTCGATGCGCCAGTAGGCGATGATTGATGTGCGTTGAAGCATTGTTTCGCCCAGCGATGGGTACGGTCCATAGCCTGCCGTACCTCTTTCTCGGTCGCTCCGTAGGCAATGCATTGGTCGAAGCACATGGCTATATCGGGAGCCAATTTCTCTTGATTAGCAGTAGCTAATTCAGGTGTGAAATTATGCCTGCTACCATCAATGTGAGACTGGAAACCGATCCCATCGTCCGTTACTTTCCTCAAAGGACCCATGCTAAACGCCTGGAACCCACCGCTGTCAGTGAGTATGGGACCATCCCAACCCATAAACCCGTGCAAGCCGCCAAACTTGGCTACAGTTTCCACGCCCGGTCTAAGATAAAGATGGTAAGAATTGCTCAATACGACCTGAGCTCCAACACCCTTGACTTCTTCAGGGGTCAAGCCTTTGACAGTCGCCTGGGTTGCCACCGGCATAAAGAACGGAGTTCGGGCATTACCATGGGGCGTCTCAAGCTCCCCCGCCCTGGCACTTCCGTCAGTATGGTGCAATTGAAAATTAAATCTGCGTTCTGACATATTCAGATAGTTGTAGTTATCGCCAGTGATTTAAATAAGGGATACTTACAGTGAGTCCCCGTGCCCAGAATCCTGTGTAAGAATTTAACCTGTGCGCATCCACGTGCTGACACAAAACAAACGGTTCCGTGAAGCAAAATCTTATTGTTCTGCTAATGCCCTTAGGAATATACCGCCTATCCGCCAGAGGCGAACATGGCTTATGGTATCCTCTACTCGATCATCCATTCAAGCAACGAATCACTGTAGCAGGTCGACTTTTTACTAGCTAATCAGCCATGAACGAATTTTTAACCGAATTCAGTACCGACTATACCTTACTCTGGGGACTGTTCATTATAGCCACAATGGCAACCTCAGCCTTGGCTCTCCACGTTTTCTGGAGCATCGTTCTGAGAACCATTGCTAACCTGTTCGGCAACCAAATCAAACCTGACAAAAGCAACCACTAACATGTGGTTTCCTAGTGCTGAAATCTCGGTAAATCCGACGCTTCTCCTACTTCTCGGTGTCATGGTCGGCACACTCAGTGGGTTTTTTGGTGTGGGAGGAGGGTTCTTAATTACTGGAGGATTGCTGGTGTTCGGCGTCCCACCGGTTTTCGCGGTTGGAACAGGCCTAGCCCTGATCATGGGTTCCTCAATCATCAACACGCTGAAACACCGTCACCTCGGAAACGTTGATCTAAGACTGGGGCTTGTAATGTTGATCGGGACCATTCCTGGTGTTTACCTGGCAGAGCAATTGAACTCTACGCTAGAAGAATCAGGATTGATCGGACCAGTAATCCGATATGTTTATATCGTATTCCTTGCCGCACTCGGCGGATTCATCGTCTACGATCACCTGAAACAACGTAGGACACTAAAAAAACCAAATGGAGAGGTGTCTACAGCGGCTTTAGCGCGGAGGGTTCAGAATATACGCATTCCTCCTCATGCGATATGGATACCAGGATTCGGAACGGTACCAACCTATATTCACTTACCCGTCTCTGGAATAGACCAGTTATCTGTGTTTATTCCCGTAATAGTGGGGTTCAGCGTAGGCTTTTTCGCCGGGTTGCTTGGAGCGGGGGGTGGGTTTTTACTTATGCCAGTTCTAATCTTCGGACTGGGAGTCCCGACCACCGTCGCCATTGGGACTGACCTGTTACAAATCATAGTAACCGGATCATGGGGGACTTTCATTTACGCCCTATCCCATAACGTCGACCCGCTGATGGCTATCATAATGCTGGGAGCCGCCTCAATAGGCTCTCAACTAGGTACTACCGCCACCAAATTCGTTAACGCCGCCCGGATTCGTATACTCTATGGAGTAACTATCCTAGGTGGCTGTGTATCTGTGGCCCTAGATCAGATATCTACATACTCCGACAGCTTAGGATTTTTGTCCTCGTTGGCCTCGGTAGTACTTCTGAGTGTAGCTGGAACAATGTGCCTGATCATTACAGGTTTGATGATTAACAATCGACGAAGAAAGCACGAATCGTTCGCAGAAGACGATTAACTGACCAGTTCTCTCACTGTCTTCTCAACTAATTCTTCAGGCACATCAGTCCTGACTACCGACCGCCCAACCTCTTCTAGCATCACCCAGCGTTTCGAGCCTCCCTGGACTTTCTTGTCAAGAGACATTCCCTTGAGGATATCATCCACATTCACGCCTTTAGCGGCAGTTGGTAAATTAAAGCGTTCTAACAGATGACGCTGTCGCTCCACCAGCTCTCGAGAATGCAGACCCATCTCTTGGGCCATAGATGCGGCCCCCATCATTCCTACGGAAACGCCCTCACCATGAAAAAACTGTCCATATTCGGTAGATGATTCGAGAGCGTGACCAATTGTGTGGCCGTAGTTCAACATGATCCGGATGCCTAAAGTCTCTCTCTCATCTTGGCTAACTACATCTGCCTTAATAGCCATGCTGCGACGGATCACTTCTGTGGAAATCTCAGGCTCCACATCCATAAGGGCTTCCGCGTGTTCTTCGAACACATCTACCAGGCTGGCGTCCAGGATAAATCCGTGTTTTATGGCTTCAGCCCAGCCTTCACTCAGCTCTCGCTTGCCGAGAGTAGATAAACTCTGTACATCGGCGAATACCCCTTTGGGCTGATAGAACGAACCCACAAGATTCTTGGCCTGTGGTAAGTTGATTGCTACCTTGCCGCCGATCGACGCATCCACCATAGCGGCCATACTGGTGGGCACTTGAACCCAAGCCATACCACGCAGGTAAGTGGCCGCAATAAACCCGCCTAAATCACCTGCAACGCCACCACCGACACTGATTATAGTGTGACCCCGCTCAGCTTTTAGATCAGCGAGCCAGCTGTATATTGCCTGGGCCAACTCAAAGCTCTTACTAGTCTCTCCTGCCGGTATTATGAAACAGTGAGCAGGGATATCCCGACTCTGGAGCGCCCGTTGGACATTTCTGCCATAAAGGTTCATCACATTCTCATCGGTGATGATATAAGCCGTCCTGGTCAACCCTAAGTCCATGAAACGATCACCTAGGCTATTAATCAACCCCCAACCGGCCACTACCGGATAGGACCCTCCAGAATGATTAACTTGTGCCGCCAAGTCTTGGTCAGGCATGATCAGGTCTCCATCAGTTACTCTGTTTCGTAATTCCAGGCCCACATATCTTAATGATTTCATGGGCCACCTGTTCTGGGGATAGGCCATCCGTTTCCACCGCGTGATGGGCATTGGCGTATACCGGAGCCCGCTGCTTCAGAAGTTCAGTGATCCGTTTCAACGGGTCTCCACCTGCCAACATCGGCCTGACCGGCGCATTAGGGTTTCCTCTCGTCACCCTGCGATGGATGGTATCCGGACGAGCACTCAAATAAAAAACCGTCCCTAATTCCAGCATAGTTTTACGGTTTTGTTCGTCTATAAACGAACCTCCGCCCGCTGCTATGATGCGTCCCGTCTCATTGCAGATATCGGTCGTAACTTCCCGTTCAATTTGCCGGAAAGCGTCTTCACCAGAGTCTCGGAATATATCAGAGATAGGCTTTCCAGCCCGGTAAACGATCTCATCGTCGGCATCAATCCTAGGCCAACCAGTGCGACGAGACAAAGCCCTGCCTACACTGCTCTTCCCAGAAGCCATGAAGCCGACCAAAATTATGTTACGTACTTCATCTGAGCGCATATCATCAAAACAACCGGCATGACTTAGCCCTACCAAAGATTAGTCCGGCAGCCGAGTCAGGTGCATTCGAGAGCCCATACTAGTATCAGTTTCGAAATACAGAACTTGTTGACCAACGGAATTGGTGTTAGGCGTGTCGGCCACAAACTTCAATCCGTGAGATTCGCATTCACCGATGCAAGACGCGATATCTCCCACGGCGTATCCTACATGGTCCATTATATGGTTCGCGCCCATAGATCTTGGGTCAGTCGGCTCGATCAATTCAACCTGCACTTGACCAAAGTTTACAAATGCATTCCTTGATCCTGTACGAGAAGGTCCGCCGCCGATGTGCGAGCCATCAAATTTGTCGATATACCACTTGATAGCCTCTTCCAAGTCTTTAACCCTGTACCCGGCATGGACGATACGTTCAATCTCAAGTCCATTATTAGGCGGAACAGGTTCGCCGGGTAGTTGGGTAATGTGCATTTTCACGCCGTTCGTGGTTGTGGAGTCAAAGTAGAGCAACGTTTGACCCAACACATTCACGTTGGGTTTGTCCGCAGCGAACTTGAAACCACGAGCAGTCAGCTGATCTATGGCTCGGTTTATATCAGGAACAACATACCCTACATGGTGCATAGTGAGAATCTCGCTGGAAAGACCCGTCTTGTCGGTTGGCTCCAACAACTCTGCCTCAGCGTTGCCGAATTGCACGTATGCATTTCGACCACCACTCGGCATAGCATATCCAGGATTCAACGGCCCGCCTCCGCCTTTGACCGCACCAAACGACTCCTCGAACCAGGCCACTGCCCGATCCAAATCAGGGGTCAAATACCCCATATGTTGAATTTTATCGAACACAATATCTCCTTAGTTTTGATACCAGCTAATGGCCGGAAACTATTCTCACTTACACCAATAATTCTCCATTGATACCTTGGTAGATCGCTGGCTGCGTTGGCTAAGCTGGGCGTCCAGGAGCTGGAAAATAGCCAGAACCAGTACAGAACTCTACGCGGTTACCGTCCGGGTCATGAGTGAACATGAAGCCCTGGCCGTCAAATCTCACGCCATGACGTGCTATCTCATACCCGTTGTCTTCCAAAATTTTCATGGTCCCTTCGAAGTCCTCAACCTCAAATGCGTGATGGGTGTTCTCTGGTTTCACAGGCGCTTCATCGGTCTCGATCAGATGAACCATAATTCCATTGTCGAGTTGCAACCAAGTGATCTCTGGATTAGGCACCTGGCTCTCTATCTGCTTGATGCCCAAGAGTTCGTTATAAAATTTCATGGCCCGGGCAGTGTCCTTCACCATAGTGGTGACGTGGTTGATTTGTTTCGTCTTGATCTGTTCTGACATCATAATCCCCTTTTGCTAACGGTTTTATGTCTGGGCCCGTCTAGGTTCTTTTATGCTCAAACGACAATTATGCCACAAAGGCGAGGTGTGGAGATGTTTACCTTTATAATGTACTTCCTACACTTACCACAATTACCCCAACCACAGTGATCCCAACCCCCAAGAACAACCACTTAGTTAGATTCTCCATACGAGAAATGAAGATCTGAGCCAAGATCAAGGTAAATATTGGATTTGTAGAGACTATTGGGGCAACAATTGTCACATCATTTCTTTGCAGTGCGAAGTAAAGAGATATAACCCCAGTGGCTGCTGCCAATCCAGAAAACCCAGCGGACAAGGCGAATTTTAAATCTCTTTTCGCTTCATTGACTTCATGAACCATACCGCGTCCTGCCAACGGCGAAAGCAGTAGTATACCGAAGAACAATCCACCTGCAGAAACCATAAGCGGCGAGCCATATTCGCTAGTCAATTCCTTAGCTAAAACGTTAGTTCCGCCGTAAGAAGCCGCAGCTATTAAAGCCAGACCCAACCCGATCAAAACCCCACGGCTATCTCTAACACCAAACCGTAACGAGTTGCCTAGTGCTGCAGTCAGACCCCCCACTACTGTCAGAGTACCAAGTAACACCACAAAGTGCGGACGTTCCCCAGTAATGGTGATGGCGAAAATGGCGGCAAAAACCGCAGCCGTACTCTGTAATGCGGCCGTACGAGACGCACCAATGCGCCCAATCGCCTGGTAACTGGAGGTACGCCCACCCAGGAAATTAATCGCACCCAGAAGGCAAAACCAGAACAACGCCACGGTGGGTAGGGTTATTATGTCCGACAAGGCAAAAATAAGCGCGAGGAAGACCGTCGGGCAAAAACTGACAATCACCGACAACAAAGTGCTCGAAAGAGGACTCATCCCCTGCATACCAACCCTGGCAAAGATCGCGGCACTCCCAAACCCAAAGGCCGATAGCAGTGAAAGCGCTATCGCATCCATATCTGATGCCTACACATATTTATCGGCCCAACACCACTAGAACTACCCCTGCTATCGCCAACAGGGTCCCTGAGACCAGCTGAGGAGTTATCTGCTCCAATCTAGCCAAGAACGCATGAGACAAAAATAATGTTACTAAAGGGCTGCTCGAGACTATTGGGCTTACCACTACAACATCTGCTCGCTGTACTGCAAAATACACTGCTGTCACGGCAATTCCAGACGCCAGACCTGCTGCAGCAACGTGACGTAGGTCCAAAATAGAACGACCGAATCCCTGGCCTCTCACCCGAACTACGCCGCTCTGCACGGTACTAGCGCCTACCAGAGGCGATATAACTATTAGGCCAACGAGCATGCTAAATGCAGTCACCATGATTGGAGAATCGTAAATACCTACTGCCTGTTTCGCCATAACGTTGGTCGCCCCATATGACGCACCCGCACCTATGGCTAATATATAGCCCAGCAGGTAAATCTTGTCCGTGCGCCACCCTTCCAAAATGGAACCGCCACTTGAAAAAAGCAACCCACAGACTATTCCCAAAGTACCTATTCCAATAAGGGCGTTAACTGTTTCCCCAGTAAATGACACTGCAAATACCGCAGCAAATGGCGCCTGGGTCGATATAAACAGGCTAGACCTAGACGCTCCAATTAGATTAGCGGCCAGAAAATTCTGACACCGACCACCTAAGAAGCTAACCACACCTAAGCCAATGATCCACAACAATGCTTCTCTTGGAATACTACCTATATCATGATAGGCAAAGAGTAAGACCATGACCGAGGAGAAAATGAAGCTGACCAGGAGAGATACCATTACGCCGGGTAACGGATAGATAGCCTGCATACCCTGGCGGGCTAGTACAGCCGAAGTGGCAAATCCAAATGCAGCGAGGATCGAAAGGCCTATGGCCAACATCTAGCTGGCTATGCCTGCCTAGAGCTTTCTATGATTGATTCAAATATCAAGTTACCGTCGGTGCTGCCCAATATCACTTCACAGCTCCGCTCTGGATGAGGCATCATCCCAAGTACATTACCGGCCTTGTTGATGATACCCGCGATGTTGTTAGCAGAACCGTTAGGGTTGGAATCTTCAGTAACCTCACCAAAAGAATCACAGTATCTGAACAGCACTCTTCGTTCATCTTCTAGCTGTATTAGTGTGTCCGAATCCGCAAAGTAATTGCCCTCTCCGTGAGAAACCGGGACGTTTAAAAGCTGTCCCTCGGTGCACGCCGCGGTAAAGGGAGTGTCTATCCGCTCAGTGCGCAAATTCGTTGGTTGGCATCGGTATTCCAAATGTTGATTAGGTAAAAGAGCCCCAGGCAAAAGACCAGATTCACAAAGGATTTGAAAGCCGTTACAAATCCCTATAACCGTCCTTCCTGAATCAACAAACCTGTTTAAGTCACTCATAACCGGGGAAAATCGCGCCATAGCTCCAGGTCTCAAATAATCACCGTAGGAAAACCCTCCGGGCAGAATGACCGAATCAAACCCATCCAAGTTAGTTTCGTCGTGCCAAACGTACTGAGCATCCTGTCCGAGGATCTCCTTGACCTGATAGTAGCAGTCAGTTTCGCTCCAGGTACCGGGGAATACTAAAATACCGAATTTCATGCTAAGACAGCGACTCCAAGTACTCGGTCGCCATCTGGTTTACCACACTGCCATCAGCTTTGCCCCGAGTCTGTGGCATCAACTTGCCCATGAGTTTGCCTTTGTCCTGGATGGAGGAAACTTCAACTTCAGCGGCGATAGCCTGGATGATTGCCATTATATCCTCAGCCGACATCTGAGGGGGAAGGAATTCTTCCAAGACTAACAGCTCTGCAGCTTCTTTCGCGGCCATGGCATCCCGCCCGCCCTCTTCAAAGGCTTTAATACTGTCACGTCGGTCGCTGGCCTGTTTGGTAGCCACATTTATCATGCCATCATCATCCAGTTCGCTCTTCCGATCTTTCTCAACAGCTTGTACGGCAAACTTCAAAAACCGCAGTGCATCCAGACGCGCTTGATCGTGATTGCGCATAGCTGATTTGATATCGTCTTCCAGTTTCGCTCTTAAACCCATTATTATCTTCCGGTGTTGTGGATTTACCTCTGCTGATTAACCAGGTCGTGTTCACTGTCTGCCCAATCCATTCTATAGCTCCAGATCTATAGCTCCGGAAGGGCGCCCAGATTATAGTTGTCGTCAAAATTATGAGTCAACGTTGATCCAACAGCAATTTATGGCACATAACCACATCCTCCAGAGGGAACGGACAGAAAACAAGGTCAGGTTATATTGTCTTACTTTACTTTCGCAACAGAAATGATTTTGCTATACTCGTGTAGCCGTTTCCCCAACCTGGGGAGAGGTATGTTTTTGTGTAAGGCGG
>ENA-UPTF01000608-UPTF01000608.1-marine-metagenome-genome-assembly--contig:-NODE-608-length-24444-cov-6.497886_pt1 | contig 24444 bp, 22 predicted proteins | sample MGYA00238166_ERZ767019 | MGnify/ENA primary metagenome ERZ767019 (study PRJEB28930, sample SAMN06266391) | marine metagenome | isolation source: Sea water from 250 m depth | place: Atlantic Ocean | study... | reverse complement strand
TCGAATACGTCTTGGATGTTTACATCTTGGCCCTTGAATTGGCCGGGCATTATGGAGCCGCCATACATGAATATGGAGGGCACGTTCAGGCGGGCCATAGCCATCATGCACCCGGGCATGTTCTTGTCGCAGCCGGCGATGGTGATAAGCCCGTCCATTCGTTCGCCGAAAGTGACTAGTTCTATAGAGTCGGCGATGACCTCTCGGCTGACGAGTGAAGTTTTCATGCCTTCGGTGCCCATTGAAATACCGTCGCTGACTGTGATGGTGCCGAACTCGAAAGGCACCCCGTCTGCTGCCCTGATTCCTTCTTTAGCTGCCTGAGCGAATTTGTCTAGGTGGACATTGCAAGGTGTAACGTCGCTTGCCAGGTTGGCGATGGCAACGAAAGGCTTTTTGAGGTCGTCTTGAGTGAGGCCCATGGCCATCAACATTGCCCGGGCTGGCGCCCTTTGCGGATCATCGGTCAATTCACTGCTGCGGTGCTTCATGTGGGCAGGCCTAGATTTTGTCGCCACGAGATCATCTCCTGGGGCCGAAATTCGGCGCACAACTCGCGAATGGTGAATATTTACCCGTTCGAGACATGAGGTAATTGGCAAATTATAATTGTCTATCCTAAGCGGTTACAAGGTGGCCGAATTTTGAGGGCGTCTCAGTCACGAATCAGGGGTTGCGTCCCTAGTGAATTTTGATTACGCTTGTGGCTGTTTCAAATCAGGCGCACTCAGGAGAAGCTGTGATGTTTAACCCAATTGGTTGGTTCAAGCCAGGAATCGCCCAAGCCCATTGTGATATTCCTTGCGGGATATATGATCCGATTTCGGCTAAGATAGCCGCCCAGACAGTTCAGAAAATGGTTCTTCGCATCCAAGCATTGGAGCGGCCTGGAGATGGTGATGCCGCTGGATTCGCGGACTATGCCAATAAAATTGCACGATACGTCGAGGTTAAGGAACAACATGCCGAGGTTTGTAAGCACGAGCTTGCAGTCCTTTGGGCTGATTATGGATGGCCTAACACTCCCGACGGTTTCGACGTCCATGCTACATTCAATGCCGCTTTGAAGTTGGCCGGTCAGTGTAAGCAGAATGTCGATATGGCCAAATGCGAGGAGCTAGTTTCCACCTGCGACGCGATCGCCGCAGCTTTCTGGGCTACCAAAGGGGAGAGTTACAATGACCCTCTAGCCGCAGCTCGCTACGGAGCCTAATCCCTAGAGAGGTAAATGATCTTAAAAAAGGCTCCCTAGCTGGGGAGCCTTTTTAATTTGACCAAAAAGTCTATAGAAGCGTACGTAGCGCCTCCGATGCTTTGGTGACAGTCGCGTCTATGTCGGCTTCGGTATGTGCGGTAGAAACGAACCCCGCTTCGAACTGAGATGGAGCGATGTAGACGCCGTTCTCTTGCATTGCGTGGAAATATCGCCCGTACATCTCTGTGTCTGAACCTTCGGCATCTTCCAGCGTCGTCACTGGGCCATCGTTGAAAAACCCCGTGAACATAGACCCGACTCGGTTGATGCTGGAGGGTATTTCTGCGGCTTGAAAAGCTTTGGTCAGGCCTTCGGTTAGACGTTCTGCCATTTCTTCCAGTTTTTTGAAAACGCCAGGCTTCTGTAGTTCTGTTAGCGTTGCAATGCCTGCACTAACCGCTAACGGGTTTCCTGAAAGTGTTCCTGCCTGGTACATGGCTCCTAGTGGTGCAACCATCTCCATAATGTCCTTGCGTCCACCGTAAGCGCCTACCGGGAGGCCGCCGCCAATGATTTTACCCATGGTGGTTATGTCTGGAGTAATGCCAAATAAACCCTGAGCTCCACTTGGCCCCACTCGGAATCCAGTGATGACTTCGTCAAATATTAGAAGGGCGCCGTTATTTTTAGTAATCCTACGAAGGCCTTCCAGGAATCCTGGCGAAGGAGGAATAACTCCCATGTTACCAGCGACCGGCTCGATGATGACTGCAGCAATAGACGTAGGGTTTGCGGTGAAGAATTTATCGACGGACTCGATGTTGTTATAGTCAGCTACTAACGTTTCGCTGGCGTAGGATTCTGGGACGCCTGCACTGGTGGGAATCCCATGGGTTAATGCGCCGGAACCGGCTTTGACCAGAAGACCGTCAGCATGTCCGTGGTAGCAACCAGCAAACTTGATGATCTTGTCCCGGTTAGTAAACGCTCGAGCTAGTCGTATGGCGCTCATGCACGCCTCGGTACCGGAGCTTACCAGTCTCACTGACTCTACAGAGGGCAACTGGTCACAGATTATTTTAGCTAATTCGACTTCTTGTTCTACAGGTGCGCCGAAGCTGGTCCCGCTCTCAGCACTCTTCTTTATTGCTTCGACGACTGCTGGGTGGGAATGTCCCAGAACCAATGGTCCCCAAGAACCGAGGTAGTCTATGTACTCGTTTCCGTCTACGTCCCAGACACGCGCGGATTGACCCCGTGCGATAAACGGCGGAGTTCCTCCCACAGATCTGAATGATCTGACGGGGCTGTTGACGCCCCCAGGGATGTATTTCTGGGCCTCGGTGAATAGTGCTTCTGACTTGCTACGTTGCATTAGATATCCTGAATCAAATATTAGGAGAAGATCCGGTTATTCAAGGTCGCCTGGCTGTTTAGCAATTTAGTTTTTAATTTGAGGCATGGAATCTATTCAGTCTCTTGCAGCCACTTCGCCACTTCCTTGGCGTGGTAGGTGAGTATTGTGTCGGCACCAGCTCGTTTGATGGAGGTAAGAACCTCTAACGTCACGGTTTTTTCATCGACCCACCCGTTAGCAGCAGCCGCTTTAATCATGGAGTATTCACCGCTAACGTTGTAGGCGGCCAAGGGGTGGTCGAACCGGTCTTTTGCTTGTTTGATTACGTCTAAGTAGGATAAGGCTGGCTTTACCATGACGATGTCGGCTCCTTCTGCAATGTCCGACTCTATCTCACGCATTGCCATCCGCGCATTAGCGGGATCCATTTGGTAGCTCTTACGGTCACCAAACTGAGGCGTTGAGTCGGCGGCTACTCTGAAGGGACCGTAGAATCCTGAAGAATACTTGGCCGCATAGCCCATGACTGGAGTGTCGTCGTAGCCTTGGCCATTCAATGCCTGGCGAATAGCCCAAACTTGACCATCCATCATGGCTGATGGGGCAGGTAGATCTGCCCCTGCTTGCACGTGGGAGACCGCGGTTTTGCCTAATAATTCCAAAGTTTGGTCGTTATCGATTCGATCATTGGCGATAACACCACAATGACCATGGTCGGTGTATTCGCACATACAGACATCGGTCACAACCATCATATCTGGATGGTTCTTCTTGATCATGCGGATGGCTTCCTGGACGATTCCTTCGGGGTCATAGCCTTCGGTGCCGAGAGGGTCTTTCTCAGCAGGTAGTCCAAATAGCAAAACGGCTGGTATACCCAACTCAGCTGCCTCGCCAACGTCTTCTGACAGTATATCCAAAGACATTTGGAACTGGCCGGGCATGGGCTCGATCGGATCCTTGATTCCTTGCCCGTGGCCCACAAAAACTGGATATATGAATTCCTTAACCGATAGACGTGTTTCTCTCGCTAAGTTGCGCATGGGCTCGGAACCGCGTAGCCGCCGCATTCTTGAGTCGGGGAAACTAGTCATTGTCTTCTCCCAGTGTCGTTCTTCAAATAATAGCTATTTTCTGGATAGCTCGTCGCCTGCAAAATGGTTGGTCAGTGCGTCAACTAGGCCTTCGACCGTGTGCTCTGTTGCTTCCAGATCTACCCGGAGTCCGAGCTCTCGGCAGGTGGCTGAAGTCACCGGGCCGATACAGGCGATGAAGCTTGATTCAAGCGCCGTGCGGTCTCCGTGCAGTATTTCCAGGAGGTTACGCACGGTAGAAGAGCTGGTAAACGTGACGACGTCGACACCGTTTTTAAAAGCAGTTTTGGCTAGACCGTCAACGCCCTCCGTTGGCACGTTACGGTAGGCTGGAAGACGGTTAACTGATGCGCCCATCTCAGTGAGCCCTTTATCCAGTTCATCGCGACCGATGTCTGCTGCCGGGAGAAGAACTGACACATCCTTCCATTCGCGGCTAGATAATTCCTCGAGCACAGCTTTGGACACAGGACGACTAGGCATAAAATCCGCTGTAATCCCATGTTGAGACAAAGCGTTGGCTGTGGCAGGTCCGATGGCACCGATGGTAGTGGTTGCTAGGGTACGGGCGTCTTTACCTAGGATCGAAAGACGTTCAAAGACGGATTCAACGGCATTGGCGCTAGCGAAGATGATCCAGTCGTATTGGGATAAGTCAGCTAGCGTATTGTCTAGTTTGGAGAAGTCATCCAACGGCCCGATCGCGATGGTCGGCAACTCTATGGGTTTAGCACCAGCTTGTTCTAGCAGATTGCAGAACCGTGAAGCTTGCGATCGGGAGCGAGTTACTAGGACGCGCTTACCAAAAAGGGTTCGTTTGTCGAACCAAGCTAGGTCGTCTCTAAGGTTGACGACTTCACCGATGACGGAGATTACGGGTGGGGTTAAACCCGCGTCTTTCCCTCTCTGTAGTATGTTTCCAATATTACCAGTAACCGTTCGTTGCTCGCTCCACGTGCCCCATTGAACTAAGGCCGCAGGCGTTGATGCTGAGCGACCTTCTTTTTGAAGAATACCCAGTATATTTTCAAGAGAAGCCCACCCCATCATCACCACCATAGTCCCACCGTTCTTCGCTAGTACTTCCCATGGGATATTTGATGTTGCTTTTGCGGGGTCTTCGCTCCCACTGACGACTGTAAAAGTAGTGGCTATCCCTCTGTGGGTTATAGGGATTCCGGCATATGCAGGTCCGGCTATTGCTGACGTGACTCCAGGCACAATTTCGAATGGGAAACCGTTGGCCTTAAGTTCTAGCGCTTCTTCACCGCCGCGGCCGAATACGAAGGGATCTCCTCCTTTCAATCGGACTACAGTGTTCCCTTGTCCAGCCTTGTCCACTAGCAATTGGTTGATCTCAGGCTGCGTTAGTTCTTGATGTCCTCTGGCTTTGCCGACGAATATAAGTTCAGCATCAGAGGGTACTGACCTAAGCAAGGCAGGATCTACTAGCCGGTCGTACACAACTACTTGGGCTTTTTCCAAAGCTTGCATGCCTTTCACTGTTATTAGGCCGGGATCACCGGGCCCTGCGCCTACTAGATATACTTTTCCGATCACTGTTTCATCTCTAGTACCACCCAAGAGGGTGGATTACAATCCTTTGTTTGCTCTTGCGGAAGCCACTATTTTGGCACCGCCTTCTTTTTCCAGAGCTTGGTAGGCTGCGCTAGCGATTTCTAGACCGTCCTCTTTGGGCCCTTTTATCTGGGTTGTGAAACTATCGCTGCCATCCTCTGTGCTCATGAATATAGTCATGAGCATGTCTCCGCCAGCGCATTCTGCATGGGCACCCACTGGAACGCTACACCCACCACCAAGCTCTGCCAGGAAAGCTCGTTCTGCGGTAGCCTCGAGACGAGTGTCTGGATCGTCGATGGCTGATAACATTTCTAGCATGCGATGGTCGTCAGCTCTCGCTTCCACTGCCAATATGCCTTGACCTGGCGGAGGTACGAATTTAGTAATTGACAGATATTCAGTGATTTGCTCTTGCAGACCCAGTCGAATCATCCCAGCGGCAGCTAGGACAGCCCCATCGGCTTCTTCTCCTTGGGCTTTCCTCAGACGGGTCTCAACGTTTCCCCGGATGGAGACCACGTCAACTTGAGGAGCGTATTTCTTTAGCTGGGCTGTTCGGCGCGGACTGCTCGTGCCGATTTTAGTTCCTAGAGGAAGTTGGTCGAGTGGACAGCCTTCTCTGTTTACCAGGATATCGCGGGGATCTTCCCGAGAAAGGACTGCCCCGAGAACCAAACCGTCGGCCAATTGGGTGGGCATGTCCTTTAGGCTATGGACAGCTATATCCAGCTTACCGTGTAGAAGTTCTTGCTCCAGTTCTTTTACGAATATGCCTAGGCCCATTCCTGCAAGTTTTGAAGTCTGGTCTACGTCACCCCTGGTTCGGACAGTGTCCACTTCGAAATTCAAGGCAGGACTGTTGGCTTTTAACCGGGAGATCACCACATCGTCTTGAATCAGAGCGAGTGAGCTGCCCCGGCTTCCTACTTTTAGGATTGGCACACCTGATTGATTTGAATGTTGCTCTGCATGATGTCGAGGCACAGGTCTAATCTCCTGCTGCCTGAGCCAACGTGTTTTGGACGCCTGAGGGTTCTGAATTTCTTACCTGACAACCTCCAGATACACATTCTGCTATGTTTGAGCATTTTCCATTGGCATCTTTGCCTAGCAGGCCGTTCATCAGTGTTTCCTGAGCTTCTTCTTCCTGGCCTGATTGTGCTAGCTGTAGCACTTCTGGTGTCATACAGCATTGCCAGCGCTGTGGATCAACCTCTATTTGGTTGTCTTTGATCAACTGGCGTGTTTTTGACAACACGTTGGTGGCATCTGCCCATTCTAGGTCCCCGGAATTTTCTAAGGTCTCACGCAGTTTTCGAGCGAGAGCAGGGCTGGCGCCGCCTGTGGATATAGCCACGGTAACTGAGCCGCGTTCTACGACCGAAGGAGCAATAAAGGAGCAATGAGGCATGTCGTCAACGGCATTAAGTAGAACTCCTGATTTTTCAGCGTCTTCGAAGATCTGTTGGTTAACGGCGCGGTCATTTGTGGCCGCTATTACCAGGAATGCACCATCTATGTCACCGACTTGGTATTTGCGAAGGTAAAGCTCTGTGAATCCATTGGCGGATAGGTTCCGAATTTCCTCGGTAACATCAGGACTGATCACAACTATGTTGGCGCCTGAGTCTAGCAATTTCGAAATTTTGCCAGTGGCAATTTGTCCACCGCCGATAATGACGCAACGGCGCCCAGTTAGGTTCAAAAAAACGGGGTAAAAATTAGTCATAAGCTCCCAATGGTATAGTTTGTTCCATGACAAGGTAGTCCCAATATTCGGTCCACATGGTTTAGGTTTAAGCTGTGATTACGGCGTCCGGTTGTTCTGTGTCCAAATAGTCGTCATAGTCAGGGACGAAATATCGGACACGCGTTTTTTTGTATTCTCTGGTGCTATACAACACGAGGCGCTCCGTGATCCCAGTAGCCTCGCTGATCTCTTTGTTGATCTCTTCACAGCCTTCCGCTGTTGTCGCGTGCACCATGGTGAAGTGTGTGTAAGGCCAATCTGGGAAGGTCGGACGTTCATAACAATGGGTCACGGCGTCGTGAGCGGCCATCTTCATGCCCACCTCCTCGGACTGGTCTTCTGGCACTTTCCACACAATCATTGCGTTCGCCCGGAAACCAGAACGTCTGTGGTGTAGAACGGCACTGAACCGGCGCATGATTCGGCGCTTTTGGAAGTCTTGAGCCATCACAAACAGCTCTTCTGTGGACATTCCCAGCTGCTCGGCCAAAGTGTCATAGGGCCTCGGTACTAGTTCCAAATCCTCTTGCATGGCACGGATCGCATCTTTCTCTGTTTCAGTGACTGGTACTGCTTTGTTCCAAGAGTCAGCGGTCTCTTGGTTTTGGGCGGTCTCTCCTCCGGCGTTGATGTTGTCTGGACTGAAATTGAAGGACGACCCCTTTTTCTTCACCATGTCGAAGTTAACGCCAATTTTGAAGAATCGTTTAGTGGGCATGATCCGCTGTTCTAGGGCCCCTGTTTTCTTGGCCATATACCGGGCAGTGGATTCCAAGTCATGTTCTGGAGGTACGGCCAATGTGAACCACAAGTTATAGTAAGACCCTTCTCGAGCGTAATTATGGCTAACACCTGGGTGCTTGTTGATGACCATGGCTGCGTCATGTAGCTTATCTGGGTCGTAGGCCATAGCGACTAGGGTTGTCTTGAACCCCAAGCGTCGGGTATCGAAAATGGCACTTATCTGTCTTAGCACATTGGTCCGCTTCAGCTCGGTTAAGCGTTCTAAGACTTCCTGTTCGCTAATACCTACCTCTTCTCCCAGTTGTCGGTAGGGTTGGTCGACCATTGGGAAGGGGCCTTGAATTTTGTTCAGAAGCTCTCGGTCGGTGATGTCCATCGCTATCTGTGGTTCCTCCGGAGTTAGATTAAGTTAATTGGGGTTTAAGATGCCAATGTAGTGATTGCAGGATCTCGTTCTTCATATGAGTCTGCTAGGCCCACCAGTACCCTGTCCGCGGCTTCTATGATGCGGCTCCAGGAGCTGGGGTTTGTTGAGTCTAATACCATGGTTCGGAAGAAGACGAATGCTTCGATTGTGTCTTTGAGAGTCACGCCCCGTTCGGACATCTCTGTTCCGTACTCTCGACCCAGAAGATGCGCTTCCACCAGGAGTTCTTGTCTGCGCCGACGTGGACCGGTCTCTTGGAGCAGCAACGATAGGAGCCGCCGTCCAAATAGGCGCATCCGAACTTTCCCTTCTTCCTCGACACTTTGGTACCACGGCTGTTGGAGAACGTCGTTCCGGTTTAGGTTTCTGCGAATTTTGCGCAACGCAGACCCTTCTATGGCGTCTCCTCTGCCTTGTTCGCGTGCCTGCCCTGGGGAATTAGCGAAAGACTCGACATCGTCTCTAAGGAAACGGCGGTGCCCGCCAGGAGTACGATAGACACGTAAGTAGCCATTGTCAGCCCACTGTCGCAAGGTCGTATTGCTAACATCGAGTAGACGGCAGGCGTCCCTGAGTGATAACCACTGGGATTTTTCGGTTGCCCGATTTCCGTTGTTGTGAATCTCTGCCAATTTGTTCAATCTAGAAAGTCTTCGCTACTTATTAGGCAAAAACCTACCAAAATCTCTAATAAACTGAGTTTGAGACTAAAGGCTAGAGTAAAGCTAGCATACGTATTTGGCATCGTCAATCGGTTTTATATGCACCTCTGGAAAACCCGAAATATGAGCCTAGAAACTACATTGTTCACTATATTATGTAATGCTATATTTCTTATTGATGGCAGATCAAGAATCGAACAAGAAACTACATTCCGATCGTCGGGAATTATTTATAAATTTGCGACGGTCTATTAAGTCGCACGCTGTTCTTAAAGCTATGGAGCGTGTGCCTAGAGAAGAGTTCGTACGCAAACCGGATAGACTCAACGCATACTTGAACATCGCTCTATCAATAGGGGAGGGCCAAACCATATCCCAGCCATATATTGTCGCCTTGATGACTGAGGCTCTCGAGTTGCAGCCGAATGATAAGGTTTTGGAGGTCGGTGCTGGTTCAGGCTATCAGGCCGCCGTGTTGGCCGAATTGGTTCCCGAAGGAGATGTAGTAACCGTCGAATTGATTAGAAATTTGGCTGAGAGAGCGCGGGAGACCCTGGGCGGCCTAGGTTATAAAAATGTCACCGTAGAAGATGCGACCGAGATCTTGGGTTTCCCAGATGGAGCTTGCTATAACGTCATCGTGGTTTCTGCAGCGACCCCAACTCTGTGTCCTTCGTTGATTGCTCAGTTGAGGGTGGGTGGACGCATGGTCGTACCAGTGGGAGACCGTGATCAGCAAGAACTCATATATGTGCTGAGGACTGGTGAGGGTATATCATTGCGTATGTTGGGTCCTTGCCGGTTCGTACCATTGATAGGCCGAGAGGCATTTCCTTCCTCTTCCTGAAACCATTAGCAATAGCTTGATACTTATGTCCGATTGGTCTGTTCAATTATCCGCATTCTTAGATGAGGCCGCAGGGTTCATCCTTGGCGCTAGTCACGTTGTAGCACTTGCGGGGGCTGGGCTGTCGGTTGAGAGTGGAATACCTCCCTTCCGAGGACCTGGGGGACTTTGGACCAAGTACGGTGAGCCGTCGAACCTTTCTTACCGCGAATTTGTGGATGATCCTGGTAAGTGGTGGGAAACGCGTTTCCGTAATGAAGATAAGCCTGGCGACCCTACTTATGAGATGAAACTTGCAGTAGATCAGGCGGAACCCAATCCTGGGCACTATGCCCTTGTTGAGATGGAGGAGCTTGGCCTGCTTCAGTGTGTTGTCACCCAGAACGTGGACAACCTTCACCGAAAGGCTGGCAATAAGTCGCTTATAGAGATTCACGGTAATCGGACTTGGTTGCGTTGTTCCAGCTGCGGAGTTCGATTACCGAGAGATGGCTACCATTTCGATAGTTTGCCACCAATCTGCATTCGTTGTGGTGGTGTGATAAAAATGGACACAGTTATGTTCGGAGAACCCATACCTGAGGATGTACTGTTAGCCAGCCGGGAGCAGTCTGAAACTTGTGACTGTATGCTGTTGGTTGGCACCTCTGGTACTGTTAACCCAGCGGCCCGACTCCCACTGGTAGCCAAGGAACAAGGCGCTATTCTGATCGAAATCAATCCAGATATTACGACCCTAACTCCTCACTGTGACATCGCACTGAGTGGCCCTTCCGGTGAAGTCCTTCCTTTGCTGGTAGAACGCCTCAGAAATGGCGGCGCTGTTGAGTCTGAATATCCAGCGTGAATGTTATAATTTTTGTGCTATGAACCGTGAGATTTAACTCTGTTCTACGCGTATTCCACTGAGTAGAGAGTATCCTTCCCAATGGAATCTATCTTGTCGGAAGTGATTCTGGCCCGTTTTGGGTTGGGCGATCCGGAGTGGTTAGACCCTGCTATAGCTGCCGTCATAGTCTTGATCGGCTTTGTAGTGGCGTTTTTGGTTCACAAGCTTATATTCCCTCTGATTATCCGGTTTACCCGCTGGACTCCTTCGGACCTGGATTCGCGACTTATCCGCTCCCTCCGTTGGCCAGCCACACTTGGGATATTGGCTTTGGCTGGTTTTCTAGCGGTTACCGTGGGACTGGAACTAGGGGAGGACCAAGAAAGGGCCAATACAGTAGCAGGGGCCGCCGGATTGGTGGTCGGTATCATTGCTGTAGCTGGTCTTCTATCAGCGGCAGTTGATTGGTACCTGGTAACCCTGGCGTCTCGAACCAATCACGTCGTTGATGTACGACTGTTTCCCTTGATCCGAAGGGTAGGCGGATTAGTCGTTTATGGGATCGGAGCACTCCTCGTACTTGATGTGATGGATATCAACATCAGCCCGCTAATTGCAGGTCTAGGTTTAGGCGGTCTGGCTGTGGCCTTGGCGATTCAGCCAACCTTAGCAAACCTATTCGCAGGTACATATGTGATGACCGAAGGAGTCATCGATACCGGAGACTATATCGAACTAGAAAGCGGTGTGGCAGGATACGTGGTGGAAGTCGGATGGCGTAGCACGCGGATCCGTACTTGGGGTAATAACTTGGTTGTTATACCTAATGCCCGGTTTGCTGAAACCATCATTACCAACTATCAGCAGCCAGTCTCCGCGGTAAATGTTTATCTGACCTGCGGAGTGAGCTATGACAGCGATTTGGACTTGGTTGAAGAGATCTCCCGGGAAGTGATGGACGATCTGTTGCAAAATGATGATAACGCTGTAAAGTCCTACGGGTCCTGGTTCGCGTTCAATGCATTTGGAGAGTCTAACGTCGATTTTTGGCTCTTTTTACAAGCCAAAGACCGTATAGCCAGTTTCAGCCTACAATCGGCTCTAATTAAGGACCTGCACCGTCGATTTAACGACGAAGGTATCACTATCAACTACCCGGTGCGAACACTCCAGTTCCCTGATGGTTTTAACCCGGAATCGCTAGGCACGGTAGCTGCGGAAACCGAACGACCATCCAGGCCACTCCGCGCGACTAGACGACCACGAGAATCAGAAGAAGGTCCAGACATAGAGGGCGTCCCTCCCGGCGGAGGTGAAGGTCCAGACGGGCCAGGCTAGCGGACGAGCTATGTTTCGTTGTGATGTCACGGCAGCTCTTTCTTCGGGATGGAAACCATCTTGCCGCTACAGAAGCCAGTCGGTATAATCCATGGGTGGCAGTTGGTCATTTACCCCGATAGGGGCCTGTAGCTCAGGTGGCTAGAGCGCGGTCCTGATAAGACCGAGGTCGTTGGTTCAAGTCCATCCAGGCCCACCAACAAAAAACTAAGACCGGGACGATCGTCCCGGTCTTTTGTGTCTCTATCGTGGAATATGTTTCTCAACCCATTCTAATTCTTCTGCAGCTGTATTGAAGTAATTGAATCTGTGAAACAACTTCGTTGGCCCTCTAAAGGCTGCCAATTCTTGTCGCTTGGCAGCAGTGGCTCTAGAGCTTATGATCAGGGAGTCGTGGTCTATGACCACGCCATAGGAATCTTGAGCTGCATCGATACTTACGAAGCCGTCGAGGACGTCTTCCAACACTCGTTCGGGTTCACGTTCCAGCGGATCACCCCAGCCGCCTCCACCAGCGGTGTAGACCCGGACTAAATCTCCCTCGTACCAAAGGTTATCGTCCGAGAAGGCCCGGATCTCTCGTTCTCCTGGAGTTCCGGGGTTGATGATAACCTTCGAAGTGCCGCCGCCCATGCCGCCGGCGACTCCCCAAGTCGGAAAGATATTGTTTTCAACTCGCAAGCCGAATGTACCTTCGTCAGCGAGAATGCGAATGTCTCGGATGATCCCACAGCCGCCCCGGTGAAGACCTGGACCACCTGAGTCTTTGGCTATGGCGTAGCGTTCCATGCGCAAAGGATACTCCATCTCCATGAACTCTCCTGGGTAATTTTCGTTGTGACGGCTATAGATAGCGTCTAGGCCGTCAGCGAAAGGGCGAGCTCCATGTCCGACTGCGATACCGTCGGTGCAGAGTAGCCAATCTCCGCCTTTATCTTTCATCCGCCAGTAAGCGATCACGTAGACAGCAGAGCCTGCCATGACCTGCCCGTTTGTGGCTTCCGCTAACAATGCTCTCACTGAGCTCTTCAGTTTTGTGAACGTATGGGCCCTGCAACCCAATGCCGCAGGGAAGTTGGGTTGGAGTATGCTGCCTTGGCGCAGTTGCACGTCGTCGATGGCGGCTAGTAGACCATGGTTAGGAAGAAGTGACGGGTCGTATTGGTGGAAATATTGGCCAAAGTAGGCGGCTAGAGCGCCGTCGCTGGCCAAGAAATTTATGGACCCATCAGCTTGGTCGTCGCTCTCGGTTGCGTCCAGGGTCACTTCGTCTTTGTCCCGATTGAGTTTCACGTGATAGGAATACCACCGGTCGCTGACTCCGGCGTGGTCCATGTAGTCTCGGACACTGAAACTGCCTTGCGGTATGAGTTCCAACGATTTCTCACGCACCATAGTGGCCGTGTCCGCTTGGTCGGCGTCCAGGGCGGCCAATGTGGTTTTTTTACCAAAGCGGCTGAACATCTCTAACAAACGTTCTTGGGCACGCCTGGCGGCAGCCATCAACGCTCGAGTGTCTCCTTCCAGCAAGTCGGGGTATCGGGAGTTGCGCAAGATGATTCGGTATGCTTCATCGTTGAGTTTGCCTTGGTCTATGATCTTTATGGGAGGGACCAGAGTTCCGTCGTGGAATATCTCGGTATTGGCCGGTCCGATGCTGCCTGGCCGAGACCCACCGAGGTCCCAGAAGTGTGCGAAGGAATGGCAATAGGCTACGGCTTCGCCTTCAAAGAACACCGGGGCTAAGAAGGTCATGTCAGGGGTGTGGGTGACGCTACCTTTGGACAGGTAAGGATCGTTGTACCAGTAAAGGTCCCCAGGGGCCATAGTCTTCACTGGATAGGTCTCCCAGACGCACCCTACCATGTCGCTGCCCATGGTATCTCCATAAAGCTCGTGCCCGTTTCGGTCCAAGAAATTGACTTGATAATCCTTCTTTTCCCGGATGAAGGCGGACATGGCGGTGCGCTCTATAAGCAATTCGCACTCGAGTCGAGCGGCACGGAGTGAACCTCTTATCAACTGTCTTGTCACGGGGTCTACGGTTTGTTTATTGCCGGCTGTCATTAGATGGGCTCCATAATGCAATTGCCATACTCGTCTATGTGCCCGGTCCACCCGGGGTTAATCAGGACAGTCGAATCCATGCCCTCCAGGATCGCTGGGCCGTTTATGATTGACCCTGAGGCCAACCGGTCGCGGTCGTATATGTTGCAAGGCACGAACCCGCTTGTTTCGTTGAAAAAGACCTGGCGTTGGCTGGCGATGGCCAGTTCCGGAGCCATAAGGCCGCTGGGGAGTTCAGGCATGTTCACTGATCCTACGTTACCTGACGCCGAGACCCTTAGAGTCACGACCTCTACTGGCTGCTCCAAGGCAAACCCGTAGAGATGTTGGTGATGGGTATGGAATTCTTGTATAGCTTTCCTGATGGTTTCGACAGTGACCTGTGATTCAGTAAATGCTACGGTTACCTCCGAGCCTTGATGGGTGTAGCGCATGTCAGCCCACCGCTTGAAGATATGATGTCGTTCTGGGACTCCTTCTTCGTTAAGCCAAGATCTGCCTTCGGATTCCATTTCAGAATATATCCGTTCCATATCGTCTGGGTCGTAGTCAGGAGGGGTCTGGAGTGAGGTTCGGGCGTAGTCATTCTTGAGCTCAGACACTAGCAGACCGTATGCCGATGCGATACCTGGATGAAGTGGGGCTACGACTCGGTTTATACCCAATAGGTTTGCTACGTCGATTGCGTGCATTGGTCCTGCTCCGCCGTAAGCTACTAAGGCAAATTCGCGCGGATCGTGGCCTCGCTCCACGCTGACATTACGTATGGCTCCAACCATCGCGCTATTAGCGATGCTTAAGATACCGCTGGCTGCGGAGTGGAGATCCATATCCAGTGGAGTAGCAATCTTCTCCTGGATGACATTCGCTGAGCTATCTGCGTCCAGTAGCAGACTCCCTCCCGCGATTTTGGTGTTGATACGGCCCAGTACTAGGTTTGCGTCGGTGACCGTTGGCGCCGATCCTCCTTTGCCGTAGCATACAGGTCCGGGAACCGAACCGGCACTGGCAGGGCCCACGGTCAGGCTACCGTAGGGGGAGACGTTGGCGATGCTGCCGCCGCCACAGCCGATTGTGGCGATATCTAGCATTGGCAATTGGATGGGCCACGTGCCTAGACTTCCAGCTAGGTTGAGGGTTGGATTCCCGGCCTGCATAAGCGAAACGTCTGTGCTGGTGCCGCCCATATCGAAAGAGATAGAGTTGCTTACTTCGGTGTTATTGGCGATTTGGAGTGTAGCCATAACCCCAGCGGCTGGACCAGATAATGCGGTATGCACTGGCTGCCGGACGGCTATGTCAGCCCCGATCATGCCACCGTTGGACTTCATTATGGAGAACGACGAATCTACTGCATTATCTTGCAAAGACGACTCTAAGTTTCTGATGTAATTGCTCACTTTGGGCATGACGTAAGCGTTTAGCACCGTAGTCATGGTCCGTTCGTATTCACGGAATACCGCAAGCACTTCGGATGAGATAGAAACCTGAGCGCTAGGGTATTCCTCTAATATTAAATCTCGGGCTCTGTTTTCATGATCTGGGTTCGAGTAAGAGTGAAGGAAAGACACGGCTATCGAGGTGATTTCATTGACCCGGAAGTTTTTTGCCGCAGCTCGAACAGCATCTTCGTCTAGAGGGATGAGGATATCTCCGTTAAATGCAGCTCGTTCTGACACTTCTACTATATCTCTGGGCCGTACCGGTCGATCAGGTTTGACCCATGACTGGGGGTTTACCAGGCGTGGCGTTCCGTGTCTGCCAATCTCCAGGACAAACTTGAAACCTTCAGGTACGATTAGTCCTACTGGTGAACCTTTATTTTCTAATATTGCGTTGGTTGCTATGGTAGTACCGTGTAAGACGTGCCTGACCTGTGACGCCTGAACCGAGTTGGCAGCCAGAACGTCTTTTAGGCCGGTCAGAAACCCAACGCTGGGGTCGTCGGGAGTGGATGGGGTTTTGTGTACGAACTGGTCATTGGTAGTAAGGTTGCAGAGTACGATATCAGTGAATGTTCCACCCACGTCCACTGCAACTGAATATTCGTCCATATGTATAAACAAATCCTAAAGGAAAATATGTATGCGCCGATATTCTAGCAAACCCAAATAACGTACTTGATAGGAGTGTGACGGTATCGTCTTATTGTCGTTGACACCCTTGGCAAGCGTGTCTACACTCACCCGGAATGACACTTCTCAGTAAAGAGAACAGACTTATGAAGAGATTTGAATATCAAGAAGCTCGTACGGTGCGGCAAGCTGTATCCATGTTGCAGAGATATGGCGATAGCGCTCGGATTGTGGCTGGAAGCACGGATTTCTTGGTCAGATGGCGTCAAGGACTTTGGAATCCTGAGTATGTAATAAATATCCAGCGGGTGGCTGGCCTTGGTCGAATAACCTATAGCGCCAAGAACGGTCTCCGGATCGGGGCGTTGGTGACAGTAAGGGAATTGGAACAACACCCTGTAGTTCGGAGACGTTATCCAGCCCTAGCTACTGCTGCGGCTTCATTCGCAGGGGTACAGGTGCGGAACCTTGCTACGGTGGGCGGTAATATTTGTAATGCTTCTCCGTCTGGAGACACCATCCCTGTTTTGCTTGTTTTTGGCGCAGAATGCCGCATAGCAGGACCAGGTGGTGACCGTTGGATTACTCTGGACCAGTTCTTCAAGGGCCCTGGCCAGACCGTGCTGGAAACCGGGGAACTGTTGGCGGAAATCAGAATACCAGCGCCGGCACGTAACACCGGATCTCATTACATCAAGCATAGTCCCAGGGGCGCGATGGATATCGCTACCGTCGGAGTTGCTTCACTTGTTACGTTGGAAGGGCGAAACGGCTCCGCATCTGACGTTCGGATCGCATTGGGAGCAGTTGCTCCTACACCGGTGCGTGCTTACTCGGCGGAGGCCATCCTACGCGGGAAAGATATAAGTCATGAATTGATGCAGAGCGCCGCCGCTGCCGCTCAAGGTGGAGTTAGTCCGATCGACGACATCCGTGGATCGGCCGTCCACCGTAAAGAGATGGTAGGGGTGCTTACTCGACGGACGCTGGAGCAGGCCTGGGATTCTGCGGCCAAAGGCCCGTTGAATTTTGAAGAACAACGGAGGTTAACGGTCCAAGCTTCATTTTAGGCGCTACTGGGCCGGAAGTGACAATGAAGAAACTGCTACAAATTACCGTTAATGGCGAGGTTAGACAGGCTCTGGTACAGCCGTACTATTCGTTGTTGGACACGCTGCGCGATGAGCTGCATATGACCGGTACCAAAAAGGGGTGTGATGAAGGTGATTGCGGCGCATGCACTGTTCTATTGAACGGTAAACCGGTCTGTTCTTGCTTGGTGCTGGCCCACGCCGCTCATGATGGAGAGGTGACGACGATAGAAGGTCTGGCTGAAGGCCAAGAGCTACACCCTGTTCAGAAAGCGTTTGTCGAATATGGCGGCCTCCAGTGCGGATACTGTACTCCAGGGATAATTCTCTCTGCAGTTGGCTTTTTGGAGAGCGGTGAAGAGCCAACCGAGGAGAACATTAAACACGCGCTGGGAGGTAACCTCTGCCGTTGCACTGGGTACTCCAAGGTTGTTGAGTCTGTCATGGTGGCCGTCAAAGCCACTCAAAAAAGTACGGAGTAGATATAATGGCCGATTTTCAAACGATAGGCCAACGTCACATCAGAGTAGATGCCCTCGACAAAGTGACCGGGAAGGCGATGTACGCAGGTGACGTTTATTTGCCAGGCATGCTCATGTGCAAGCTATTGGTCAGCACTCATAGCCACGCTCGTATCGTCAGTATCGACACGTCGGCTGCGGAAGAACTGCCGGGAGTAAAGGCTGTTATCACTGGTAAAGACTATCCTGACGCCCGCTTTGGTTCTGGTGCTCTTAAGGACCGTCGTGTTATGGCAGTGGATGAGGTCTTCTACATCGGTGAACCCATTGCTGCTGTCGCTGCGGACGACGAGATAACGGCCCTAGAAGCCGTGGAGCTGATCAAGGTCCAGTATCAAGACATCGACAAAGTTGTGGATCCACTAGAAGCGATCTCGAGCGGGTCCAAGGAGGTTCACCCTGATCTAGAGGAATTTGAAGGGTATGGCTTCGCGTTGGGTGGTAATAACTGCACCATGTTGGATGCAGACCGAGGTGACGTCGACCAGGGATTCAAAGATTCGGACATTATCGTTGAGGAAACCTATCACACCCAGCCCATCAGTCAGGGCTTCCTGGAGCCCATGGCTTGCGTTGCTGATGTCGAAGCAAATGGCCGACTAGACATATACGCTTCTACGCAAGGTCCGTACCAAGTTCGGGCTCAGCTAGCCTCGGTTTTGGAAATGCCCATCAGCAATATCAAGGTCACTGCTATGGAGATGGGCGGTGGCTTTGGGGCCAAGCTTCGCCTGGCCTTGGAGGCTTTCCCGGCTCTGTTGGCCATGAAGACTGGGAGGCCGGTTAAATTGGTTAACACTCGTGAAGAGGCGTTCACTCTGAACGGACCTCGTCTTGAGACCAATATATACCTCAAGACCGGTGTCACCAAAGATGGCACGATATTAGCCCGTGAAGCCCGGAGTATCTTTGATGTTGGGGCATACCTGGGAGCTGGTCCAAATGCAGGAGTAGGCCACGGATTAGGAGCCTACAAGATACCTAATTTCAAACTTCGATCATACGGGGTCTACACCAACAAGATATATGTCGGTTCTTACCGTGCATCGGGTGTTGCGGATATGACTTTCGCAACCGAATCACATACCGATGTACTTGCTCATAAAGTAGGCATGGATCCTTTCGAATTCCGATCGAAAAACGCTTTGAGTGAAGGCGATACAGCCGTAAACGGGTCTACTATTCCGGAGAATGGCTTGATGGAGACCATGGAAGCCCTTAAAGAAAAGATGGGTCTGCCGAAAAGATTGCCTTCAACTCCCAAGGAAGCTCGAGGCGTCGGTATATCTGTTGGCGAGTGGCGTAGCGGCAGCGGTCCGTCTACGGCATCAATCAGCGTCAATGAAGACGGCACGGTCAGCCTTCTCACTGGTTCTGTAGACATCTCGGGCAGTGATACGTCCTTGGCTCAGATAGCTGCTGAGGCGTTGGGTCTGCGACTAGACCAGGTCGTCGTCGCGAAGCGGAATACTGATATGGCTCCTTTTACTGGCCCTAGCGGCGGTAGCCGAATCGTATATAGCCAAGGTCGAGCAGTGCAGAACGCAGCGGAGGATGCCAAATCCAAGTTGCTGGAGCTTGCTGCTGATCGTCTAGGTGTTCCCGCAGATGCCCTGGAGTGTTCCGGAGGTTCTGTCTATGTGCAAGATAATCCTCCTCAGTCAATGGACTTGGGCCAGTTGGGTCGAATGAGTTTGAGTTCGAGGGGAGGTCCTATAATCGGAACATCGTCTCTCTCCAGTCTTCCTTATGCCCCTGTATTCAATGCTCAAGGGGCAGAGGTCATCGTCGACAGGGAGACGGGTCAGGTTCGGGTTACCCGGTTCGTTCAAGCGCAGGATATCGGCAGGGCGATAAATCCCATGGGTGTCGAAGGACAATTAGAGGGTGGTGCAGTGCAAGGTATTGGCCGTGCTTTGAGCGAAGAGATACTTATTCATAAAGAGACTGGAGAGGTTAGGAACCCATCTTTAGCGACGTACCTGATGCCTTTGTCTGTGGACATGCCTGAGATTGAGAATATCTTGGTGGAGATCCCTAGTGCCGACGGACCTTTTGGGGCTCGTGCTGTAGCGGAGTCGCCAGGATTCGGGCCGCCTGCCGCTATCGCCAACGCCATATATGACGCCGTGGGAGTGCGGGTCAAGACGTTGCCGCTGTCGGCGGAAAGAGTCTTGGCAGCCATCCAAGGCAAGAATTATGATGAATATTCAGTGGATGTTGAAGAACTGCGTGCTGCCGAGGAGCCATAGAGATTACAATTTTCTGCTTAGTATCTCGATGTCGATCATGCTAGAGGCAAATCTGTAGGTATGGCTTTTAATTAGCTTGAAGAATATTCAATTACCAAAGGATGATTGCAATGACTAATATCATTTCCGCAAACGACTTGAACGAATTGTTGCAGGGCAAGTCAAAATTTGCTTTGATCGATGTTCGAGAAGCTGGCGAGTACAACAGCTCTCATATTCCAGATTCAAGTCTGATCTCCCGCAAAGAATTGGAGTTTCGGATGGAGGTTTCGGCGCCTGTTAAAGCAGAAAAGATAATCGTCTGTGATGATGATGGTCGCAGGGCGACATTGGCCGCCGCGACTCTGGAACACATGGGTTTCACCAATGTGTTTGTCCTTGACCGCGGCATAAATCAATGGTCTACAGAAGGTTTCTCTACTGAGTGGGGCAGTAATGTCATCAGCAAGGACTTCGGGGAGCGTATGGAGGTCGAACACCACGTTCCGGAAATTGAAGCCACCGAACTGCATGAACGTATTGAACGGGGCGACAAATTGGTTATTCTGGACACCCGTACCCCTGAGGAATACCAGCGGTTTTGTATCCCTGGCGGCCGCAGTGTACCTGGGGGAGAGTTAGCGCTGCGTGTGACCGATATCACGAAGGAACTCGACCCCGATACTACGGTGATCGTCAACTGCGCCGGTCGGACCCGAAGCGTCATCGGTACCCGTGTTTTACAGCGCATGGGTATGAAAAATATCTTTGGCCTGAAGAACGGAACATCAGGCTGGCTCTTGGCTGGTTATGATCTGGAAACCGGTGGGGATCGACTGGAGCTGCCAGAACCTTCTCCCGAAGGGTTAGCAGTTGCCGAAGCGTATGCTGCACGCTTAGCTGAGGAGGATGGAGTCCGATATCTCGATGTAGACACCGTGCAAACGATGCTGGACGAAAGAGAACAGAAGACCTGTTATTTCGTCGACGTTCGCACCACTCAAGAATACTCAGAGGGCCACATCCCAGGCTTCCGTTGGTTTCCCGGAGGTCAAGTGGTGCAGCGGTCGGACGATGTACTGGTGGTTAAGAACTGTCCGGTGGTCTTTTCCTGCGACGGGCGTGCGCGGGCCACTTTCATAGCTTCTTGGTATCGCCAGTTCGGCTTTGAAGAGGTCTATGCGGTCGACGGTGGCTGTACGGCGTGGTCAAAGAGCGGTCGTCAGTTAGAGATTGGCTCAGAAGAAGTCGCTCCAAATGGTTTAGAAGAAGCTCGTTCCCAGGTCACTTTAGTCTCGCCCCAAGAGCTGGAAGCGAACAGACCGGCAACAGTTATAAATGTAGAAAATAGTCAGGATTTCACCCGGGGCCATGTTCCTGGCGCTCGTTGGGTCCCTCGCGGCTCTCTAGAGCTTCAGATCGCCGAGTTGGCTCCCGATAAATCAGCTTCTATAGCGGTTACCTGCAACAATGGGCAAAACGCAGTGCTGGCAGCTGTCACGCTCAAGGAGATCGGTTATCAGAACATCACCGCTTTAGAAGGCGGAATGGTAGCCTGGCGGCAGATAGGTTTGGGTATAGAAGAAGGTTTATCTGGGGTGATGCGTGCTCCTACTGACGTCGTGTTGTCCGGACCAGAACGCAACTTCGCTGACATGATGAACTATCTCCGCTGGGAGACAGCGCTGGGCGAGAAATACGCGATCGATTAAGCGAGCGTAGATAATTCACGATAATACGCTGAGCTAGATCATTGCTTCGCTCGTGGGCTCTTGAATGATGCAGGAGAAGGCTGGAAAAGCCAGACTTCGGTCTCGGACGGGAGAGCTTCAGGAGAGAATTCTGCACTTGGGCCGTTTAGACGCTTGACGTTCCCCTGGGTAGTGAGCCACCCTTCTGGTGGTTTTAGCCCAGTATCATCGGCCATCAGTTCCGGTATCTGATAGTGCATCGGGATCACGATTCTGGGTTTCAAACGCTCGACCAGAGAGTCAACCTCATCGTAACTCAAGAGATGATTGGAGTCGTCCACTGTCACCAGCAGAACGTCAATCTCGCCGATGGCGTGAGATACGTTGTTAGGCCAGTCAACTCGATTGTCTCCTATGTGCAGAAAGCTTATGCCGCCGGTCTCCAGGCGGAACATCACATTGGGGAAGTCGTGCAATCGTGAAGCCCCTGAGTGGAGATCCAGCACTCCGCGGATGTTCATGTCCTTATTGGAGAAGCTCCCTGGCATCCGGATGAGAGATGCTCCTTCTGGTAGGCGTTCGGATGCGTCGTGGTCGAAATGGGCGTGGGTGATCAATCCTAAGTCACATTCTACGTCCGGGAAAAGCCTCTGAAACCAATATCGGCCGGATATGTTGCGGTAAGGGTCAGCCAGTACTTTCAAACCGGCTTCTGTGCGCCACTGAAATGCACAGTGGCCGTAATAGGTAAGAGTTAAAGGACCTTCGGTGGAATTAGGCATAGATTCCTTGGTTAAATATGGAATACTGAATCGTAGCCATTAGTGTCATTCATGGCATCTACGGTTAAGCATAAATAGATAGGGCTCCCCAGCTGGAGAGCCCTATCTATTTCCGACTTTGGTTCTTCGTTAATTGGGTTCGGCCAATGGGACGGCGAGAGATGCGCGAGGTGTGTCGCCAAGGCTTCGCGCAATGTGTCCATGGCCTTCTAGATCTTCAGCGACCAGGATATCTCCTGGTTCCATCTGACATTTGGATCCGTCGGCGCATTCAAATTCTGCCGTACCGGATAGGTTGACCACGTACTGCCTCCGAGGGGCGTTGTGATAGTCTGAGAAGGACGGTGAAGTCCGGAGTCCTAAGGTGATATCGCCAGGGCCAATCCTATTGACGATTTCGGCCATCTCCTCAGGTGATACATCCTCGAAGTGCGATTCACCGTCGTCGCCGGAGAATACTCGTACAATCTTCATAGATAACTCCTATTGATTTTGAGTTTATGCTTCAGCCAGGGGTATGGCCAGGATATAGCGCTCCCCTTCACCTAGCCCGCGGGCGATATGGCCGTGGCCGGTAAGGTCTTCGGCCACGAGAACGTCGCCAGGGACGAGTTGCCGTTTAGAACCGTCTGCACATTCATATTCAGCAATGCCTAACAGGTGTAGTACATATTGCCGACGCGGTGCGGTGTGGTAGTCAGAGAATGACGGGGCGGGGCGCGCATTTAGTTGGATATCGCCGTCTCCTAGTCGCTTAGCAATTTCTACCATCTCTTCAGGTGATACATCCTCGAAATGAGACTCACCGTCGTCTCCTGAATAGACTCTAACGATCTGCATATTGCTTCCTTAGCCTCCGTCTGAGGCTTAATATTGCGAAATTATTGTGTTTACTGGTCTAACAATGGCACAGTGCAGGTTATACCGGGGCCGTCACCAATAGTCTTGGTGGTGTGGCCCTGTCCGGTGGTATCTTCGACCAATCGAGCATCGCCAGGACCGAATGTGTGGGTGGTGCCGTCGCCTAGGCCGATTTCTATTCCACCCGAGATGCATATCACGTACTGACGGCGGGGTGCCGGGTGCCAGTCAATGAACCGACCTGCTTCGTGCTCGGTGAAGCTGATTTGGGTGGTTTTGACTGCTTCGGCCAATTCGGGATGAGTCGCCAAACTGGTTTCTTCGATGTGGGTCTGGCCGTCGTCGCCTGTGTACATTCTGTAGATGCCCATGTGTACCCTCCGTTAGATGATAATTGCTTATGCCAGTGGTATTACGGCAGTAATGACTGGTTCGTCTCCTGGAACCAAAGTCGTGTGGCCTTTGCCCGTCGTGTCTTCAACCAGGCGGGCGTCGCCCGGCATGAACCGGTGGGTCGACCCGTCTTCTAGTCCCACTTCTACTATGCCCGAAATGGAGATTATGTATTGCCGTCTGGGTGCTGGATGCCAGTCGATGAAGTGACCTGGCTCCCACTGCCGAAAGAAGATGTGCTGGGTCGCGGTGGCCGTAGTCAACTCCGGATGGGAATCCAGGTTTAGCTCGTCCACCTGACTCTTGCCGTCGCTGTTGGTGTACAGCCTGAAAATGGCCATAGTCGAATCTCCTGGTCCCTGCCGGGGCCTGCCTGTCAATCCTGGGTCGAAACCCACTTTACTGCCTGGAACGTGATCAGGCAACATCAGTCTGCGGAAGAGCGGTCCAGTGAAGATAGAAATACAGGAGCGTATAGCCAGCCTTCCAACTGGGCCGTTCGGAGTTCATTCTCGTTTGGGTTGGGAGTACCGCCGCGGCGAGAGACATCACCGGGTCCGTCTTGGGGGAGTCTGAACATAGTTGGGTCTTTGTTCCAAAGGCACGCAGCGACGGCGGCGGCAACCGAGTCAAGGCAGTCGTCACTTTCCAGGCAATAATCGCGGAACCTGCTGAGGTTTGGAAGACCGACACCCGACATGGTTCCCAGCCCGTCCAGTATCTGCCGCCGCAGACTCAGCGCGTTCTGCCCCTTCTTGTACCCTTTGAAGGGCAATCCTAAGGCCCTGAGAGCGGCTCCAGGCATAGATTCCAACAACAACGGGCCGTTGCGGGCTTCGCTGAGCAAAGGCGGTACCCGGCAACCCGACCGCCACAAGCCGTCCAACATCTGCATCCCACGGAAAGTC
>ENA-UPTF01000607-UPTF01000607.1-marine-metagenome-genome-assembly--contig:-NODE-607-length-24491-cov-4.529901_pt1 | contig 24491 bp, 23 predicted proteins | sample MGYA00238166_ERZ767019 | MGnify/ENA primary metagenome ERZ767019 (study PRJEB28930, sample SAMN06266391) | marine metagenome | isolation source: Sea water from 250 m depth | place: Atlantic Ocean | study... | reverse complement strand
AATGCCTACCGGCATTTCTATTCGTAAAACAAGCATAAATTTTCCTTCATGTATGGCAAAGGGTCAATACGAATGAGGTGAAAGAAAAGAGCTAATTGCCAAATGAGCTTTAAAAAAACCTTATCTAGCCACCTGAGTTCCAGATTTCAACCAGTAACCTGGCAGACTCTTCAGGATCTACCGCCATGGTGATGGAACTGACGATACAGACTGACTGAACACCAGTAGACCTGACTTCATTCAAGTTTTCAGCACCGATGCCTCCGATAGCAACAACTGGCAATTCCGTCTCTTGAACCAATTTTTGCACCAATTTGGGTCCTACAGGTGTTCTGGATGACTTCCCCATCGTACTTGTTGCATATACAGCACCCACTGCCAGGTAATCGGCCCCCGAATATTCCGACTCGGAAGCCTCAATTGGTCCATTGTTAGATCTCCCGATACCTCGGGCCTGACCTAGCAATTTACTTGCGCTTTCAACTGGCAGGTCAGATTGTCCAACATGAAGGAATGGGGCACTAACTAGATTCGCAATATCCGCTGCATCATTTACAACGAACGTTACCTCAGCATCATCACAAATTTCCTGGATGGACTGGGCATTTTCCAAAAAAACGGATCGATCGTTAACTTTATCTCTATACTGAATGACTCTTACACCACCGCTTATAACAGACTTCGTCACTTCCACCAGACTTCGATTATTAACTGCATCCGGGTCAATAATGGTGTAGATACCACTAATACTTTTTCTTAGGACTGTTTTTACTCGGATATTTATTTCTGCCTCAATGGAGTCAATAAGGCCACATGAGGTTTGATTCGACAAGTTTCTGGCGGTTTCAAGCTGAAAAAGCACACACTCCGCAGCTTCTAGAAAGGGTCTCATTTTAGAAGGCCCCGACAGAAAAGATTCACCCAAATCAGACAAATCTGTTTTCAACCGCAACACAAATTTATCCACGGCATTATCAGATTCATCTAATGCCTTTAATAGCGAGGAACACACATTTTCATAACTTGTCATATTTATATATCCAACCCTTTGGGCATCTGGCCCCCTCGGGCATCATCTATCGTTTTTCTTACACTGTCGGGCATTTCTACACCATGAGTTTTAAATTTTTCTTCCACATTCCGGCCAATATCCGATGAATCTGAGAATTTTTCCGATGACGACGATGCATTTCTGTTCATCTTAAATGACGACAATGAAATCTTCCTCTCAACATCATAATTGTCACAATCTGGACATTTAGTATCACGGTTTTCTGTAAATGAGCGATACAAGACTTCGAAATCCGAACAACAACTTTTGCAGCGGTACTCATAAATGGGCATCGTAAACTTATATGCCTCCTAGATCACCAGCTATTATTACGACTTCATTGCTTTGGAAACTGGAGCAAAACTTCTTCTATGGATAGGAGATGGACCTTTTTCAGACAACGCAATCATGTGTTCACGGGTGCCGTACCCCTTATTTCTCTCAAATCCATATCCACCATATAGACTCGAAATATTGCTCATTTCCATGTCTCTAGAAACTTTAGCAACTATAGAAGCAGCGGCTATTGACCGACTTTTTCGGTCACCTTTTATAATCGACTGGAATGGAATTTTCGCCTCGGTAAGGTCTAGAGCATCCACCAAAAGAAAATCGGGTTGCCTTATAGAGTCAGCTATAGCCCGTAGCATGGCTTTTTTTGTCGCAACAACAATCCCATATTCATCTACTTCTTCAGCAGAACAACTCCCCACTGAACACACCACCGCCAATTCCCTAATTTCGTTTGAAAGTTTCTCCCTTTTTTTTGGAGTGAGAAGCTTGCTATCAGTTACCTCACTAACTAACCCTTCATCAATATCAGGCGCAAAAGCAGTCACAGCAGCCGTCACTGGGCCTGCAAGGGCTCCTCTTCCGACTTCGTCCACGCCCCCAACACAACTAAATCCATTTAGAATAAGTTCTGTTTCTACTTTAAAAGAAGTTTCTTCCATCAACTCGTGCTTTTACACACTCGATAACATCTTAGATAGCTCAATCCTAGGCCCATCATCCAGTACGTTTTCTATAATCCCCCCACCTAATAGCTCTTCACCTCTATAAAAAACCACGGGCTGACCTGGTGTTATAGCTCTCTGGGGTTCTTTAAATTCAACAATTCCGGAGTCTTCGTTAAAAATTGCAGTCGCTTGAGATTCTTCAGCCTTGTATCGAATACGGGCAAAAACATCTATTGCTTCAGTTCTATAACTTTCATGAGTCAAACTAAGGTTTTTGAAACTGAACCTTTTCCGATAAAGTTCACTTTCGTCACCTAGTGTTATTTCGTTCGTCTGATTATCTATTTTAAGTACAAATTTTGGCTCCAGCCCATTGTTTTTAAGGCCGAGTCGCCTTCGTTGGCCAACAGTAAAGAATTGAATTCCTGGATGCTCACCTAATACTTTTCCTGACGTATCAACAAATGATCCTGGACGGGCCTTTATTCGCTCTTGTAAGAATTCTCGATAGTTCCCGGAAGGTATAAAGCATATCTCCTGACTATCAGGCTTATCGGCAACCGGTAGCCCGCCATCCAAAGCTAATTCTCGAATCTCTTTCTTCGTATACTCCCCAACTGGAAAGAGAAGTTTTTGTAGTTCCGGCTGGTTCAAAGTGAATAAAACATAGGATTGATCTTTCCCGGAATCAATTCCCCTTAGCAATTTCACACCAGAAGACGATCTATCTAACCTGGCATAATGACCAGTAGCGATATAATCAGCCTCTAAAAACATGGCTCTTCTAAGAAGAAAATCGAATTTTATCTTGTCGTTGCAGGCTAGGCATGGATGGGGTGTTCGACCCGAGTCGTATTCTCTAACAAAATAATTTACGACGTGTTCTTGAAACTCTTTTTCAAAGTTCACAAAGTAATGTGGTATGCCTAGCACATCGCAGACATTCCTTGCGTCCTCCACGTCTTCAACCGAACAGCATCTCTTGTTATGAACCTCACCAACCTCTGAATCCTCATCAGAGGACCAGAGCCTCAGGGTCATTCCGATCACATCATAACCTTGATTTTTCAAAAGCAAGGCAGCTACGGAGGAATCAACCCCGCCGCTCATCGCGACTATAACTCTTTTCTTATTCATACTAAAAGGCTAGCACACTGTATCTTTTGCTGCGTCGAATATTATTGGCCAGTTAAGCATATAATTAATTGCCATGGAATCTCAAAAAACATATCAGGAAAAAATAGAGGAAGGAATAGAGGCCGCTTTAGAAGCTTCTTCAGACATTCAAGCAGAAAACATAAGGTTACTTGACGTATCTGAACAATGTGAATTTGCCGATTATTTCGTTGTGCTCACCGTACAATCCCCAAGACAGATGCGTGCAGTTGTGGACGAAATAGAATCCAAATTGAAAATTCTTTCTCTGCCACTGCACCACAGGGAAGGAGACAACACCAGTGGATGGACACTTTTGGACTACGGTGACCTAGTAGTTCATGTGTTCGGAGAAGAATTTAGAGAGTATTATTCTCTCGAAGATGCTTGGCCCGATTCACGAACTGTGAGAATCATTCAATAACCCAGGCATCTATTTCTCTTACGTAGTCAAGGACTTCGTTCTTATCGAAAAAAAGATTTAGTTCCCTCTCCGCTGATTCTACCGAATCAGACCCGTGGACAAGATTCATTCCTATTGTCATGCCAAAATCCCCCCTGATAGTTCCAGGATCTGCCTCCTGAGGGTTGGTTCCTCCCATCAACGTTCTTACTACTGAAACGGCGTTATCACCTTCTACTGCAAGTGCCACAACTGGTGAGGAAGTAATAAAACTGACTAGGTCTCCGAAAAATGGTCGAGCAACGTGCTCTCCATAATGCTCTTTAGCAAGTTCCTCACTAACGTGAATAAGTTTGAGCCCTGCTATCTTTAATCCCTTGCTTTCAATACGCCCAATAACTGTTCCGATTAAACCACGTTGCACTCCGTCAGGCTTAACTAGCACCAATGTCTTTTCCAAACTATTCTCCTTGGATTTAAATTTTATTAATTTTTCTGTCTAGCTCTCTCAGCTGAATCAATCTGAGAACTTTGCACATAAATTGGCTCTAATGCTGCGACATCATCCACAGAACCTTCCTTAAATCTTCGCCACCCTATGGACACCATCGAAGACATCGATCGGGTAGGGGGTGCAATTTCCATTACATTCAGAGACTGGTCAATTGAACCCACACTTACGAGCTCTTGTACCGACTCCCCACATACGATTTGATCATCATGTATTGGAATATGATCCTTCTGGAAATATATCAATTGGACTTCGTGTTCATTGTTGGAGTCACTCTCTTGATAGTCAATTCGATAGACGCGACCTCTACCCGCAGGAAGAAAAACCGAAACATCACCGTCCAGTTCTGAATAGGGGTACTGCTCGATATCGGCGGTTGGTATGCCTACTATTGGGACGTGCAGGCCAGATGCAATCCCTTTGGCCGTAGTCACACCCACTCTGACGGAACTAAACGATCCTGGACCTGATGCGACAAATATCACCTCTAGATCGTCTAGGGTAATCCCCACATTTTCAACAAGTTCAGATATAGCGGGCAATAATTCTACAGAATGGTTTCTTTTAGAGAGCCAAGTTTGATGTTTTACTACCGCTCCTGCTTCACTTAAACTTACGCTAGCATACGCAGTTGACGTGTCTATACCCAGTTCCATTCAACCAACCTTGTCTTGTAAATTCGCTGGCGCAACAAATTGATCCAAGCTTTCATATTCTTGAATACGAGAAGCAGTCACTTTCAACAGTCTGGAACACTCATCCAGTCTCACAAACTCTATCAAAATGGATTCACTCGGAAATAAGTCTTTGCTCCTTCCCGGCCATTCGATTATTGAAACACCATCACCATAGATAAGTTCGTCAAGACTTTGATCATCATGAATAGATAAGTTATCCAAACGATAAAGATCCATATGATAGATAGGGAACCTTCCCGCATATTCAGCGACAATTACAAATGTTGGGCTCCTTGCGATATCATCCGACCCCATTCCTGATATAAGACCCTGTGTTATGCAAGTTTTTCCGCATCCCAATTCACCATCCAGTAAAACAACATCTCCCTCAAGCAAATTAGTACCAACTATCTGCCCGATTTCAATTGTGTCTTCCGGACTTTGAGATAACAGTGTAATTGTATGATATTGATCAGTCATTTGAGTTTATTAATAATGCCACATCAACACTGGCAACGACGAGGAGTTAGCTTTGTCTTCAAGCAAAAATTTAAAATACACGGCTGTGGTCCCAGAAAATTTCTCAGTAAACAAGGATACTAGTGTTCTGTTTTTGATGCATGGCTATGGGAGTCACATGGGTGATCTTGCCTCACTCTCCGGCCTGATACGGAATGGATCCCACTTGATGATCTGCCCTAATGCACCATTGCCTCTCCAGCTAGGATTTAACCAAACAGGATTTTCCTGGGGAAATTACGAAGACCAGGAAAACTACACCAACGACATCAACGTCTCTTCGGAAAGAGCGTTCGCAACGATAGACGCTGCTAAAGCCCAATATGGGTTCGATGACTCGAACTTGATAGTTGGGGGATTTTCACAGGGTGGATCTATGGCTCTAAGAATGGGATTTACGCAAGATAGGAAATTTAAAGGGGTATTGGCTTTGAGTACGATCCTCCGAGAGGATCATGGAAGCTACATTCAGCGTTCCGATGTTCCCACGTTTGTGTCTCACGGAACAAATGATCAGGTGCTAGAGATTAAGGAGGGAAGACATATAAACGAGATATTGAAAGGTCACAACATCGATATCACTTATAAAGAATATGCCATGGCACATGAAATTACACGAGACTGCATCTCAGACATTAGTAGTTGGATAGATGAACTAGACGGAAAATAGGCGTTTTAACTATTGAAGAGATTCTGCCCTTAAAAAGTCAAAATCGCATCCTTTGTCAGCTTGAGTTATATGCCTAGCATGTAACCATTTAAATCCTCTTTTGAATTCTGGACCTTTTTCGAAGTTTGCTTTTATTCGAGCGTCCATTTCAGAGTCAGATATATCTAAACTCAGCCTGCGATTAGGAACATCAAGAGTTATTTGGTCCCCATCTTCTACCGCACTAAGAGGACCTCCATTAGCAGATTCCGGACTCACATGTACTACAACAGTCCCAAAGGCAGTACCACTCATACGAGCATCACTAATTCGAACCATATCTCTTATACCAGTCGCCAATATTTTCTTAGGAATGGGCAAAAATCCCCATTCCGGTAAACCTGGAGCCCCAATGGGACCACCGTTTTTCATTACAAGAACATCGTTTGGTGTAACGTCTAAATTAGGATCATCTATTCGCGCAAATAGGTCATCATGGTCGTTAAATACAACCGCTCGACCAGTGTGTACCATCAAATCAGGGGAGGCTGCTGTAGGTTTAATTATCGCTCCGGTTGGAGCCAAATTGCCATAAAGTACGGCCAGTCCACCTTCAGGATCCAAAGCTTCATCTACTGTCCTAATCACATCTGGCAGATGTGCCTCTTGACCAGCGATGTTCTGCCCAAGGGTTTTTCCAGTGACCGTGACATTATCCAGGTCCAGTAGATGAGAAATTCTGTTCATGAGTGCTGGAACGCCACCTGCATAATAAAAATCCTCCATCAGGTATTGTCCAGATGGCTTGAGATTAAGTAGAAAGGGCGTGGTTTTCGAAAGCTCGTCAAAGAGTTCAAGTGGTAGATCTATACCAACCCTCCCTGCTATGGCAATTAGATGAATAATAGAGTTTGTCGATCCACCGATCGCATGTACGCACCTAATAGCATTTTCAAAAGCTGATTGTGTCATTAGTTTGGATGGTTTTAGATCGGTTTGGGAAAGAGCAACTATCTGTCTGCCAGCCGCCTCAGCCATTTGCTTTCTCCTAGAGTCAACCGCAGGAATCGCAGCATTCCCAGGAAGAGCCATCCCCAAAGCCTCACCTATAGTAGCCATTGTGGAGGCAGTACCCATTGTCATACAGTGACCTGAGCTTCTAACTATGCAACTTTGCAATTCCGCCCAATCGTCCTCAGTAATCGTTCCAGCCCTCAACTCAACCTCATACCGCCTACAATCAGTGCAGGATCCCAGTTCCTCCCCCTTCCAATTACCTTTCAATTGTGGGCCGCCAGTAACAAGAAGAGAGGGTATATCCGCACTTGCTGCTCCCATTAGCAAAGCAGGGGTTGTCTTATCACATCCACCAAGTAAAACAACGCCATCGATAGGATTTGCAGTAATGGATTCCTCTACATCCATACTCAACAAGTTGCGATACAGCATCGTAGTGGGTTTCATGTTGTATTCACCCAAGGACATAACCGGAAATTCCATCGGGAATCCGCCGGCCTGCCATACACCGATTTTTACGGACTCGGCCAAATCACGGAGATGGGAATTACAATGAGTTAATTCACTCCAAGTGTTGCATATACCTATAATTGGTTTTCCCTCGTAGGATGGTTCCTCAAAGCCCTCAGCCTTAAACGCGGCCCTCCTTAACCAACCATACAATTCCGGTGTATCAAACCAATCTTTACTTCTTTTTCCTACTGGGGTACTAGACATCGACAAAAATCTCCAAAATATTAGGATTCGTCCTTGGACTGTTTTTCAAATTCGGCCATCTGTTTTTCAACATGAGCTCTGATGGCATTACGAAGCTCATTAGCAGAAGGCGGGGAAACATAGAAAACTTGAACGTCAGATTCAAATTGAACTCCATGCCCTTCAGTAACGAAAAGTAGTGCCACATCATCAGCACTCATTGTTTCAGATATTTTTTGAGATATCGTTTCAAACCTTTGTTTAGTCAGGTTTTGGTAGGAGTCCATTGCAAGTTCATACACTTTCTTACTCAGTAACCCGATCGACATACAGCGCTGCCAATCAGAAATTTCTCTCAAAACCTCTTCATCTTCAACAGGTTCCATCGATGCACCTGAATCAATGTATCTTTTGATAGCAGAGGAGGCTCTCGCAGAGACAGCCCCTACAAGCTTTACTCCTTCCTCTCCTCCAACATGAACCATTTCATGAAATACAAATTTCACCGTTGCGAGAGCGGACTCCAATCCTCCTACCTGCTGCACAACCTCATCCCAGTATTTATCGCAGAGATCACCATTGGTTGATTCGAAGTCTGGCGTTGTCGGTATGGTTGGTATCAACAAAAGTTTTTTCTTTCCATCAAATTGACCGGGGTTTGCCCTTCCTGTATTCCCGAGAGTAGCCACTTATATTTTCTCCATTCTTACTGCACATACCTTATATTCGGGAATCCGGGAGTCAGGATCTAAAGCAGCATTAGTCAAAAAATTGGCCGCCTGCTCTTGTAATTTCACAAATGGAACGAAAATTTCCCCCGAATTCATCTTTTCTGAAACTAGGACCTCTGCCTCCATTTGGCCACGCCTGGACTTTATTCGAACTTTGTCCCCCGAGGTCAGACCATAGCTATCGCAATCGTCTGGATTGATTGCTACTTGAAGCACAGAAGCCCTTGCAAGAAGTCCGTGTGCCCTTCGAGTAATTGTTCCGCCATGCCAGTGATAGAGAATCCTTCCCGTATTAAGAATCAGAGGAAATCTTTTGGTAGGTAATTCATCTGCCGGTTTACCTTGTTCAAAAGCAACAAATTTTGCTCTATCACCTCTTGGGAAGTCTTTTTCGTAAAGATATCGCGTTCCCGGATGATCATCAGTCGGGCAGGGCCATTGAATCCCTCCATTCTCCAACCTTTGGTAATTGATCCCAGCAACTAAAGGAGTAAGTGAAGCGAATTCATCCCATATTTCTGAAGGATGAGCATATGAAAATTCCGAACCGAAATCTTCACCTGTAATACTGGATATTTTCTCAGCTAACTCACAAAATATTGCCCAGTCTGCCTTACTGTTTCCAACTGGCTCCAGTACTTTGCGCACCCTTTGGACTCTCCTCTCGCTATTTGTAAAACTTCCATCCTTTTCAGCAAACGAACATGCAGGAAGCACAACATCTGCTATTTGTGCTGTCTCGTGCAGAAAAATATCTTGGACCACAAGAAATTCGAGGCTACGGAACGATTTTTCAGCATGAGCAAGATCCGGTTCACTCAAAAGGGGATTTTCCCCTGTCACATACATCGCTTTAATGCGGCCTTCATCGATGGCAGGAACCATGTCAGTTACAACAAGCCCCGACTCAGCGGGCAGGTTTACTCCTCCCCAAGCAGCGGAAAACTTCTCCACGGTATCTTCACTTATAGGTTGGTATCCAGGAAAAGCGTTTGGAATACACCCTGCGTCACCACATCCTTGTACATTGTTTTGACCCCGGAGGGGGGATATACCTGAGCCAGGCTTGCCGAGTTGCCCTGACACAAAAGATAAATTCAACAACCCGTGAGCGTTCGCCGTTCCCATTGTGTGTTGCGTAATCCCCATACCCCAAATAAGGCACGAACCGCTAAAGGGAGGGGAGGCATACATTCTCGCAGCAGCAATAATGTCTGTTTTTGAAACTCCAGTCACAGTTTCTACGTATTCCGGATCATACTTCTCAACAACCTTTTTCCAGTCATCAAATCCTTCCGTGCGATCCTTAATGAAACTTATGTCTTCCAAACCTTCAGATAAAATGACATTAGCGATTCCATTTAGCAGAGCAACATCCGTTCCAGGACGGGGCCTCAGCCACAAATCCGCAAAGTCACACATATCGATCCGGCGAGGATTTATTACTATCAGCTTTGCACCATGTTCTATTACCGCACGCCGCATTCTCGAGGCAGCGACTGGGTGGTTGGAGTTTGCATCTGAACCAATTATTACTAAACAACCCGCCTCTTCGTAGTCAATGTATGAATTGCTTGTGGCACCACTTCCTAAAGACTCAAGCATGGCTTCTACTGAGGGGGAATGGCACAATCGGGTACAGTGATCAATATGATTACTCTTCATTACAACGCGTGCGAATTTCTGCTGAACATAACCATCTTCGTTCGTTGCTTTGGCAGAGCACAAAGTACCAAAGCTGTCTCCTCGATATTCAGTCAATTTTTCAGCCACGTGATCCAAAGCCTCTTCCCACGTAGCCTCCACAAGTACTCCATTCCTTCTGATTAATGGGCTAGTAATACGATCTTCATGGTGAACAAACGTATACCCAAAGCGTCCTTTCACGCAGAGCATACCTAGGCTAGATAAATTGTCTGGATCATCAAGCATTTCCTGAATAATGCCATCTTCTCCCACTCCTGCAACGATCCCACATCCCACACCACAATATGGACACGTAGTTTTTACATAATCAACAATTTTCTCGGGAACTTCCTTAGTAGAAATAGCCCCCGTAGGGCAAACTGAGAGACATTGGCCACATGTCGTACAAATTGAATCAATAAGGGGCTTATCCATAAATGTAGCTATACGGGCATCAGTCGCGGTACCAACTACATCAATTGCGCCTATAAACTGGTGTCCTTGCTGGCATGCTCTAGCACACCTCCCGCACAAAATACAAGAATCCATTGCTATGTTGAACACTGGATTACTGGAATCTACTGGCTCACGTTGCCTTGGCTCAAAGTCGCTCTCTGCAATGCCAAATGTAGAAGCCACCGTTGAAAGTTCTTTGTGACTATCTGACCCATATTCAAAATTTGACACCATCCCGGTTGTAAGGCCTATAACAGTTTGCCTTATATCATCAAGTTCTGACCCTCTGGTACTCACTACCATACCGTCCAAGCAAGGAGTAGAGCAGGACGCCGGATAGCCTCGTGTGCCCTCGATATCCACCAAACAAGTTCGGCATGCTCCTATCGGTTTCATGTCAGGGTCCTTACAAAGTTGAGGTAGAGGGGTTCCAGACACATTCACTGCATCAAGTACAGACGAACCTTCTTCGACTTCTACTGAACTTCCGTTCACGGTTACATTTATCAAATCAATCTCCCTGTTCTTGACTAAAATGGTTCAAGTAACTAAGAAATGGGTTCCCGGCGGCTTGTCCAAGTCCACAAAGAGAAGCTGCGTTTACAGTCGTCGCTAGCATCTCTAACCTTTTAAATTCATCAGACCTATCTGATGAATTTCTTATGCTCTCTAACATACTGACTATCTTGGGAGCCCCCTCCCTGCAGGGTGTGCATTTACCACAAGATTCAGCCGCGTTATATTTGGAAAGGTGTATCGTGGCCTCGTAAGGATCTGTGTTCTTTGATAACGCCACAACTCCTCCTGCTCCCAACATTACGTTTTTACCATCAATAATTCCGGGCAAGATTTCTAAGTCGAGCAGGTGAGTTGGTAATATCCCACTTGAGGGCCCACCAACCGCAACTCCGGATAGATCGTTTAGGTCTTTAATTCCTCCTACATCTTGGAGGACAGACAGGAGGGTAATGCCAAATGGAACCTCCGCCAGACCACGATATGGCATATTCCCGCTCAAACTTAAAAGCTTGGTCCCAGGGGCGTCGCTCGTGCCATTAGATCTAAACTTTTCAGGTCCGGAACTTAATACAAGTGGAACATTGCAGAGAGTTTCTACGTTATTTACCACAGTTGGAAGACTTCTGAACCCAGATTCGGTTGGAAATGGGGGACGCAACCGCGGCTCTCTTCTTCTACCCTCCAGGGTGTTAATCAAGGTGGATTCTTCACCACACACATAACCTCCGGCCCCCCTAAACAAGCGAATGCTGACTGAGAAATCTGTACCTAACACATTTTTCCCTACGAGCCCCAGATCCTGACACTTCTGTAAGGAAATATTTAATCTGGAATATGCTAGTTCCGCCTCAGCATTTACATAAATAAGAATCTCTTCTGACTTACTTGCATAAGCCGCTATCAAAGCACCTTCGATAACTCTAAATGGCATACCCTCCATCAAGTGTCTGTCCTTAAATAATCCAGGTTCACCTTCTTCAGCATTCACCAACACAACAGGTGCCGATCTCTGAGAAGAAGCCGATTTCCACTTTAGTGCAACTGGAAAATATGCACCGCCTCTACCTCTCAGACCAGAATCAGAAACGATGTCAATTACTTCTTCCGAAGTGACTGATAAAGCTTTTGCCAAGCCTTCAAAACCTCCGATAGAAATGTACTGTCTAATATCGTCCCACGCTATTTCACCAATACCTTGCAACACATATCTGGTCTGAGACTTAAAAAAATCCTGGTCATTTGAGAAAATATCTGAAGAGTCAAGTCCAGTTACTCGGGGACCAGAGAAGCATGCACCAGAACAGCCTGCTACCTCTATCCGGTGCGTTTCTGAGTATTTGGTCTTTATACTTTCCAACTCATCGTATGCACCAATAGATGCGCTGCATTGCCCCACTTGAACCACGATTCGGTCCCGCTGATCATGAACCTGAACGTGAGAGTTAATCTCCGCAAGTTTTTCCAGAGAATTATGCTTGCTCAAAATCTACCTCTTTGTCGACCAATTCTTCCGTCGCCGCGCCAACAAGAACACCATCAATCAAAACAACTGGGGAAACTGCGCATGAAAACAGACATGGAACCTCATTCACTACGACATTCAAACCGTTTCTAACAAATAAGTTTCTCGTTTTCCCCAACAGTTTTTGACTTCCCGATTCCCTGCAAGCTAATCCTGTACAAACTGCTACTTCATGAGACTGTGGAGCATCCAAAGTGAGCTCAGGATAAGTGGTGGCAGCTCCATAAACTTCACTAGCAGGCACGCCTATATGCCAACTTAATATTTCCAAAGCCCATTCTGGCAAATATCCATATTCTTCTTGGACCCAATGAAGAGACGGCAGTAATTGTTCCCTGGAACGTTGGAACCTATTAACCAATTCCTTGCGGAAATTCAGCCGTGCTTCTTTGGTTACTATCTCAACATCCATAGGCTTTCCGTTCACGAAATAACGACGTTCTGTGCTTGTTCGAGGTTTAGTCTCTTCAGTGTCTCAAAAGGTATAGTTCCATCCTCATTCCAATGCCTAGCCTTGTAGTAGGATTTGATCATTAAGTTTAACTCGTCTTCAGACAGTGAATTCCCATCTTCCAAACTTTCACTTAGGACACGGTTGGGAAGAGTATCGTCCTCTCTTAACCATCCTTCCCTCATGTTAAACATTTTTTTCAAATTATTTATTCTTTCCCCGCAGGCTTCTAGTTCTTCTGCGTCTATATCCCACCCGGTCACAGCTGCTAATATTTCAGAAGACTCTTTATAAAATTCTGAAAAAACCTTCCTTACGAACTTACACCAGATCATGGAATCCATCACAGCGCTGTAATCTTCACCCTTGGCCACCAAGCCGCCCTTTTCGGAATCAGCTTTAAATCTGTCAGTAACAGAAGAAAAATCATATTCATAGGCAGAGGATCTATTATGACAGGCACCTCTGGTACTCACCGCAAGAGCCAATGCCATCGTCTTAAGAGTGCGAGGCTCATACCCAGGCATCTCCAGGCCCTTAACATGCATTGCGAAGTCGGAACTACCCTCTTCCACTATAGAACTCGCAAACTTAGTACCTTCCGCAAGAAGATTCCCTATGCCTTTTCTTGACACAATTGACCGAAGTATATCCAAGATCTTATTTGAAGAGTTAGCAAATTCGTCGTCCAGCAGACCTTTCTCAATACATTCAAAATACCATGCTATAGTCGCACCCGCACTAACTGTATCTAAACCCACTTCATCACAGTAATTAGTCGATTGAAGGAGGATGGATCTATTTCCACTGCCTAAGAGAGGTCCTAACGCATAGAGACTTTGGTATTCAAGTCTCACTTGTTTATTACTACCAGGCTCAGTTATTAACTTCTCACAGCCAATTGTGCAGTTAGCGCAATGCACACTTCTTACGTCCGTTTCCTGATAAATGGTTTCAGCGGTAATTTCCCCTAAATCTTTAAACGAACCACTTTTGAAATTGTTTGACGGAAGTGACCCTAAACGGTCAAACACTGAAGCATTAGCAATGGTACCCGTATCCCTATATTTGGCTGTTGCAAGCCCGAGGCTCTTTTCAATGAGATCAACTCTGATCCCATCCAAAGTATCATTATCACTAATTTCTACTTTTTTATCCCCTGCGAAAACTATAGCCTTCAATTTCTTTGAACCCATAACAGCGCCAGTACCGGTCCTGCCTGCCTGCCTGCCACCATCATTTGAGATAGTGGAATACCTAACGAGACGTTCACCTGCTGGACCTATACAAGCCACGCTCACGCCAGATCCAACCAATTGTTTAAGTTCATTTTCTGTGTCGGTATTACTTAAACCAACCACGTGTTTCGCGGAACAAAAGTCAACCCCTCCATCAGAAACAACTAAATAAGTCCAATCCTTCGATTGGCCTGTGACAACCACAGCATCACAGCCGGTTCGCTTCATGGAAACGGCTATTTTGCTCGAAGACATTGAGTCGCCGATATACCCAGTTAAAGGGGACTTGGAGGCAACAGCAAACTTAGAAGACGTAGTTAATTTGGTATCAACAAGAGGGCTTGTTGAAAATATGAGTGGGTTATCACTCCCCAATGGATCTGCTCCTTCAGGGCATAACTGATAGAGTAACCAGGCAGCAAGTCCTGTCCCCCCAATGTAGCCACGGAGAACGCTTTCAGGTATTTCTACATGGCGCCATGTCTTTAAGCCTAAATCTATGACTAATGCTTTGCCATGATAACCGTTCAAAACTTCTTAACCTCCTGCCATCCTAGGGATAACTATCAAAGAATCTCCATTTTTCATTTCATCTTGGTTCCCTTCGATAAATTTTTCCCCATTTATGTTACCCAAATAAGAGGATAGTAATAAATGACTACTTGGGTCTATAACTTTGCCTCCCAAACGCGGCTCAAGACTTAATAACTCCTCAATTACATCCCGAACCGTTATTTTGTTTCCCTTTTTAGAGGAGAAAACTATTTTTTTTGAAGTAATCTGAACGGTAGTAACACCGTGAAATTCCACAGCCACAGTCAATGTCATTGGTTTACAAGAGCAATACGTCTTGCCTCCTTTAAGTCATCCTCAGTATTTATATTAAAAAATGAATTGATTATTTTGGGTGTTACTCGATTTAATTCAACAATTTCCAGAGCAATCGAGTCAAAATAGGAGTTCATCCTAAGATTTCCATTTCGTAGTGAATTTCCAATGTGTGGTAGGCATGTTTTACTGTACAAGGCATGGGTTGTCTGCATCCTGCGCTCAAACTTTGGGACAACAGCATCTACATCACCAGAAATTTTTGAACTTAAATCTTTAAGCAGTTCCTGGCTTATGAAAGGCATATCTCCAGCCACAACTACAGCCCAGTCATATTTACAATGTGACAGGCCACTAAAGAGACCGCCGAGAGAACCATGACCCGGATATATATCCGTTACACACCTAATTCCACCAACCCCAAGCTCTTCTTGCCTAAGAGCAGTATCCCCAACCATGACAATATCATCACTTAACTGAGTAAGAACGGATATCTCCCTGTCCACAATACGCACCCCACCCACAATTTCTTTTTGCTTATCCCTTCCTAACCGACTACTTTTCCCACCGGCAAGTAAGACGCAAGATATGGGTATCACCATATTTAGATCCTCTTAAATAACTTCGAATCTAACTACACTTTGACAATCATGTTTCGTAGGCTACATCTCCCATAAGAGAAACGTCGTATCCCCCTAATTTTTTTATAGATCCTTTTAATCTGTCGCTCCCTAATACGGACAAGACAGCCTTCACCCTAGTATCCTCTAATTCTTCAGAAGGTATCACAAATTGGAAGCGCTCTTGACCTAAGGGTATGAAGTTGAGGCCATTAGCTTCAGCCGCAGCGTAAATGCCCACACCTACATCAGCACTTCCAGACAAAACTGCAGCTGCAATTGCCCAGTGAGTGTATTCTTCGATTTCATATCCAATGATTTGGGCTGGGTCTATATCATGCACTCCAAGAAGATGATCAACAAATAATCTAGTCCCAGACCCCCTTTGTCTATTGATAAAACTAAGGTTGTTTCCAGAAATAGACTGGATATTCTCTATGTCGGAGCTGTTTTCATGCCTAAAAATTAATCCCTGCGTTCTTCCAACAAAATCTATTAGTTTAAAGTCACGGTCTGGTAATAATCTTTTTGAGGCAGCGATGTTATACATCCCTGTTTGAGGATCAAGCAGATGACTTCCTGCGATTTGAGCTGATCGATCTGCGAGGGCAACAAGCCCGCCGACACTTCCCACACTGGAATTTCGCAGCCGTATTTCCGGGAATTGGTTCTGTACCTCTCCTTCTAGAAGTCGTATCGCGATATCATCACTACCTGACATAAGAACAGTATGATCAATCACTGACCTTCCAGTTATTAGCTCGATGGATACATTTTCTCCCTTTTCAAAACCCTCTCGATCGGCCGGAATCTTCAAAATACCATCTGCCTTAGACATAGACAGTGTCATTGCAGCACCACGGCTTAAGGGTGTCGCAACGTATCTCTCACCAATGTGACCAAGAACGACTTTTATGAATTCATCATCGCCCATAGAAGATGATAATCGTCTAGTGAGATCAGCCGTAATAGACTCTCCCATTTCCCTAACTCTTCCGTCGAATAGCTGAAGCATTGGCTTGAGGAAGAGATCTGCTGTTAATTCAGCCGATGCTGGATAGCCCGGTATTCCCATAACAACCACACTTCCCACATTACCAAGCAATATAGGGTGCCCGGGCCTAATTGCCACTCCATGAAAAGCTACATTCCCAGCAGAGTGTACTGCCGCTGACGTAAAGTCCTCACTCCCAGCGGAAGATCCAGCCAGAATTAGAACTATGTCACTGGCACCTGACTGACTAGTGATCGCTTCTATAATGTCACTAAGGACATCTGGGACTGGGGGAAGCACCTCAACTTGCGCACCCCAATCTTTACACAATGCGGATATAACAGCGGAATTGAATTCAATGACCTGGCCTGGCTGTGGCTTCTGACCAGACGGAATAAGCTCGTTACCCGTTGGAATTATGGTTACTTTGGGCATTGCTGTTACAGGGACATCACCGATTCCAGATGCTCCTAAACAGGCGAGATCCCTAGGAGTGATCTTGCTGCCAGCATGTAATAACAGCTCCGGAGCGGCAAAATCTTCTGCTTCACGCCTAACATGCTGATATGGGCCAACCGGGCTTCTAAGAAGTATCTTGCCATCTTCTACTTCTTCTACGTCCTCAATCATGACGACAGAATCAGCCCAATCGGGTAATGCATCCCCTGTATCAACCCATTCGTACTGTCCAACAGAATTCAGAATTATTGGAATCGATTCGGAGGCTCCTATTGAAGTCGATGAAGTGATGGCAATTCCGTCCATCGCCGCAGTGTTATAGATTGGTGATGAAAACCTCGCTTCTATGTCCTGAGAAACTATTCTTCCAGAAGCTAAATCCAGAGGCACTGATTCAGTCCTTTTCCTATCGGCAAACCCTATGTCTCGCAATAACTTAGCTTGAATTTCTTTGGCCCTATCTAAAGGGATATCGGTGAGAAAATAGTTTCTGTGATGCTGAGTATGTTTGCCCTTTCCTAACTTGTCATTCATCTAGACGCACCTCTACTTTGGTGCCCAAATAAAGACCTGACTGATCAGATGGGATTTGGATGTATCCAACAGTTTCTGAGAAAACAGAAATGGAATTGGATTTTCCCCACACAGGAACGGCTTTTATTGAATTTTCCGTTTCCTGAAGTGAAACTCTTACGAAATCAGTCCGTCCTCTTTCAGACGGCAAGTCGTTTTGAAGGATAGCAGTGACACTTGGCGGTGGGAGTGTCTTTCGTCCGGAAATGTGCCTCAATATTGGATCCACTACAAAATCGAACACAGTTAAAGCAGAAACTGGGTTTCCTGGCAATCCTATAACTGGCTTGCCCGATGTCACACCCAGTACCGTGGGTTTCCCAGGTTTGACTGAGATACCATGGGCGAGTACACCGGGTTCTCCTAGAGACTGAATGACTTGATAAGTAAGGTCTCTGCTGCTTAGAGAGCTTCCCGACGTATAAAGAACGGCATCACATCGCCCAAGAGCTTCTGTGCCGACCGATTTCAAACTTTCAAGATTGTCATCAACTAAGGGAAATTTAGCATATGCCATACCCAATTTTTGTATCTGAGCCGCTATGGTATGCACATTGATATCTCTTGTTTGACCCAGCTTTGTTGTGGCATCTGAAGGTACGAGTTCATCCCCTGAGGATATGACTCCCACAGTCAATTGCTTAAAAACCTTTACTTTGTCAATTCCAAGTGCCAGAAGAGCTCCCAATGTTCCAGTCGTTATAACATCCCCGTTTGCGCCTACGATGTCTCCCAAACCAAAATCTTCTCCGGGTCGAATGGTATTTTGACCCTCTGCCACGGGACGGAAAATCTGGAGAAGTCCGTCGCTTGTCATAGACGTGTGCTCTATCATCACGACGGCATCTGCGCCATCGGCGAGCATGCCTCCCGTATAGGCTATGACAGCTTGTCCAGGAGATATGGAAGGAACAGGTTGGTGCCCCATTCCAATCTCCCCGATAACTTCGAGATACGCAGGAAGGTCTTCAGTAGCACCGAACGTGTTGGAAGCTTTTACAGAGAAGCCATCCATCGATGACCTTACAAACTCGGGGAGTTGTATATTTGTGACTACATCGTCAAATAGAACGCGCCCCAATGAACTCTGCGTAGAAACAAATTCTGAACTAACTTTTGGAAGCTGGTCGGATACAATCGCAACCGCATCCTCAGGGGAAACAACCTTTAAGAATTGATCCATTTACTATATTCACCGTTCATTTAGCGCGACCACGACACCAATTCTGCGCCTCCCAGGTTGCGAACACTATAGACCGAGTATATTACCCTCAGAATCGACATCCAACTGTCTAGGTTTTCCAGGAAGGCCTGGCATCGTCATAATATTTCCTGCTATCGGATAAATAAAACCTGCACCTCTTGAGGCCCTAGCATCCGATACTCTAAATGTATAATCCTGCGGCAAGCCCTTCAGAGATCTGTTATGGGATAGCGATAGATGCGTTTTCGCCATACATATGGGGAGATCCGACCATCCATTATCGTCAAACCTGCGCAAAGCACGTCTTGCTGCCAAGGACAAGGTCACATCCTTTGCGTTATACATCTTAGAAGCTAGAGATTCAATTTTTTGCTCGAGAGTATCTGATACATCGTACATGTAAGTTATATCCGGAGCCTCTCTGTCTGTAACCTTTACTACAGCCTCAGCAAGTTCAATAGCCCCTCCTCCTCCAAGAGTGAACACATCAGATTCAACAGCTGCTTCCGCCCCTGCATTTTCCGATTCCTCCTTGACTATTAAAATCTCCTCTTGAGTATCGTCGGGAAATTTATTTATAGCAACTACTACTGGGAGTCCAAAACTTTTTATAGCGGAAATTAGATGCCTTAAATTAGGCATCCCTGCACGTACCGCCTCTGGAGAGGGCACGTCCAGGTTCCTAAGAGCTATACCTCCATGAGATTTCAAAGCTCTAACTGAGGCCACTATTACAGCCGCGTATGGTTCTAGTCCGTTAAACCTCGTCTTAATATGCATGAATTTTTCAAACCCCAGATCCGCGCCAAACCCCGCCTCGGTTAACACGTAGTCGGAATAGGCCAAAGCCATCTTATCGGCAATAACAGAGCAGCAACCATGGGCTATATTTCCAAATGGACCCGCATGAACAAATACAGGTTGACCTTCAGTTGTTTGCACTAAATTTGGTTGAATGGCATACCTCAGCAGTGACATCATTGACCCTACTGCACCAACATCATTAGCCGTGACCGGGGCCCCGTCATCGGTATACCCAACGACTAACCTGCTTAATCTATCTCTAAGATCCGACAAATCTGAGCATAAAGCCAAGATTGCCATAACTTCAGATGCAGTGACTATGTCAAACCCTGTCTCCCTAATGGGAGCATTTGCTGAACCTCCTAGTCCAGTTACTATGGAACGCAAAGATCTCTCTTCTACATCGCTAACTCTCCTCAAGGTAACACCTGTAGGAGAGAAGCCTTTTATACCGCCTCTTTGCGCTACGTTATCTGTAAGAGCTGCCAGCAAATTATGTGCCGAACCCACAGCGTGGGCATCTCCCGTAAAGTGTATGTTTACTTCGTCTTCTGGTTCTACTAAAGAAGCTCCTCCTCCAGTCCCGCCTCCCTTAATTCCAAATATGGGACCAAGAGAAGGCTCCCGCAAAGTAGCTGAGACATTTTTACCTAATCTCCCCATTCCTTGTGCCAAGCCAACTGTCGTTGTGGTCTTCCCTTCCCCAGCTGGAGTAGGTGTAATCCCAGTCACAACGATTAGTTTTCCTTTCTTAGTACCCTGCGACACTGCTGAAAGAGGTATCTTAGCTTTAAATTTCCCGTAGGGGATTAGGTTATCCCCATCCAATCCAAGTGTTTGAGCTATTTCTGTTATAGGCTTCATTTAAAATAGACCTTTCGATTTAGTATCTTTTTTCGTGTACAGAATATCAGGCTATTGAGAATTGCGAACCCCATCCTGAGAAAACCACACCCAGCATGTCACCATTATCAACATAACAGCAAGAATTCCTATAGCCACCTGACCACCAAACAAATCGGATATGACCCCGGCCGGTAAAACTCCCAGTGGCATCAGGCCAAAATTTAACATGAAAATACTCATAACTCTTCCCCGGTACCTTTCTTCAGATTTCTCCATGATCAATGTCATAATAATTGTTCTACGGCTGGCGTCTCCTAACCCCAGAGGCACCATAAATAAAACGGCCAACATATAAATAGGAATGACGGCTACCCCTAACAAACTCAAACCAGAAATAAAGGATCCAGCCAATAGTATTTTGCCTCTATTTTTGTTTCCATGGGCAGCTATATATATCGATCCCACTAATGCACCCAGACCCATGACAGACATAAGAAGCCCCATGGATTCGGGACCAAGTTTGTATACATCCACAACAAAAATTGGCATTAGAAACCTGAATGGTTGGGCCAAAACCGTTGTAGCAAGAGCCATAATCAACAAAACCATAATAAGCCGCTGACTCCTGACATACTTAAGTCCCTCTGTGATATCACTTAAAAGGTCATTTATCTTCCCTTTCCCCTGAACATTATGGTTTTTTACGTCTGACTCTATTTCCCCTCTGTGTCTGACAAACAATGTTGCAATGCAGGACCCCAACGACAAAACGCCTATCAGGAGATAAACATTGCTTGGCCCAAAATATCCATAAAGAACACCAGCAACCGATGGAGCGGCGAGCGTTGTAGCACTCATGGCAGCTGTGTTCAAAGCCAATGCATTAGAAAGCAGTCCTTTACCAACCAATTGTGGAATCAAGGCCTGCCTTGCTGGCATCATGAGCGCAAACACAGCTCCTTGCATAATTGATGAAACCAGTAAATGGAACCATTCAATCCGTTCAGTTCTAATTAGTACGAAAACAGAGAATGCGATCAAAGCTGCCACTATCTGACCAGCTTGGATAATACGTTTGCGATTAACACGGTCTGCAAGTACCCCTCCAAATAAAGGTAATACCAACATCGGTATCGAAGCACCTACATTTACCAAACCTAGAAGAGAACCAGAGCTCTCCATGTCATAGACAAGGTATCCTCGAGACAGCATCTGCATCTGCATCGCAGACATTAGGGCCAGGACCCCTAACCACAAGAAGAAGAAATCTCTAGATTTCAATGATTCAAATGTTCTTGAGAAATTCAGTCTTGCCCGTCCTTTCAATACTGTGGAACTTTCCCACAATCCAAACAACGGGTACAGGTTACAGTAAGAAGTAGTGTTGGGGGTCCGGGCTGCGGAGTACTCTCATCTGTTAGAAACAGAAGGTCCCCGCAGGTGTTCAACCCGGACCCGAGTTTTTACCAAAGAGGTTATATCCCGATTATAATACTTAGGATAACGATCTGTTTGGCTAAGGTATTGAAAAACAGTTGAGGAGGAAGCTTGGGAAATACATTCGGACAGGCTTTTAGGGTGACAACGTGGGGAGAATCTCATGGTGACGCTGTCGGAGTTACAGTCGATGGTTGCCCTCCACTCCTAAATCTAACAACTGAACTAATACAGAACCAGCTGGATAGACGTAGACCTGGTCAAAGTGAAATCTCCACCCAGAGGCGTGAGGGAGACAAAGCTGAAATTTTATCAGGTGTGTTTGAAGGCAGGACACTTGGAACCCCTATTTCCATAGCTGTATGGAATTCTGATGCACGAAGCAAAGACTACGACGAAATGAAGTCTCTCTATAGACCCTCACATGCTGACTATACCTACCAGGCAAAATATGGCGTAAGAAATTGGAAAGGTGGAGGAAGATCTTCTGCTAGAGAAACTATCGGAAGAGTAGCGGCTGGAGCAATAGCAAGGTCATTTTTAGAGCTAGAATACGGCACTCAAATTATTGGCTACGTAAAACGGGTAGCTGACATCGAGGCTGATATAGACCAAGATAGCACCCAGGAAAGCGACGTAGAAAGCAACATCGTTAGATGTCCAGATCAGTCAACAGCAGAGCTAATGATCGAGGCAATTAAGGTGGCCCGCAAAAATGGGGATTCTCTAGGGGGCATAGTTGAATGTGTAGTAAGGAATGCACCTACAGGTTTGGGGGAACCAGTTTTCGATAAGCTTGATGCTGAACTCGCTAAGGCGATGGTATCACTGCCAGCATGTAAAGGATTTGAGATAGGATCTGGGTTTTCCGGCACATACTCCACAGGGTCTCAACACAATGATCCATTCGTTATGAAGGGTGATCGAGTTGGAACTACCACCAACAACTCCGGTGGCATACAGGGTGGTATTAGTAACGGGGAACCAATAATTTTCAGATCTGCATTCAAGCCGACTGCCACCATAATGAAAGCGCAACAAACCGTAGATGTCTTTGGAAACGAAATAGAGATGAAGGGTAGGGGACGACACGACCCATGCGTTCTCCCAAGAGCTGTTCCTATAGTGGAGGCAATGGCCTCTCTAGTTCTAGCGGATCATGCTCTCAGACACCGCGGACAGACAGGAAATTAAGACTGGAGATACACTCCCCAGTCTTAATTCACGATCACTATAACTAGACAACATACCTAGACAACAGGGGAGGATCCGCCATCGACGTTAACAGCTGTACCGGTGATATAGCTCGCCTTCGACGATGCAAGAAAACACATTAGATCTCCCGCCTCATGTGCCTCTCCTATTCGACCAAGTGGAACATTTTTTCCTACTACTTTCCAATGATCTTCAAGGGAATAGTTTGAATCTTTCGCATTAGCTGCTTCCCATCTGGCTCTATGCTGCCCAGATTTAAGTACACCAACGCATACTGTGTTGACGCGTATATTAAATTTTGCCAACTCTCCCGCCCAGGACTTTGTGAGAGATATTCCTGAGGCCCGAGACAATGAAGTCGGTTGCCCGCCCGGGCCAGAAGCCTTACCGCCAGGAGTTGTAGTGTTTATTATTACTCCGGCATCCGATTTTTTCAGATGAGGAAGCACGGCTCGTGCGCAGTAGACCGCCCCATAAATTTTGATTCCGAAATCGACCCGTAGATCTTCATCAGTCATTTCTTCCAAAGTGGTGGCAGAGGAAGTTCCTGCGTTGTTTACTAATATATCTATTTGACCGTACTGAGATATAACTTCATCTACCATGGACTGAACATCAGATTCCACCGAAACATCGGTAGATATTCCTATGGCCTCTCCATTTGACACCTTTTTAATCTCGGCTATAGCTGCGTCCAGTTTCGACTGAGTACGACCTACAATCGCCACTTTTGCGCCCTCTGACGCCATAGAAATGGCCGCGGCCTTACCTATCCCGTCGCTACCTCCGGTTATTATCGCCACCTTATCTTTCAAACCCAAATCCATTTCAAAGCTCCTTTTCTTTTTCACTTCCGTATGATTCCAATAATAAATCAGTCACATACTTAACTTCTAATTCCAAACCTGATTCCCTAATTCCATTTTCGAACTGTATATAACACCCTGGATTGGCAGTTGCTATTACCTTAGCCCCAGTTGACACAACATTTTCCAATTTCATTGCAAGAACTTTTGAAGACATATCGTCTTCAGAAATCATGTATGTTCCACCAGCACCACAACAGATATTAGCACTAGGTAACTCCCTAAATTCCACACCATCCAAACATTTCAATATCTCCCTCGGCTGATCCCTGATACCCTGAACATTCGCTAAATGGCAAGAGTCTTGATATGTAACCGTTTTATCAATAAAAGAATCTCCGCATTCCCAATCTGATTCAACGAGCAGTTCATGGATATCCCTCACGCGGGAAGCAAAAGTTTTAG
>ENA-UPTF01000606-UPTF01000606.1-marine-metagenome-genome-assembly--contig:-NODE-606-length-24529-cov-8.316947_pt1 | contig 24529 bp, 22 predicted proteins | sample MGYA00238166_ERZ767019 | MGnify/ENA primary metagenome ERZ767019 (study PRJEB28930, sample SAMN06266391) | marine metagenome | isolation source: Sea water from 250 m depth | place: Atlantic Ocean | study... | reverse complement strand
CGCCAGTGATAGAACTGTAGTCGATGCTCAAAATGTAATAAGTCATGAATTAGATTCAATTTCTAATTATGATAAAATTATTGTATTAGATGGAGGTAAAGTAGTTGGGCAAGGTAAGCATGAGCAGTTGATTATTAATTGTGAAATTTATAGGCAAATGCTGGAAAAAGAAAAAAAATTGAGTGCAATTGGTGAATCGAAAAATACAGGAACAAAAGAAATTCCTCCCGAGGATCTAGATAATTTTTAGGTTTGTGAAATAATTAAATGGCTGTAGCAACAAACACACTGAAACCTCAATTATTAGTACTGAAAAAAGGGGATTTCGTCTTTGAAGAAGGAGATGAAGCAATATTTGCTTATGTTCTCACTGAAGGCGTAATTGAGATTGTTCAGACTACTAAAGGAGAACAACGGGTTCTTGGAAAGGTAGAAAAAGGGACTGTTTTTGGAGAAATGGCAATAATTGATGGTTTCCCAAGAAGTGCATCCGCGCGTGCTGCCGCTGATTGTAAAGTACAAGAAGTCGGACATAAAGAATTTATTAATTATATATCAAAAAAACCAGATGCTGCATTCTCAATAATGACAAGACTATCTGGTTTTGTTAGGTCTGCCGATAAACAAGCAAGCAAAAGCCTTTTATTTGCTTCTAAAACTGAAAATAATGAGGAAGAAAATGATCAAAAGAATGATCAAACTGACATCGTTGCTGTACATAATTTTGAAGACACAGAATCTATTTATTCAAGGCCCCCCTCAAAACCAGTAATCATTACAGCGTCCGGTCTACTTATATTCACTTTGTGCATGGTTCTATGGTCCTCTTTTTCTTTTGTTGATAAAACAGTTTCTGCTCGCGGTAAATTCACTAATACTGCACCTAATATTGAAATTCAATCTACTGGTAGTTCAATTATTGAGGAATTAAATTTGGAACGAGGTCAATTCATAAACAAAGGAGAAACAGTTGCAAAACTTGATGGAACAGTTGTAAATGCCAATCTCAAAATTACCAGAGACAAAATATTTGCTGTAAAAAATAAAATTTTACGCCTGGAACTTCAGAAAAAATCTATTTTAAATAAATCATTAAATAAGGATTCATCTGGTCAACTAGACCCCATCAATGAAGAAATTCTCAATAAACACTTTGATGAATTCATGATTAAGATGAAAACATTTTCTTCTGATCTTTTACTATTAGAAACAGAAATTGTTTCAATGTCAGCAGATAAAGAATTAATACGTGACCAGCTGGATATAAAAATTAAAATTGAAGAAGGGAAAAAGAAATTATTTGAGAAAAATGTTGGCTCTTTAATGGACACATTAAGTTCTACTGATCAAAGAATTTCTGTGAAACGTCAATTATTGTCAACAACCGGAAGTATCGAAAAACTCAAATCACAAAAAACATCAATTGTTGACCAGAGATCCTCTTATTTGGCCGGAGAATTAGCAGGAATAGCACAAGAGCTTTCTTCTTTTAATGATCAATTACTTCAATTAAACGAGGAATTGATTAAAAATGAATTAGAGAGAAGCAATTTATTTGTTAAATCTCCAGTTGAAGGTGTAGTATTAAATTTGCCTACAGTAACTGTTGGATCTCTTATAAATAAAGGAGACCCAATAGTAACATTAGTTAGATCCGGGTTACCTCTTGTTTTAGAGATTGATGTAGATCCAAAAGATGCCAGTGATTTGTATAATGGGAATCCTGTTTCCGTCAAAATTGATGCACTTCCATTTCAACAGTTTGGAGACCTGGCAGGAACCTTAATCTTTATTTCAGATGATACTGTACAGGAATCCCTTCAGGGAGAGTCAGGAGCTTTTTATCGTGGCCGGGTTAATGTTGAAGATTCTGAACTTATGGGATTGCCTGAAGAATTCGATTTAACACCAGGTATGCTTGCAACTGCAGATTTAAAAGTAGGTAAAAGGAGATTGATTACTTATTTTACAAATCCTATTTTAAAATCTCTTTCAAGTGCTATGCGTGAACCGGATTAATACTTTTTATACTGAACTTTCATGAATGATTCCCAGCAATCATCCACCCAATCAAGTTGAGGACAAGATTTGCGGCAGCCCCACTTAATTCCGCGTCTGCGCCACACCTTCGCCTGAATGACAATGTAGAAGAATCGAAAACAGGGTCAGTTTTCCCCGAATGTGATATGCAAGTTTTCTGTTTATTGAAGAATTTGACTCATGTTTAGCATTGGAAGCAGAACAGCAAGGGCGATAAAACCTACTGCTCCACCCAGGATCAAAATCAAGACTGGTTGTAAAAGTGAGGTTAGGGCCTCAAGCAATGTGTTTACCTCTTCCTGCATCCGGACTGCCACTTTTTCAAGCAGTTCATCCATTCGCGCAGCTTCCTCACCAATTGACACCACATGTCGCACATATTCCGGAAAGTAGTTAATCCGGGCCATTGCAGCAGAAAGAGGAACCCCTTTGTTGTTTACATCGATAATGAGTTGATCCAGCTTATTAATAAATAGTTGATTTACGACAACGTGTCTGGAAATTTCAAGAGAAGTTTTTAAATCAACACCGCTTTTCAGCAATGTTCCAAGTGTCTGGCAGTAGCGGGCAACCATGACTTTAATCCGCAAACGGCTCAGCAGTGGTAGTTTCATTTCAAGCTGATCTTGTAATTCACAACCACGTTTACTGCGTAAAAACGTTGTTAATCCGACTGAAATTGCAGCAACTGCCAGCAACAGCAAAAACCAGTGATTTACTACAAAATCGCTGACGCCCATTAAAATTCGGGTTGGTAAAGGCAGTGCGGCAGCCTGACTTTCAAAAATGCGGGTGATTTTAGGCACAATCGTTGTTACCATGAAAATTACCACAGCCAAACCAAAAACCATCATGAAGGCCGGATAAATGAGGGCCCCCTTGATTTTGGAACGCAGACGCTCCTGTTCTTCATAATAGTCTGCGAGGCGGCTCATGATAGTGCCGAGATTTCCTGCATTTTCTCCTGAACGTACCATGCTGACATACATGGCAGGAAAAACTTGCGGATGCATTTCCATTGCTCCAGCCAGGGATCCGCCTTCTATCACCCGCCCACGGATATCGGAAAGAATACTTTGAAATCCGGAATCCTCAGTCTGTGGAATGATCAATTGAAAAGCCTTGTCATAAGGGATGGTTGCATCCAGCAAAACCTCCAACTGACGTGTGAATTGAGTGAGAACCTTACCAGATATACCTTTCTGAAAAGAAAAATGTGGAAGTTTAAATTTCCCGCTTTTGTTAACTCCGGAGATTTTTACACTAGTAAAACGGCTGGTCCGGATTTCTTTAGGGAATAGATCTTTGCTCCGCAAAAATTGCCGCACTTCAGACTCAGAAGCGGCGTCTTTAGTACCCTTGTGCAAAGTGCCTTCACCATCAAAGGCCTGGTAGTTGTATATCGGCATTTCCTTTATTTCTTTAACAAAGTTTCCAGCGTTCCTTTGGCTGCTACCTGTAGCGATTTGATGTCATCAGGATTAACACGATCCTTTGAGGAACGAACCTTCCATTTCCATTGATTTTCAGAAACATCACTCATTACGCCTTGGCGGCCTTTTTTTCATCAAAATCTTTGGAAGTAACCCCAAATGAACGTAACTCTTCAGGAATGGAATCTGCCATAACAAACTTGATAGTTGGGGTTTTCGTTAAACAGTTGACGCTTTGCAGTTCTGACCGTAAACTGGAGACTGCTTATCACTTTGATTATACACTAGGAGTTGAATATGGCAATGGACTATCCTCCATTGAGAAGTGTACCCGGATTTTCATGGCTGGGAATAAACCTGGGCCTTAAGGATCAAACATTAGATTTTGGAGTAATTGCATCAGAATGCAAGTGTACTGCAGCAGGTGTATTTACACGAAATAATTTTCCGGGTGCACCTGTCACAGTGGGACGTGAGAATATACAGAACGGACAGCTGCAGGCCATTGTTGTCAATTCAAAAATTGCAAATGTTGCCACAGGACAAACAGGAATTGAGGATGCCAGAAAAATGTGTCTCTGGACCGGAGAAGCTCTGGGAATTGATGCTGAGCTGGTCTTGCCCTCTTCAACCGGTGTAATTGGACGACGGTTGCCCGTCAACAAAATTCATGAAGGCTGTAAAATAATTCCTGAAAAACTTGGTTCATCCCCAGAATATATAGATAATTTTGCCCGTGCAATCATGACCACAGACAGGCATCCAAAATGGTGTTCTGCTTCTGTAGAAAATTCAACTTTGCTTGGAGTTGCCAAAGGTGCAGGTATGGTTGAGCCAAACATGGCAACAATGCTCAGTTTTTTTGTGACTGATGCCCAAATAAGTTCTGAACAACTACAAACAATACTTCGGAGGGTTGTTAATCAGTCCTTCAACCGCATTTCAATTGATTCTGATACCTCAACAAGTGACACAGTCATCATTCTTGCCAATGGGCTGGCCGGTCCAGTTGATGCTCAACAATTTGAAAAAGCCTTCTCAAACAGTGCAATGCAATTGGCTAAAGAAATTGCTCGTGATGGAGAAGGATCAACAAAACTGATTGAACTCAAAGTTTCTGGCGCAGAATCGCAGCAAATGGCTTTACAGATCGGAAAATCAATCATCAACTCACCACTGGTTAAAACTGCGATCCACGGAGCCGACCCAAACTGGGGTCGTTTTGTAATGGCTGTCGGAAAGGTTTTTGAATATCCCGTTCCTTTACCTGATTTATCGATCAACTTTGGAACAGGCAGTCAAGTTCTATCAGTGAATGCCGAAAGCCTTAATGCAGACACAGTTAATTTAGATGCTATTTCAAATTTACTTCAAAATCAGGAAGTATTTTTAGAAGTCGTTGTTGGTGATGGAAAGTACTCTGAAACAGTTTGGGGTTGTGACCTGACTAAGGACTACATTGAAGAGAACGCCTTTTACACAACATAAAACAGACTGAGTCTTTAAAGAAAAAGGGGAGCAGCTCGCTTGAGGAATTGCGGATACATTGAAATTTTTTCTGTAAGTCTTAAAGATTCAAACATAAATGTGGTATAACAATTTGAAAATCTGAAATCTGAAATCAAGAATATGAAAACAGGCATATTATTGATAAACCTAGGTACACCAGATTCTCCTAGTACACGAGACGTCCGTATTTATTTGCGAGAACTTCTCTCTTGTGAACGAGTGATTGATATTAACCCGGTTGCTCGCTGGTTTGTACTGAATTTGTTAATCCTTCCCTTTAGACCTAGGAAGTCTGCTAAAGCTTACAAAAAAATCTGGATGGATGAAGGCTCACCCCTTCTGGTATTTAGTGAAAAATTAAAAACCGCCTTGCTCGAGCAATTTGCAGAAAAAGATATTCCTTTAGAGTTGGGTATGCAATGCAGAAAACCTTCCTTAAAAACTGCAATTGCAAAGCTTCGCGGACAAAATTGTGATCAGATAATAGTTTTACCATTGTATCCTCAATATGCATCCAGTTCCTACGGTGCAGCTATCGAAGATCTATATAAAGTTATATTAAATGACTGGAATATACCACATCTTCGGATCATTCCACCATTTTTTTCAGATTCACGTTTTATAGATGCGTGGGCAAAAATTGGATTACCTTATATTGAAAAAAAACCAGATCATGTACTGTTCAGTTTTCATGGCCTACCATTAAGGCATTTGAAGAAAAGTGATTACACTGGTAAGTGGTGTAAGAACGACTATTCCTGTTGTAAGGAGTTAATTAATGAGAATCGCAATTGCTATAGTGCACAGTGCTATTATACAGCAAAATTGATAGCCAAAAGTTTAAAAATTGAAGAAGAAAAATGGTCGGTAAGTTTTCAATCTCGTTTAGGTCGCGACGAGTGGGTCAAACCATATACTGAGCCACACCTGAAAGAACTTGCCGAAAGAGGCATGAAGCGTGTTATTGTTTTCTGCCCTTCATTTGTAGCAGATTGCTTGGAAACAATAGAGGAAATTGGTATTAGTGCCGCCGAACATTTCAAAGAATACGGAGGAGAGGAGTTAATACTTGTACCTTCTCTTAACAACCATCCTGAATGGGTTCTGGCCCTGAATTCGATTATCCGTCAACAGTTAGCAGTATAAAATACTGCCAAACTACTATTGCCTCAGCAAATAAACTTTGGCACTCATACCCGCTCTTAATTTGAGACCGGGATTAGCTGCTTTGATATATAATGGGAACAGCCCTGTTTCCGGATCCGCTGTCCAGGAGATGCGCTCAATGATTCCTGAAAATTCTATGTCACGATAACCTGGTGTGGTAAAAACAACAGCCTGCCCCTCACTAATCATCGGCAAATCTCCCTCTCCTAATTGAATCTTGATTTCAACCTGTTTGATGTCGATGATTTGAAAAAGCTCTGCACCAGCGGTTATCATTTCTCCTTCCTGGAATGATTTCGCAGTAATTATGCCGCCAATTTTTGCTTTGATCAGAGTGTCTTCAAGAGCATCTTCATTAAGTTCTATGTCATGCCTAGAACGCTCTACTGCTATAAGTGCATTCTCCAGACTAATTTCGGAACCTTTTATACCTTCTCTGGAACGTTCAAGACTCAGAATGGTTTTGTCCACTCCAAGTATAGCATTTTTTAATGCAATTTCTCCTCGGAAGTGCTGCAACTGCAGTACTTCCAATTGCGAACGAGTAGACGAACCTTGTTCGAATAAAGTTTCTTCATCTTTCAACCGACGTAGAATGTCTTTCAAACTTGCCTCCAAATCTTTGACATTGTTCCTGCTTACTTCAAGATTATTTTCATCTACCTTTATCTGCACGTTCGCCAGTTTCAATTGACGTTTGCTATCAATTACATTGTTTTCATTAACTTTGTGCTGCAGAAGGATTAATTCCAGTTGCCGTTTCTGTGTATCATTATTGAGAGTCAGCAAAAGCTGGTTTTTTGGGACATGCTGATTTTCTTTAACATGAAGAACTTCTACTCTTCCTCCCACATCGGATTGTACCTTCAATATTATTGCAGGCTCGATTATTCCTGTTAAAGAAATTGGTGTTTTTAATGAATTGGTTGATGCCATCACATTAATAGGCCAAATTAGCAGAAAAATTATAAATAATTTGCAATATAGTGATTGATTAAACACAGTAACTCCTGATTTCAGATTTAGATTGGAATCCGTATGCACAGAAAAGAAATATTTTACCTTTAAAGGTCTTGTCTGTACCCAATAAAATAGGATTCATGATATTGATAAAAAGCCATCATTCCTGACTTAGTTCGTATTTCTCTTTAAACTCTCCAGTTAAAGCCAGAAGGTCCACACCGATTTTTTCTTGACGAATCCGGATAAGAATTTCCTGCTGCTCTGCCTCCACAACATCCTGTTGATATTGAGAAATTTGATAACTCGTACTTTTACCTAACTTGAAGCGCTCAATTTCGTTACGCAACTGATCTTTAGACAGTTTACTAACAGCAGCAGCAGTCTGTTTTTCTTTTTCAATTAAACTCAAGGACCGCAAAAGAGACTGTAAACTAACATCGAGTTGAGATTTGCGATCAACGATTTGTAGAGTTAATTTCTCCTGATCAAGACGTTTGCGCTGGATATTTTCAGTAGTAGCCTGATCTCCTAACGGGACTTCCCATGTTAGAGTTGCACTCATTCCGTGGAGCTTGCTTTTGCTGAAATCTGCAGTGCTGCCAAAAAAACCTTTGCTGTAACCATTTAAAATATAGGACAAACTCAAATCCATATTAGTTTTTTGTTTGTTCAATTCCTGTTCCAACTGATAATTATTTTGCTCCAAAGAGGCCTGCGTCAAACCAATTTGCGAGTCGTTCGCATAGATTTTTTCCAACAAAACAGAAACGTCTTCCGGAACAGCAAATTGAGTTTTGGGTTTGTCTGAAGGTAAAAGTCCAACAGGCAAATTTGTCAAATTGAGTGCAGCACGAACCTGATCTTCTATGCGTAAGGCATCCAAACGAGAAGAGAACAAACTGTGTCGATTGCGCATAAGTTGTGTTTCTGTAATCCTGACTTCAGTAGAATTCAGGACCCCTGCTTCCAGTCTGGCCTGATTGTCGCGTAAAAGTTTTTCAGAAAGTTCAACTGCTTTCTTTTTAACCTCAATTGTCTCTAATAATCCAACCAGGTCCCAATAAATTGAAGCAACCTGTTTAAGCAGGGACATTTCAGTTTGCTTTGAATTCAACTGGCCTCTTGTAACACCAATTTCTGCCAGCCGCACAGGTATTTCGTTGAATTCAGTACCAGAGTCCTGAAAAAATGGAATAGAAACAGAGCTTGTTAAACTTGAAGTACTCAATGCTTCTCCAGTAGTTCCAGTTGTAACCTCACCTCCCATTTCAAGAAGTGAGAGAACTGTAGATTTACTGTTTTTTTCAGCATAAGTCAGTCCATAAGTCAGTCCGCTATCTGTCCTTAGACTGTAGCCCGAAGAAAAAGACAAACTGCTGGTACTGCTTCCACATAGTTGAGAGGGAGAACAGCTTGAAGAAGCAGAAATTGACGGAGTTTTAGAGTATCCAAAACTTGTTGTCAAGCTGGGTGTGTTTCTTTCTTGTGCTGCAGTGACTGCATGTAGTGCTGCTTGATTGCCAAGTTTTGATGATTGCAGCGAAACACTTCGATCAATTGCCAGCTGTAAAACCAGTTTGAGGGGTACTTCCGCCATTTCACGGCCGTCAACCGTTTTCAAGTTTACTTGTTCAAGTAACTTTGCAGTTTCCTCTGTATAAGAAGTTTGGTTTTGAGCCTGAGCAAAATCCACCCAGACGAAGCAAAACAAGGTTAAAAGAATTTGTGTTTTTATTAAATTTTTCAAAGACAACTTTTGTTGTAAGAGTAAAAACAGAATTACAGGAAGAAAAAATTCAGCTTAAAGCATAACCCAGTTTAGCTAAAATTAAAGCTTAAATCATTTCTGCAGTGTAACGATTTGTAACCACTGACTCATCTTTGCAACTAAAAAACACTAAATCCTGCGGCAGGAATCATTCTGCATTATTATTGATTTAATTACAAGTTTCATGCTATCCTAGGGACTTTATATTTTGAAAAATCAATTAACAATTCTGAGTATTAAATAATATAGTTTTGAGTAATATTAAGTACAAGAAAAGTATTGTAGAACAATTAATGATAAAAAAACTTGACTGACTTTAAATCCAAAACTGAGGCGGAGTGGAAAGAGCAACTGACTCCTGAACAATTCGAAATCTGTAGAAAAAAAGGTACAGAACGACCTTTCAGCGGAGAGTATGTGGAGACTAAAACCAGGGGCACATACCATTGTTTGTGTTGCGGCAATGCCTTGTTTCTGTCGGAAACAAAATTCGATTCCGGAAGCGGCTGGCCGAGTTTTACGGATGTACTTGGTGATGACAATGTGAGTACACAGGAAGACCTGAGTCTGTCCATGCAGAGAACAGAAGTAGTTTGCAGGCAGTGTGACGCACATTTAGGACATGTTTTTGAAGATGGTCCTGCACCAACAGGTTTGCGTTATTGTATTAATTCTGTTTCGATTGTGCTGGAAGAAGACAAGGAATCTTGATTGGGGAGTCTTTTTCTGTCAAGCTACAGATTGACTGAATTATTTTTGAAAGGTCCAGACACAGATGAAAATTTGTTCCGATGTAGATGGAGTAATCCTGGATTACATTCGAGGTTTTATTGAATTCACGCAAAGAGAAAAAATTCCCTACACCCATGATCCGGAACTTTATGGTGTCATCCGGAATTTCCCTGACAACTTTGAAGTGCGTGATCGATTTCACGCTGGAGATTCATTGCGAAATTTAAAGTATATTGACGGCTCGCTGGAAATATTGAATTTGTTGGCAAGCCGCCACGAATTACATCTTGTGACTGCTATGGAACCGGAACAAACTCAAAAACGTGCGGAAAATTTGAAATCTGTGAATTACACAACTCTGCAGTGTGTTGGTGATTTGCGCAAAGAGCAAATTATTGTCGAGGAAATTCAGCCTGATGTAATGATTGAAGACCGTCCGGAATTGATAGAATCTTTTTGTCGCGCCGGACTTTATGTGATTTACCCTGACTGGCACCCCTACACAAAGGGGATGGACCGTTATGCCACCCCATTCTCTCATTGGCAGGAAGTTCCGGATTTGCTGAAAAAAGCTTCGTAGACAAACCAATTTTTTATCTGATTCTTCCACTAAAATAGCTTTAATGTCACAAAAATATTCGATTTATTTTGCAGGCGATTTGTTTAATCATAAGGACCTAATCGGCAACCTGCTGCTGTCTGAGGCTATCGAAAAGAATTCCGCAGGGCGTTTTGTATGCGTCGTTCCGCAGCATCTGGAACAAAGTACGAACCGCTCCATTGACATCCGCAATAATGATTTGAGTGAGGTAGTAAAAGCAGATTTGATCCTGCTAAATTTTGACGGCACTGAGCTTGATTCGGGAACGGTAATTGAGTTTTTATTTGCCAAGGCACTCGACATACCAGCCGTTATTTTGCGCTCGGATTTCCGCTCAGCGGGCGATCAGGAGCGTGGTGATCCCTGGAATTTGATGTGTTCCGGATACCCCCGTACAAGAACAATAAAACTGAATTCAATGGCCTGGTATCAGGAGGCATGGGGAAAAGGCGGCGGAACTTCAGCTATTCTGGAACGTTTCTATGATAAATTGTCAAAATTAATCAATTCAGAATTTGACCTGGTTCTCAAAGAAGCCTCTGTTGTTGACAATAAACAAATGCTGCAGAATGTTTATCACTGGGCATTACGTTTCCCAGGGAATGGATTCTCTGATTTGTTTAGTGAGGATGAACTCAAAACCTTACTGGAAGCCAAACAAAAAAAGGGCTCTGTTTTATAACTTAAATCGTGAATTATGAATTCACGAAAGATACTTATATTTTTGACTGCGATATGTCATCTCGACCGAAGGGGGAGATCTGAGAAAATGCTGAAATCTTATAAGATTCCTCATATACATTCGGGATGACACAATAAAACTTGTGACTGTCTAGTAACTTAATCAAAAAGATTTTAATGCAATTTGAACCTGTAATTGGTTTAGAAATTCACGTTCAGCTGGCCACTGCATCCAAAATATTTTGTTGTTGTTCCACAGAATTCGGTAATCCGCCAAATTCAAACACTTGTCCGGTTTGTCTGGGTCTGCCAGGTGCCCTGCCTGTTCTGAACAGTCAAGTTCCGGAATTTGCAGCACAGCTGGGACTTGCGTTGAATTGTGATATTCGGCTGGATTCTCAGTTTGCCAGAAAAAATTACTTCTACCCGGATCTGCCTAAAGCCTATCAGATTTCCCAGTTTGACCGACCGATTTGCGAAAACGGATGGTTGGAAATTGAAACTGAATCCAGAAGCAAAAGACGTATTGGTATTACTCGTATTCACATGGAAGAGGATGCAGGGAAACTGATTCATGCAGACGGCAGCACTGAAAGTTTGGTTGATTTGAACCGTGCTGGAGTGCCTTTGGTGGAAATTGTGAGTGAACCGGACGTACGTTCTGCAGAAGAAGCCAAAGCCTATATGGAAAAAATCCATGCAATTGCCACCACAATTGGTGTTACTGATGGAGACATGGAAAAAGGACATTTACGTTGTGACGCAAATGTGTCGCTGCGTCCAGTCGGGCAGGAAGAATTTGGGACACGTACAGAAACTAAAAATCTAAATTCATTCCGCTTCGTTCAACAGGCTGTGGTTTACGAAATTGGACGTCAGCGTGAAGAAATTTTAGATGGGAAACAAATTGTGCAGGAAACTCGACTCTGGGATACCGGCCGTAAAGTCACCTTCAGTATGCGTTCCAAAGAAGAAGCTGATGAATACCGCTATTTCCCGGATCCGGATTTGCCGCTGGTACACCTTGCTCCGGAACTGATTGAAACTTTCCGCAAAAATCTTCCAGAACTTCCTGACGCAAAAAGACAGCGTTTTATGGAAGAACACGGACTAAGTGAATACGATGCGGAAGTGCTTTCTGCAGACAGGAGAATGTCTGAATATTTTGAAAAAGTTTTGACATATGGAGCAGCGCCAAAACTTGCCTGTAACTGGATCATCGGTGATTTGACACGTGTGATGAATGAATCCGGAAAATCTCTCAAGGAAATTGATTTGTCTCCGGAACATTTAGCAGCTTTGACAAAAATCATCGATAGCGGTGAAATCAGCAGCAAGATTGCAAAAACTGTTTTTGAGGAAATGCTTGCTTCAGCAAGGACTCCGGAGGAAATTATTGAAGAAAAAGGCTTGAAGCAAGTTTCTGATTCAGGAGAACTGGGCCGGATTGTAGACGAACTGCTTGCGGCAAATCCGGAACAGGTAGAACAATATCGTGCAGGTAAAACAAAAGTGATTGGTTTTTTTGTGGGTCAGATGATGAAACAAACACAAGGTAAAGGCAATCCGGCTGTAATAAACAGTCTCTTAAAAGAAAAGCTGGTTGGCTAGTATGAAGAAAATTATTCTTTATTTGGAATGGGGATCAATTTTGGGTCTGTTAGCTTGCGGTCTTTGGGTTTTTCTGAAACTTCCGCTTGAATCCAGCCAGGGATTTCCGCAAAAAATCATGTACCTTCATGTACCAACATTCTTTTCCACATATTTGGCTTTTTTTGTGGTGTTTTCTTTCAGCATTGCCTATCTTTGGAAGCGTGACCTGGTGTTTGACCAAATTGCAAAGGCATCGGCGGAAGTTGGTCTGGTCTTTTGTGCTCTATTACTGGCGACCGGTGCCATCTGGGGGCGAACGACCTGGGGAACGTACTGGGTTTGGGATGCCCGCCTAACGACAACTCTGTTGTTGTTTTTAATTTTTATGGGCTATTTCCTGCTCCGGATGTCTGTTAATGACAGAGACAAAGAAGCACGACTTGCTTCAGTTTTGGGAATCATTGGTTGCCTGGATATCCCCATTATTCACAAATCAGTTCAATGGTGGCGCACTTTACATCAGCCTTCAACACTGTTTAAAGTTGAATCCGGGGCAGCAAAACCGTCAATGCCTCCGGAGTTACTTTATCCACTCATTGCTTCAGCAGTAGTAATGCTGGTTTTCTATTTATATTTGCTGCTCCTGCGCTTGCAAACAGAAAAACGCCGGGAAACTCTCAATCAACTTCTTGCAGAAATACAGAATTAAATGCTAATTGGTTTAGAATATGTAGTTGCAGCATACGGAATTTGGGTTGGAACATTTGCTATTTATATTTTTTTGACAAAGCGGAGCATGAAAAATGCCGACCAAACAGTAACTTTTCTGGAACAAAGAGTTTCAGAATCACGAAAAAAATCTATTCCTACGGAAAATAATGAAAACTCGAACTAAATTTGTTATTGGAGGGGCAGTTATTTTTGCTGTGATTGCAGCCTTATCAGTGCAGGGGTTGCAAGAAATGACGGTATTCTTTTATACTCCGGCAGAAGTCCTGGCCAGTCCGGATGAGTTTGAAAATAAAACAATCCGTATCGGTGCGCTTGTACAAAAAGACAGTGTTGAATGGGATGCACAGGCAATAGAGCTTTCATTTAAGATTACTGAAGACAGCAAAAATTTTATCCCCGTTTTTTATGCTGGAGTTAAACCAGATTTGTTCCGTGAAGGACAGGGTGTTGTTGTGGAGGGTAAAATGAAAGGGCAGCGCTTTGTTGCAGGACAATTGCTGGTCAAACACAGTGAGGAATACACAGTTGAAACGGATCATAAAAAATCCAAAGAAGATTACTACAGATCGATTCAGGCGAAATAAAGCTGGTAATTTTGGATTTGGAGACAGAATTCAAGTACTTCTAAACTCCGGTTCCTGAAAACTCTCTACCTGGACCCACCTAAAAAATGCCATCTCGTCTAAAAAATTTACTGAAAAACTACAAAGAGCTGATAGCTACAGACTCAAATATCCGTAACAGGATGCTGGCAGTAGTCGTTTTGTTGTTTTTGCTGATTGTACTGGTAATGTTCAGTATGCAGCAGGGTTTTTCAGTTTTGGAGCAATCAGGTTCACAACTGATGGTTTTTGTGGCAATCAACGTTAATATTGTCCTGCTCGCAATAGTTTTCTATCTGATTGCCCGTAACCTACTCAAGCTTTCTTATGAACGTCGTCGTCACGTTTTAGGTGTCAATCTTAAAACAAAACTCATTACTTCTTTTATCATTCTCTCTTTACCGGCAATGGGCTTTCACTTGTTTGCAAGTTTCTTCATTGCCACAAACTTGGAAACCTGGCTCAAGGGTCAGCAGGAATCCATGGTCCACAGTGCACAAAACATTTCTGAAGCCTATCATAACAATCTCCGCAAAACCATGGAACTCCAAAATTTGATCTGGGAGAACCATTTGAAAAAAAACGAGGGAGAATTAAGTCAGCTGAAGCCGCCAAACAATATTGATGCGGATGTGACACTTTACTCTGAAAATCAGGAGTTGCTGAAGCAATGGATGCAGAGCGAAATTTCACAAGCTTATTGGTCAACACCTTCGTTAAACAACTGGTATCAGTTAAAAACTAAAGACCAAACCTGGTTCACTGAAGAGTTGGAAGACCGATTCATTTACCGTCACATCAGACCGGTTTCCATTGGGAACAGAAAGTTGTATTTAGAAGTTTTTTTTCCAGCCACTCCGTATGCTTCCGGTGCAATCAACGATATTATAGCTCAAGATCAGAACACACGGTTTTTGACTGAATCAGAGGACTTGGTACGCGGTTACTATTTAATCATTTTTCTCCTTATGACCCTGTTTATTATTTTTGTTGCCACCTGGCTGGCCTTCTATCTGGCGCGTGGATTCGTTCAGCCAATCGAAGATCTGGCACTTGCCACACAGCGCGTTTCTGAAGGTGAATTGGGTTATCAAGTAGAACTCCGTGGAACTTTAGATAAAGACTTTGCCCTGCTGATGCAGTCCTTTAATTCAATGAGCCGTGATTTGCTTGAACATCAGGTTGCACTCAATAAAACAACCAACCATCTCCAAGAAAGTCACCGCACACTGGAAAGTCAAATTCGCTTTGTAGAGCTTGTTTTGGAAAACATCACAACCGGCGTAATGTCATTGGATATGAACGGTCACATTGAAATATTGAATCGCTCCGCAAAACAAATGCTTCAACTGAAAACCGGCAGTGAGGGAAGCAAACACTACCGGGAAGTTCTGGAAAAGGAATCTCTGATAATGTTTGAGGAAATGGTAAAACAAATTGAGAACACAAAAGAACGTTCCATTTCCCGTAACCTGGTAGTCCACAAAAAAGAGGGTCCTGTTCAAGTTTCTGCAACTCTGCTTCTTCTTCGAAACAATGAAGGTCTTTCTGCCGGCATGGTTTGCGTTTACAACAATATCACTGAAATCCAGCGGCTGCAGCGTGCCCGGGCATGGCGGGAAGTAGCAAGACGGATTGCACATGAAATAAAAAATCCACTTACTCCAATTCAGCTTTCAGCAGAGCGTATCCACAGGAAATATGCAGGAGAAGTTTCGGATGATGTAGCCCTTCAGCAATCGACTCAGACTATTATCAATGAAGTTCAACACCTCAAGCGGATGGTTAGTGAGTTTTCAAATTTTGCTAAAATTCCGGAATCAAATCCCCAAATGAGTAATCTGAACCAGATTATCAATGAAGCACTCCAGCTTTATCATGAAAACATGCCTACCAGAATTTTACTGACCACAGAGTTGAGTGAAACACTGCCGCAACTTCCGCTGGACGGAGAACAAATTAGGCGTGTAGTCATAAATTTAGTGGACAATGCAATCAGTTCAATTGAAAAAAAAGGGGCACTTTCACGAATTTTCCGTCAGGGCCAAATTATTGTCCGTACCCGTCATGTTCCGGATTTAAACATCATCAGCATGGATGTAGAGGATAACGGAACCGGTATTGCTCCAGAAATATCAGACGATCTTTTTGAACCATACACGACGACAAAAGAACATGGAACCGGTCTTGGTTTGACTATTGTCAGTCAAACTATTTCCGATCACAACGGCTTTACCCGCTTCCGGAATCTTGATACCGGAGGTGTCTGTTTCACGATTGAACTTCCTGTCACCTGAACTGCAGATCTGCAATGAAGATTTATCAGCAAATTCTCCAAATTCAGACCAGTGGGAAGGGGCTTCAGGAAATCACTCGCAAGGTCCAGCAAGTGATTAGTGAGTCTGAAATAACATCCGGACTCTGTAATATTTTCGTCCGTCACACTTCAGCCAGTCTTGTAATTCAAGAAAACGCGGATCCGGATGTCATACAAGATTTGGAATATTTTTTAGGAAAGCTGGTTCCGGAAAACGATTTAGGTTATACTCACACTACGGAGGGTCCGGATGATATGCCTTCGCATATCCGGAGTGCATTGACAAAGACTTCTGAGCAAATACCGCTTGCCGGTGCTAAGATGCTTTTAGGAACTTGGCAGGGGATTTTCCTCTGGGAACACCGTTCACGTGGACATTCCAGAAATGTTGTCGTCCATATTTGCGGAGATTGATTTGTTCATTTGGCTTGAGAAAACTTTCATGCTGTTTTAAAGTTCAAACTTTTTTAACTGAAAATTAATTCCAATAAACAAAACACTTAATTTATGCAAACTAAATTTATTTTTATTACCGGAGGAGTAGTTTCCGGACTGGGGAAAGGTATTGCCGCAGCCTCTATCGGGGCTCTGCTGGAATCAAGGGGCTTAACGGTTAGTCTGATGAAATTGGATCCATACATCAATGTGGATGCCGGCACCATGAATCCTTTTCAGCATGGAGAGGTTTTTGTCACGGTGGATGGTGCAGAAACAGACTTGGATCTTGGACATTACGAACGCTACACAAATGCCGTGTTGAACCGCAGGCACAACCGTACAACCGGTCAAATTTATGATGCAGTTATTCGCAAAGAAAGAGCTGGGGAATATTTGGGTGCAACTGTTCAGGTGATTCCACATGTGATTGATGAAATAAAAGACACGATTTCTGAAGCCGCCAGGTTGTCCGATAATAACCCTAAAACCGCGGCTGAGTCAAACGCAGATATTTGTATTGTTGAAATCGGTGGAACAGTTGGAGATATTGAGTCCCTGCCATTCCTCGAGGCAATTCGTCAATACCGACATGATCAAGGAAGAGAAAACACTTTGTTTGTTCACCTTACCTTAATTGTGCAGACATCTGAAATGAAAACCAAGCCTACTCAGCACAGTGTGGGAAAACTCAGAGAAATAGGAATTCAACCTGATATCCTCATCTGCCGAACTTCGGAAATGCTGACCGAAAAAGTTCGCAGCAAAATCTCATTGTTCACTAATGTTCCGGAAAATTCAGTTGTAAATGGTCTTGATGTAGAATCTGTATATGAAGCGCCGCTGATGTTCCACCAGCAGGAATTGGACAATACAATAATGACATATTTGCAAATGTGGACAGGCAGTCCTAAACTGCAGCCCTGGGTTGACTTAATTGATAATTATAAAAATCCCCATGATGAGGTTGATATTGCTTTTATCGGAAAATATGTTGCGCATAGGGATTCCTATGAAAGCCTCAACGAAGCTTTACTGCATGGCGGCATTGCAAACCGGCTGAAAGTTAATCTGCACTATATAGATTCAGAATTGTTGACAAAAGAAAATGTGTCAGATCAATTGGAAAAAATGGATGGTGTTTTGGTTGCACCCGGATTCGGAGAGCGCGGAACAGAGGGAAAAATTGCTGCTATCAAAATTGCACGGACAAAGAATATTCCATTTTTTGGAATTTGTCTTGGAATGCAGATGGCAATTGTGGAATTTGCCAGAAATGTTGTAGGAATTGAAGGGGCAAATTCCGGGGAGTCACGTCCGGACCATCCGGAAAACGTGATTGATTTAATGCCTGAACAAGAGGGACAAGAGGAAACAGGTGGTACAATGCGTCTGGGCAGCCAAACCACAATTCTGGAAAAAGGTACCAGCATTGCAAAAATTTATAACGAAACAACTATTTCAGAACGGCACCGTCACCGCTACGAAGTGATGAACTATTTTGTTCCCAGATTTGAAGAGGCAGGACTGACCGTATCAGGACGTCACCCGGAACGTAATTTGGTTGAAACGATTGAACTTGCAGAACATCCCTGGTTTATCGGTTGTCAATATCATCCGGAACTGCAGTCAAAACCACTTAAGCCGCATCCCTTGTTTATTTCTTTCATTGAAGCGTCCTATCTTAAACGGCAGTCAGGTTCAGACCATAAAGCAGCATCAATAAAAATAGCCAACACGTCAAATGTTAAAGCGTAAAGCCAAAATAATATTTTCTGCCTTCTTGTTATTTTTCAGTATTGCCGCTACTGAACCTGCATGGAACTATAGACAAGCAAGCCTTGCGGCACCTGCAAGTGGTTACGAAATCACCCGCAATACACTGGATCACCTGCAAAGAGAAGGTTTTTCAAAAGCGTTCACTGAAATGCTTTCACCAATCCTGAACATACACTACCTTAATCTTAAAGATTTTCTTGACGCGCTGCCGATACAACTCACTAAAAAGGAAAGTGATATTCTCATGCGCTACGCCTCAACCCAGCAAATAAAAATACAGGCAGATGAATTCAGCAGCGATCTTAATGAAAATGCAGCAGTTTTTCGCGGAAATGTTAAAGGCGTTATTCCCAGAGAAAACATTGAATTAACTACAGCCAAACTTCGTCTGGTATCTGGAAAAGGAAAAAACTTTGAGAAGTTGATCGGCGAAGGTGGAGTGAGCGTTAAACAGTGGGACCGTGAGGTTCGCTCAGATTTTGCGATTTATACACAGATTGATCTTGAAGATCAAACTCCGGACACAGATTCTGCAGAAACAAGATCGATCGAGACGCCACAGCAGACATTGCAGTTGCAGGGAAATGTGATCATGAAAGCCAGTCAAGGCAGTGTAATCAGTAACACTGTATTTGTTGATATTCTGCGTCAGCATGCAACCCTGGAAGGAAAGGATACCAGTAAAGAAGGACGAATTAAGGTTGAGGCCAATCTCAGCGAATTGGAAACAAACCGCAAGGAACAAAGCTCAAAAATCAAGACTCAGGAAGAAGAAACAGAAAATCAAGAAAAGACGGAACAGAAGAAAGTGCTGTTGTTAGCTTCCCGTGGGGTTTTGGATAATATCAAACATCTGGCTATGTTTGAGGGTGACGTGGAAATGGAGCGTACTCCGGATAATCTCTATATTCATGCAGGAAAAATCACTCTACGGCTTAATGAATTACAGGAATTACAGTCCATTCGTGCTGAACAGGGAGTATGTTTTGAACAACCGGGTCGTGTCGCCAAAGCTGATCAAGCCAACTTTGATGAGATTAAGCAAACCATTTTACTTGAAGGCAGCGCGGAAGTTCAGTCCGGTAAATATCACCTCCAGGGTAACACGATCAATTTATACCTTGATGTAAACAAAGGAATTGCTCAGGGTGACAACAAGGCACCTATACAAATGACAATACTTGGAGAACAAGCTCCTGCCATCTTTGCCTGTAGATGAAAGTCGGTACATCCGCGGTAACTCAGCAGCAAGCAGCTAAAACAAATAAGCGACCCCAGCTGGCCTTGGATGCTGCTTTTAAACAAACCGGATCTGGCATTCAAATCTATGTAGAACGCCCTGGTCATGGAGATAAAGCAAAAGACGGCAGCCATATCAAAGTCCACTATGAAGGCTGGCTGGCTGAGGATTATAAAATGTTTGACAGCAGCCGGGCTAAGCGCCGTCCTTTTGAATTTGATCTGGGAAAAGGTAGTGTAATCTCAGGTTGGGACGAAGCTCTCAAAGGAGTGAGAGAGGGAACAAAGCTCCAAATAAAAATACCAGCCAAACTGGCCTACGGTCAGCAAGGTGTTTCCTCGATGGGCATCCCGTCAAATGCAGACTTGATCTTCAAGGTTGAAGTTCTCAAAGTTTCTTGAATGCAGCTATTACTCATTGAAGCAAAGTAGGCACCTGATCCCTACAAATAAGACAAACAGGTTAAAGCAGATTTACAGGATCAAATTATTTTCTGTCCTGTAAACCTGTTTCCAGGACAAAGGCAACTAAAAAGAGGCAGGACATTTTATTTGATTAACGATCCCGCCAGACCTGAGTGCGGCGTTTTAGATAACGGGAAAGCAGAGCGTGGAGCAAGCGGAAGATGGCGGAAGTGTAAACAATCATCAAAGCCATTGCCGCAGCAGGTGCAATGTCTCCTGCATCATCCATGTTCAGCACGGCGATTGAGGCCAGCATGGTTTCCGGAGAATAGAGGAAAACCACAGCGGAAACTGTGGTCATTGCATTCAAAAAAAGGTAGCTCGCCACATCCAGCAAAGCAGGCAGACAAACTGGAAGCGTGACTTTTCCAAAGGTACGCCAGACTGGTGTTTTCAGGGAAAGAGATACAGTTTCAAATTCCGGATCAAGCTGCTTTAGTGCCGTGAGACAGGTAAGATGGCTGACGGTATAAAAATGGACAATTGTACTAATCACCAGAATCCCCATGGTTCCGTAAAGGAAACCTAGCGGATTGTCCGGATGGTTGAAAAAGAAAATATAAGCGATTCCCAAAACCAATCCGGGAACGGCCAACGGCATCATTGCGACCATATGTAAAATGTTACGTAGCCACATAATCCCTCTTGCTTTTTCGACCAGGTAGCTGCCGAAAAAAATCAGCCCTGAACCAAATACGGCACAATAAATCGCCATACGGATTGAATTGTAATAGGCTTCCCAGCCACCACCATCCATCAAATCGAAGTCGTAATTATTGAGTGAAAGCGTGAGATTGTACGGCCAGAATGTGACGAAAGAAGCGTAGGCAGCCATCCCCAGCATTGCAAGAAAAATGAATGCTATGATTGTGCAAAATCCAAAAAGCAGCCAGTCGCGTAATGGTTCTGACTTTGGCTGAAACGGCACGGCGCGAGCTGAAAGCAAGGCTATTTGTTTTCGTTGTACCCAACGGTCTGCAATAAAAGCTGCCACTGCGGGCAGGAGCAAAACAAGCGAAACTACTGCACCCATCTCAAAGTTTTGCTGGCCGACAACCTGTTTGTACACGTCTGTCGCCAGCACATTAAAATTTCCTCCGATGACTTTTGGTACACCAAAATCGGTAATGACAAGCGTGAAAACGACGAAGCCTGTACTGAGAATTCCATACTTTGCACCTGGAAGCGTGACCGTCCAAAAGATACGCCATTTCGGGGTGCGGAGGGCTTCAGCTGCTTCATAAAGTCTTGCATCAGCGGTGGAAAGTGCCGTAATTAAAATCATCAATGCATGAGGGAATACCCAAAAACACGAAGCCATGATGACCCCGATGGGGCCGTAAATTGAAGCCCCGAACAGCCACGATTTGAGTACACCTTGATTTCCAAACCAGTAAATCAATGAAATTGCCGCCAGCAACGAAGGCGCAAGAATAGGAATCAGCGCCACACCACGAAAAAATAAGCGAAACGGCATTTTGGTTCGGGTCAACGCATAGGCATAAATAAAGGCCAGCACCAACACAATCAAAGCCGTAAAAAAAGCCACGCTCAAACTGTTTGTGATTGAAATTAAAAGTGCTGGAGTTTGAAAATATTCATGAAAATTCTGCAAACCGACGAAATTACCATCCATGTCTTCCAGACTTTTGGAGAGCAAAGAATAAAGCGGTAAAATAACTAAAATTGACAGAAAACAAATCAAAGTCAGCAGTCCGATACGCAATGCATAGTCATCCCGGCTGAGTTGAATACGTACGCTGGAGGCTACCTTATTGGCAGTTATGGAGGGAATCGAAACTGCTACACTCATGAGTTTTCCTGGAAAACCCTGAGATTCAGCTCAGGAAATACTGCAGTGAGAGTGGTTTCAGGACTCACATTCAGTTCATGGACTTGCTGCGTGGAAAGGTCAGTTATCAGTTTCCCAAAGCCGTCCTGGCCCGATAAAATCAGTCTGCAGAAAGAACCGAGAAATTCAAGCGATTCTACTTTAACCGGGAAAGAATTAGCTGTTTTTTTAGAATCCACGCTGCATAAAATATCTTCAGGACGGACCGTTATCTGGACTTTACTGCCCACGGAAATGTTTGCGGTTTTACAATCGAGGGTATTTTCACCTATAAGCACCTTTCCCGAGGTTGTTACTTCTCCCTGCAAAAAATTCATCACACCGATAAAATCGGCTACAAAAGGTGAGGCAGGAGTGCTGTAAATTTCTTCCGGAGTTCCCACCTGTTCGATCCGTCCTTCATTCATCACTACAATACGATCGGCCATTGAAAGTGCCTCTTCCTGATCGTGCGTGACTAGAATTGTGGTCACACCGAGGCGTTCATGCAATGAACGAATTTCATGGCGTAATGTGGCGCGGACACGGGCATCAAGTGCACTCAGAGGTTCGTCGAGCAGCAGCAATCCCGGTGAAGTAGCCAGTGCACGGGCAAGTGCGACACGCTGCTGCTGACCCCCTGAAAGCTGTGCGGGATATTTCCCGGTTTGTTCTGGCATACCAACAAGTTCCAATAAATCATTGACTTGTTCCCGGATTTCCATCTTTGGGATTTTTTGATTTTCCAGACCATACGCTACATTCTGAAAAACTGTAAGATTCGGAAATAGAGCGTAGGATTGGAAAACAATGCCAAAATCTCTTTCTGCGGGAGGTAGGTTGGAAATGTCCTTTCCGGCTTGTATGATTCTTCCGGAGGATTGCGGATCAAGACCGGCGATAGCTCTCAAGAGCGTGGTTTTTCCACATCCGGACGGTCCGAGAAAACAGATGAATTCGCTGTCGTTAATTTCAAGAGAAAGATCCTGTACTGCGACAAACTCACCAAAATGTTTTGTGAGATTTTCAATGCGCAGAAAATTTTGTTTTGATTCAGGCATGGTAAGGTGTAGAAGATCCGGGCCGAACGAAAATTCGACCCGGGAAAAGGGAATTTGGAACCAGACTTACTTAGCTTCAGACTTTGCGTCGTAGCGTTTTTGCCACTGAGCAAGAATCCGCTTGCGGTTCACCGCTGCAAATTCAAAGTCATTGTTAATCATGGCATCCAGAATTCCGGTAGGGAAATGCTTGACAGGCTTGGCAACTCCGGGATAGGCTACAACTGCGTAGCCTTTATTGTAAAGCACATTTGCTTTTTTCGTGATTGACCAATCTACAAGCTTTTTTGCGGCAGAAAGTTTTTTGGTTCCTTTCACGATTGCAGTCGCTTCCATGTCCCATCCAACTCCTTCTTTAGGTAAAACGATTTCCAGAGGTGCGCCGGCGGCTTTGGATTTTGCACCACGGAATGCAAAGGAAATTCCAATCGGAGTTTCACCTCGAGCCGCCTGTTTGCATGGCTTTGAGCCGGAATGGGTGTACCAAGCAATGTTTTCATGAAGATTGTCCATGAACTGCCATCCGCCACGCTCTCCGTACATTTGAAGCCAGGAGGAAACATCAAGAAATCCTGTACCAGATGAATTTGGATTTGGCATGACAAGATGCCCTTTATAGACAGGATCGGTGAGATCCATCCATGAGGTTGGAGTGGGTAAATTGTACTTTTTTGCTTCTACCGTGTTTACACAAACAGCGGCAATCCAGGCATCCATTCCTGTCCAGCTTGGTGGATTAGCCGAATCACGGAACTTCGAATCAAGCTTACCCAAACCTTTAGGCGCGTAAGGTTGCAGCATTCCTTCTGATTGGAGTAACATCAAACTGGTTGCGGCCAGACCCCAAATAATATCGGCTCTGGGGTTGTTCTTTTCCGCAAGCAGTTTTGCAGTGACAATCCCCGTGGAATCGCGCACCCAACGGATTTTGATATCCGGATGATCTTTGTTGAACTCAGCCGCATAGCGTTTGAGGTCTTCTGCTTCCACTGCTGTATAAACAGTTAGAGTTTCTGCACTTACCGGAATGGCAAGCATCAGGCCCAAGGCTACTCCGAGAAGCCCCCGGCTAAGTTGGGTCATTGTATGAACGAGATTTTTCATTGGTCTCTCTAAACATGGGTTAAAAAATCAGCTGCCGTTATTCTCTGAAAACAGAATTCGACAACTGTTGATATCTCGGAATCTTTTATTTTCTGATCCGAGGGAAACCCTGCCGGCAAGAATCACTACGAGTGATCTGCGTCTCAGCAAGGCTGAAAATACAAACACATGTATTTTCCTAAAGACACTATAGGAAGGGGGATTACCTGTCAAGCACTAATTTTGATCGAATGAACATTTTGTAATAAGGCCTTGAAAGGATAACCAATCTTGTGGGTGAAAAGCCTCCACCAGACAGAATAAAAAAAGCATTGCTAGAAGCTGAGGTGAACATTTTCAGTGCCTATCAATAATTGATTGCAAAGTTTGACTCCTTCTTCTACCACACACTAATCACAAACTGAGTCCCCTCAATATTTTTTCACTTGGTATATCTCTTTAATATGTTGATGAAACAACTGAATCTCTTTTTCTTTT
>ENA-UPTF01000605-UPTF01000605.1-marine-metagenome-genome-assembly--contig:-NODE-605-length-24550-cov-5.114207_pt1 | contig 24550 bp, 24 predicted proteins | sample MGYA00238166_ERZ767019 | MGnify/ENA primary metagenome ERZ767019 (study PRJEB28930, sample SAMN06266391) | marine metagenome | isolation source: Sea water from 250 m depth | place: Atlantic Ocean | study... | reverse complement strand
TTCCAACTTCCCCAAGCTGTTCTTTTTAACATTGTTTGTTTATACCATAAAATTTCTGTTCTAAATATCATTCCTATTTCTCTTAGTCTATTTGATAAATCATGATGCAGAGGTTTAAAATCTCTAATTCCTGTTGGACCAATATTTAATGCAAATCTTCCTCCATCTATTAAAACTCTTTTTGTTTCAATCCATACTTCTGATAACCAATCAAGATATTCTTCATATCCCATCAAATCATTATGCTCATCATATTCCTTTCCTACATTGTAAGGAGGAGATGTTATAGCTAGATGCACAGAATTCGACTCGATATTTTTCATTAAATCTAGTGTATCTCCACAGTTAATTTTGTTCATTAAGTCTAGTTTTACTTCCAATACATAATTTCCTTAGAAAAATTGCTTTAGTTACCCAAAAATGAATTTTTTTTCTCATTTTTGTTAACCTTTATTGCTCTATTTGATGCTTAGAATTCTATTGTATAAGCTATTAATTTTCGTTACATTGTTATTATTTATTGGAAATATTTCTACTGTGAATTCTGAAAATTTCTTTAATTGGGAATATTCGGCCTTTGACAAAGATAATACGGGTTTTAGCCCACAAACTGTAATCTCAAAAGATAATGTTGAAAACCTAGAACTCAATTGGATTTACCAGTTTGACAGTGTTTCTACTATTGACGATGATATAGTCCCTCCAGAAGGAATTCAAACTACTCCTCTGATTTATCAAGGAATTGTATATGTGGCCACTGGATACAATGAGGTTTATGCCATCGATGCAACTGACGGTAGTCCGCTATGGTCATTTAAACCCGATATTAATAATTATAAAAATACTGAAGTCTGGGCAAAACGTCTTGCAACTAGATCTCTTACAATTCATGAAGATGCCATATATGTTCAAACTAGCGAATGTTCAATTTACGGATTGGATTTGATTACTGGAGAAGTAGTATTCGAATTACCTGAAACCTGTTCTAATATTCCTGGAAACAACGGAGAATATTTCTCACCTTTTGCTCCAACTTTTCATAACAATCTTCTAATAACTCGTGCACAGGGAAATGCATTTGGCGGACGTGGATTTGTTTCTGCGTATGATATAGACACTAAAGAACTAGTCTGGCATTGGTTTTCTTCCCCTCCTGCAGGCGGAGAATTAAATTGGGGATATGATCAAGCTAACTTGGGCAATATTCATCCATTTGAAGACGACTGGGGCTATACTAATTATATTGCTGGCGGAACTTCATGGGGATTGCTTGCAATCGACGATGATTCTGAAACATTATTCCTTCTAACTGGAGAACCTGCAAACCAATTCGATGCAGCACTACGTCCAGGACCTAATTTATTTTCTAGTTCAATTGTTGCCCTCAACATAAACACCGGAGTTATGAAATGGTATTACCAAATGAGCACTCATGATATTAATAACAACGATCCTGGCTGGAAAGTTATCTACACTACTATCTCTGTTGACAATATTGAGCGTAAAGCAATAATCGCCGCCTCAAAAACTAATTATTTGTATGTTGTTGACGCTATGACTGGAAATCTTATTCATGAACCAATTCATTTCGGACCTGAAGGCTACAACCTCACAAACGACAACACTGAAAATCAATCTGACATGTTTGCATCACAAAGTAAGTATGTTGGAGAAATATTCTGCCCAAGCCAATTAGGTGGTGTATTTGCAGGAATGTCTGTTGCTGACAATGTGGCCTATATTCCTTCTCAGAATGTTTGTGGTACTGTTCTTACAAGATTACTAGACTACAAAGGGGAAGTTCTTGACGGTTTTGTATATCGACTTGATCTTGATCGACCAACAAATGGTTCAATTTATGCCGTTGATTTATCTACTTCTGAATTGAAATGGCAAATCTATCTTCCTGATCGAATTCAGAGTGCATCTCTGATTGTTAGTGGCGATGTATTATATTCAATTGATCGCAGTGGTGTATTTTACGCCATTGATATTGAAGATGGAAAAATCCTTAATTCTATACCATTCAATTCAATGGGATCTGCAGGCCCTTCTATTGGAGCTGATGCAACTGGCTCTATGATGATTATATTTCCGATGGGCGGCGGTAATTTAACTGGGGCCAATCCTGGTATTCTTGTTTCTCTGTCAGTCGATGAATCAGATGATGACTCTTATGATTATATATTATTTGCAATTACTTTTACGTCCTTGATTTATGCCACCATTGTTACTAGACGTAGGATTAGAAATTGAGTAATGATAAATTAATTATTTACGGAACCATCGAGACTTGGGAATTCGATTCCTGGATTAAGGAATTTAATAAAATCCACCCCGGCATCAAAATTGAATATTTCCGTAAATATGTCTATGGAACCCCTCCTCCTATGTCCAACCAAATCCAAAAAGACTTGTCTGATAATGGCTCATCTGCAGATATAGTCTTCAGTGCCATATCTCCACACTTACAAATGCATACGCAACATTTGTTTCAATCTTATGAAACCCCTGAGAGAAAAAATATCCCCAATTCATTAAAAGATTCTGACGGTTTCTGGACTTCAGTTATTCTTTTGCCTACTATGCAAATTTACAATAATCAACAAGTAGAGAAAAACGACGTTCCAACTTGTTCTAACGACCTTCTTCAAGACAAATGGAAAAATCGTATATCCGTTCATGATATAACCCTTGGAACATTTGGTAGTAATTGGCTATCTTCTATTCGAAATGATCTCACTGAAGAAACTTGGAGTGGATTTGTTAATCTACTTTCTCAACAAAATCTCCAACTCTGGCCGTTGTTTAGACACGTTCTTGGTAGCGTGAGTCTTGGCAAGAGTGATTTGGGTCTTACCGTCATGCTTTATGAATATCTTCGTGCCAAAGATATGAACCTGCCTGTTGATCGACTGATTCTTTCTGACATACCTTTGTATATTTCTGCTACTGCCGCATCAATTCTCAAAACTTCTAAAAATCTGGAATCTGCTAAATTGTTTATTGATTACATTCTCTCTAAAGAAGGCCAGAATATGATTGGAAACAACTACATACGAGTTCCTGCATATATTGAATCTGATTCTAAATATTCACTTTCTACTTTATTACCTAATGAAAAATATTCAATTTTTCCATCCCCTGATGTGATAGCAACTACTTCTAAAGATAGAAAATTATTCCAAAATCTATTCCAAAATAACATTGATTATGAAGATGCTTTTAATTCAGATGTTGATAAAGTCTTAAAAAAATAATCTAAAAGAATTTACTTTTTAATTTTGCTAATTCATCATATGTCGAATATACAACTAGGAACATTCCCAATCCTAGTGCCCCCCTACTCATATTCATTGTACTACTTATCCGGCGATTGATATCTTCCGTTTGTTCAATTGACAGTCCAATTCTTTCAACTCCTAATCTTGCATTATTTCCTGCATCTTCAACTGATTTTATTATTTCCTGAAATTCCTCTACTTGTTCCATTGCGGATTGATACATTAATAGACCCATGACTAGAAATCCCACCCCTATAACAAAATACACTCTTTTCATTTGATTCTGAATGTAATACTGTATAAAACAATATATTGGTTACGTATTGTTTTTATTAGATTCTACCTTTCTTTTCTCTATGCCTGGAAAAAAACCATTGTCTAGAAGTAAGTTTCTTGCATTAATCAAAAATGAGGCAACTAAACGTTATCCTGATAGACACCCATTCAATACTCTGTTATACGAAGGCAAATTAGATAAAACTCAAATTCATGGATGGATAAATAATTGGTTTTACTATCAAAATATGATTCCTCTAAAAGACGGAGCTGTAATCTCCAATTGTCCACTATCTGACGTTCGTAGATTATGGATTTCTCGTATATTGGAATATGATGGCTATTCTGAAGCCGAAGGTGCTATTGAAGGCTGGATCAAATTCGCTGAATCTACTGGAATGAATAAAAAGTCACTATATTCAGATGATTATTTACCTGGTGTACGCATTGCTGCCGACTCGTTATTGAATTATGTTAAAACACACTCTTGGTTTGAAGGAATCTCCACTTCTCTTAGTCAAATATTTCTACCAGCTGCTATTGATAAACGAGTCTATGCACTATCTAAACATTATAACGATTTTATTGATCCTGCTGGTCTTAGTTACTTTATGGCATTATCTGCCCAAGCACGAAAAGACAGTCAAATTGCTCTAAATCTTATTATGAAATATGCTGATTCTTATGAAATGCAGCTACAAGCCGTCGATTCTGTCTTGTTTACCGAAGATGTTTTGTGGTCTATATTTGATTCAATTCATTCGGTTTATGTTTTGAAGGAATAGATTATTCTATGTTTATTGCTTCAGCTCTACCGCGTTTCTTGGTTCTTCTCATTGGAAATACACATGATTCATATAGCGTTCCATCTTTCTGCCTTTCCCCTATCTCGTATCTGTCTCCATAGTTGAATTCAAGAAAACCTTCTATCATTCCCTTGGTAAAATTACATACAGGTCCTCCATTTTCTCTTGCTTGAAAACATCCTAGACATTGAAATTTATACTCTGGATGGTATTTCTCATCACTTAATGCCGTCTTAATATTCCCAATTTCATTTTCATCAAAATATTCCGATAATTTTGTTAGATTCTCTTTCAAATTACTACTAAATTTCTTCCCGATAACTTCCTTCCCAACTCTCTTTCCATAATTTCTAAGTATGTCGTGATGCCTTGTTTTCGTGACATTTCTTAATAATCTAAATCCGTGATATAAAAATAACTGTATATCTTTGCCTAACTTGTTATTTTTCTCTACAGTCCATTCTAATTTACTACTCTCAAATATTCCCGATAATAAATCTAAATAATGAGAATCTGACGAGGAACTGGGAAGATGACTGTCTAAATTATGTTTTAATACATAAAGTTTAGATCTAAATCCTCCTCTTCCACTTTTAGTTCCTGCAATCTCGATTATTCCTTCTTTCACTAGATTCGTTAAATGATAACTGATGGTTGGTTTTGATACTTTTAATATTCTTGAAAGATCTGTTAACGAATATGGCTGTTGCGATAACTGATTAATCATATTCTCTCTAACTCTTCCCTTGCTTACACGTGGATGTTTACTACTTGCAGTTTCTATCGTTCTCACCTATTTATATTGTTATAATAATTCTAACAGGGTATAGATATAAATATTTACATTTATTTGTACTATGTTAGCACAAAATCGTAACCTATTAGTTGCAGTAATTGCAGTAGCAATTCTTGCAGTTGCTGGTTTAACGTTTTTCAATAGCGGACCAACAGGTTCAGGTACAGTATTGGTTTATGGAAGTGTTGATGCAGAAGATATGCAAACTACAATCGACGCATTTCATGAAGCCTATCCAGAAATAACAATTGACTATGTTCGAGGTTCTCCATCTGAGACATATACTCGAATTGAAACAGAAATTAACGCTGGAGCAAAAACAGCTGATGTAGTAATGCTCAGTTTTCCAGGTTCATTATCATTAGTTGACAATGGTTTTGCACAACAATACGAAGCACCAAATGCAGCTAATTGGCCTGACGAACTAAAAGATCCTAACGGTTACTGGCAAGGCGTTCTTCTTCTTGGTCAAGTAATTACTTATAATACAAATCTTGTTTCTGAAGATGAATTACCTAAAACATTGAACGATCTTACAGATCCTAAATGGAATGGTAAGATTACAATGCACGATTATACAAGAGGTACAACTTCTACTAGAATCTGGGCTACTATTGCTGAAGAAACACTTGGCGCAGAAGCAACAATTGATTTCCTTACTAGACTAGAAGCAAACGTACAACCTGTTAGACAACGCAGCACAGGAGCACAAGTTGATGAAGTATCACGTGGCGAATACCATATTGGTATTGTAGGACAACTCCACGATGTCGTCAAGGCAAAACAAGACGGTGCACCAGTTGAAATTCTTGTATTGGAAGATTTCCCATTGGTATGGGGTCCAACTGCCGCTGTACTCCTTGAAGCATCTGAGAATCCAGACGCAGCAAAAGTATGGATTAATTTCTTGGTTAGTGAAGAAGCACAAATCTTGATTGGTAATGTCGATGTAAGATTCGCAGCTTTGCCAGACGTTGAGTCTCAAACAAAGCATACTATTGGAGCAGCTGCTCCTGAAGGTATGGATCTTCTTAGATATCCAAGTGCTGAAGCACGTGCCAAACACGACGAATGGCATTCAATCTTCAAAGAAATCGCAGGAGTCTAAACCTAATAATCACTTATTGCCATAGAACTTCTCTATGTTGTTTTATGGCAATATTCAATTTTTTTTATCCAATCAAAATATAAATAAACCAAATCTTACTATCATAGTTAATGTCTGACCAACTTGTTTTACAAAATGAAACTACTGCAGCTGCAATAAATCGAGTTAATGCTGATTATTGGAAAGATAAAAATATACTTATTACTGGAATTACGGGTTTTGTTGGTTCTTGGCTTACTGAAATTCTTTCATCATCTCAAATTAATGCGAATATCTATGGATTGCTAAGAAGACAGTCAAATCCAAATCTTAGAAATATACAACATCTGCTGGATAGAAAAAATATTAAATTAATTAAAGGCGATTTACAAGATCTGGGCTCAATTGTTAATGCCATAAAAGAATCTGACGCAGATGTTATCTATCATTTAGCTGCGCAGTCTTTTGTACCTCATAGCTTTGCATCTCCTATAGATACCTATTCTACAAATGTTACTGGGACTTTGAATATGCTTGAAGCCTTAAGACTCACTCCTCGTGACATTGCTCTTCATTATGCAGGTTCTAGTGAAGAATATGGACTTGTTCTACAAAATAACGAACACTACAAAACTATGCTGGAAAAATATAAGATAATACTTCCTTCCCCGAATCTTGATTCGAACAACAATGTAATTAACGAAGCTCCTATAAACGAAACTAATCCATTACGTACTGTGGGAACTTCTCCGTATGGATCCTCCAAACGCCAAGCCGAAGATGCTTGTAGAATATACGTATCTTGTTATGGCCTCGACGTTCATATTACTCGTGCATTCAACCATACCGGTCCAAGACGTGGTAATGAATTTGTTACTAGTGAAATCACCAGACAAATTGCTCAAGGTATAAAAGAAAATCGAAAGAATGTCACACTTGGAAATCTTGACTCTATTCGTGATTTTACTGACGTTCGTGACACTGTTATGGGCTATCTTGCTGTTATTGAAAAAGGAACAAAAGGAGACGTATATAATTTAGCTAGCGGTCACGGAATATCTATTGCCGAATTATTAGAAATATCTCTTACTATTGCACGTGAACACTATAAAGTAGACGATATGAAATATCTTCTTGACGAAACTCGATTACGCCCTACTGATTTACCTGTTTTAATTGGAGATGCATCCAAAGCTAAAGAAAAACTTGGTTGGAATAATCATATTCCACTTAATCGTACAATCCTTGAAATGATCCAATACCATCTTAGTTTAATGAGTTGATAATTTGTCAGTTTCTGTATGTCCTAATTGTTGGTCTGCAAATTTTGAATTAGATAAAAAAACGGATACAAATACTTGTTCTAGTTGCGGCAATCTCTTTAAACGAGCAAAAAAACTTTAATCTAAAAGATCGATACTATAGAAGAGTCATTTTCAAATTTCTCAATTTTTTCATCTTCTTTAAGAGTAAGATCAATCTCATCTAGTCCTTTCAACAATCTAATCTTTCTATGTGAATCAATCTCAAAATTTATTAATTCATCACCCATTGTAATTCTTTGAGAATTTAGATCAATTTCTACTTCATCTTTAAACTGTAATAATTTGTGAATTTTCTCAATATCAAGAATTATTGGCAAAACGCCATTTTTGAAGCAATTACTATAGAAAATATCAGCAAACGATGGGGAGATTATAACATTAAATCCAAAGTCCTTTAATGCCCAAACAGCATGTTCTCTTGATGAACCACATCCAAAATTTTCATTTGTAACCAAAATCTGAGAATTTTCATAACGTGAGTTATTCAAAACAAAATCATTTTTTGGTTTCCCATCCTGATTAAATCTCCAATCATAAAATAGAAACCTTCCAAATCCTGATTTTGTAATTAGTTTAAGGAATTGCTTTGGAATTATCTGATCTGTATCTACATTTGCTCTATCGAAGGGTGTGATTATACTAGTAACTTTAGAAAAAGGCTTCAATATTAATCCCATTCCCTCACATCAACAAAATGACCTGCAATTGCCGATGCAGCTGCCATTACAGGACTAACAAGGTGAGTTCTTCCACCCGAACCTTGTCGTCCCTCAAAGTTTCTATTAGATGTGCTCGCGCACCGTTCTCCAGGTTTCAAAATATCTGGATTCATTCCAAGACACATGCTACAACCCGATTCTCTCCATTCAAAATTTGCATCCTTGAAGATTTTATCTAACTCCAATTTTTCAGCTTCGTGTTTTACCATTTGTGAACCTGGAACTATCATTGCATTTACATCCTGGTTGACCGTCTTACCTTTCACAATTTTTGCTGCATCCTTCAAATCTTCTAATCTGGCATTTGTACAAGATCCAATAAACACCCTGTCGATAGGAATTTCTACAATTGGAGTTTCAGGTTCTAAATCCATATAGACTAATGCTTTTTTTGCACTTTCAACCTGTATTTCATTATTTTTACCGAATTCTTCAGGAGTAGGAACTGTCCCTGTTACATCTGATACCATTGCAGGATTTGTTCCCCAACTAACTTGAGGTTCAATTTTTTCTACATCAATTGTAAAACTTTTATCAAATTTCGCATTTGTATCTGACACTAGGCTATCTTTCCAAGTATCAACTAACTGTTCATAATTTTTTGGCGTATATTCTCTATTATTGATGTAATCAAATGCTTTTTCATCAGGTGCAATCAAACCTGCTCTAGAACCTGCTTCGATTGACATATTACAGATAGTCATTCTTTGTTCCATTGATAAATCACTAATTGCATCGCCACGATATTCCAATACATGACCTGCTCCGCCATCAGTTCCAATCTGTTTAATTATGCTGAGAATTATGTCTTTGGATGTTACAGCAAATGAATTTGTTCTTTTGCCCGTAGCGAGAATTTCAAAGGTTTTTGGTTTTTCAAGCCATAATGTTTGAGTTGCAAGTGTATGCTCAACTTCACTTGTTCCAATACCGAAAGCAAAAGCGCCAAAAGCACCCTGAGTAGAAGTATGACTATCTCCACATACAATTGTACTTCCAGGCAATGTAATTCCTAATTGCGGTCCTATGACATGCACAATTCCTTGATTAGGATCATTAATTCCAAATAGCTTTATTCCAAAATCTTTACAATTCTTTTCTAATGTATTAATTTGCGTGGCTGAAGTTTCATCAACCATTGGCAAGCTTCTATCAGTGGTTGGCACATTGTGATCAATTGTTGCTATTGTAAGATCAGGACGCCTAACTTGTCTATTGTTGAGTCTTAGACCATCAAATGCTTGCGGTGAGGTTACTTCATGAACAAGATGACGATCAATATAGATCAAAGACGGTTCATTTTCTCGTTCAACTACAACATGGGAATTCCATATTTTCTCAAATAATGTTTCGGTCATTATTTGCCTTAACTCCTTTTCCACTATGGGTTTGCTAACTGTTCTTTGGGGGAAGAAATTTTCTTTTTAGTAAGAATCTTATTTATTCCGTCAATCATTGCTTCTGTACTTGCAATTACAATATCTCCGTCTGACGATCGTGCGGTTGCAATGTTTCCTTCATTATCCTCTACTTTAATGACAACTTCGCCTAATGCATCAGTTCCGCCTGATATTGCTTCTATTTTGAAGTCCTTTAATCTTATATGTGCTATTTTATCACTTATCTTTTGAATTGCTTTTATTGCTGAATCAACCGGACCTACTCCTGTTTCTGCAGCAACATGTGTTTCTCCATTCATTGAAATCTTTACCGACGCCGTTGGCGTTGCTTTTACTCCTGTCATTACTGATATGTCTATTAATTCTAATATCTTCTCATCAGTTTCTTGTCCGAGAATTGATCTAGCAATCGAATCCAAATCCATATCCGTCAATCTTTTTCCCTTGTCTCCTAGATCCTTTACTCTAGATAGTATTTCTTTAACCTGTTTGTCATTTGCATCATATCCCAATTCTTCAAGTTGTGCTTTTACGCCGTGCGTTCCTGCATGCTTTCCTGCTTGTATCCACCTCTTTCTTCCTACAATTTCTGGTTCTAATGGCTCGTATGTAATTGGCATGTTTATAATTCCATGTACATGTATTCCTGATTCATGACCAAATGCATTATCTCCAATTATAGCTTTATTTGGTTGAGGACTTATTCCTGTTAATCTGGAAACTAAATTGGAAGTTTCATAAATTAATCTGGTATTGATATTTGTTTCTTTTTGATATAAATTTTGTACTGCCATTACTACTTCTTCTAGTGCTGCATTTCCAGCTCTTTCACCCAATCCATTAATTGCCACATGTATTCTTTCTGCTCCTGCTAGCATTCCTGCAAGAGAATTTGCGGTAGCTAATCCAAAATCATTATGACAGTGCATGCTTATTGGTTCTTTTATTGACTTTCGTACTTTTGTTACTAATTCAAACATTGTAGATGGATTCATTATTCCTACTGTGTCGGCCACATCAATTCTATCTGCCCCTGCTTTACTGACTTCTTGAAATACTTTAATCAAGAAATCTGGGTCTGACCTGCATGCATCCTCTGCAGAAAATTCTACTGGCACGCCTCTTTCTTTTACAAGTTTCACCATGTCTGTAGCTTTTTTAATAACTTCATCTCTACCCATCTTTAGTTTATGCTCCATGTGTATATCTGACGTTGCTATGAAAACATGAACTAAATCTACATTACATTTTAATACAGTTTCTATATCTTTTGGTTCTGCCCTTGCTAATCCACATATTTCACTTTTTAAGCCTGCTTCTGCAATTTCTTTTACTGCATCTGCTTCTCCTCTTGATGTAATAGGAAATCCAGCTTCTATCGTGTCTACTCCTAGTTTGTCTAATTGTATTGCAATCTTTAGTTTATCTTCTGGAGTAAGACTCACTCCTGGCGTTTGTTCGCCATCTCTTAACGTTGTATCAAATATTTTTATTAATTTGTTGTTATCTGCCATCTTATTCTCCTCTTTCAATAGCTGTTAATCCAGTTCTAGATATATCTATTTTTCCATAATCTGATGCTAATTCAATAAAATCTGTAATTTTTTCTGATGTTCCAGTTATTTCTATTACTATGGAATTCACTGATTCATCAATTATTGTTCCTATGTTGGAAATGTCTCTTATCTTGGGTATCATTTTTTGATCTTTAACATAAATTTTGATTAATGCTAATTCTTTTTTAATTAATCTTTTTGGATCAAGAATTCTTACTTCTACGACATCGATTTGTTTTTCCATGACTTTTACTAATTGATTTATTGCCTTCTCTTCTGCATCAATTAAAAATGTCATTCTTGACATTGTATTATCTCTTAATTCGCCTACAGAGATACTTCGTATGTTGTATCCTCTCTGCCTAAATACATTAGCTGTTCTGTATAATACTCCCGGTTTATTTTCTACTACTGTTGAAATTAGATATTCATTGCTCAATTAACATACTCTCCAGTTGTCGCGTTAATTTTTATTAATTTATGAACTTGATATACCAACATATTCACCAAAAATTTAGTTGTAATTGATGAACTTTTAAAGTCTAAGTAGTAGACTAAGTATGTCTACACTTAAAGCTGGCAATCTTTTATTGTTGTTCACAAACTGACAGAGAGCCAAACAATTTAATAAAGTTTTGCGTCTTATAGTAGATAGAGATAATATCATGGCATCTTCGACAATAATCAACCTTAGCATTAACGATTATGCATTTTATTGGTCTTTGCCAGAACTAATTGGAATAGAGAATGGCTATTATGATGAAGAAAATATATCAATTCAAGTTAATAATGCAACACCTGATACTGCAGTAAAAAGTAAAAGTCAAATGTATATTGATTTACAAAAAAAGAATCTGTCAGATTTCTATCATGCTGCGGAATATGTTTCCTTATCAAGAGCTGCCGAAAGTGAAAATTCTAGCATTGTTTGTTATTCTCCCTGGAATGATTCTGCAATTAACGGAAGTTTTGGTTTATATGTTGCAAACGATATTTCTTCTCCTGAACAACTTACAAATAAGAAAATTGCAGTTGAGGCGTCAACTGGCTCATATTATACTACTATAGAAGACCTTGAATCATATTTCCGCATAAATGATTCAAATCTTCTAAAACTTGGAGATCCACATGAAAGATTATTATCCACCTTGAATGAAGAAACCTCTGCTTCAAGCTTGATGGGTGTTTATGGAGATTTTGCTTTGTCATTAGGTCTTAAAAAATTAATGGACTCCAAAAGGAGAAAAGGAACTCTTATGATTTCTCGCAATGACATCGATACTGGTACTATCAAATCCTTTATTCGTGCTACAAATAAATCAATTAATTACATTAATGATAATTCTAACAACGTTCTTGATTTTTATTTAAATAAACTTCAGTTTATTATAAATAAATTCCCATATGACCAACAAAAAATAATTAATAAAAATCTCTCATCTGTAGTTCTACCATTCTGGGAACCTTGGCAGATATATCCTGAAAATAAATTCAATGAGCTTTATTCTTGGATGCTTGAAAGAAAGTTAATTTCTCCTTCAATTAATTACTCTGACATTGTAAATACATCTATTTTCTAATAGATTCATAGTAGGGACATAAATCATTTAATAAACAATTATTGCAATCTGGTTTTCGAGCCTGACAAACCTTTCTTCCATGCAGTATTAGCAATATTGAGAATCTATCCCAATTTTCTTTCTTTAAATTATTCATTAAATCAATCTCGATTTTTTCTGGATTTGAATTATTAGTTAATCCCAGCCTGTTACTCAATCTCTTTACATGTGTGTCAACAGCTATTCCGTCAGTCTTTTTATAAGCTACTGAAAGAACAATGTTTGCAGTTTTACGACCAACTCCATCTAATGTCAGCAAATCTTCCATGTTATTGGGTACTTTTGAATCAAATACTTTGACAATTCGTTTAGATGTTTTTTTTATTCTATTTGCTTTTAATGAATAGTACCCCGTTGGTCTGATTATTTTCTTGATTGTGTTTATGTTTGCTTCAGCAAGTTGTTCTGGTTCTGAATATTCTTTGAATAGAATTTTTGTCGTTCTATTTACTACTTCATCCGTGCATTGTGCAGATAAAATAGTAGCGATTAGTAGTTGAAATGGCGTACCGTAATCTAATGACGTATCAATTGGTGGATATGATGCCCTCAGTCTTTTGTGTATGATTTCTATTTTTTTCAAAAATATTCGTTATTAATACAGCTATGCAGATAATTAAATAGTTATTTTACTAATACTAAATATGGTCAAACGTACGAAATCACGTAGATCTGTTCGACGTAAAGCGGCTCCAAAACGTAAGGCAACAAAGCGTAAAGCACCTGCCAAACGTAAAGCTACTAAACGTAAAGCTACTAAACGTAAAGCGGCTCCAAAACGTAAGGCAACAAAGCGTAAAGCACCTGCCAAACGTAAAGCTACTAAACGTAAAGCAACTCCAAAGCGCAAGGCTAAACGAAGTACTCCTAAAAAACCTCGTTATTCCTTACTCATCACACAAAGTCAAAGAAATAGTCGTGACTTTAAAGTTCAAGTCTTGAAGAATGGTAAAGTCACAGGCGAACCAAAGAAAATCGTTGCATCAAAAATCTCTAAAACCACTTCTGGCATAATTAATTATGCTAGACGTAAACGAGTTAATCTATCAAAAGCTTGGGATTCTGTAGCTTAGATCAATAATATACTTGTAATTCAAGTATTGAGGCCTTAGACTCTTCTATCTCTCTTGTTTAATTACAGATTGCACCATCTGATGCCGAAGATACTAGTTTGGCATATTTAGCTAATACGCCAGTTTTGTATCTAGATTCTCTAGGAATCCATTTGTCACTTCTTTCTTTAATCTCATCATCTGTTATGTCTATTTCTAGTTTTCCATTCACTGCATCGATTGTTATTCTGTCACCATTTTTCACTATTCCAATTGGACCTCCTACTGCTGCTTCTGGAGAAACATGACCTACCATCAAACCGTGTGTAGCTCCAGAAAACCTTCCGTCAGTCAACAAACCTACTTTTTCTCCTAATCCCTGTCCATAGAGCGCTGCTGTTACTCCAAGCATTTCTCTCATGCCCGGTCCTCCTTTTGGCCCTTCATATCTTATCACAACTATGTCTCCTTCTACTATTCTATTCTTTGAAACATCGATGAACGCATCTTCTTCGCTATCATACACCTTTGCTTCTCCCGATACTTGTAAATTCTTAACCCCTGCAATTTTTATTACTGCACCATCTGGGGCTAAATTTCCACGTAAAATTGTTAACGTCCCCGTATTGTTGATTGGATTTTTTACATCATACACTACGTCATTTTCAATGTTAATCTTAAATTCATCAAGATTTTCTCTCATTGTTTTTCCAGTTACCGTCATAACATCTCCGTTAATCAAACCTGCATCAAATAATTTCTTAAGCACTACTGGTACTCCTCCAACTTTATCTAAATCTAACATGACGTATTTTCCACCTGGCCTCATATCTGCTATGTGGGGTACTCTTTTTCTAATTCTCTCAAATTCATCTATTGTCAAATTCACTCCAGCCTCTCTTGCCATTGCTAATAGGTGCAAAACTCCATTTGTAGATCCTCCCATTGCTTGCAACATTACTATTGCATTCTCAAATGCTTCAAAAGTTAAAATTTCTCTGGGCCGAATATCATTTTCCAATAATTTCATTAATGCATTTCCAGTTTTCTTACAAATCTCGTCCCTTGTTTCATGTATGGCGGGTGGAGATGCACTTCCAGGCAATGCAATCCCAATTGCTTCACTTATCGACGACATTGTATTTGCAGTATATAGACCTCCACATGATCCTGCCCCAGGACATGCATTGTCTTCGATCTCCTTTAATTCATCTAATGAAATTTTTCCTGCAGCCTGACTTCCTACTGCTTCAAATACATCTTGGATCGTGATATCTTTACCATTTACATTTCCAGGCATAATTGTTCCTCCATATACAAATATTCCTGGTAGGTTCAAACGAGCAAGTGCCATTATTGAACCAGGTAAACTCTTATCACATCCTGCAATTGTTACTACTCCGTCATACCTGTGTGCATGAACCATTAATTCAATTGAATCTGCAATTACTTCTCTACTAACAAGAGACGCTCTCATACCTTCGTGTCCCATTGCTATTCCATCACTTACTGAAACGGAAATAAACTCTCTTGGCGTTCCTCCAGACCCTGATACACCTTCTGACGCTTTATGAGCTAATCTATCTAAATGTACATTACAAGGAGTTGCTTCATTCCAAGTACTTGCCACACCAATTAACGGCTTTCCTAAATCCTCATCATTCAGACCCATTGCCTTCATCATTGCTCTTGCTGGAGCCCTTTGTGGACCTGATGTTACATCCTTACTTCGACCCTTTAACTCATCCTTCATTACTAATATTGTAATTATCTTGTATTTTTGCCTTTACTATGGCAATAACCTAAATATTACAATTGAGTTAAACATACTGTTGAAAAAAAATCGTTCTAATAAATACACAAAGGAAATAGAAGTCAATGGCCATCTTATCGATTCTATGATTCTTACTCGTATCTTCGATCGTATTATGGATCTACAAGGAGACTTTGAAGTTAATGAATTTAAAATTGGCCGAGGTAAAAATGACTATAGTTATGCTAAGCTTTCTGTAACTGGCAAAAACGAATCTCATTTATCACAAATGCTTAATGAAATTTATTCTGCTGGAGGTATATCTGTTGAACTTGAATCCGTCCAATATGTTAAAGTTAAAAAAAACTCGGTTCTCCCTGATAATTTCTATTCTACAACTAATAATCCTACATTTATTTATTTGAATAATAAATGGGTTAAAGTAACCCACCAAATGATGGACAAAGCCATAGTGGTGGATCCGATAAAAAATCGCGGTGTTTGTACAATGTTGCGCGATATACAAAAAGGAGACTTTGTAGTCGTGGGCGAAGAAGGCATCAAGATAGTTCCACCAGAACGACCTCGAGAAGGACTTGATACATTCCAATTTATGAGCAGCCACACTTCTACTGAAAAACCAATTCAATCTATATCTTCTAAATTGGCTAAAGATTTACTTTCTATTAAGAAAAATAACGGAAAAATCGTAATAGTTGGCGGTCCTGCAATTGTCCATACTGGAGCTGTTACTTCTCTATCTCAATTAATTAAGATGGGTTTTGTGCAAGGAATACTGGCAGGTAATGCCTTGTTGATACATGACGTTGAACATGCATTACTAGGTACTTCGCTTGGCATAGACGTTAAACATGGAGCATCCACTCATATGGGCCATCGTAATCATATACTTGCAGTTAACGAGCTGTTCAAAGCTGGTTCTGTTAGGCAATTAGTAAAATCAGGAAAACTTAACTCTGGAATCTTCTACGAATGCGAAAAGAATAAGATACCTTACGTTTTAGCGGGATCAATTCGTGACGATGGACCTGCTCCTGACGTAATTACTGACGTAGTTAAAGCTCAAAAACAATATCAAAAAGTTTTGTCTAATGCCGATCTTGTTATAATGCTCTCTACTATGCTTCATTCAATTGCCGTTGGAAATATGATTCCTTCTACTGTTAAAGTTGTTGCTATTGATATTAACCCCTCTTCCGTTACTAAACTTCTAGATCGCGGTACGGGTCAGGCAATTGGTGTAGTATCTGACGTTGGTTCATTTCTACCTATATTGATTAATGACATTAAGAAAATGTCTAAATCCTAGATTAATAAAAAATAGATTGTTGAATATACAAACATGAAATCTAAAACTCTTGATAATCCGTATTCTCGGCCAGTTATTGCACTATCGCTTGCAATTGCAAATATGACATTTGGATTTGGTATATTTTTTCCTTATCTTCCTTTATTTGCGGAATCTCTTGGTGCAAATCTTGGATTACAAATCGGTCTGCTTACAACCGGTTTTATGGCTGCACGTACTCTTACTGCATTACCTTTTGGTTCTGTTAGTGACAAGATTGGTCGAAAGAATTCAATTGTAGTTGGATTATTTGTTTATGGAATTATAACCATTCTGTTTTATTTCTCTCAAGACTGGACGCATGTTTTATTATTACGTACCATACAAGGTATCACTGCAGGTCTTATTTGGCCTTCTTCCAGAGCTATGATTTATGATTTAGTTGGCCCTGGAGCACGAGGACGAGCTATTTCCGTTCTCAATTTCTCTGCTGGAGCTGGTATGGCTTTGGGACCTATTTTTGGAGCATTTCTACTTTCTTACATTCAATCAGATATGACATTAACTCCTGTAGATAGTTTCCGAATACCATTTATTTTTGCTGGAGTCTTTGGCCTCTTTTCCTCTTTATTCGCATTTTTTACATTATCTTCTGATTTCATTCCCTCTAAACGTATTCGTTTCTTTAAGATGATTGATAATGTTAATCCTAAATTCGTTAAAATTTTCTATAGTTCTCTCCTAATGAATGTCTCACATGGTTTTGCTTTTGGGATGTTTAGACCTGTACTAGTTCTATACATTTATCAAGTACTTGGTTATTCTCTCCTTGAAACTGCCGCTATCTCTGCAATTTCTTTTTCATTAGGCTCTTTGTCAAATTCCTTGAGCCAAATTGTAGGAGGAAGACTTGCTGATTATAGAAATCGGAAATATATAATTACTATCGCTGTAATAATTAGTCAAATCGCTACCTTTTCAATTATTTTCGTTACTGATATAATTCAATTGTATATTGTTATAATGATTCGATTCGCTTCTATAGGTATATTCATTCCTTCCCTAGCTTCACTCGAAGGAGATATCATTCCTGCCAATCAACGAGGACAGCTATCCGGTTTAGTTGAAGGCTTCCGAGGCATTGGTTCAGCTATTGGACCTTTACTCTGTTTAGCATTTTATGACTATGTATGGACTGGTTCGCCATTTGTTTTATCTCCACTCCTTTTCATTATTTGTTTAATTATTTACTATGTTAACTATACGGAGCCATTAGAAAAGTAAAGGTTTAATCTGATGGATTTTAATAATAAATAATTGACTAAAAAAAAATTCGAAGATTCTTTTGTTAAAATTGCTGGACTTATCGGCGGTGAAGACTATGTCAATGTAGCTAAATCGTTATTGAGCCATGAAAATACTACAGACGAAGAAATCGCAGAATCAACGGAATTGAAAATCAATATCGTAAGAAAATGCCTTTATGACTTGTTTGGAAGGTCTCTTATCACTGGAATCCGTGTACGTGATACAAAAAGAGGTTGGTTTGTATATCGATGGAAAGCACAAAGAGATCAAGTAGAGCCCTTCGTAGAGACCCAAAAATCTAAAGCCATTACTAGACTTACTCAACGCCTTGAATACGAATCTAAAAACGAATTTTATCATTGTGGAAATCCGTCTTGTATGAAATATGATTTCAGTAAAGCCATGGAAGTGAGTTTTATGTGTGAAGTCTGCGGCCAAGCATTGAAATTATTGGATAATTCCAAACTAAAAGCCGCATTGGAACTGAAAATTAACGAAATTCAAAACGAAGAAAGCGATTAATGCATTCTTAATAACCACCTTTTCTCTATAATTATTTAGCGAGGTGGGGAAGCCAGGTTATCCCGGCGGGCTCATAACCCGCAGATCGGTGTCTGTTTCTGTTAATTCAGTACAGCCGAATGTCCAAATCCACTCCTCGCTATCTTTTAATTATTTTTTTCATGTCCTCTAAATTCAAATTTAATATTATGTTTGCAGTTGCAATTAATGATATTCCGATTATTTCTAATCCTTCTGGAATCTCATTTAACAAAATTATTGCATATATTATTGCGCTAGCTGGTTCAATATATGATATTGTAGATGCTTTTTGCGTACTCACTTTAATTAACCCATCGATGAACAGAAATTCTGCTATTGCCGTATGAACTATACCTAAAATTATAAGTAGCATTATATTTTCCATAATAACTTGTTGCTCCACAAATAATGCAGGCGATAAAATTATTACAGAAATAAATAATTGCATAGTTACAATTGTAATGCTTGAATAATCTTTGCTTAATTTTTTTGTTGCCATAATTACAAACGCAAATAAAATGCCTGATATTGCACCCAACATCAATCCTCTGTCGTTTAATTCATCACCTAATCCTTGATTATACATTAGAAAAATTCCAAATATTGATAAAATTAAACAAATATTGGCTTTTCTCTCTCTTACTTCTTTTAAAACTAAAGGTGATAATATTGCGACATAAATTGGTCCAGTGTATAACAATACAACTGTATTGGCAATTGTTGTTAGTTTAAATGCGTAAAAATGCGCGGACCACGCCATTGTAATTGCTATACTAGCTAATAGCAGTAATTTGTAATTTTTCTTTAGACTATCTTTCTTCTTCCTAAATAATACTAGCATAATTGGCAATGCTATGAGTGATCTATATGCTACTATTGAAAATGGCTCCATGTCAATATTTCTTACCATTACTCCCAACGACCCCCATATCAACGTGGCAACAATTATCTCGATTATTCCGATTGTATTTTTATCCAAATATCTTAAACCAATTTCCTTTTAGTTTCTTTTTACTTCTTTGTTCTTTTCCATACCTGTCTGCCGGTTTTATTAAATGCCTTTGTGCAGATAATGCAGGAAGATATAACTTATTTTCTATTTCACTTTTAATCTCTATCTTTCTTATTTTATTGGATTTGGAACCACATTTTATACACCTATATCCTTTATCTTTACCTACAGATTTCATTGATTTATTGCATTTTTTGCACAGAGGATTTTTTTTGACACTTCTATCCGTTAATTTTATAATTTTGATATATTCTACATTTAATATTCTATCGAATTTTTTTGATTTTCTACTGACTCCTCCTCCTAGTTCTATTTCATCTCCTGCCTTTAGATTTCTTGCTAAATTTTTTAGTGAAACTGTTGGCGCATAAACTGCACAATTGATTATTTTCTTCCTATTTTGTATTTTAATGAATACATGTCCTCCTTTTATCACAACCGGCTTATCCACCATTTTTCCAATTATATGCCCTGAATCATACGTTCTTAGCGAAGATACATCTAATCTGTTGTTTAAATGTTGATTTGTACCTTGATTAGATCTAAATATGGTAAATCTCTCTACATCTTCGTATAATTTTAATTCCGACATGGCTTTGTACAACTGCTCTGGATTATTTCCACGTAGTGCAAATAATATTGGATCTTTTCCATGTGGTGTAATTAATACTCTGTGGCTATTGTAGTCTATGTTGCTAAACAGCGAGTATTCTTTTTTCTTATCGATTTTTATTACGGATTCAAGACTGACTCCTCTTTCTCCATTTCCATTTTTTCTATATGCAATTAATTCGTATGTGTGGTCATTTTCTAATGTATTCCCTATGCTGGCTAGTGCTCCAATTAGCCCCCTTTTGGTACCCTGACCAAAGTATTCTATGTCCTTATTCCTCACTAATTTTCTCATTTCTTCCATTTTTACCTCCTTATTGACGCATTTTTCTGCAAATCTTACAATATCTGCAGGAACTTTCTTCTTACATAACATCACCAAACCTGAATTAGCTTTATTGTTTCTACTTTCAGAATTTTCTATCATTAACTTTTTTGCAATTTGAAATATCTTTTTAGGATTATCTGCCTCTAATCTAATACATAATGCTGCATTTCCTCTAGTTCTCCATGGAATATTTGGGTTTAACCTAATCAAATTTGGATAATCAATTAATTTAATACCCTCATTTATCAAATTTTCAATAATTAGTGTTGTTAGATATGTTGTACACATTCCATCATCAGAATCTGTATCATCTAATCCTAAGTGAATAGTTGTCAATGTAATTCAGTATTTATTCTATTACAGGCATTGTTTCAGTAGTCATTACATTCTTATTCTGTCTTATGTTCTTTAACGCACTATTGACTTTGTTTATATCTGAAGACTCTACTATTGCAACTATATCATAAAATCCATATAAAATATGAATCTCTCTGACGTGATTAACTTGTTTAACTTCTTCATAACATTTCTTCTCCTTTCCAATTTCTGCATTAATCAAAATATATGCCAATGACATTTCTATATGATATATTGGAGATTATTTTATAAAACGATTTAGTTCTGTTTTAATGAATCCACGTTTGATTGCATTGACGCTACTATGTCATTAATTTTCTTTAATACACTGCTTTTATACTCGGATAATTTATTTTCCATATCTTGACTATTTATTCTGTTTAGCCTATATTGTTCATAAAGTTGTATAATTTGGAAAATATCTCTTTCTAGAGATTGTTCATCTCTATTTAGATTGTTGAATAATTCCTTTTGCGAAGGTTTTAATTCTAAAATTTCATTACGCAATACTGCAAGTTTTCCAGAGTTTCTTGTTCTGATCGATTTTATTTCATTCCTCGCATTTTCAATCTGACTCTTTTTTAGCTCATCTTTATTCCATTTTCCTAGTCGTTCAATGATGTTCTTTAACAAAGAAACTTCTTCACTGTATAATCCAGTTAATTCATTCATTTTTACAACTATGTCATCTTCTACAAGTTCAACATCTCCTTCTTCCTTTCTTTCAATTCTAGTCATCATTCCTAATACGGCCATAATGAATATCGCTGATCCTATAGGTAATGACTCATTACTTGCCCATGCTATTCCTGGAACATATGTTATAGTGACATTGTTGTCTTGAAGCTGTTGATTTCCATCTAAATTCAATTCAAATGGTGACTCTGATGATATCGAAAAAGCATTGGACTCGATAATTAATACTCTGTACTCATTTGCTACCGTTTTTATTGTCGGCTGAGTTGGTATGTTTGCTGTAATTGAATTTGCTCCAACCTGAATAAACTCATCACCTAATCTATATTCGTACTGTAAAATCATTGTATTGCCTCTGTCCAAAGAATGCCTTGACATCATTTTCAAATCTAATCTATTTGCTGGAGGATTTTCTAATATTATTTGTTGAGATACCGTCAATGCAGGTTCTCTATTTGCCACTGATGTAACATTTCTAATTATTGGTACATTCAATTCATCTCTCTCATCACCAATTAAATCTAGACTAATTAGAAACATTTCCATTCCAAGATTTGAATTAGTAATTTCTATTGTTTCTCTAATCATGATCTCTCCGTTATTAGAAATATAAATTTCTCTTGTGAAACTGTCTACCTGCAGTATACTGAATGCTTTAATTCCTGGATTAGCTAATACTATCAGACTATCTTCTCTATAATCATTCTTTGTTATGTCTAATACTCTGATCGTTGCTACTTCATAATGATTTTGCTGACTTCTACTAAATGTATCGGTCTTTACTACATAATCCGATATATTATAAAACGGTGCCGAATTTGGCGCTCTCAAATTTAATCTATACTCGTCAATGTTCAGATTTGAAGATGTTATAAATGGAACGTTTGCATAATACATACCTTCTCTACCTAATGGTTCAACTATATTCATTAAAATTAATTCTACATTAACAAATTCATCTTTATTTGGAGAAACACTCACGCCATTTGTATTTAATGTCAATAACGTGTTATTCAAATTAGTCGAAAAAGATATTCCCTGAATTGCAGACGATGAATTAAATCTATATGCGTTAATGTTGTCTTTATACTCCAAAGGCAGATATAATATTATGTCGTCGTTTAACGATTCATCACTTGTTCCCGAATTCTTCAGAATTATATTGTAATTAATTACAATTGCCCCAAATTCATTGATCTCTATAGTGCTAATTATATCCGAAGTTATATCCCCTACAGCATCCGCATTAGGTATGTTAAACGAAACGCCAGCAATTTGCATCCCTGCAGTAAACATCAGCAAAGATATGATTATAATTAGTGATTTCAACTTACAAAAACCATTTACCCTCTTTAGATTTATATTTTTTCTTGATTTCATAATAATCCGGTCAATTTTATTTCATAAATGGTAAAAATTATCAATTATTAACAAATATACATCATTTTTACTAATACAATACAATGAATTCAGGTAATACTGGCAATGTTTCTGTTATTGGTATTGGGAATGTAGGATGTCAAATTCTCTCTAATCTTGAATCAAAATCGGATTTTGGTAAATTCACATACATTAGTACATCTTTAGAAGATTTTCCCCAATCTTCTAAAGGACATTTATTAAAACTCGATATGAAAATTGGCGGAAGCATTTCAATCCCTATGGTTCGTTCTTTGTGTAAAGCAAAAATAGATGAAATATCTGATTCAATTATTTCATCAGATTATGTTATTATTACTTGTAATCCAGGTGAGAAAATTGGCGCTGCTTTAGTTCCAATAATTGCTAAATTATGTCATGACAATGACACAAAATGCATTCCTGTTCTTTCTATGCCATACAATCATGAAACTCATAGGCATTTCAATGCAGGTGCTACTCTTACTAAAATTAAACAATATTCAAGTAATATTATTCTTATCGATAACGACGAAATTCTTGAATCTCTTCCTCGTATACCCATTTCTAATGCATTCGATTTAATTTATTCCAAGATCGCCTTATCGCTTTCTTCTTTATTTTCAAATAATTACGAACAACTTGAAAATATACTCGAAATAACAGAAGACGATAAATATTCTATATTGAGTTTCGGTGAATCTTCTCAAGACGAAGATACTAATGCCGCCGTTAAAAATGCCTTACAAATGCTATCTAATACCACAAACCCTTCTTCTATTTCTCGCGTTCTTTTATTCCTTAACGGTAATTCAAAACTCTCCACTACCGACATTCTTTCCTCTATTAATATGGTAAAAGGACAAGTTAATGAATCTCAAATTTCTCATAATTATTCAAATACTAATTCTGAAACTATGGCTGTCCTAGTCTCTTCTGGCTTGTCTCAAACTAAATTCGACGACTATGATCCATTATCTAATATATTTGCTGGAAATAATCTTGACACGGATATTGAATACCACGTTAATGAAAATCTTGATATCCCAATACTTTCAGACTAGTTTTATTCAGGTTTAACTTCTTCAGTTACTTCAGGTTTAACTTCTTCAGTTACTTCAGGTTTAACTTCTTCAGTTACTTCAGGTTTAACTTCTTCAGTTACTTCAGGTTTAACTTCTTCAGTTACTTCAGGTTTAACTTCTTCAGTTACTTCAGGTTTAACTTCTTCAGTTACTTCAGGTTTAACTTCTTCAGTTACTTCAGGTTTAACTTCTTCAGTTACTTCAGGTTTAACTTCTTCAGTTACTTCAG
>ENA-UPTF01000604-UPTF01000604.1-marine-metagenome-genome-assembly--contig:-NODE-604-length-24565-cov-5.742731_pt1 | contig 24565 bp, 15 predicted proteins | sample MGYA00238166_ERZ767019 | MGnify/ENA primary metagenome ERZ767019 (study PRJEB28930, sample SAMN06266391) | marine metagenome | isolation source: Sea water from 250 m depth | place: Atlantic Ocean | study... | reverse complement strand
AAATACATAAAAAACAAATAATATTTATATTTTCCTTAATTCTTGTAATTAATTATTCTGTTATTTAACTTGATAAGCGTCGTATTAATCGATGCAAATAAGTTAAAAGCGGAGTCCAAACACCGAGGTAAATGCTTCGATTTGGAATAGGAATATATAAAAAGTGTTAAAAAATAAAATATCTAATGGTATTCAGGGCGCAATGCGCTCATTTTCTGCTATAAATATTGCACTTATAGTGTTGATAGCTAACAGCACTATCTTAGGGCAAACATATGAGATATCAGGTACTATAAAAGATGATGCAGGTAAAAAGGTTCCAAATGCTCGCATCACTCTCTATAACAAGAAACTTTTCTTACTTAGAACAGAGCGCGCAAAGGGCAACGGAAAATTTAAACTTAGAAAGGTTCCGCCTGCTAATTATACGCTTAACATGTATGGCCCTGGTGGTTATGCGCTGAGTATGGAGGTCGACTTAAGATCTTCAGCGAAAACTAACCTAACTCCTTTTTTGCCAGGTATAAACGCGCCACAGCTTACTGTTAAATCTGAACAGGATAGGATTATAATCACTTGGGATCCAATGGATGAAGCAGCTGAATATATCATTTACAAAAACAATAAAGAGATAAAAAGAACAACCAAGCCAAATTATGAGGAAATAGTACCTGGAGGTAAATCTTTTGGTTACAATGTAGTGGCTATTAAGAAGGATGGGGAAAAAAGTTCAAGATCTCTTACTGAGTATGGTAAAGCTCTATTAGGATCACCAAAAACAATAAAAGCAAGAGCCAGACAGAATACTGTTACACTTTCATGGGATCCTATAGAAAACGCTTCAGGCTATAATATTTACAGGGATGATGATCTAATCAATTCCACTAGTGAAACAGAGTATACAGATTATAAGCTAAAATATAATGAAGAATACTCATATAGTGTCGTTTCTACTGATCATCATCAGGAAGAAGGACCTAAATCCAATTCACAGTCTATTAAAACCCATCAGGAAATAAAAAAGATTAAGAAACTTAAGGCCGAAGCGGGGGAAAGTGTAGTAGGTCTTCAGTGGGTTAAACATGAACTGGCCGTTAAATATAGAATCTATCAAAATGGAACACTGATTGATTCTGTAAAAACCATAAAGTATTCTGCCAAAACAGATCCAGGTTCAGAAAATTGTTTCACCGTTTCTGCTGTTGATAAGCATGGTGCTGAAGGACCTCAATCTGTTCCCGCATGTGACAAAGCACAGTACCCCCCACCTGAAAAAATCACACTAGATCTAGGTGAGAAATACACCGATGATATGAACTCAATCACAATAACTTGGGATCCTGTAGATGGTCCTGGATCATACAATATATACAGAGATGGAAAATCTCTTACGAACTCAAAAAAGACCACATATGTTGATAAAGACCTGGATTATGGAACACAGTATACTTACGAAATTTCATCATTATCTGACGACGGTCTTGAGGGACCACTATCTGAACCTGCCAAAGAGAAAACCCCCAGCATTTATAAGATTAATGGTCAGTTGATTAATGAGAAAGGTCAGCAAAAGATAGAAGAGGCTAAAGTATTTTTGTATACCGCTGATAATATTCTTTGGGAGGAGTATACTGCTGGTTCTAAAGGAAAGTTTACGTTTGAGAATAGAATTATAGCTGGAAAATATATGATCAAAGCTTTTGGTAATGGTCATGGGAATAATGGAGAATATGCTGGTAACGGTGGAATAAATGTTACGGTTAAAAATAAAGATGAAAATGTAAAGATTAAACTTTCAACTGATGGATTGAGACCAAAAATGGCGGCAAAAAGAGGAGTCCAGAGAGTGCTTGTAAAGTGGAAGGCTTTGCCTCATGCAGAATCCTATAGCGTATATAAAAATGATAAATCGATTGCAGAGAAAATTAAGGATACAAAATATATTGATAATGTGGCGCCGGGTAAGTTTTATGAATACCATGTAAGAGCATGGGATCTATATGATTTAGAAGGCCCGGAGTCAAACAAACAAAAACAAAAAGCTTCATACCAGTTCCCGACCCTGAAACCAAGTGTCAAAATGGGCACACTTAAAACAGAGGGCAGCGGACGAATAGTTACGCTAGAGTGGATTGCCATACCAAATGTAGAAAAATATGCATTATACCGTGACAGCGTGATGATATCAAAGCAGGCAGAACTTATCTATGTAGACTCTTTAGAATGGGGCATGGAGTATAAGTATAATATAAACTCCATAGACCCGGACAATGATGAGGGTGCAATGTCAGAGGATGTTATAGTTAACACCCATCCAGAGGTATTAATACCAGAATTTGTAGCTCAGGGAAATGTCAATGCAATTGACCTAACGTGGACTGATCTAGCGCCTGTTGCAACCTATTATAAATTATTTAGAAATGGCAATTATCTTGGAGACTTTGACAAACCATCTTTCTCAGACAATGTTGCACCGGGAAAAGAATATTGTTACTCGGTTTCAGCAGCGGACCAATATGGGACGGAGGGAGAGCAGTCCACAACTGAGTGCGCAAAGGGCCAGTTTGCTCCTCCAACCAATTTTACGGCCGAAGTAATGCGAAATACAGTGAGTTTTTCATGGAAATCAGTTGAAGGCGTAAGCGGGTATCACCTCTATCGTGATGGAGAATTAATTTTAACCACGACTGAGTTTTCCTTTTTAGATCAAGATCTAATTTTTGACAGAGATTTTAAATATGATATTGCTTCATTTGACCAGGATGGTGATGACGGCCCGCTGGTAACAGTAAATGTCCGTACACATGAAGAAGTAACATCGCCAGTGATGTCCGGAGCAGCTGACTTAAAACAGGTTACATTGACCTGGAATCTGCTTCCACTAAGGATAGACCATGTGTATAAGGTTTACAGAGACGGTGTACTTCTTGCAGATCTTACAGACACGTTTTATGTAGACATTGTTGACCCTGGACAGTTCTACTGTTATAAAGTCACAGCGAAAGATGCATACGGTACTGAAGGCCCATCATCAAATGAGGAATGCTATAAAGTACTTGTAAATTATCCAAAAGGTCTTACTCTAACTGGTGATATAAAAAGAGTCATTTTTAAATGGAAACAGATGCTTGGCGCGGTTCAATATAGGATTTATTCTCATAATAAAGACAATGGTGAGACCAAGTTTATGACAAAGACAACTAGTAACTATTATATTCATAAGGGGCTAGAGTTTGATGTGGAATATTGTTATAAATTGTCTTCTGTTGATGCTGATGGAGATGAAGGGCCCTTGTCTCCGGTCATGTGTGGCTGGGTATTACCGCCTCCACACTTGACTCTTGTTGAGAAATATTTTGTTGAGCAATCTGATAATCAAATATTAGATGGAAGCGAAAAAGGTTTAATCGTTGTAAAAATAGTAAATGATGGTCGGAGTCCTGCACGGGAATTAAAACCCTGGCTGGAGCCACTTGATTTTTCTAATACTCCTTCGCTGGTAATAGACACGGTAGAGACGATACCTGTTTTAGGTGTCGGTGACTCTATAACAATCAATTTTCCTGTCTATGCAAAACTGAAGATTGAAACTGGAGAGAGAAAGTTTAATATAAGGATTGAAGAGTATGCTGGAACGGATCTTACTCCTGAAGAAGTTACTTTTCCGACATTAGCCGTTGTTCCTCCAAATTTGGTGATATCTGATTTTGCCATAGACAATGAATTTGGGCATCATTATATACCGAAAAATGAGACCACCACACTTACTGTTAGATTTCAAAACCTTTCAATAGGAAAGACGGACACTGCTATTCTCGCTTTTAGAAGAGGGGAGGGCTTTGAAAATGATAAGGATGAGATTAAAACTTTTGGATTGGTTCCAGGAGGAGCTTGGTTTGATTATAGTTTTGAGGTTCTTGCAAAAGAGGATCATTTTACCATTTACTTTGATACGTATGATTATTTTGATGTAAGAAAAACAATTCCAATACACCTAGAAGTTTTAAAACACTATAAAGGAAAAGATGATTTAGAGGCTATAGATGTTCCTGTATCAGATTTTAAACCACCGGGTCAATTGCCAAAAGATCATAAATTACTGACAGGGCTCCCTGACGTTAATGTTTCTAGGGATATCATTGGTATTGTTCTTGGCAATAAACAATTTTGGACAGAAAAAATTCCTGGGAATCAGTCGTCAGAAGAAGATGTAAAAATTGTTCGAGAGTATTACAATAAATTATTTGGGATCAAAAATTACCAAATGATTCCATCTCAGTTTTGGCTTTTTGATAATGGGGTTACAATAAATAACTTTAATGAAATATTTAATCCAAATATAGGATTTATCAGAGACAAGATACAGTCTGTAGTCGAATATTCTAAGATAGACACAATAGACCTTATGTTATATTATTCTGGAGAAGGTACGACAATAGCAGGTGATAAGTGTATTATCCCTTATGATGCAGATAAAAATAAGATTCATTCATTTTTTAAGATAAAAGATCTTTATTCCATGCTTCATGAAATTGAAAAAATTGATAACATAGGTGATATTTTTGTTTTTATGGATGTTGATTTTAATAATTCTGCTTTTAAGCAAAACCTGACAGCTTCTGCGCCGGCTACAGATGATAAGAAGAAAAAGAAGAAAAAGAAGAAAAATGTTGAGGAAATAGTCCAGCCAGTTTTTCCAGAGGAGCTAATACCGCCAACAGGCATAACAACCTTTTATGCTGCAAATACTACTGAAAAATCATATGACCATCCAGACTCGAATAATGGAATCTTTACTTATTATATGTTAAAAGGCCTCCGCGGAGATGCGGACAATGGAGACAAGGCAATTACAGTAGAAGAACTGCATAATTACATTCGTAAGAATGTACATGATACAACAAAAATTTTATACTCCAGCTTGCCACAGACACCTCAGCTTTTTACTGAAAAACCCAATAGAGTTCTTTTACGCCTGCCTTAATTGTGTACCAGTCTAAACGGCACTCAGGAATAATATTGTAGTGTTAATTAAGACAATGAAAAATATAATCATCACACTTTTATTAATTGAGTTTTGTTTCTCAAAAACGGTTTCAATTTCGGGTAGTATTATTAATGATGAAGGTAAACCTTCACGCAAGGCTGAGGTAACCCTTTTTGGAATCGATGATTCGCCAATTGGTTTAGTAAAAACAAATCGTAAGGGACGATTTGAATTTTCCGATATTAACCCTGATTATTATTATTTGGTTGCTAACCACCCAGATGAGGGTATGGTCAGGATAAAGATCAATCCACGAAAGGCAAGAAATCGAGATCTGCTACTTCGATTAAATCTAAAAAAAGAAATAGAAATACCATTGATATATACATACTCTAATGTAAAGCCTATACAAAAGGATCCTGCATTGCGTATCAAAAAAATAAATACATCGGTTGATGATAAATCTATTCAGCTGAGCTGGAAAGCAATACCCCAGGCAACAAAATATGAAATATTTAGGAATGATAAATTGTTGTTTAAAACTGAAGGTGATACTTATTTAGATAGTACCACTAATCCTGGTGTTAAATACTGTTATCAGATAATGGCGATTGGCAAATATGGTGTCACAGGTGTATTAAGTGAATCTTATTGTAATAGCTCACTAACCGGTTCTCCAGAAAGCATTAGTGGAACAGTAAACAAAAATAATATCACGATAAAATGGGGTCCTGTTGAGGGAGCTGCTAAATACAATATAAAACAAAATAATAAAACTATAGGATATTCAAGTGAATCCATATATGACGATGATAGTTTAGATTTTTCAACCAATTATTATTATACTATATCATCAATAAGTGCCAATGGTGTTGAAGGATTGTCCTCGGAGGTTTATGAAATACGTACGAGAGATTATGTAGAACCTCCGACATTATCATCTTTTAATAACGATAACTCGATTAACCTGATCTGGAATGAGGTAGACCTGGCCATTTCTTACAATCTTTACCGTGATGGTGCATTAATAAAAAAACTTAATATTAATTCTTACAAAGATGAATGCCTACCAGGTGAGACTCATTGCTATCAGATCACTAGTATAGATAAATATAATGTTGAGAGTGAGCTATCTGAGAAACACTGTTCAAAGTTATTTCTCAAATCACCCGGAGGATTAAAAGCGGTCGGAGGTATAAGATCAAATCAATTGAGCTGGAATAATGTCTCTGGAATATTTGAGTATAAGATATATAAGCAACTAGAAAATGATTCAACAATATTTATCGATAAAGTTAAATCAAACGCATATCTAGATCGAGACCTGGGATATGATGAGGAGCATTGTTATACAATCTCAGCAATAGATGCGGAGGGAGATGCAAGTGGATTTTCCCAAATTATATGTGGAAAAACAAATACACCGCCGGATTTACAAATAAAAAACTATAAGCTAATAGAAAATTCTAGCAATAATTCTTTAGACGCCCGCGAGAGGGGAAAATTACGTTTTGCGATATTAAATAATGGAAACAGTCCCTCAAAAAATATTCGTTTATCAATAAGTCCCTCAATCGATAATGATGTAAATGATGAGCTTAGGATGGATACAATTAAAATAATAGATAATCTAAATATAGATGAAGCAAAATATTTAGAGTTTGATGTTTCAGCAGGATTAAAAGTGAACTCTGGAGATTGGAAGTATAATATAATGGCAGTTGATGAGAATGGTTTTAAAATAAAAATGCCGTATGAGTTTTCTGTAAATACTAAGGCAGTAGATTTACCTAATATTATTCTAGCTGATTATGCTATCGAAAATAATTTTGGAACAAATTATATTCCAAAAAGTGAAGTCGTAGAGCTAACTGTTCGTATCCAAAATGTTGGACAAGGTTTAACTGAAAAAATAGAATTTAATTTGCTAGAAAACCATACCTATTCAGCGATTGACTTTACGGGATATTTAGAATTGAATGAGATGAAACCTGGTGAATTTACTGATATAAATTTTAAGATTAAAAGTGAGAGAGAACAGTTTTCTATTATATTTAAAACAACCGACTATCTAGATAATACAGTTTCACATCAAATTAATCTTGAGCTGATGAAGCATTATAGAGGTGGGAATGATTTAGTTGTACAAGAGATTGGTGCTAAAAATGTAGTCCCGTATCCTACTAAATTAGGTGAACTAGAAATTGAAAAAAATATTCCAATAGGAAAAAGAAATCCAAACGGTATGGCTGTAATACTAGCTGTGGATAAATATGAAGATATTTCTCTGACTGAACCCAAATATACGAGAAGAGATGGGGAGATCTTCAGGCTATATATGCAGAATGCTTTTGGACTAGATGACTACCAAATACTGCCATCAAAACCATGGCAAATGGAATCAGGCCCTGATAAGAGCGATTTTAATAAAATTTTTGATCCACATCAGGGTATTATCCGAAATAGAGTTATTTCTTCAAGCAAATATTCAAATATAGAATACGTGGATATTAATATATATTATTCTGGTTTGGGCATGTGGTATGGTGGTAACCCATATTTGATCCCAAAGGATGGTAATAGTAATCAGATAGCATCACTATGTTCTTTAGAAAAAATATTAACCGATCTTTCGCTATTATCTGTGCTTCAGAATATTAATTCAATAACAGTAATCTTAGATATTAAATATATTAATCATTATGAAATTAGTGATGGTTATCGTTACCCAAATTTATCAGAAAAGATTTGTATTCTAGCAGCATCTTCAATAGGTGAAAGCTCATTAGAGAATGATGAAATGAAACATAGTGTATTTTCATATTTTTTATTTAAGGGATTAAAAGGTGATGCGATGGGTAGTGATAATAAAATTGAGCTAGGTGAGCTAGCCGAATATTTATATAGAAAAGTACCTGAGGCATCCAAGAAAGAAGATAATAGTAGGCAGCAGAATCCAGAATTTATTGGATCTGATCTAAAAAGAATATTACTTGATCTAAGATAGGATATTTATAATTAACGAAAGTTATGACTACAATTTTATTACAAATTATTTATATTTAAGCGTATGAATAGAGGATTTGCTATATTTCTGATTGTAATAGTCGGTTGCGGGCTGTTTGGCTGGAGAGAATATGAGCGCCAAATGCGCGAAAAATTATACCAAAATCGTGTCAAGGTAAAGATGCAGCAGGAGCAGCAAAAGCAGGATCAGATCAATGAATTAGAAAGTATTGAGCAAGAAGAAAAGACTAAGTTTAAGGTTCAAATTCCTCATGATGGTAGACCAGAGACTAACACGTATCCGATGATACTGGATGCGACAAGTTCTTTTGACCCAGACCAGGGTGACAGGATTCGGTTTAGTTGGAAACAGCTAAGTGGTAATAAAATAAGACTTAGGCCTAACTCAAGTTCTGGGATCGTATCATTTGAGGGTACTCCAGGCGAATATACTTTTGAGCTCACTGTTTCGGATAATTATGGTAAGTCTACTGTGATAACTAAGACTGTGAAAGTTGAGAATGAGCCTAACCAGGCACCTATTGTGGATCTGGAGATCAGACAAGGTGTTACTGACTAGTTATTTGCCATTAACTAAATACAATACCTCCACATTTCTAAACATTTTAAACTAATAATTAATTGAAACAGATATAAGCCTAACTTTAAAAAGACTATAAAATTGATTAAATGATTGATAAGAAATATTCTTTGGGAATTGATATAGGCGGAACAAATACAGTTTTTGGATTAATTGATAGTAGCGGTCATATAATAAAAAAAGACTCGATTTTAACCAATTCTAACAATCCTCCAAGATCATTGTTTGAAAAAATATTTAACACAATTAAGAATTGGGAAATAGAATTAGATAACTCGGATATAGTCAGAGATATAGGCGTAGGAGTGCCCAACGGAAATTATTTTACTGGTATGGTAGTAAGTCCACCTAATATGGGTAAGGGCTGGGATGAATTAAATCTGTGCTCATTAATAAAAACTTTCAAAAACGTTCCAGTAACTATTACAAATGACGCCAATGCAGCAGCACTAGGTGAAAAATATTATGGCGTAGCTAAATCGATGAATGATGTAGTAGTTATTACTCTTGGGACTGGTCTGGGAAGTGGGATAATAGTTGACAATAATATAGTATATGGACATGATGGTTTTGCTGGTGAACTAGGTCATTTAATTATTGATCCTGAAGGGCGAGAATGTGGCTGTGGCAGAAGAGGTTGTCTTGAGATGTATGTTTCAGCGAAAGGCCTAAACTATACTGCTCGAGAATACAGACAAGAATATCCAGATAATAAATTTCTACAGAGTATAGATGTTCAGAATGTTGATGGGAAATTATTTGATGATGCTTTTGACGATGGTGAAAAGATTGTAATTGATATTTATAAATATACCGGTCATATGCTTGGCATAGGTCTCGCACAGATAGCGACAATTTTATCACCAGAAGCATTTGTATTTTATGGTGGCTTAAGTAATGCAAAACATCGGATACTTGATTCTGCCAAAGATTCAATGAATGACAGCCTACTAAGTTTCCAAAAGAATAAGATTAAAATATTATTATCCGAATTACCTGATGGTGAAGCCGGGATTTTAGGAGCCTCCTGTCTAAATATCTTAAGAAACTAAAGTATTATTCTTCTGATAAAACGTTTCCACTGGGGTCAGTTTTGACATGAAAAATATCGCTCGTTCCATTTGAGTGGGTCTCACCAGTCAAAGTAAATCCTTTGTCAGTTGTTTGTTCAATACTATAAAATGATTCTATATCCTCACCACCATATAGTTTTTCCCAGTTCTGGTTTCCGTCTTGACTAATACTAACGATCCATCCTTGAGTATTTGAACCATCAACTTTTTTACCAGCTAGAATATAGTCACCGTTTTCAGATTCGATCATACTATAGATAAAATTATTTCCTGTAAACGAATGTAGTATGCTACCTGTACCATCCATATCAACCTTAATTATCCAAGAAGAGCCATCATCACCGTTATTATTTTCTGAAGAGTATCCAGCGATTGTATAACCGCCTTCAAGATTGATTATTAAATCAGTAGGGTAATCGTAGGTGTTTATGTTCCATGTAGAGGACCAAAGAGTATCACCATTATCTGATAAGTTAGAGTCCCACTTGGTTAACCAAATATCTGATGGGCCATCTAATTCAAAATCAGCAACTGATCCAAGGATAATGTATCCATCAATAGTCTCTAATATTGTATGACCATTTTCCATTATTTGATCATTACTCGCGAAAGCTGTGATAAGATGCTCGTTTTCTTTTTCTCCCAAGGAATTTAGTTTTAAAACCCACAGGTCCCAGTGCCTTTCTATTTCGGTATTATATTGTCCGGTGATGATATATCCACCATCTGCTGCTAGGGATATATCGTTCGCGAGATCTAGGCCATAATCAGCGTTTCCACTTGCTTCATCATAGGGGTCAATAAAACCATAGACCATGTCCCATATTGGTGCGCCATTCTGATCAGTTTTTGTGATCCTGATATCGGTGTCTGATTCGCTGTTTATTATATTTGATAGAAATACATATCCTTGGTCTTCTTCTGTCTCAATTAAATCAACAGGGCTTTCATTCAGGTAGTTATAAGGGTGAAACCAGGGCTCAGCGCCAGACCTATTCGTACCAATCATTATTACATCTGAACTTGTTTTACCTATCATTTTATATTTCCCTGAAGCCGTTTGCACTCCATGGTAACCAATATCTATATCAGATCCTGCATCATAATTGTGGATAAATGTAACATATTCAGGGTCTATTGATTCAATATTACTGAAAACCTCATAGCCCCAGTCATCAATAATAGAAACCTGAAAATAGTATGTTGTTTCATAATCATTATCTGCAGAAAAATAGCTGTTTTCTGTACGGCTAGATGTAGTAAAAAGAATTTCTTTATCATTCATACTGATATCATAGGCCTGATAAAGATTGTAGCGCTGAAAGTCACTTGTAGGATAAACTGACCATACTATAGTGAGCTCATTGCCAAAAGAGTCAATAGGATCCAGATTTACTGCCTCAGGAATGGGTTGGATTAAGTTAGATAGAAAATTTCCCTTTGTACTCTGGTTTAGAGTATCATAGACGATTATTCTAAAATAGTTATGCGAGTGTGGATCAAAGTCATTAAGACTATAGCTTGTTGCTGATTTATTAGAAAACGTTTCTAATAGGCTAGTGTTTGTTGTATCGCTTCCCTTGTAAAGTTCATATTTCAAAAAGTCTGTATCTTGGGACTCATTCCAGAATATATTCATAATCAAATCATCATATGTGACAGACTCAATATGGATAGCATTTGGTTTAGGATCAAGAGATGAGGTATAGATACTACTCTTTGTCGAGTAATCAAATGAGTCTGAAACGACAATATAGAAATAGTTAAATATTAACGGGTCTGCATTATCCATGAAATAGGTTACATCATCAACATTATTACTTGTATAAATCATTGAAGAATCATCAATGGTTTCACTAATCGAATGATATAGTTTATACTGGTCAAAATCAGAAGCATTTGATTTCTCCCAAGTGATATCAAAGCCACCATTATTGAAAGTTGTTGAAATAATTTCTATTGTATCTGGAAAAGACAAAGTGTTGTCAATCGTATAGTTTAATGGAGGACTTTCAGTGCAATTATCATTACAATCGCATATGCTAACGGATATCTTTACGGGTCCATCTGGGAGATCGTTTGTATTTAAGTCTATCTCTATTGGCTCATCGTTAATTTTGCCTAATATCTCACTCAGCGGAACATCTATTTTAAAATCATTAACATTAATTTCAACGCCACATATACCATCAGGATCACTTGCATCGATGCCTATGGTTACAATTTCATTACAAGTCGCCCCATCCTGGGGGAATGTAATTACTCAGTAGCCAGGCTGATCTTCTATACGCCACTTACACGAGTGTATCATGGTGACGCAAAGAATCAATAGACTAAGTCTAAGAGATTTAATTTTAAACATCATATTATTAGTTGAACATTTTATTTATTTGAAAACCCATTCTTAAATTTTCTGTATAATCATTTACTCCTAGGTCATCGATTATAGCCGTTCCGTGGAGATGATATAGATCTGTAATAGATAAATCTAAACTTATTGTTTTAATAAAATATTGAAGTCCAATCTTCATTGAAGTTTGACTTCCTTTAGATATATCTGTATCTGTCATTTGTTGAATTAAATTGCCATATATTTCAATGTTATTTTTGAAAATCCAATCTATACCAGTTTCAAGGAACCATATATCCCAGGGATAACCTCTTGGCTCTAGTTTTGTGTCAGCAATATTTTTATGTATATATGTCGGACATAATTTTAATCTAATATTTGATTTTATATTGTATTCAACAATTAACTGGTGTAAGAAATTAAGTTTATCTAACTCATCAATTATTACTGGTTTATCCATTTGTGTGCTGATTATTGAATTATATACAATATTAATAGGATAATCAAATTTATCAATTAGCTTATTCAAGTAATTTGTTCTAGCAAAAAAATCAAAGGTATTTAAATAATTGCTGTTTGATATTCCTATGGTTATGTCATCTCTTAGTCCATATTCTATTGCAATTTTTGACTGGGTGTCAGTATCTGACCCTATTCTGCCAGCCATTTGAGCCTCCAGGGCTTTTGGTGGTAGTAATAATCTGGATTTGGAATTGATTTTTGGAGCTGGTTTTTTAGTATTGGACTTTTTTAGTAGTCCTTTTAGTTTAATTATTGCCGAAAGGTTTAACGTATTGTTTTTAAAATTCAAGCTATTACTCAAGGTATCTCTTACATCTGTCATACCCAGATAATAAGATGATCTCAATCCGAGTCTATGGTTCAGCATATAATCGATACCAAATTGTAATCCAGCATCTAAACCAAATCCTTCAGGCTTCATATCAATCTCATCAGACTGACTACTGTTAAATTCTGTAAAACTTAGTTTTGCAACTGATGTTCCACCAAGTGAGCTTCCTATTTGCACACCTCCAAATACTTCAATTTGTTCATTAATTGAAATTGGGTAATATATATGTGCAGCTGCATAATTATACACCTCATAACCACTGATTTCAATGTCATAATCGATACCACCAATGTTCATGGTTGTAGCTTGTTTAAGCTTCGAACCCCTTTGAAGATAGGCAGCACCTACAATTAATCGTGGGAAACGATATTCAAGACCAATATAAGAACCGTTTCGTGGACTAATATCAATTTGGTTATTTATCTTATCATCATTGTATTTAATAGTAGACATGTTATACCCACCAATAATTGCCAATCCCTTTTGAGCGGATATATTAGAAATAGAATTTTTATTTTTTAGCTTTTTCTTACCCTCATAACGCCTAGTCTGTGCGTTTAGTGATATACTAAAAAGAATTATAAATAAGAAAATTTTGGGAGAGTTAATTAAATATTTTGTATAACGTGTTAGCAAAATTTCATAAAAATTAATTAATGTAGCGGAGGAGGGACTCGAACCCCCGACACTCGGATTATGATTCCGATGCTCTAACCAGCTGAGCTACTCCGCCATGGAATAATCTTATTTAATACGCAAAATTAAATAGCGCTTGAAGAAAAAACTAATAACTAATATTAGATTTAAAGAAAAATTAGACTATTTGATACGGCAATTCCTGATTAATTTTGCCGTTCAGAAAATAAAGTGAGGAGATGTCAATGTATTCATCTGTAGAAGATTTTATGGCAATGGTTGAGCATAAAAACCCCAATGAGCCTGAGTTTCATCAGGCTGTGCATGAGGTAGTCGAGTCTTTATGGAGTTTTTTGCAAGATAATCAAGATTATATTTATTCCGGTGTGATGCAGAGAGTTGTTGAACCAGAAAGGGTCATTATGTTTAGAGTCCCATGGCGAAATGACAAGGGAGATGTCGAAGTAAACCGTGGATACAGAATCGAGTTTAACTCTGCTTTAGGTCCCTATAAAGGAGGCCTAAGATTTCATCCCTCTGTAAACCTAAGTATACTCAAATTTTTAGGTTTTGAGCAGGTCTTTAAAAACAGTCTTACTACTTTGCCCATGGGTGGAGGAAAAGGTGGCTCTGATTTTGATCCAAAAGGAAAATCAGATAATGAAGTTATGAGTTTTTGCCAGAGTTTTATGACCGAGTTATCTAGACATATCGGACCTGATACAGATGTTCCTGCTGGCGACATAGGCGTAGGTGGTCGTGAGATTGGATACATGTTTGGTCAGTACAAAAGGGTTAGAAATGAATTCACAGGAGTATTAACTGGTAAAGGACTAAACTGGGGGGGGTCGTTAATTCGTCCTGAGGCTACTGGGTATGGATGTGTTTATTTTGTGGATGAGATGTTAAAACATACAAATAATAGTCTTGATGGGAAGTGTGTTGTTGTCTCTGGCTCAGGAAATGTTGCTCAGTATGCAACCGAGAAGGTAACTCATCTTGGCGGGAAGGTTGTCACCTTGTCTGATTCTTCTGGATTTATACATGATCCAGATGGGATAGATGAAGAGAAGCTAAAGTGGGTCATTGATTTGAAGAACAACAAAAGGGGTAGGATCAAAGAGTATGCAGATAATTTTGGTTGTGAATACTTTGATGGTAAACGCCCTTGGGGTATTAAGTGCGATGTTGCTCTTCCATGTGCGACTCAAAATGAGATCAATGATTCTGATGCAAATGAATTGGTAAAAAATGGTGTAGTCGCTATTAGTGAAGGGGCAAACATGCCATCGGATCCTGAGGCGATCAACATATTTCAAAGCTCCAAAGTTCTTTTTGGTCCGGGTAAGGCTGCGAATGCAGGAGGCGTTGCAGTATCAGGCTTAGAAATGAGCCAGAACAGTATGAGAATTAAGTGGGAAAGAGATGAGGTAGATAATAAATTATTTAATATTATGCAAAGCATACACTCTTCATGTGTTGAGCATGGAAGTGAGGATAAGGCCGTTGACTATGTTAAAGGAGCTAACATCGCTGGTTTTATTAAGGTTGCCGATGCAATGATTGACCAGGGTGTGGTATAGTAATTATATACCAGTTGAATCTTTTTCATCCATTTTAACTTTATCCTCAGACTTTGGTATTATTATTTTACCATTTCCTGAGAGCCCATCAATAACTGTTTTAAATGGATAGTTGAACTGATACCAATCTATAAATTTCCCTTTTTCTTTTGGCTTGTATTGATTAAGCCAGGTGTCATTAATAAAGTCATTATTATTTTTATTATCAATAGTAAGATAGCCAATATGTAGACTGGTTAAATTTTGAAAAAAATGACTGCCAAAGGATGGGTCTACTGGAAAATTTTTATGCCCAATCTCAATAATGATTTTTGCATGAGATATTTGTTGCCAGTTTATAGGAACTCCTAGCCATGGATCTGCAGATCCCCAGCGGCCAGGGCCGGCAAGTATATATGGATTTGATTTACCAATGTTGTTATTAAATGATTCAATCTCTTTAGCAATTTTATTTGATTGAGAAGGATCATATTTATCTGTTCGAAGATATAATAAGTTTTTAATATTATCAGATGTCCCATTGCCTAGGGTTATTTGACTTTCAGAAAATATTTCTTCTTTTTTTATTTTCTCAAATGATATTGTTTTTGTTGTAGTTAAAACCATGGGTTTTATTTGTAATAGATAAAATTCTGAGGCCTTATCATTATCTTTGAAAATATTGACGGCAAATTCAATTTCGACAGGACAGCCTAGGGCTTTTTCACCTAGTGCTAACAAATCGTTTAGTATCTCACATAGAGGGATTATTTTCCATTCTAAAACTGGAGAAAAATTAACCACCCTTGTTCCCTTATAAGATAATGAATTTCTTAAGATATTATCCTCTGAGGTTACTACACCTCCAACCCATTTTAGTGCACCATCTGATTCAGAGCTTGATAGATTATGTAATTTTAAATCGTTATAAATATCATAATCATTATTATTTAGATCAAGCGAGTAGAAACTAGACTGAGAATTTGCTAGGGTTGCTTTGATTGTAGAAAATTGTGGTTTAATTGCAGGGTATTTTGGGGATATCCCAAGGCATTTACCTCCATCAACTATTGTTTTCCCAAAACCAAGAGCTAAATAAGCGACACCCTCATCACGCTCCATATATGAAACGGGATAAAAGTTAATACTCTTTAATACCCCGCTAAATGTAGGATAAAATCGACCGCTTGAATATTCTTGACCAGAAATTTCCATGATCATAACGGCCATTTTTTCCTCTTCTGTCCTATGAGCAGTATGTGAAAAATGTGATTTTGATTCATTATAAAAGATTGATGCGAACACCAGTTTTATTGCTTTTTTTAGTTCACCAATACGATCCTTAAAAATTTTCTGATTATTAGCTAGCATAAAAGTTGAGTATGCGCCTGATAGTGGCTGATATTGCGAATCTTCTAAAAGACTTGATGATCTTATGGCTATGGGGTAACGACATTTTTTTAAAAATGATTCAAGCTTTAAAATCAGATCCATAGATAGCCTGCTACCCAAAAATAGTGTCACTATTTTTTTATTCTGTTTTGCTTTTAATGCGTCATCCCATAGTGTATTATCTTTCATAAACCGGTCAAATTCATCAGTCCCAATTATTGCTGTTTTTGGGATTTTTACTTTCACATTTGAAAACCTATTATCAATACCAGATTGTTTTAACATATCTTTAGCAAATGCTAGCCCTCTGGCTTTACCCCCTAAAGATCCTCCACACATTCTATAAAATCTCGATCTTTTATTGTTAGAAGATGAGTAGTCTCCCACCTCACCAAATCTTAATTGTGTATTTGGGGAATTTATTTGTTCGATTATTGCGTCTCTGACTTGTTCTTTTTCATCGAACTGGTTCACATTGATTTTTCGCAGTTTTGTTGCCAGGTCAAACTCAGACCTGGCTGCTAGCCAGTTAGAAAAGTGGTTACTTTTCCCATGGTAAACAATTGACTCTATTGGGACAGTCTCAACTCCTCTTAATAGTTCTTCTATGTTTGTTGCCTTTGTAATTTCTTTTCCTTTGGAGTTTTTAAATATGAAATCTCCAAAACCAAAATTAAAGATCATAAAGTTTCTTAGATCTTTAAGTAGTGTGCTCGAATTTTTATGTAAAAAATCTGCTCCTATAGTCTTTGCTAAATCTTGATTAGATTTATCAGTAGACTGTAAAATAATAGGCATTGCAGGATGTTTATCTCGTATCGCCTTCGCAAATTTCATACCTGCATGGGAGTCCTTTTTCCCTTTATTTAGAAATTTTACATCAGAAATAACACCAATAATATTGTCACCATATTTTTCAGAAAATTTCGTTGCTGTTTCATAGTTTGGTGTTAGCAATACTTTTAATCTCCCTCTCAGGTGTAATAATCTGTGTGTTGAATTAAGAGTTTTATTCATTAAGTTATTTGTTAGGAATATTATTTCTCTATAGATCAATGGTAAAAGTATAGAATACATTCTAGGCGAGTCTTCAATCAATATTATCGCACGCACATTTCCCTGAACAATATCTTTTTCGGCGTTTTTCCTGTCTTCAACGTATTTGATAATGGCAGGAAAGACAGAGGCATCTCCTGACCAGATAAAAACACGATCTATTGAACTTGGAGATATTTTTTGTGAAAGTTGTTTGATCTCCGTTTCATCAAACGCTAATAAAATAACCGGCATATTAGGATAAAGTTTTTTTATCGTTTTTCCTAAAGAGATTGGATCGGTATCTTCGATTCTTAGCATCACAATCACTAGATCAAAATTATCTTTAGATAAATATCTCATTGAATTAGCAGCTGTAGACGCACGCGTTACTCTCGGGGCATAATTAAAATTCATTCCTATGTATTCTGTCATAATTTGCTCAGTTAATCCTCCATCTTCTTCAAGTATAAAAGCATCATATGGGCTAGCAACTAATAATATTTCATGAACGCGATGAGACATGAATTCATGAAAAGTATTATTATTTTTTATTATGAACGGATCAGATTTCATGATATTGAATTAATTTGTAATCTTGCTAGAGTAAATAAAATACCCTTAAGCATTGTTTTATAATAAATCATTTGGTTAATATTATATCAACTGTTTTCTTTATACTCTATTTTTTTGCGCCTAGTACACAATGAATCAAAGAATAAAGCAAATTAATTACAATGAAAATTATTAACATTATAGATGCTTAGATCAATCAAAACATTTGATCTCAGAGGCCAGACAATACTAATGAGGTTAGATCTGAATGTGCCTCTATCAGGTGAAAATATTGATGATGATTTTAGAATAAAATCTTGTCTGCCAACGATTAATTATTGTCTTAGTGAGGGAGCGTCAATTGTTATTATGTCACACCTTGGAAGGCCAGGAGGTAAAAAGACTAAAAAACACAGTCTTATCCCTATCGGTGAATCAATTGCATCAATGTTAGAGTGTCCTATAAAATTTTCAGAAGATTGCATATCCCAAGATGCTGTGGACACATCGTTATCCTTAAAGCCTGGAGAGATACATCTATTGGAAAACTTAAGGTTTTATAAAGAAGAAGAAGAGAATGATGCTGAGTTTTCTAATAGACTATCAAGGCATGGGAAACTATATATTAATGATGCTTTTGGGACCGCTCACAGGGAGCATGCATCGAATGTTGGTGTTGTTGATTATTTTAAAAATTATGGTATCGGCTTTTTAATTGAAAAAGAGATACAATATCTAAAAGAAATATTAAATAAGCCTAAAAGACCGTTAATATTAATACTTGGTGGGGCAAAAGTATCCACAAAGATTGAATTAATAAATAGGTATATTCATCAGGCTGACAAAATAATAATTGGTGGTGGGATGGCGTTCACCTTTATTAAAGCTATGGGATACAATATAGGTAAATCTCTGTTAGAGTCTAGTATGGTAGAAAAAGCTAGGTCAATAATAGATCTGGCCCAACTAAGTGGAAAAGATCTAATGCTTCCTGTTGATGTGATATGTTCGAAAAATATGGATGAAGCTCCTTTGCAAAGTCCAGTAAATATTAGAGAAATACCTGATAATTTAATGGGGCTGGATATTGGACCAAGATCCATCAAAAAATTCAATGAAGTTTTGGATTCGGCTTTAACTATTATTTGGAATGGACCTATGGGTGTCTTTGAATTAAGTGGTTTTTCTAATGGGACCAGATTAATTGCTGATAATCTTGTGAGAATTGTAGAAAATGACGCGACGGTAGTTGCAGGAGGTGGTGACACCTCGGCTGCATTAAAATATTTTAATATAATGGAAAAATTAACTCACGTTTCAACAGGAGGCGGTGCATCATTAGAATTAATGTCAGGAAAAAGCCTTAAAGCTATAGAAAAGTTGGAGGTGTAATAGTTATGCTAAAACCCATAGTAGCAGGGAACTGGAAAATGAATAAAACTCCCCAAGAGGGTAAATCTTTCATTGATGATGTAGTAGGTAGTCTTCCAACAATTAATAATGTTAATATTATTTTTTGTCCTCCATTCACCGGTTTAAACAATATTGATATCTCTCCGCCATATCACTTAGGAGCTCAGAATTGTTTTTATAAAGATGAAGGCGCATATACTGGTGAAATATCAATAGAGATGCTGTTAGAGTGTAATGTTGAATATGTTATTATAGGTCACTCAGAAAGGAGACATATTTTTCATGAGAATAATGAATTGATTGATAAAAAAATGTCTAGAGTAAACAATTCTGGGATGAAGCCTGTTCTTTGTATTGGCGAAACCCTAGATGAAATGAATAATGGAAAAACTAATGATATCATTGAAGAGCAAATAATAAAAGGTTTAACTAATGTTAAATCAATAGATAATATTATTATTGCATATGAACCTGTCTGGGCAATTGGTACTGGATTGACAGCAACTGCTGAAAAAATCGATGAGATGCATTCATTTATAAGAAAAATGCTATCCAGTTTATATACTAGTAATAATAGTAATAAAATTCCAATTCTCTATGGCGGATCAGTTAATTCAGACAATGCGAATGAACTAATTTCAATAGATGGGGTTAATGGATTTCTTATTGGCGGTGCAAGCTTAGATGTTATTAAATTCACGGATGTCGTTAAAATAGTTAACGAACAATAAATAATTGAGGTAAATATGATTGTATTTTTAATTGTCATTCATACTATTGTTAGTATTTTGTTGATTTCAGTTGTTCTTATGCAGGCTAGCCAAGGTGGTGGACTTTCGGGCACTTTTGGAGGTCAGGCTGCTAGTAGTATCCTTGGCGGTCAAAGTGCTGGCAATGTGTTAAGCAAGATCACTACTTGGCTTGCTGTAATATTTATTGGACTAGCTATTTTTATTAGTATACTAAGCGGGCCAACTACAGAGTCAAGCTCATCATTGGTAAAGAAAGCTTCTGAAAATAATCCTGTTCAGCAACAGCCTCAGAGTGTGCTTCCTGATCAAGAAGAGTCAGTACTTGATCTAGGAGAATAATTATTTTTTCACATCGGATAAGTTGATAGGTAAAATAACGGTTTTTAATTCACCTGTGTGGTCATGCTATGATAGAGATCTATAATAGATTTTATGCCGAAGTGGTGGAACTGGTAGACACGCTGTCTTGAGGGGGCAGTGAGGGAAACCTCGTGCCGGTTCGAGTCCGGCCTTCGGCACATTAGTTATGTATAATTAAACTAATATTTATATTATCAGGCATTTGTAATTCACATCAAATAGCTATAAAATTAGAATATATATTTTATTTTGTTCGTCTTTGCCCTTTTGGCTTCAACAGAGTAGATTTCAAATCTAACCTGCACGGTATCAGGAATGAAAAAAACTAAAATCATTATATTATGTACATTTTTGATGTGTTCAGCTCTATTAGCGCAGAATACAACGATCCTTTTCCTTAGAGATGGATCTATTATCCAAGGTACCATTACTCATGAGAAGCCGAATAAGATTTTTTTAAAAACGGATATGGGATTTGTCCAAATAAAACCAGAGGATATTATTGGAAGAGAAGATTTAGCAAAAAAGGGTGACCTTACCTATATGTCGGACCAAATAGAATTTGTTAGAAGGCATGTAGAGAATCTTACTGGTAAAACTGTTTCTTGGAAAGATTCTCTACAAAATAATATCAATAATTTATATCAAATCTATAAAGGAATTGAAATCTTACAACAAGAGTTTGAGGCGGACCTATTACGTTTGCATACAAAAGATCAGGAAAAATCTAAACAACTTTTAGAGGTTACACATGATATTGTAGAACACGAGGTTGATATATCATTGAACAGACAAAATATTGGAATGGTTGGAGATACAATAAGCCAAATCAATAATGGTTTGGCAATTGCAGAAGATAATCTAGCCAAAAATATAAATCAGACATATGTATTGTCTGGTTCAACCGCAAATATCATGGATGATATCAATGATGTGTCGACAGAAATTACAAATAATAAGAGCCAGATAGATATTATGTCAGGCTCAGTAGCAAACCTTTATAGAGAGGTGCAAAGGGTTGAAAAATCTTTTGATTATATTAATAGATCAATAAAAGAGAATAGAGGGTCTATTGGTTTAAACCAAGAATCTATTAACTCAAATCATAGTGCGATAATAGAATTAGGAAATTCTATGGATAAAAAATTAAATGCACTGCATGATTCTCTTAGAGTGTCGCAGGGTGAACTTATAAGTACTATGGAATTATTATGGAAACAAAATAAAAAGGCGGTTAATGAAGTGACGGATACCTTTAATGATAGTCTGTATAGTGTGAACCGTGATATAAAAAAAATTGGCACCAAGACAACAGACTTAGGCAGTGACCTTGAGCTTTATATAAGTCAATTAAAAGAGTCAGTAGATGACATAAATAAAGCAATAGCAGTAATTAACGGTAATATTGCTGGTCTAGAAAGAAATATCAATGGTGTAAGTACAAAACTTGAGACACTATCTACTCAAGTATCAAAAATCAAAAAGTAATAACGAATATTTTGTTACACATATTTTTTGATCTAATAAATAATTATTATGAAATATTTTAATAATAAAATGGTGAGACTTAGGGCAACATGAGAAGATTTTTAATATTGTTGAATATAACACTTATTATTAGTTCCTTTTTATTTTGTCAAGATATAGAATCTCTTTTTAATCAGGCTAACAGTAAATTGAAAATTGGAGAATTAAAATCAGCTGAATCTTTGTTACAACAGGCACTTGATATCGATCCTTCTTTCGCACCAGCTCGTGTGGGATTTTCAGAATTATGGCTTAGAAGAGGAGATTTAGTTAAAGCAAACGAATATGCAACAATGGCTGTTCGTATTGATGAAGATTTTAGATCATGGTGGGATAGTCTAAATGATATTAGAAGTAAAATACAAAAGGGTAGGATGAGTGTTCAGAAAGGAAAGTATGATACTGCGATGCAGGAATATCAATCCGTAGCTGAAAAATACCCATATTTTCCAGAAGCACAGTACTATATGGGTCTAACAAAGTTTAGACAAAAAGATTTTGAAAAAGCCGCTTTCTATTTTAATGAAGCATTAAACTTATATCCTGATCATCAAAAATCGAGAAAAGGGTTAAATAATGTCAAAAAACGGTTACGGAAATAAAGTATAAAAGAGGAGAAAATGAGAACATATTTAATATTATTATTTGTAATTACTATTGCTAATTCCTTTTTATTCTGTCAAGATCCTGAAGTGCTTCTTGCTGAAGCTAATAGCAAAATGAAAATTGGAGAATTAAAATCAGCCGATTCTTTATTAAATGAGTCACTTAAAATAGACCCCTCTTTTGCGCCTGCAGTTGTGGCGCAATCTAAATTATGGTTAAGAAAAGGTGAAATAAACAAAGCTATTCCTTTAGCAGAGAATGCTGTAAATCTAGATGGAGAATTTCGACCATGGGCAATAGAATTAGATGCAATAAATAAAATGATGATGAATGCTATGAGTGCATACAAACAAGGAAATACGGATCTGGCATTCAATGAATTACAATCACTTATTGAAAAATATCCTTATTTTTCACAACCATATTATAATATGGGTTATATGAAATATAAGGCAAAGGATGCTGAAGGTATGGCATATTATGCAAAAGAATTATTAAAGATATATCCAGAGCATGAAAAAGGGAAATTATTATTCAAAAACGGAGTTAAATATTTTTATCAGGTTGGTAATCAAGCATACGGAAGAGGTGATTTGGAAAAAGCAATAATGAATTTTAATAAAGCTATTGAGTACGATCAGAATTTTGTTCCAGCTTACTACCAATTAGGGGTTATAGAAAAAAAGATGGGTAATTCAGACCAAGCGAAAGATTATTTTAATAAAATTATTACTATTAATTCGGAGCATTATAAAACATGGTTTACTTTTGGTGTTCTTTTAGAATCAGAAAACCAGTTAGACTCTGCTATAATTAAGTATAGTAAAGCGATTGAAATTAATCCGGAATTTATAAAGCCATATTCGAGCTTGGGGAATATTTATACAATAAATGAAGATTATGAATCAGCTAAAGATATATTATTAACAGCAATACAAATCGATCCAAACTATCCAGATACTTATACAGCGCTTGGATATGCCTTTAGTGAAGAAGCAAAAAAAATGGAACAAGAATCAATACAAAAAGGTATTGATGCTAAAAAGCAAGCAGATCTTATTTCTCGTTCTCAAGAACTTTATACTAACGCATCAGAAAATTTAAAAAAAGCAGTAGAATATGATAAACAAAATTATTATGCATGGTTTCAATATTCCTCTGCACTTAATTCTATTAAAAATTATCAAGAAGCATCCTTAGCTGCTCAAAAATGCATAGATTTAAAAAAGAAATTTGGGGGAGGATGGTATGAACTAGGTATTGCAGAATGGAAAGATGGAAAGGGTAGGAAGAATAGATCAATTACATATTTTAGCGAAGCAAAAAAGCTGGACAGAGATTATAGAGAATTAGCTGAAAGAAAAATAGATGAAATAAATCGTCCTGAAAAATATCAGAAGTAGATATGAATAAAAGTATTCCGATAAAAGGTGTGATTTTTGATCTTGATAATACACTTTTAGACTTTATGAAAATGAAAGAGGTTGCTGTAAAATCAGCAATCAAAGGTATGATTGAAGCGGGACTTGAAATTGATGAGGAAAAATCATATAAAGATATAATATCAATCTATGAAGAATTTGGATGGGAGAATCAAAAGGTATTTGATGTTTTTTTAAGTAAATCAATTGGATACGTAGACAATAAGTTTCTTGCAGCAGGAATTGTTGCTTATAGAAGGGCAAGAGAAGCTAATCTACTTGCCTATCCAAATGTTAATCGTACTTTAGTTAATCTAACAAAGTTAGGTATCAAATTAGCGGTAGTGTCAGATGCGCCTAGCCGAGAAGCATGGATGAGAATATATTATTTAAATCTATATCATTTTTTTGATGCTGTTATTACTTTTGATGATAG
>ENA-UPTF01000603-UPTF01000603.1-marine-metagenome-genome-assembly--contig:-NODE-603-length-24581-cov-5.546441_pt1 | contig 24581 bp, 35 predicted proteins | sample MGYA00238166_ERZ767019 | MGnify/ENA primary metagenome ERZ767019 (study PRJEB28930, sample SAMN06266391) | marine metagenome | isolation source: Sea water from 250 m depth | place: Atlantic Ocean | study... | reverse complement strand
GGGTAGAATATGAGAATTTTCATGCATGATTCTGAATCTGAAACATTTGTACTAAAAACAGAGCCAGAAAAATTTTCTGATAAATTAAAAGAGATTGATGTGGCATCGACTCCAAAGGAAATTGCCACTGATGATGTAGAATCTGATGATTACTATAGTCGTGTGTTTGCGCAGACAACAAGAATGGTTACTAACAAAGGATGCTTAGAAGTTAAAGACAAGAATATTGATGTAATTCAAATTCTGCAGAAGGGATAGAAATGCAAGATCCAAATCCTACTCCATGGGGAACACAAGACAGGTTTCAAGCACACTATATTGTTAGAAAAAATAATATTACAAATGTATTAGACTATACGACTAGAACAACATTATCTACTACAGGTCATTTTGGGTCAAAGAAAGTGACTGATGTTGAATGGCAAGGCGGGAAGATTTCTGAGGCATTAAATTCTGATACATCACTAAAGGAAATGATAGTGAATCAGACACCCGATGATGCAGTAATATCAGTAGAACCAACAAATCAAGGAATTAGGATTTATGGTAAATGGAAAAATGGGTTTGAATTTGGTGTTTCTAAAGAACTATTTGAAATTTACAATAAAATTGCTGGACACATAAAAAGTATCTAAGCTTTCCACCAATCTAATGCAAGATAATCAACTCTTTCTTTTCCATATGGAATTGCAAGAATGAATTGTTTCTTAACACTTGTAGCTAGTCTTCCAGCTAAAACTACATCGGTTGATGACATATTTTCATTTCTATTGTATACCTGAACTAAAAATGGTGCATGATCAATTCCCGGTCCTTTTTGGTATACTGCAAAATCACAACCGAATTTAATTCCTGGATTAACAATGTATCCCTTATCACGAAAATTCTTGTACACTTGAAATTTTTTATCAAAATTATGATATTCATCTCTGCATATATACAGCATTGAATCTTTTGAGATCTTTTTTTTATTTTTATAGATTTGAATTTTCGATTTTAATTGTAAATAATGCCCTTCAATAAGATCTAAAATTAATGGTACATCAATTTCATCTGGTTTTGGTTTTGATATTCCTATTGGTTTTCCAAAATACCCTTCGGCAAATAATTTCTTTGAATCTGGTATACTCCAAACAATAATTCTATTTTCTACTAATTCGGCTTTCAATTAAAGACTCAAAGCTAAAAGAATGAATGAATCTGAAACTTCTTGACATTTATCAGCCATTTCTTCTATACCCTCGATGATATCCTTTAGTAACAGTAGTTCTTTGGTAGTTGATATTTCAAGTGCTTTCATAACCATTTGTCTATATTTGATATCTATTTCACGTTCAATTTTTTGGGTGTCCTGTGCAAGTTCTATCGATTTTGTTGAATCAGAATTTAAACTTCGTATGATTTGGTTTAGTTTATAGACTTCGTCAACAACTAAACTAATTAATTCTGTTAGATCTTTATCTAGTTTAGAACTCTTAAGAGTAGATGATTTAACATTTGATAATTTGAAAGCTATACCTGTAATGTAACCTGCAATTTCATCCATTGTATATGCGGTGTTAAGAAGATTTTCACGATTCATAATTAATCCTCCCACGTCTGCAACATCGCGTGTAATTTTTCTACGAAGACCTTCTACCTCTTCTTCTAATGAGGCAATTTGTTCTAACGCATCTTTAATCCCAGCTTTATCTTTTGCCATAATTAGATCTGGTAGCGATGATAAACTTCTTGCAGCATTGAGAATTCGATTAATTTCATCTTGTAGTACAGCAATTGCCTTTCTTTTTGCTTGTACCTCTAATTCACCACTATACATAACGAATTACTACTCAAGAAGAGGTTAATTTAATGCTTCTTGTCTTTTGGCATTCCTATTGATTTACTATATCTCAGTTTTTTTCTGATTTTTATATAATGCAATAACCTCTTCATCTACTGATGCATCTTCTACCGATTTCTCAGTTCTTATCTTTCCAGTAAACTTAGGAAATCTTAATGCAAATCCTGTATCCTTTCTAATCATATCTAACCCTGTCTTATGAATTGGACTTAGTGTAATCTCTGATGCAACAATTTCCAAAACTAATTCTGGTTCAAACCAAATATCTGCTTCTATTGAACTCTCAACCCTAGGATTTTTTTTTAAAATAACTTTGTTTGAGAGAATTTGAAATAGTTGATCGAGATTTTCATCTGTAAATCCAGTTCCAACTTTACAAATAGTTGGGAAAGTATCAGATTCAGAATTATATGTTGATAATAACAATGTACCATATTTACCAGTCCTTCTACCCCTACCAAAAAATGCACCAACAACTACTAAGTCCAAACTGTCTCCCAATTCATTTTGATATTCACGTTTTAGTTTTAACCAGTTATTACCACGTGTTCCTGCGCGGTATGGTGAATTTAGCACTTTTAGCATCAAACCCTCACAGCCAGAGTTTATTGAGTTTTCCAGAATTTCAGATATGTCTTCTTCCTTTTTTACAATTGACATTGGAATTAGCCTTGCAAAATTATTTTCTTTGATAATAGACTCTAAATTTTTTCTTCTTTCACTGTACGGTTTTTCTAGAAAATCATTTCCATTATAATAAAGTAAATCAAAAAAATTCACTGTTATTGGATAATCTAAGATGGCTTGTTCTAATTTATGCTTCCTTCTTCTATGCATCAATTCCTGAAAAGGTAAAAAATTGCCGGTGCTTTCATTTATAGCAACAATTTCTGCTTCAAAAATCCCTTCATTTGCATTTATTGAATTTGAGATTTTTTCTACAATGTCAGGATAATATTTTGTGATATTTTCTAGACTCCTTGAAAATAAAATAATTTCATTATTTTTTTTATGAATTTGTGCACGTTCACCATCAAGTTTATACTCGGCTGCAAATTCATTTTCTATTTTTTTAATTGCATCTTGTTCACTCTTCACACGATCTGCTAACATAGGTCTAATTGGGCTAAACAGTGAAGTATCAAATTTTAAAATTCCATCTAATCCTTCAGTTGCTAACACTTCTGAAACTTTTCCCAAATCACTAGATACATTATATGCATTTTCAACAATTTCACGATTTTCTTTTTTGCCTGTAAATGCAATTGCTAATGCATCCATAACAGTATTTTCTGCTATACCTAGGCGTAATGTACCAAGTAATATTTTCAAAACAAATTTTGATTCTATTGGGGTTGCGTCATTTAATAGGCTTGAAATATATTTCATTTTCATATCCTGAGAACCTTTACCTTCTAGGTTTGAAATTTTTAATAGTGTGTTATAGACTCTGTCCAAAGTTATTGTTTCAGCTGAAAATGTTGTTTGTGTTTTTTGTTTAAGAATATTTGCACCTGTTTTTCCTAGATCCCCATCATCATTATAATCGGCTTCTATTTTTTTTATTGTTGTACCTGATGATTTTGAAATTGCACGAATTACAAGTTTTTCAGCAATTCCTAATTCAACTCCTTCAAAATTAGGTCGAATTTTTCCTTGTATAAGATAAATTACTTTAGAAATTCTATTAGTAGGTGTTTTTTTTATTAGTTCAACCAAAATATCTGTTAATTCTAAACGCTTTGTAGTCAATTCCATCTTTTCTAATGAATCTGATAATACAGAAAATTTCATTTTGTATACCTTAGTTAATTTGGCATTTTGAATAAGTTTTATTCTAAATATATCTGAAAATGACTTTTTTTTGGTCTTTTTTTAACTCTGAAACAAGGGCAAAATTGTATAACGGATATGCCTGTTTGTACTGTTTCATAAAGCTCCATGCTACATCATGATTCTTAAATTCTGTTCGCACACCGTCAATTTTAGTCTCATTACCGAAAATATCAAAGGGAACAACTGAGTAGTTTTTTGGTTTGTTATGTGGTCTTGCTTTTACAAACCATGACACTGCAAATACAAATGCACCTAGAATTATAAACGCAAATCCTATTTCTCGAAAATAGGGCCAGAAAAGACCTGGTACTGTTTGACCAAATAACTGTACTACATATTGTGAAAATGTTAATACTGCTGCAGCAGTAATAGCCAATTTAGTAACAGCATGAAAACCTATTGAAAATTGAAATTCATACTTAGAAATCATACTGAGAATATCTTATACTTATTTTTAATCTTTTTTAACTTTTGATCTTAGTCTAGTCTGGATCCTCGTAATTTTCCTTTCGATCACCAATAGCTGTTTCTGAATCCATTGGCTTCATTTTTTCTTTCAGTTTACTCATTCTGGCTTTGTATCCTTCAGCGTATTCTAATTCATCTGGAACAAGTGTTGCTGGATGTATGAAACCTTGACTGCGTATGGCTAATGCTTTTTTTGTTGCTTGCTCTCGTATGTAATCCCAATCCGGTGTTGAGAACCCATCAAATGGACCAGTAAACTTTCCATTATGCATACTGAATACAAGTGATTCAACGATTGGAATACAAAAATTGATTGTTGCTGCAGAATTTAGTTTTACTGGCATAAGTGGCATGTTATGACTTCCTCTTGTATTACCAGCCACATAGTGTGGGTTATTGAATACACTTCCTGCTTCTTCTGTAGCAGGAAATAGTTTTTGGGTTCTGATTAAACAGACTGGATCATCTTTTCCAACATATGTTCCTGCTATGTTGTGTAATCTGTCTGTGGATGCGCTCAAGATAGGTTCTCCTTCTTTTGTATGAATTTCTGCAATAACATATCTTCCAGGATACATTAATGCAGCTTCAAGTGTTGGTTTATCCTCCCATAATTCAAGATCTGCAATTGTGCCATCTTCAACATCCATTATTGTAAAACGTACTCCTTCTGCAAGTGATTTGTTGACAATTAATCCAGTATTACTTAATGCGTCAACGAATAGTCTATACATCGGGTAATTGAAGCAACCAGGCTCTGTTTTATCTGCGGCAAAAACCGTAAATGCCTCGTTTGGCCTTTCTTCAAATTCTAACTCAGCAACACCTGGACCCATACCTTTGACATTTCCTGAAAAAGAATCTTTCAGTAAGTCTTGACCAGCTCCATACAAGCCTTCTTCTTTAGCAACTTGAGTTCCTGCTTCAAATGCATCCCATGCTAGTTTGTGAATTTCCTCATTATCAGTTCCTTTAGTATGGCTCATTACAATATGTACATCATCCCCACAATATCCAATGTAGTAATCTAGTAGTAAATCACCTGAACTTTTTACAGTATGTCTTACAGCTTCTATTAACCCATCACTTGGTTTTGTATGTCCACCAATTCCACCAACATCTGCTTTGATAACTGAAACTGTAATTTTCATATTTTTTTTATTTTACTTCTTTGATTTATACTCTTATGTTATTTTGATTTGGAACAAAAAATCGAAAAAATTCAAAAAATAGGCAAGAAAACTAAAAAAAATGTAAATGCTAATAAAGCCCATCAAATAACGAATTTTGAAAATGGCAGACAAAGCACACCTGAATATGATCATTACAGGACACATTGATAATGGTAAATCAACCACAATGGGTCACTTTTTGATGGATTTAGGCGTAGTTGATGAAAGAGCAATTGCTCAACATGCCGAGGAATCTGAAAAGACTGGCAAAGGTGACACCTTCAAGTATGCATGGGTTATGGATAACATCAAAGATGAAAGAGAAAGAGGTATTACAATTGATCTTGCTTTTCAAAAATTTGAGACTCCAAAGTACTTCTTTACATTAATTGACGCACCTGGACACAGGGACTTTATTAAAAATATGATTACTGGTGCATCTGAGGCAGATGCAGCAGTTCTAGTACTTTCTGCAAAAGAAGGTGAAACTGATACCGCAATTGCACCTGGTGGTCAAGCAAGAGAACATGCATTCTTGCTAAAAACATTGGGTGTTAACCAACTTATTGTTGCAATTAACAAAATGGATGACAGTAAATTTTCTGAAGATGCTTACAACGCAGCAAAAGCAAAAGGAGAACAATTAGTTAAATCTGTAGGCTACAAATTAGACAAAGTCCCATTCGTTCCAGTTTCTGGATGGACTGGAGATAACTTAGTTAAAAAATCTGAAAATATGGGATGGTATAAGGGTAAAACACTTTTAGAATCATTTGATGACTTTGTAGCACCAGAAAAACCAATTGGAAAACCATTACGTGTTCCAATTCAAGATGTTTATTCAATAACTGGTGTTGGAACTGTTCCTGTTGGACGTGTTGAAACCGGTGTAATGAAACCTGGTGATAAAATTGTTGTAATGCCATCTGGCGCACCTGGTGAAATCAAATCAATAGAAACACATCACACTGAAATGCCAAAGGCAGAAGCAGGTGATAATATTGGGTTCAACTTGAGAGGTGTTGAAAAGAAAGACATCAAACGTGGAGATGTTTTAGGTTCACCAGATAGTCCACCAAACGTTGCAAAAGAATTCAAAGCACAAATTATTGTTATACATCATCCAACTGCTATAGCACCAGGTTATACTCCTGTAATGCATGCACACACTGCACAAGTTGCTGCAACAATTACTGCATTCAATGCAAAAATTAACCCTGCAACAGGTGCAACTGATGAAGAAAATCCAAAATTTTTGAAAGTAGGTGACTCTGCTATAGTTACAATTAGACCAGTAAGACCAACACCAATAGAAACATTCCAAGAATTTCCTGAAATGGGTAGATTTGCACTAAGAGATATGGGTGCAACCATCGCTGCTGGTGTAGTAAAAGAAATCACAGAAAAACACACTCCTTAAGTGAGTCATAATGGCTCAGAATGCTCGCATAAAATTAACTAGCACAAGTCTTCCAAAATTAGGCGATGTATGTAAAGAAATTTTAGGAATTGGAAAAAAGACTGGAGTCAAAGTAAAAGGTCCTACACCACTTCCAGTAAAACGACTTAATGTTGTGACAAGAAAATCACCATGTGGAAATGGAACTGAGACATATGAAAAATGGGAAATGAGAATGCATAGGCGTATAATAGATCTCAATGCAGATGATAAAGCAATTCGACAATTAATGCGTCTAAAAATTCCTGATGATGTATACATTGAGTTATCGTTAAAATGATTTTGTTAGCCTTTTATTATAGGAATAATCGTGATTAGAATATGGCAGAAGAAAATTTTACTGAGGATACATCTGATGAACAGGGAATTCTAGAAGAGGAAAAATTTGATGTTTTTTATGAATGTCTTAGATGTAATGTGCAGGTAAATCTTATTGAATTAAATCGACTGCCAGAGATAAAATGTATTTGTGGATTTAGAGTTTTTACTAAAATTAGACCCCCAATTGTTAAAACTGTCAAAGCAGTTTAATCTCTATCTTGTTTATAACTGTGATATCTCTGCAAATGTGTTCTCATATCTTCCATGTTTGAAAAATTTTTGTTACATATCTTACAGTCATATGGTAAATCTTTGTAATGAATCACCTGAAGATGTTGCATTAGTTCTTCTTTTTTAGAGAATTTTTTATTGCAATAATCACATACATTTTTTTTAAAAAGGATCATATTATTCATTTTTTGCTTTTTGTTCATCCCAACACTTTCGGCATAGCTGTCCTTCTACTTTCCAATTTGATTTTGGATTATATCGAAAAAATCCCAATTTTATACCACAAAGTGTGCAAAATGCTTTCTTACTATTAAAATCAGTCTCTTTTTTGTCAAAACATGCTTTACACAATAAGCCTTTCATATCCCATTGCCATCTTGGTTCCCAAAGATCCGTAACTTTTTTTTGTGTTTTACATGTTGTACATTTTGATTTAATGTTAGAATCATATTCATCCCTCATCTTGTCCATATAGCAATCACCACAAAGTGGGGATTCAACATACCACTCTTTTTTTGCTTTATGCTTATGCTTTGTTTCTTTTTTACAAATTGTGCATATTGTAGGTTTCTTACCAAACAGTCCCATATGGTTGTTATAAAAATTAGATCTAATTAAATTATCAAAATAATGAAAAAGGAAATTAGATTAGATTTCATCTAGTAGTTTTTCTAAACCCTGACTAGGGTTTAGCATGCCTTTCTTTTTTGCATACTTTTCGATCATTTTGTATTGATCTTCAGTAAAACAAACTGGCATTGAACGTTTATCCATAACTAACCTATTTTTTCTTTTTTAATAACTCTTACTTTATTTGAAAAACTATATTGGCGGTAATTAATTGTCATGTATGGCAAAAATGCTTCAGATTTTAGTTATAGGTAATAATGACAACGGTTGTACTCCTGAGCTTGAAACTATTGCATATGATGCTGGAAAAGAAGTTGCAAAGTCTGGATCAGTTTTGATAACTGGTGGTCTTGGCGGTGTAATGAAAGCTGCATCACATGGAGCAAAAGATGAAGGTGGGTTAACAGTCGGCATAATTCCTCAGGATGACTCTTCAATGGCAAATGAGTTTTGTGACATTGTTATCCCTTCTGGTATGGGATTATCAAGAGACTTTCTTAATGCACTTTCTGCAGATGGAGTAATTGTTGTAGGTGGTGGCTCTGGAACATTATCAGAAATATGCGCTGCTTACATGTACAAAAAACCAATTGCTGCACTAAAAAATTCAGGTGGCATGGCAGCAAAATATTCTGATCAGTATGTTGATCACAGAAAAAATGTTAAAATTGTTGGATTTAATTCACCAAAAGACGCAGTCAACTATATTTTGGAGCAAACTAAATCATAGTTTCTAAGAGTCGATCTGGTTTGTAAAACTCACCATGTTCTTGCGCAAGATTGTTCAACTCATCTACTATGTTTTGAAGTCCAATTTCTTTTGCTGTTTCAAATAATGGTTTTCTAAGGCCAAGACCAAGTTTTGCTGCCTTTTCAATTTCTTCTATATCACTTGCACCGTTTGTAATCAGCCATGCTGCATTGTTTAAAACATTTGCCACAAGCTGGATTGGATTACATTTCTGTGCTAACTCTTCAGACAGTTCCACTCTTTCATATTTATCATCTGAATATTTGTAATACCCCTCACCTGATTTTTGTCCGAGTTTTTTCTCATCAAACATTTTTTCAATCGTCTTATGTGGATTGATTACCTTTTTGTCACGTAAATGCATCTCAACAGTTGCCTTGTGAATTACGTCCATTCCAGTGAAGTCTGCTAATTCAAAAATTCCCATAGGAAAACCAAGCTTGAATTTTACAGCCGAGTCAATCTCTTCTAGTGATGCACCTGTTCGATCTTGCATATAGCATGCTTCATGAACCATTGGTATGAAAAGTCTGTTTATGATGAATCCTGGAACATCCTTTCTGCATAATACTGCCTGTTTGTTTACTGATTTTACAAATTCTTGTGTAATCTCAGTTACCTCTTGTGATGTTTTCTCACCTGGGATTATTTCAACTAGTTTCATAAGTTGTGGTGGATTGAAAAAGTGAATTCCAATAAATTTATCAGGACGTGATGTTGTGTTTGCAATTTCTGTAATTGGTAACGTACTTGTGTTTGATGCAAAGATCACTTCTGGTTTTGCAACCTTGTCCAACTCTGCGTATACTTGCTTTTTTAAATCCATTATTTCAGGAACTACTTCAATTACCAATTCAGCATCTTTAACTGCATCATTCAAATCAACAACTGGTGTAATTCGTGAATAAATTGCATCACTTTCCTCTTTTGATATTTTTTCTTTTGTAACAAGCTTATCTAGACTCCAGCGAATTTTTTCCATTGCTTTGTCTAAAAACTCCTGTTTAATATCGCGTAGTACTATATTGTATCCTGCAGTGGCAGACACCTGAGCAATTCCATGACCCATAACTCCAGAACCTAAAACTGTGATGTTCTTAATATTCAACAATCCCTATTCAGAAATACCTTTTATAAGCTCATTCAAATTCTATATGCTATGGGTCTATTTGGAAAGAACAAAAAAAGTGAAGGAACCAAATGTAAAGAATGTGGTTTGGAACTGCATCAACCAGAAAGACTTGAGCGACATATGAAAAAAGCACATGGTAATGTACCTGAGAAAAAGCCTGACACCAGTGGCGGTGTACAAGAAGGCGGCATGTGGTAAATTTATTATTATAAAATTTTAATCAAACATTATTGGAATTATCAGATGGTCAAAAATATGCAATTGTTTTTTTAGGTGCTCTTGCAGTAGCAGGAATTGTTCTAGGCACAATGGTTTTTCCTTTTTGGAATTTTATACGGGAAGATATCACAGAGGAAGTTGAAATTTTTGAATCTGCAAATGGTAATTGTTATGTTGATACACTAGATGGAATACCAAAAACTATAGAAAACTGTAATCTTCCTTTAGGATCTATTGTCACTGTTAAATATGGTGAAGGTTTACCATGGGCAACAATTGAACCGTAAATCTGGATTTGGTGAATGACTTGGACTGCATTTTTTGTAAGATTGTTTCAAAAGAAATTCCAGTAAAATTATTAGTTGAAACAGATCTCTGTATAGGATTTTTAGATGCATTTCCTTTAACAAAAGGTCATACATTAATTATTCCAAAAAATCATTATGAAAAAATTCAGGATCTCCCTGCAGATGTTAATAGTGAAATTTTTTCTACAATGCACAAATTAATTTCTAAAGTTGATTCATTAACTGGTGCAACTTTAGTTGCAATTCACAATGGTAAAGACAGTGGGCAGGAGATACCACATGTTCATATTCATTTAATTCCAAGAAGTAAAGATGATTCTGCTGGTGCAGTACATTCTATGTTTACAAAAAAACCAGAATTATCTAAATCTGAGTTTGACGATTTATGTAATAAATTGCAGTTTGTCTAGTAAGGAAATATTCTTTGATCATTATCTAAATCGTCGACAATAATTGCTTTTGTTGGACATGTTTCAGCAGCATTGATAATTTTCAGATTTTTTGCACCTTTGGCATTATATACTCGAGATTTTGGATTCATTGTAGTTGTTTTGTCAACAGTGAATACACTTGGTGCAATTGTTTCACAGCTACAACATCCAATGCAAAGTGAAGGGTCAACTCTAACTGATAAATCCACTTCTTGATTTTCTTTTACATTACTTGCTTCTTGTTCATGTACACTCTCATTTTTAGTTGATTCATATTTATTCCAAAAATCCTGTTCATAGTTCTTCCACCAGTCTTTATCCTCTTCAAATTCTTTAGTAAATCTACTCCAATCTTCTTCAGGTGAGCTACGTCTACGGCTTTGCTCATTTCTCCTAAAATTTTGTCTTGAATTTTTTATATCTTCATGTGTTTTTGTTGTTGATTTTTTGTTATGACTATGTGTGGATTTATGTTGGTTTTTCAGAAAGTAGTATGCCTCGGTTATCATTTTGAATTTTTTTCCATCGGATTCTTTTTCGTTTTTATCTGGGTGTAATTCTAATGCTAGTTTTCTATATGCATATCGAATTTCTTCATATGTTGAATCTTCTTTTAAAAGTAGAATTTGACGCGCTTGTTTTGTATTCACATTTTACATATGGATTAATATGATAAAAAGATACTTGGATCAAATTAATACTTCATCATCTTTTTTCCATGCTGGATCCACTATACATAGAACTTTTAGTTCCACATCTCCAGTATTTTCCAAGTATTGTAAAGAAAAAGGCGGAACAAAGATTGATTGGTGTTTATCAACTACTACTAATTCATCATCTATATGCAATACTCCTTTTCCTTCTAGCACAAAATATACCTCAGACGTTTTCATTTTATGTGGTTTTGATGTTTTGCCTGGTTGAATTATAGATTGTGCTAGGCTGTATCTAATTCCATCAAGTGTATTATGTGGATGAAAAATTTGTCTGATTTCAGTATCCTCATCACCAGAAATAGGTTCTATGTCTTGAATTCTTTTTGTAATCATTATTTTAATCTCTGTGTAACGTTTGTTTGGAAATCAGATTCGTACCAAGTTGTTGTTGGTTCAACATTATTTTTTGGGAATGAATTAATTGCAATATGTGAAAAATCACTTTTGTTTGTAATAGCACCATGGGTATGAAGTGTTTTAGCGGGAATATAGACACAGTCACCAACTCTTAGATTAATGGTTTTAGTTTTTTTAATTTTGAAATTGGTTATTTTATTCCCAAACCTCTTATATAATGAAATACTCCCTTTTCCCCTCGTTCCAATTAATGTTTGTCCACCACTATGAAAATGTAATTTTGTTCTTGTTCCACGTTTGAATGTTACATGATAAATTTTCTCATTTTTTGGCTTAATTGTTGCCGAAATGTCTTTAGCGACTACTTTACCAGTGAAATAGTTTGCTTTTGCTTTTTTACTTGGAATACCACTACGAGAAAAAATATTTTCTTTGTTCATATAATTGAAAAGTTGTGTTTTAGTATATGTTTTATCTTTTAGATTAATTTAAAAACACGTTAATCATAGTACATGTCTAAATTGAAAGATATTAATTCAAAATCTAGGGTTATTGTACTAAAACCATCGTTAGACTATGACGAGATTGTTGATATGGTTGAATCTAGAAAGGTAAAATTATTTCAAACTTTACTAAATAAACCAAAAAGAAGCGATATACATATTCACTCAACTAAACTATTTTTTGAGGCATTTTTGCTCTTATCTGGAAGATACACAGCCGACTTTATACGTGAAGTAACTCATACTATTACAGTAGACAAAAATGTCAAGGAAATAGTTATTGATGGACAAACTTATCCTATACTACAAAAAAAAGGCATGCTCAGTAAGTTAGGACCAAGTCGCAAGAATAAAGTTCGTTTAGATATGCAGGAGAGATTAGTTATTGAAAACGAAGATGACATCTCATTTGATCATCATGGGAAGGAAGTAAATTTACCATACAAAACTACGGCTAAATTAATCGAAAAATACCCAAAAAGAATTTTAGATGATAATAAAGATAATGTAAAAAAACCAGAAATAACAATTGATGGTGCAATAAAGAAATTAGTTTCAAAATTAAAAAAACCTGCAGAATCTGGAATTAAGTCATTAAAGGAGGATGTAAAAATTAATGAGATTTTAGAAGTTTATGTTCCAATCTATGAATCTAGACTAATAGGACCAAGAAAAAAAATTAAATTATTACGAATTGATGCTGTACGGAAAAAAGTTCTTTAGTTATTTTATAATATCCTCAAATTCAGGTGTACCAAAAAATTTTTCAAAAACTTTTTCTTTAAGTGCCCATTGTTTTATTCCCTTTGATTGTTTTATAGCTATTCGTAAAAGTTCTAGTGCCTCACCTGTTTGATCTAATGCAGCTTTACTTCTTGATTTTGCATAAATTACATTTGCATTATTTCTAAATTTTTCATGCTTCTCCATTATACTATCAAATACTTTCACGGCTTGTTCATGCCTTTCAAGTTCTGCAAGTTGAACACCTGTTTGAAAATATGCATCAAGATGATGTTTATTATGTCTGTAAACATTTTGAAAGCAATTTAATGATTCTTCATGCTTTTTCATTTTTCCAAGAACTATTCCTTTGTAAAATCTAGGATTATCTTTTTTGGGTTCTAGTTTAATTGCCTCATCTAAACATTCCAATGCTTCATCAGGGCGCAGTTTTTTATCTAAAAGCACACCTTTGTTATAATGTGCAGCAGCATATTTTGGATCTACTTTAATTGATTTATCATACCATTCTAATGCTTCATCTGTGTCACCAAGTTCTGCCAAAGATATTGCTCTATTGTTATATGATGGCGCATCTTTTGGATCAATTTCTATTACTTTGTCAAAGCAGGTAATTGCATCTTGATATTTTCTCATTTGATTTAACGCAAGACCTTGATTATAAAGTGCTGAGATATTTTTTGAATCAGATTTTAGTGCTTTTTTAAATAAATTTACAGCTGCTTTTGGTTTATTCTGTTGTAGCATTGCTAAACCCTCATAGACATAATCTTCTGGATTCTTTGAATCTCCAAACAGGCCCATATCTATATTGAATTTTATTCTCTATTGAAACTTTTCTCGTATAATTTCACCATTAGGTAGAACTTCACGAAATATCACTCCTTGAAATTTAGATATTTTTGTAGTTTTATTTTTCCATGCATCATTTGGAAGCCCTGCTTTATGGCATGTATGATCGAGAAAATCTTTTACATTCCAGTTGTATTCTACTGGGACTTGTGGTAGAAGTAATCCTGATTGAAAGTCTTTTTCAATTATCAGACCATCTCTACCAATTTTTATTTCATTAATTATTTCATCTGGTGAACTTGTAGTAATTTCTTCAGTGTCGCTAAGTACAGTTACTTCAAAAACTAAATCATCTATCTCATTTTTTGTAATAGATGGAAACCTTGGATCATCTGTTGATGCAGAAATAGCAGCATCAGTCAATGCGTCTGATAGTTTTTTTACCGCTAACGGAAATCCTATACATCCTCTAAGTCCAGATTTATCATTAATTGTAACAAATACACCTGCTTTAAAACTAAATTTTTCCTTGAAAGTTTGATCAGAAACTTTATTGTTATTTATGATATGTGCACTGACAACAGATCTTGCCATTTTAACTAAATCTTTACCATCTTCATCTGAGACGCTTTCAAAATTCATTTTAGTTCACAATACTATCATTAATGTTATATTCAAAAATTACTTTTACCTATCATGGGTAAAGAAGCAATACTATATGAAAAAATGCCAGATCATAAAGTCAAATGTACTGCGTGTGCTAGATATTGTGTAATACACAAAGATCAGATTGGCCTTTGTGGAATTCGTGGTAATGAAGGCGGAAAATTACAATTATTTGTTTATGGTAAAGTTATAGCTGGTCATATTGACCCAATTGAAAAAAAACCTGTAATTCATTATTATCCTGGAAGCCAAATCTATTCTATTGCCACTACCGGTTGTAATTGGCTTTGTAAGTATTGTCAAAATTCTGATATTAGTCAAAGAAGAAAAGTTGAAGGAATTGATATGACACCTGATGATGTTGCTAATCGTGCATTTCAGTATGGTGCACATGGAATTGCATATACGTATAATGAGCCATCAATCTTTATTGAATTTGCACGTGATTGTGGAATTGCTGCACATAAAAAAGGATTATTCAATATTTTTGTATCAAATGGTTATGATACACCAGAAACTGTTTCAATGATGAATGATTTTCTGGATTGTATCACAGTTGATTTTAAAGGAAGTGCAGAACCCGAATTTACAAAAAAATTTATCGCAGTTCCAGATCCACAGCCAATTTTTGATTCGTTAATTGAAATTCGTGATAAGACGAATATTCATGTTGAGATTACTGATCTTATTGTACCACAAGTAGGTGACAGTTTAGAATATGCTAGAAAATTATCAAAGTTTGTTTTAGATGAGTTTGGTCCAGAAATGCCAATTCATTTTTTACGGTTTCATCCAGATTATAAAATGATGGATTATGAATCAACTCCAATTAAAAGTCTTGAAAATCATTACAATGTGGCAAAAGATGTAGGTTTAGAGTATGTGTATCTAGGAAATGTACCTGGGCATCCCTGGGAACATACCTATTGCTCTGAATGTAAAAAAATTGTAGTCAAGCGTTATGGATTTGACATAAAAGGTTGGTTTCTTGATGATAAAAATAATTGTAAGTTTTGTGGTAATTCCATTCCTATTACTGGTTCATTACAAAAAGAATACAAGCAACAAAGATTTCAGTTTGTCCATTAAATTCTAAAACTGTCTAAGCTTATCTAACACTATCTTAAAGATCTCATTATTATCTAATAGTACACATGGTAAGCCATTTTCTTCACATGCCTGGCCACTTTCTGTGTCTCTTGTTATTAGTATCATATTGTGTTCTTTAGCATAGCTAATAACAGAGTAATCTGTATGTAGTTTTTTTCCATCTGCACGTAGTTTTTTTACGCTGAATGCATCATAACCTAATTCACGTAATTTTTCATCCATCCCATCATCCATTTCGTCAATTAAAATTTTTTGTTGAGGCATGATTTTTTATTTATTATGAATTATTTTAAAGTTGAAATAATTTTTTTAATTTTCATAATTATACCTAGTTTTATACTGCTTGTGATTTCTGGTTCTGTGGTAATAAAAAATGAATGCCTTTTCGAATATACTACAAATTGAGTCACATTCTCACGTTCCACATGGACATAGTTCACCTTGCCTAATTTCTTATCAAACTCATGCCTCATTTCACGTCTAACTGCAACATGCTTACAAAATTTTTCTTCGCTTGATTTTTTTAGAAGTGTTTGAACATCAGGTTTCATTTCAGATATAATAATATCTCCATTTAAATCAATTATCGACACAAATCTAATTTTACTACTTACCTTAAAAATTTCTGAGATAGTAAGTTTGAATTTTTGATTTTTATTCATTCGATTAGATTGATTTTAGATATCAATATAATCATTTTTAGATAAATGGATCATATGCCCATTGCAACAATGCTTGTCTTTGTCTTTTTCTACATGAATAATTCCCAGACTTACAATTTTTTTTAATTCCACCTATATGTCTTGGACCAAATGCTTTCCATCTTTCAATTTGAATTCTATCAATACTTGGAATACGTCTACCCATAGTGTATCTACAATACCATTGAAACCAACCTAACGGATCATCAGAGAATATCCATCCTTTAGCTTTCCATTCAAGTCTAGAAAGCCCTGATTTTACACCAAAATAATTTAGAGTCTCATCAAATTGATTTTTACTTAGTTTTGCTTTTTTGAACCAATTTTTTGGATATTCATCAATCTCTGTACCAAAATACCATCCCCCAAATACACCTAATTCTAACATCTTCTTTGGTGTCAGTTGTGGTTTGAATGATTTTATTTCCATAGTGTACTATTGTATTTTGAATTAATAACAAAAGAGTAGTTACAAGTGATATTTTGTAAAATATAATATTAAATAATCAAGCCTAAAACATGTGATTAAGTTGGCATGGAAAAAAATAGCTGAAAAAGGTACAATTCAATCTGGAAAAAGTAAAGAATTTGAGATTGAAGGAAAGAAAATCGCTGTTTTTAATCAAGATGGTTATCATGCATTAGATTCAGTGTGTGTTCATCAAGATGGTTCAATTGCACCTGAAGGAAAGATTGAGGGTGATATTGTGGAATGCCCATTGCATTTTTGGCATTATAATATCAAGACAGGTGAATTATTAGATTATTTGAAAGGTGTTAAACTACAAAAATATGAAATTGATCTAAAAGACGATGGCATCTATATCGATATTTAAGAAATATTCTTCATATGATTTAGTATGCTTTTAATGAGCTTGGCATAGTTTAGAACTATGAACGAAGATATACTAAATGAGATTAAAAATCAAGATTATATTGAGATAACCAAGAAAATTCAAACCGGTCTAGTGCAAAAATGCAATGACAGTAATAAAGATGGAGTAATAATTGGTTTAAGTGGAGGAATTGACTCTGCAGTTTTAGCATATTTATGTGCTAATTCAATAAAAGCTAAAACTCTTGCATTAGTAATGCCAGATTCAAAAATTTCTCCAAATGATGAAACTGAGGATGCAATTAAGATTGTAGATGCACTTGAATTAAATTACAAACTACTTGATATTAATTCAATCCATAAAGAATACTATAATGTATTAGAGCCTAACGATCTGTCTCTAGGAAATCTTAGAGCACGAATTAGAAAAAACATTTTGTATTATTATGCAAACTCAAAAAATCTTTTAGTTTTAGGTTCAAGTGACAAAAGTGAATTCAACATAGGGTATTTCACGAAATTTGGTGATGGTGCAGCTGATCTATTACCAATTGTATCACTTTACAAAACACAGGTACGAGAAATTGCAAAAGAACTTGGAGTGCCAACCAATATTATTACAAAGAAAAGCAGTCCAAACTTATGGCCAAATCATGTTGCAGAAACAGAAATAGGTGCCACTTATGAAGAAATTGATTGTATCCTATATTGTATTCTCGACAAAAAAATGTCAATTAATGAAACCATAAACCAAACGAAAATTGAAAAGGAAACTGTAGAGAAAATCTACCAATTATACAAAAAAAGCGAACATAAACGAATAACACCTGATTATCTTTAAGCATAACATATGGCTAAATTAGAGATATACGATACACTAACCGATAGTAAAAAACAATTACTAACTGATAAGAAAATTAGAATTTATTTATGTGGTGTCACAGTATATGATGACGCCCATATTGGTCATGCAAGAACAATTGTAATTTTTGATACATTACGAAGATTTCTAGAATCAAATGGCAATGATGTTGACCTAATTCAAAATTTTACTGATGTGGATGATAAAATCATTAAAAAAGCATCTGATACTAATACATCAGCAGATCTAGTTAGCACAAAATATATCGAAGATTATTTTGTAGATTTTGATGCCCTAAATATCAAAAGAGCTACTGAGTATCCAAAAGCAACTGGGCACATACAAGACATGATAAATCTGATTTCAGATTTAATTGAAAAGAAAATTGCGTACACTGCTAAAAATGGGGTATACTTCAGTATCTCAAAGTTTTCTGAATACGGAAAATTATCAAAAAAGAATGTTGAGGAACTAGAGAGTGGTTCTAGAATTGAAGTTGATGAATCAAAAAACAACCCACTTGATTTTGCGCTATGGAAATTTTCTGATTCTAAACCATTATGGAATAGTCCATGGGGAACAGGAAGACCTGGATGGCACATTGAATGTTCAGCAATGAGTATCAAATACCTTGGTGAGAATTTTGACATACATGGAGGCGGACGTGACCTAATATTCCCTCACCATGAAAACGAGATTGCACAATCAGAATCATTTACTGGAAAACCTTTTGCAAAAATTTGGATGCATGCTGGCATGATTACAATTAACGGTGAAAAAATGTCTAAATCTCTAGGAAATGTAAAGACTGTTCGACATGTGTTAGAGAATTGGGGACCAAATGTAATTAGACTTTTTTGTCTTTCTGGGCATTATTCGAAACCAATTGATTATACTGAAGATCTTCTAAAAGAAAATTTAGTAAAATGGAGACAGTTAGAAACTTGTTACTATGAATTACGATTAGCTAATGGAACAGGTGGGGCAGATAGTATTTCATCAATTATTTTAGATTCAAAACAAAAGTTTGATATCTCTATTGAAAATGATTTTAACACACCACAAGCCCTAACCGAATTCTTCAATATGATAAAAAACATAAACGGACTTGCTGCAGAAGAAAAAATTACAAAAGACATTGCAGATATGGTAATGCCAATATTAGAATACATGTTAGATGTGTTAGGACTAAATGTGGTTAAAGCAACAGATGATGAAATAAGTTCTATCTTTGAATTAATTGAAAGAAGAGAAGAATATAGGAAAAACAAACAATTTGAGGAGGCTGATTCAATAAGAGAAAAAATTTCAAACATGGGAATTTCCCTTATTGATCACAAAGAAAAAACACTCTGGATGAAAAAAGAAGAAATTAAGGCTGATTACTAAAGAATAAGCGCCGGGAGAGGGATTTGAACCCCCGTGTGCAATGCACAGACGCTATCCTGTAATGAGATTTCGAGGCGTCCGCCGTAACCAGGCTTGGCTATCCCGACATCTTACAAAACATTATGCCCTAAAATAGTGAATCGATTAAAACAGTAAATAAGAAAGCCTTGAATATTCTATTACATATATGGGCTTAGATCTAAAACCACTGTTAATTCGAGAGAAAACAAATCTTGAGGCATTTACAAATAAAATTGTAGCAATTGATGCTTACAATGCAATTTATCAATTTTTAGCAATAATTCGTGGTCAAGATGGACTTCAACTTACTGACTCACAGGGTCGTGTTACTAGCCATATGACAGGATTATTTTATAGGAATATCAATTTTTTATCCTTAGGTATAAAACCAGTATATGTTTTTGATGGAAAACCACCATCACTAAAATCAGCAGAAATTGAACATAGAAAAAGAGCCAAAAAAGATGCAACTGTAAAATATGAAAGAGCACTATCTGAAGGAAAAATGGAAGATGCCAGAAAATATGCACAGCAGACAACTTCTATGAGAGATGGAATGGTTGATGACTCTAAACATCTTTTGGATTTATTTGGAATTCCACATATTCAAGCACCATCTGAGGGTGAAGCAACAGCAGCACTATTAACTACAACTGGTATGGCAGATGTTGCGGCCAGCCAAGATTTTGATTCAATATTATTTGGAGCCAAAAACTTGGTTAGAAATTTTACAAACAGTGGTAGAAGGAAGTTGCCAAACCGAAATACATACATCGATATTGAACCAGAAATAATTAATTATCAAAAAAACTTAGATGAATTAGGTATTACAAGAGAGCAGCTTATTGATGTTGGAATTTTAATTGGAACAGATTTTAATCCTGATGGCTTTGAAAGAATTGGTCCAAAAACAGCAATCAAATTAATTAAAGAAAATGGATGTCTGGAAGATATTCAACAAATTAAAGAGCAGTTAAAAGAAATTGATTATGAATCCATACGAAAAATCTTTTTAGAACCTGAAATTGCTAATGTTGACAAAATTGAATTTGGCAAGATTGATTTTGATGGAATTGAAAACTATTTGTCTAATGAAAGAAGCTTCTCACGTGATAGAGTTAGGTCATCACTTAACAGACTAAAAAAGAGCCTAGAGAAGAAGAGTCAAACTCTAGAAAAATGGTTCTAAAAATTAAAATATACGCTTATAAAATTTAGGCACTAGGAAACCTTATTAGGCACTAACCTAATTACATATTAAAATTGGTATACATAAGAAAGAAAAATGTAAAGAATATTGATTATCTGTATTTAGTAAAAAGTACCTGGGATAAAAAATTAAAGACATCAAAACAAGAAACTATCAAATATTTGGGCGTAATAGATAATGTAACTCAAGATGATATACCAGAGGAGTACAGAAACAATCCAAAAATACAGGCTTTTCTTCTAGAAAATACTCCAAAAGATAGACAGAAAAGAGAAAAAATAATTGAGACATTACAATTGCAGCTTTTCACTTGTTTAACAGAAGGAGATCTTAGTGGCGCAAAAAAAATTCATACTGCATTCTTGCTTGAAAATTCTTTAGATCAGTTTTATGAAAAAGTCTTAAATCAAGTGATGGAAAAAATTGGCACGATGTGGTCTAACGGAATTCTTTCTGTTGCAACTGAACATGTTGCTAGTAATATCGCACATAGTCTTGTTAAAATTATTTCAGAATCTAAAAAAATTCATAGGCATAATGTTGGAAAAGTTATTTTAACAACACCTGTAGGGGAAGAACACAGTTTAGCCTGTAGTGTTTTAGAATCATTTTTGGCGAATAAGGGTTTTATCACATACAATTTGGCACCATCAACTCCTGCAGAATCTGTTATTAATTTTATGAAAAGCATATCTCCTGATGCTGTAATTATTTCAATTACATTAGGTGATAGTATAGCATCTGGTCAAAGGTTAACTAAAAAAATTAGAGAATATAACAAGAAAATTCCAATTTTTGTGGGTGGCCAAGCTTTTACTTCTGGTTCTAAAGCAAAATTTGATGGTGAAGTGATCACAGATCTTTCACTGTCACAAATATCTAAAGTTGTTAGACCTAAGAAAAACCGTTAGCACTAGTTTAATTATTTATCACTATAATTATATATGGTGAGTGCAGAATATAGGCATGGGAGCATCATGTAAAGGAATTTGTATTCAGATTAAGCATAGTTCAGTACCAAATTCAATGAAGTATGAAATTGGTTTGAAGCGATGTAGTTGGTGTGAAGTATTCTTGTCAACCGAAGAGATAAGATGCCCCTGCTGCAAGATGATTTTAAGAACCAAGTCAAGAAACAAGAAAAAGCTTTATTCTGGTAGCAACACTGATAATACCATTGATAGAAATTTCTCAATTGCATAAAATTGTCTCGTAGTAGGAATGATTCTAGACAATGAATGACAAATCAATTGTAATAATTGGGGCAGGAATAGGCGGGTTATCGACAGGTGTGCTTTTAGTAAATAAGAAAATTAAAGTAGAGATTTTTGAAAAAAGTAAAAAGGTTGGAGGTAGAACATCCTCAGTAACTTTCAGAAACCATATTTTAGATAATGGATTCCATATTATGCCATTCTATAAAAAATCTGCAATATACGAAGTAATGAAAGATGCAAGAATAGAATCAAGACTAAAGCTAGCAATAGTTAGTGATATTGCATTTTATGATGGTAGTGGATTTCACAAATATCCAAAAGGTATTTTAGACATTCTTCAAATGTCATTAATTCCATTTAAAAGCAGACTTTCATTACTTAAAATTTTATTACCTATGGCCTTTACCAGTATGGAAAAAACTGAAGAACTTGATAAAACCCCACTAACTGAGGTTACAAGAAAATTAGATTATCACTCAAAGCGTTTTTTTGATGCAGTTTGCATGCTTGCATTTGCAGACACGCCAGATCACATTTCACTTGGTGAATTTGCAAGAACTATAATTCGGGCAAATCCATTCAAGGGTGGAACAAGTGAATTTGCATATCCTGACATGGGAGGATATGATAGAATATCCCAAGTCATGGCAGATTATATTACAGAACAAAAATCAAACATCAGCTTAGGTAAATCTGTTAAAAAAATCTTAATTTCAGGAGGAAAAGTTACTGGTGTAATACTTATGGATGGTACAACTGTAGAGACTGACTGTGTAATAATCTCATTTCCAGCATATCATGCAATAAATCAGTTATTTGACGAGGGCATTTTTGATAAAAACTTCATCAATAAAACAAACAAGTTGAATAAAACAACATCTGTAGTTGAAGTCCATTTTGCCTTATCCAAACAAATTGATTCCAGACAAGTGGTTTTTCCAGTAGGTAAGGATTATGCATCAAAAGGAATTTTCTTTATTTCAAATATTACACCGTCTGTTTCTCCAACTGGAGAACATTTACTAATTGTTGGAACACCTGTGAAACCTGAAGAGACTGATGATCAAACTAGAATAAATGATATTGTTGAACAGATGAAGAATGAACTTTCTGAAATATATCCCGAATTCAAAACTTCATTACTTTGGGAGAGAGCTATGGCATGGAAACTTGTTGAAGCAGTAGTTAAGGAACCAGGTTTAGTTTGGAAAAATAAGATGCCACATTCGGTGCAAAATGTAAAAGGATTATTTTTTGTGGGTGATTCAACTATCAGTTATGGTATAGGAACTGATTCTGCTGCACATAGTTCAATTTTAGCTCATCCAAAAATTATGAGTTATTTATCAAACAATTAGCTACTTTGACTTAGTCTTGGCATAATTCACAAACTCGTCCATAACATTATTCATTTGCATTTTAATTTTTCTTTTTGCAAAAAATCCAAGTATCTTCAAAGTTCCATGTAGTATGAACTCCACTTTTATGGTGATTTTAGTTTTATCTCCAACTTTCTCATATGTCTCATTAAAATTACTTCCCTTGGCTGGTCCATCAAGCATTGTTACTATATGTCGATCTGGTTTCATCACAACATGTTCTGTCAGAACAGTTGCAGTTCGACCCAAAAAATTTATTGTCTCGGAAATTTTTGTGTTACTTTCGTTTTTTTCAAGTATTTCTAATTTTTTAAAGTAATTGGGAAGTATTTTTGTAAAATTTTCGTATTTTGTACTAATTTCAAAAATTAAATCTCTATCTATATTTACAATCTTTATGAATTCAAATTTTACCATATGGATATTTCTTATCTTACCAATTAAATTTACTAAATTATCAAATTAGTTAGCACTAGATAAAAAAATGGGCACTTGCCTTATATACTATTTTTGGAGTTAAAACTTATGAATTATGATAATATTTACACGCGTAACCATAGTGAGTACTTAGCTTCATCACGCATTATAAGACAAATTACAACATTATTCATGACAAAAAAAGATCAGGTATGTGAATTAATTGGCTAAAATTATCGGCATATTGGCAAGCGTAGTTATCTTGACCTCATTAATTGGTTATGCTGATGCTGCTAATGTTCCAGATTGGGTAAAAAATAATGCAGGTTGGTGGTCAAGTGGTCAGATAGATAATCAAGCATTTGTCTCTGGAATACAATTTCTAATTGAGGAGGGAATAATCACGGTTCCATCTACAACACGTAGTGCATCAACTTCTGATAGTATACCAGATTGGGTAAAGAATACAGCGGGGTGGTGGTCAAATGATGAAATATCAGAGAATGACTTCATCAATGCAATACAATACTTGATAAAAACTGGAATTATGAGTGTTAGTGCAGGTTCTGTAGGTGACGATATGAGTCAACAATCACAATATCAAGAACCAAAAACTCAATCGTCAAGTACCGTTAACAAAACTGGAGATGATTCATTAGATCAAATGCTTGTAGTATGTCAAAGTGAAGAAAATCCAAGATTAGTCAGGGATTGTGAAAAGGCAATAAAAGAAGATTATAATCTTAAACAATACAAATCTAACAGTACATCATTTCAAGTAGGTCCAATTACATATTATTATGCACCAGATTGGCAGGAAGAAACTAAAGGTGTTCTAAAGCAGTACAATAATATTTCTTA
>ENA-UPTF01000601-UPTF01000601.1-marine-metagenome-genome-assembly--contig:-NODE-601-length-24621-cov-11.907676_pt1 | contig 24621 bp, 29 predicted proteins | sample MGYA00238166_ERZ767019 | MGnify/ENA primary metagenome ERZ767019 (study PRJEB28930, sample SAMN06266391) | marine metagenome | isolation source: Sea water from 250 m depth | place: Atlantic Ocean... | reverse complement strand
AAAAATTGTACTGCGGTGTCACACGAGATTGCGCATGAACTGTTGCGACAATCTGGATACAAAAGGTACGTAGAAGACGTTCACGAGGTTTGGCAAAAACATCTCTTTGGTGGAATTGAGTTTGAGCAATACGGAGAAGATTTTGAGATAACCTCTGAAAAACCGTCATTCCTTACTATGAATACAGACCTATTTACGAAAAAAAGTTAGCCTAACATTTGGTAACAGAATAAATCCTGTTTTCAAAGTTTGCAGTTTTAAAGTTTAGTTTATTTTCGTCGTCAGATTCCATCTTACTGCTTAATTTTTCCAACTCTACCATAGCCTCTCCCTTGAATCCTGATGATGAGCCATAGATTGCATCTATTAACTGAGTTCCATGCTCTCCATTTTTTACATCAGTTACAATGTCATAGAACTTTACTATGTCTTTTTTTGAGACAGAATGCCCCTTCGATTTGTTAAATCCAACCGCAACGTACATGCCATTATTCTTTACAGCTATTGGTATCTTGTGATTTTTTCCAGACTTGCCAGGTATAGTTTCGCTGATAAATACCTCGCATTTGTGATACATGCTAGAGACATACGCAAAAAATCTGTACTGTGCATACTTACCATCTCCATCCTCCTCACATTCAACGAAGACCTTGTGCAAGAGTTCAAGCGAGTCGTCATTCATGCTAGAAAGTCTGTCATCAATTCTTCCACGCTCTAGCAGATCTGAATTGCAATCTTTTGCAACTAGACTTAGTATGAAATCAGGAAGGTTGTAATTTTTTAGAGCAGCTACAAACGCACCAGATTGTGTTATACCAAAACTAGGAAACCCCTTCTTTACCAAATATATCCCTCAACAAAACGACACAAAAGAATTCCTAGTTGCACTCATTCAAAATAGCGTTTTTCTCTTATAATTGTATACGAAAACACCAAAAACACGCTAATTCGGTTTATAAATAAAAAATTCCATTGGTAATTGTTGAAAAAAATTGAAATTAACACTACATCAGAAATGGTTCAAAATGTTTACTCAAAATTAGAAAAAAACATTGACGTATACAGGAAGACAGTGGGAAGACCACTGACACTAACGGAAAAAATTCTTGCTGGACATCTGGAGGAAAGTTTTCTCGCAAAAAATTTGGATAGTGACTCAAGTTATGTCTTCTTGCAACCGGACAGAGTTGCACTTCAGGATGTTACTGGGCAAATGGTAATGCTTCAGTTTATGCAGACTGGATTAAAATCTACAGCTCTACCCACAACTGTACACTGTGATCACTTGATTCAGGCTAGGACAGAAGGAAAGTCAGACACAAAGTTAGCAATTTATGAAAATAATGAAGTTTACAAGTTTTTGGAATCATCTGCAAGTAAATATGGTGTTGGATTTTGGAAACCTGGTGCAGGAATTATTCATCAAGTAATTTTAGAAAACTATGCATTTCCTGGCGGTCTAATGATTGGAACAGACAGTCATACACCAAATGCCGGTGGACTCGGAATGTTGGCAATTGGTGTTGGGGGTGTAGATGCAGCCGAGACGATGGCTGGAATGCCTTGGGAATTACTACATCCAAAACGCATCGGTGTTTACCTCAAAGGTGAGATGAACGGCTGGACTGCAGCAAAGGACATTATACTGTATGTTGCGGGAGAACTAACAGTTTCTGGCGGAACTAATTCTGTAATAGAATATTTTGGTCCTGGTACAAAATCTATCAGCTGTACTGGAAAGGCAACAATTACCAATATGGGTGCAGAGATTGGTGCTACATGTTCAATCTTTCCATACGACGAAAGAATGGAAATTTACCTAAAGTCAACTGGCAGAAAGGAAATTGCTGAACTTGCAAACAAGTACAAAGAACATCTTGTGAGTGATTCAGAAATTGAAAACGACCCCGGTAAATATTTTGATAAAGTTATAGAGATTGATCTCTCAAAACTTGAACCACATGTAGTTGGTCCACACACTCCGGATCTTGCTAGACCAATATCAAAACTAGCTGATGATGTGAAGAAGAATGATTATCTTGATAACATATCTGTTGCATTGATTGGCAGTTGTACAAATTCTTCGTATGAGGATATGTCTAGAGCAGCAAGCCTTGCAAAGCAAGCGCAATCAAAGGGAATCAAAGCAAAGATTCCGTTACTTGTAACTCCTGGATCTGAGCAAATTAGGGCTACCATAGAGAGAGACGGTCAGATTGACTTGCTGAAATCAATTGGTGCTACAGTTCTCGCAAACGCTTGTGGTCCTTGCATTGGACAGTGGTCTAGACCAGAACTGAAGAAAGGAGAGCAAAACACCATAGTTACATCGTATAATCGTAATTTTCCAGGCAGGAATGATGGTAAGAGGGAAACAATGAACTTCATTGCAAGCCCCGAGTTAGTAATTGCATTAGCGCTAAGTGGAAATCTTTCTTTTAATCCATTAAATGATTCCCTTACTGGATCTGATGGAAAGGCATTCAAGCTTGATGCACCACAAATTGCACCCGACGTTCCTGATAATGGATTTGTAGATGCTGAGGATGTTTACATATCTCCCTCAGAAAATCCTGATTCTGTTCAGATATTGATTGATCCTAATAGTGAAAGATTGCAAAAACTTGAACCATTTACTGCATGGGATGGCAAAGATTTGAATGAACTACGTGTGATGATTAAAGCGAAAGGAAAATGTACGACAGATCATATATCGCCTGCTGGTCCTTGGTTAAGACTTAGGGGGCACTTGGATAAGTTAAGTGACAATCTGTTGCTTGGAGCAGTCAATGCATTCAATGATCAAGTGGGTCAAGCCAAAAACATGCTTAACAATGAGATTGAAAGTTGTGCACAAATTGCCAGACAATACAAGGAAAAGAAGATCTCCTGGGTCATAGTTGGTGATAACAACTATGGGGAGGGAAGCAGTCGTGAGCATGCTGCAATGACTCCACGATTTTTGGGCTGCACTGCGGTAATTGTAAAGAGCTTTGCGCGAATACATGAAACAAACCTCAAGAAACAGGGAATACTTGCACTGACATTTGATAATCCTGATGATTATGAGAAGATTCATGAGGATGATCAAATTAGCATCAGCCAACTGGATGGACTTGCCCCTGGTAAGCCAGTCGAGTGTAACATAACACACGCAGACAAAACATCTGAAAAGATCATGCTGAAGCATTCCTATAATGATCTTCAACTAGAATGGTTCAAAGCTGGCTCTGCAATGAATTTTCTAAGAAAGAAACAAAACTAATGTGGGGCCGATCGGAATCGAACCGATGACCTACGGGTTTCTTCGCAGCTCCAAACTCACATCATCTGTTGGTCAGTAGTTTAGATTACCCTTCTGGAGCCCTTAGCGGTGAATTTCGTAGTCACTGTCGCCCTACCAGGCTAGGCTACGACCCCACGAATTGAATTTAGTTGGCTTGAATTTTAAGTTATTTTACCAAGACTTATTTGCGAAAATGTAGCTTTTATGAAAATGGTAAAGCCAATTATTGTAGGCGTTGCTGCCATTCCAGTCATTTTGGCAATTCTTATCGTCATTCCTATGGTTACCATGGAGAAGATTCCAACATCAGCAATCAATCCTAATGATAATGTGCATATTGAATTCACCAAACATGATTTGCGATTAGTATCATTTGGAGTTACAGAGAAATCGGTGGCAGACATGACCCAAGTCCTGATCATAGAGAATGACGGATCTGTTCAATATACTGAGGTCAAGGATGGTGTAAACCAATCTCTGGTCAAGAGCTCAATCAGTGATGAACAGATGCAGAAGCTTGCTGCGATGATCAAGGAGACTGGCTTTATGTCGATACCAAAGGATTCATTCCCAATCAAGGATGATGTTGAAAGTTATACCAAATTTATGGTTAAAATTACATTAAATGATGCAAGGACTCAGATCTTCTGGCCAGACCAAGACGCTACTGAAAAATTCATTCCACCAATAATGACAGCAGTTGAAGATGAATTGGTGGGTATCATCGACGGAATAAGAGAATAGTAGATTTGGAAAATACTGAAGCCAAATTACGTTTAGTCATTTTTCTAAGATTTCCTTTAGTTTATTCTAAGTGTTAACACGCCGTTACTATATTTGAAATCAGATATACGCATTTCATTTGAACCTTCAATTGGAACTTCTTTTGAAAATCCACCAGTTCCTCTAACGTATAGCATCCCATCAATCAATCTTACCATAATTTTATCATCAGGACCTGGAACGTCAGCTACAAAAACAAATTGTTTATCTCCCTTAATCAGATCATAAATCCAATCTTTGCCTCTGCTTCTCTTGCTATGAATTTTGGCAGAGCCCTTATCAGTGGCATAGAGTTCAACCTTGGGACCAAACAAACCAGTTTTTTGTTCCACTATCATTAAACCTCTCTTTTCTAAATCATCCAAGATGGAAACCAGTTCGTCACGCTCAAGACCAGCAATTTCTTGTATATTTTCAAATTTTTTTACTCCACGATTCATTATTTCCAAAACCAGCAGGTGCTTTGTTTCAGATTCTGGTTTGTGTTTTGGCTCGGTCATAAAAATAGAAAAGATCAGGAAGTACAAAAGTTAGACTATGATGAAAAATTAAAATAAGATTCTAATCGAGAGTGTATTTGCTTGATTCTAAGATTTGTTTGGCTCTTGAAATGAGTTATTCGATATTACGATAGTATAATAATGGAATTGAAGTGATTAAAGCAAGAAATTGTCAAAATACGAAACGCCAAAAGTAAATGTTAATGTTGGTACAGCCAAAGCAATAGCAATTATTATTATTTCTCTAATTGTTATTGGCGTGATAGCGTCTGCAGCCGTAACAATAGTAGATGCAGGTCACAGAGGTATTTTACTACATTGGAATGCAGTTGATCTAACTATTGCACCTCTAGATGAGGGACTTCATTTCGTTGTACCATTTGCAGATTCTGTAGTACAGATGGAAGTCAGGACACAGAAGATCATAAAATCAACTTCTTCGGCTTCTAAAGACCTTCAGACTGTTTCTACCGAAGTAACGGTTAACTACCATCCATATGTCGAATCAATTCACCACTTGTACAAAGAAGTTGGTCTGGATTATGAGAATAGAATTATTCAGCCAGCGATAGAAGAGGTGGTAAAACAAGTAACGGCAAACTATAATGCAGAGGAATTAATCACAAAAAGACCACTGGTCAAGTCTGACATTGAAGGTGAAATAGGCGCACGTCTAGCTGAATTCAACATACAAATGGAAGTTGTCTCAATTACAGACTTTCAGTTCTCAGCACTCTTTGCACAGGCAATTGAGTCAAAGGTAGAAGCAGAGCAGAAAGCATTCAAGGCAGAAAACGACCTTAGAAGAATTCAGGTAGAGGCACTACAATCTGAAGCAATAGCACAGGGTATTGCAAAAGCCAACATTGCACAAGCGCAAGGGGAAGCTCAAGCAATTCAAATTATCAACCAAGCACTAGCATCAAATCCATTTTATTTGGAATGGCTTAAAATACAAGCATGGGATGGTGTGCTGCCACTAGTTGTGGGTCAAGACGGAACACCCTTCATTCAGATACCAACTGAAAAATCTAAACCATAATTTTTTTTTTGAAATGTGAGACTAATTCTCGCTAGTTCTTGATTTGTCTCTTATGGCATCATACATTATAAGAAATTGTTCAGGCTCACGCTGTCTGTAACGTTTTTCTAGTTGTGAGATTTCTTTTTCCGATATTTTTTCTCCTTTATTTTCGTGATATTCTTTTATTATTTGAAATTGTGTTTTTTTAATGTTATAATTTCGAAGTGTTTCATTTACAGATTTTTTACAAAAATAATCATAAAGAACAAAACGATATATCAGATATCCTGAAATTCCAGCTATAGCTACTATTGCAAGTGGAATAATAATAGCGTTGACCATGTCTTTTATTCATTCTCTTAGTATTTCATTGTTATTAGTTTCACATTCACTATTTATTCTCTAATGAATGTGAGTTTATTATGTTTGGATTAAAAATAAGTATTTCCAAGTTGAGTATTAAGTGATGTTTTCAGCTAGGTTTTTTACTTCCTGCTCTTTTCTATTTTTGTGACCGAGCCAGAACCTGAAACAAAATTACACCTGATGGTTTTGGAAATAATGAATCGTGGAGCAAAAAATTTTAAAAAGATACAAGAAATTACTGGTCTTGGGCGTGACGAACTGATTTCCATCTTGAAGGATTTAGAAAAGAGAGGTCTGATGAAAGTAGAAGAAAAGAGTGGTTTGTTTGGTCCCAAGGTTGAACTCTATCTTACTGATAAGGGCTCTACCAAAATTCATAGCAAGAGAAGCAGAGACAAAGATTGGGTTTATGATCTGATTAAGGAAGATAAACAAATTGTTTTTGTTGCTCAGGTGCCAGGTCCGGATGATAAGATTATGGTAAGACTCATTGATAGAATTTTATACATTCGTGCCTCTGGTGGTTTTTCAAAAGAAGTTGTAATTGAGAATTCAAATGAAATGCAGATATCTGATTTCAAGCACAGAAACGGTGTGTTAACACTTAGAATAAACTAAAGGAAATCTTGAAAAAATAGGCGTAAAATAGCTTGAAAGCTAATCAATAATGAGTAGTGAATAGCTGAACAATGATCATAAATACAAAAAATGCATAGACTATGTATGGTCAAGCAGATTAGTCTTGATACCTGGTCACTTGACCATCTTACAAAGCTTTTGAAAAATGGCTCTAATATTGTAGAAAAAACAAATACGCCTATTGTTCTCTACCGCCAGACTATGGAGGAAAACGAGGACTCTCATGAAGAGATAATATGTACATTAGTAAAAGACAACATTATAGAGCAACTAGTCATCTCTGGTGGAATGATAGTTCCAACATTTAAGCAACAATTTGTATTCACACTAGAAGAATTCCCTGATAGGCTCTTAAGAAAAAGTAAAGATCTATTCCTAGAAACAGTTGAGCTTTTAGAAGATAAATTAAAGTAGATAACCACCTGCTACGATTATAAACTTCTAACTTTGATATTTTTTATGCGATTATTGGAATATCAGGTCAAAGAACTATTCAAAGAATATGGCATCAAAGTTCCACCAAGTATTGCCTCAAAGGATATAGAAAGAGGAAGAGAAGATGCAAAAAATATTGAATATCCATTTGTTATAAAGGCACAAGTTCCTGTAGGAGGACGTGGGAAGGCTGGTGGGATACAAAAATGCCACAATGAGGATGAATTCGAATTAAAATATCCACAGGTTTTAAACATGGCAATCAAAGGTGAAAAAACTCGTGCTATTCTTCTTGAAAAAATGACTGAATATGAAAAAGAAATCTACCTGTCTATATTTCTGAATAGAAGTAAAAGATGCTATACTGTTATTTCTTCAGCTGAAGGAGGAGTTGAGATAGAATCGGTAAAAAACCAAGTTGTACAAGAAGTTGGTTTGGGTGATGTTTCAAAAAAAAATGCGGAAAAGGTGGCAAAGGATATTGGTCTAGGTGAAAAATCTATACCATATTTTGTTGATGTATTACAAAGATTATCAAAATTAACTGTCGAAAAGGAGGCAGAACTAGTAGAAATTAATCCACTTGTTATTCTCAAAGATGGCTCTATGATTGCGCTTGATGGAAAAATGATGACTGATGATAATTCTAATTTTAGGCATGAAGAACTCTTGAAATATAGGGAACAAACTGAATTAGAAGAAAAGGCAGAGAAAAGTGGATTCTCATTAGTAGAATTAGACGGTAATATTGCTGTAATTGGAAATGGTGCTGGATTGGTTATGTCCACATTTGATATGCTAGCTGACAATGGAGGAAAACCTGCGTGCTTTCTTGATGTTGGAGGAGGTGCAACCGAGGAATCAGTTTATGAAGCTCTAACATTGATTAGCAAAATGAACAATGTTAATGCTATACTTGTAAATCTTTATGGTGGAATTGTTAAAACAACAATCGTTGCTTCTGCATTTATCAAAGCATATGATAACAAATTGATTGATCTTCCAGTTTATGCAAGATTAATGGGAGCAGAATCAGAAAAATCAAAAGAAATGTTGAAAGACACAAAAACAAAAATGTTTTCGTCTGTTGAACAGGCAATTAATGGAGTTGTAATGGAAGTGACAAAAACTGGCTGATATTTTTGAATTGTTAAGAGGGAAAAAGAATGCTGACGGAAGTTATGAAAAGCAACCAGTGATAGTTCAAGGCATCACAGGAAAATTCGGTTCTGTGCATACTAAATTAATGCTAGAATATGGCACAAATATTGCAGCTGGTGTCACACCCGGAAAAGGAGGTCAAAAATTTCAGGATGTTCCAATTTATGAAACTATGAAAGAGGCTGTTACCGCAAGCAGAGCAAAGATCTCTATTGTTTTTGTTCCTGCAAAATTCTTTTTGGAGGCTGCTAGGGAAGCCTTTGAAGCTGGGATCAAGCTTCTTATTGCGATCCCAGAGCATGTTCCAGTTCGTGATGCCATGCAAGCTATTGAAATTGCTAAACAAAACAATGCAATTATGATTGGACCAAATACTCCTGGAGTGATAATACCTGGTCTCATTAAAATTGGAATTATGCCAGCAAGTCCATTTATGCATGGCAATATTGCAGTTCTATCAAAAAGTGGAACATTACTTTATGAGATTTCGAATAATTTGACCACATCAGGATTTGGTCAAATTTTTACTCTTGGAATAGGAGGAGACCCAATTAATGGAACTAGAATGATTGATGCTTTTGACATGGTAAAGGATCAACCTGAACTTGAAGGAGTGGTAATTGTTGGCGAAATTGGTGGACAGGCGGAAGAAACCCTAGCTGAGCATATTATTGAGATTGGTTTCAAAAAACCAGTTGTTGGGTATATAGCAGGAAGGAAGGCCCCAAAAGAAAAAAGAATGGGTCATGCTGGGGCAATAGTTATGGGAAATTATGGATCAGCTGAATCTAAAATATCTATGTTCTCAAAAGCCAATATACCAGTTGCAAAAAGACCGATAGAAGTGCCTATATTATTAGCTGGTAAGTTGGAGAAAAAATAGTTTATACATTGGAGTTTTAGTGGTTTAACAATGCCAGTAACTGATCCTGAAAAAAAACAGATTGCACAAAAGGCACGACTCCATATGAAAATATGTTTTCATTGTGGCGCAAGAAACTCTTTGGCTGCAACTAGATGTCGAAAATGTCATAACAGCTATCTACGATTGAAAAATAGAACACTGGGGATTAAAAAATCATAATTTAACTATGATAATTTGATCGTAATTTCCTCACCATTATCAATTGGTACAGTAACTGACTGAACATTTGGATTACTCCTCACATGAGATAAATAATCTGCCATCATTTCGTTGAACCTTTCCGGGAGCAGAATGTTATCAGCTCCTATTATCCCACCCTTTCTTACCAGAGGCAAACACAGATCAAAATATTCTATATAGCTTTCCTTATCCGCATCAATGAAAATAAAATCAAAATAATTTTTGCCGAAATCTTCCTTTATCTCATGTAAAATTTTTCTAGCCTCCCCCTTCCTGATTTTAATTAGAGAACTTACTCCAGCCTCTTCAAAGTTCCGTGTTGCATTATCAATCTTGAATTGCTCCCTGTCAATTGTTATAATCTGACCATCTGATTTGGTGTTTAACATTACCGCGTCGGCAAACCAGAGCCCAGAATAACCCACAGACATACCTATTTCAAGAATTTTTTTAGCATTTATAGACATTAGTAGAGTATTGTAAAACATCCCAATGTTTTTTGATATACAGTTCAATCTCTTCTCGCTGGGAACTTCATCCCGGTGGCTATTCTCATAGTCAATGTCCTTTTCTAATCTTGATAGTACGTTCTGGATTTTTTCATTTATCATTATTCTTTAAATTACTTGGTGCGTGATATATAATGTTGACAGAATCGGCAAAAAATCTTGTACCCAAATTTTTTGATGAAACTGGATCAACATATGATGGTGTTGTTTCATATGGAACGTTAGGAAAGGACAAGTATTGGAAGAAAGAGATTTTACGGCAAATTTCTAATGGAAATTCCTTCTTGGATCTTGCATGTGGTACGGGTATTCTTACTAGAAAAATTGCAAAAAAAATTCCAAATGCAAAAATAATTGGCATAGATATTACCAAAAGTTACCTTGACGTAGCAAAGCAAAATTCAAATTCTTTTGATAATATTTCATTTATGCTTGATGATGCGGAAGAATTCAAACTGGATTCAAAGTTTGATTGCATTACAGCATCATATCTGCCAAAATATTGTGACCCGGAAATACTTGTAAAAAATTGTATAAACCATCTTAACCCTGGTGGCAAAATTATTTTCCATGATTTTACATACCCTAAAAATTTAGTTATTAGGGGGTTATGGAATTTTTTTCTTAGGCTACTAGGCTTGATGGGATATTTTATTCCTAGTTGGAAAGATGCACTAATCGGATTACCAAAGCTGATTCGAAGAACAAAATGGTTGGATAGCTATTCTGATGTGATGGAAAAAAATGGATTGAATGTAAATCACCAATATCTTACCTATGGTGCATCTGCCATCTTAATAGGTATAAATGAACTATGACATATTTTTTAAAAACTCAACAATTTGCTTTCCGTGGTTTTGAACATCAATGTTTTGGAAAATATTTTTAATAATTCCATTTTTATCTATGATGAAAGTTACACGCTTTGCAAGTCCGGCAATGTTAAGACCTGAATATTTTTTACATGTATCCTTTTGAGTGTCGCTAAGATGCAGATATGGAATATCATATTCATCAACAAATTTTTTCTGTGACTCAACGGTATCAATAGAAATTGCAAATAGCCTGGAGTTTGTTGATAAGATTTCATCATACACGGAAATTACACTTTTGGCCATATCAAATACCTTTTTTGACGGACATGCGAAAAGATGATTTTTAGGATAAAAGCACAGAACCACGTTGTTTTTCCCAGTAAAGGATCCTAATCTTATTTTGTTCCCATCATTTGCTTCCAACTCAAAATCAGGTGCAGAATCTCCTATTTCCATATCATTCATCACCAAGTGGAGTTGCAAATGACAGCTTATAACCATCAGGATCTAACACATGGAAAAATCGCTCACCCCAAACTGCGTCCTCAGGTTTGGATTCAAATTTTCCTAGTTCTGAAATTATTTTATCATCTTGCATGTAAGCAAAAAGCTCATCAACATCATCAGTATAAAAAATAATTCTGCCGAAATCTGTTGAATGTGTTTTATTTAGTTTCAGATTTAGGTATGACTTTACTGCGTTATCTATCAGAAACGAAGTAAATTGGGCTTCAGAACCTCCGTATACTATCTTAAAATCTGGAATTTTAGAGTAAAAATCAACTGATCTTTTCATATTAGAAACCAGTAGTGTAACTGCAGAAATCTTTGATACTTTCATGCTATTTTATGTTCTTCATGAAGCATTTATAGATGCACCAAAAAAATCCGGATGAAAAAACATGTATCATAATATTTTATACGAGAGAAGTGTCGATCAAATTTTATGACTAATATTGGAATAGAATTAGGAATAAGAGCCCCAATAGAAGCTATTGAAAGAGCAGCTCAGATTGCGGATGATAATAATCTTGAGTACTTTTTAGTGCCAGAAACACATCCGGAATTTTTTGGGGTTAATGCGCTAGATACAATATTAAAAATTAGTGAAAAAGTAAAGAATGTAAAAGTGGGAACAGGAATTATTAACGTATTTTCAAGAACGCGAGAAGAAATTCTTGACTATGCAAACCGGATACACGAAAAAACAGATGGAAAATTTGTTTTAGGTATTGGAACCAGTGCGCCTATAATAATTGAGAAGTTATGGAAAATGGAATTTAAAAAACCGCTATCACGATTAAAAGACTACTCAAATTTTATCAAGACAAAATTTAAGGGTCAAATTTATTGGGCTGCTGTAGGTGAAAAAACCACAAAACTTGCAGCCGAAAATGCAAATGGCGTAATATTTTTTTTAAAACCAAGAGTTCAAATTTCAAATCATATAGACTTGATTAATTCAACGCTGGCATCTTTGAATAAATCAGAAGATATGTTTAATCTAATTTCAATTATTCCTACATATTTTGAGGCTGATAACAATCAAGCAAAAATGACATTAGCTGGTTATATAGGCGCAAATGAGTTTTACTCAACCCCACTATCAAATGCTGGTTTCCAAGATGATGTTGAAAAAATAAAGAGTACGTATGAAAAAGATGGATTAAGGAAGGCTGCACAAAATGTGGGAGATGCATTACTTGATGAATTGACAATTACAGGTTCAGTAGACATATGTAAAGAAAAAATTAACGAAATGATAAAAAATACAAAATTAAAAACCATCATTTTAGGATTTGACATGCCCAGAGACAAGTATACAGATGATTTTTTTACGAAGCTTGATAAATTGATGAAGGACCTTCAATAAGATGACTTCTGTTAACTTATCAAACATAGCAATTACCAAAGCAAAATTTCGCTATTCAATGTCAGAATTAGTAGATGATTTTCTAAAGAAAAAGCTAGGTGAGGATGTCCGAGAATATGCAAAAAATGAGCTTGGAATAGACTATGTCTACAAATCTTATGATTTTTCTAAAATTGATTTTGACAGGGGTGATTTTGTTGAGTCTGATGTTAGCCTAAGTGACATGTATTACCATACAGCAAAAAAATCTCTGCGTGGTTTCGATACTGAAAAAATAGGATTGTTTGTTACAATTAATGATAATCAGCAATACCTTGATCCTTCACCGACAGTAGAGCTGATTCCTAAGCTTGCATTTAGAAAGGAGATCAGAGCACAAAACTTTCAAGGATTAGCATGTTCCTCATTTTCAGAATCATTGTTAAATTCCGCCGGATTTTTTCTCATGAACGGAAAGAATGATGCTATTGTGTTGATTGGGACACATTATACTCCTTGGTTTCTAGATAGAATAAAGCAAATAAAACATATCTCAAAAAAAAATAAGGCAGATTTTCATAATTTAATTTACTTTCTAATTTTTAGTGATGTTACTGCATCTGTAATATTATCTGAAAAAAAGAAAAAAAATACTCAAATTCAGATTGATACAAAATCAATCCTAACTCTAAAGGATACAAAAAATGCCGGGAAAAAGGCCACAATAAAGATGTCTCCAGATAAAAAACATAGAATGATTTTTGATATGAAATTAGACTCGCAAAAGCTTAGACAAAATGTAGCTGATCTTTCTGCACAAAATATCAAACTATTACGCAAAAAGACACCCGATGAATTTAAAAAAATTAAGATCTGGGGGTTACACACCGCAGGAAGTAGATTTGTGGATTATGTTTCCGAAAAATGTCAAATTGATAAAACTAAGATCGGACTCAGCTATGATTTGATGAAAAAGACAGGTAATACAGGCGCTGTTAGCTCGTTACAGTTTATCAATGAATGTGTAAACAAAAAAGAACTTTCCAAAAACCAGCTAGGCTGCTTTGTAGATTATGGTTGGGAAGGCGTCAACCTATTCATGTTTAAAAAATTATCAAAAACTTAGAATGACCCAGAGACAACAATGTTATCCCTCTAGTCGCCAAGATCATATTCTTTTATAATTTTCCAATCTTCAACATTATTTGAAAATTCATGAATAACAATTTTGGATACTAAAAAGTCATTTTTGACGTTAAGATTTTGCACCATGAATTTCTTTTCATTTTCATTCATTTTTTTGTAGATGATACTAACATGTGGTGAAAATTCATAATTTGAGAATTTTGAAAGACCGTTTGTTAGTTTTTCATTTATACTATTAAGATACAAGTTTTGCTTTATTTCAATAAACAATGTTTTCCAGAAATCATCAGAATAGCCAATACTATTTTTTTCTACCAAAAATGGCTTTACACCTTTGATACTTTCTAAAATCAAATTATCAATAGTTTCAAGATCTGTGTTGACTAAACCGTAAACAGTAATGTGCGGTATAAAAAATGGCGAATTGTGTTGTGTAGCTAGATCTTTGATTATGTGCTCTAAATATCTGCCATCCTCTTTGCCAAAAAGAAACCAAATCGCAAACATAAAATTTCAAAGGAAGTCCAAGTTTTTAACAACTTCTCATTAAACAAATTCCGCTTAGAATTCTATTTGTACTTAAACCATCAAAATTTTAAAATGACCTAAAGAGACAACAACAAGAATTATCTCTCTAGGTTGTTGGCGTGCAAACCAATCATCTGTCATCCAAAACCAGCCAACAAAAATGTTTCCAAATTAGATGAAGTGGATCCGAAGGGATTGAATTCAAATACTAGTTATTTTGATAGACGGTATGTGTGGAGACCCAGTACTAGATCTGCTATATGTAGCGATTCCAACTGCATTATTGGGTGCTGGCGCTTTCTTTTTGATGGGAAAAGACGGACGGAAAAAGATAGAAAAAATTTTTAGATAATAGAGTGGATCCGAAGGGATTCGAACCCTTGACCCCCGCAGTGTGAGTGCGATATCCAAACCAGGCTAGACGACGGATCCAAATTTTATTCGTAAATACATTATTTAGCCGTTCAAAAAAGTAGTGAAAAGATATAGAAACTCTTCAAGTTTACGAATTGCATGGCAGATAGATGTGAACATTATGCCCAGGCAAATGACCAAATCGCTCCAAATACAAAAGAGTGTGAAGAATGTGAAAAGGAAAAGACGCCTTGGGTTGCATTACGAATGTGTCTAACATGTGGACATGTTGGTTGCTGCGACTCCTCAGTTGGGCTACATGCAACGAAGCATTTCAAAGAGACTGGGCATCCTGTTATGGTTGCAATTCCAGATAAGTCATGGACGTGGTGTTATATTCATAAAGACTACTGTTGATGTGTTATGGTGCGGTACGAATTGGGAAAATGGAATCTTGACGAACTTGTCAAAAACCCAACCAGATTGACAATTGATAAAAAGCTGACGGCAATAGAAAAAAAGACAAAAAAGTTTACAAGTGTAAAAAAAAACTTGAGTCCAAATATCTCATCTACCAAATTTCTAAACTTATTACATGATATCGAACAAATTTCAGAAAAATCAGGCATTATAGGTGGGTATTCATCATTACGCTATTCCGAAAACACGCAATCTGATGAAGCTACATCATTACTAACACGAATCTCAAAGTTTAGTTCTGAGATAGAAAATAGATTACTGTTTTTTGATTTATGGTGGAAAAAGAAGATTGATGAAAAAAACGCTAAACGATTGATCAAATCAGCCGGACAATTTTCTGAATATCTAAGATTTAAGAGACTTTTGGCAAAATACTCACTGAGTGAGCCAGAAGAAAAAATAATCAATACACTAGATGTAACTGGTGCCTCAGCGCTTGTTAAGCTATACGATAAGATAACCAATGCATTCGTTTATGTTGTTACTGTTAACGGTAAAAAAAAGAAAATGAGTAGAGAAGAGCTAACAACACTTGTTAGAAGTAATAAAGCAAAAACTAGAGAAGCTGCATACAAATCATTATTTTCAAAATACAATGAAAACAAGGGAGTAACAGGAGAAATTTACCAAAATATTGTTCAAAACTGGAGTGATGAAGGAATTGGAATGAGAGGCTTTTCTTCTCCAATAATGATAAGAAATATTTCTAATAATATTGATAATGAAACAATCAAAACACTGCTTGATGTTTGTAAGAAAAATACCAAAGTCTTTCAAAATTATTTTCTACAGAAAGCAAAATTACTCGGAATGAAAAAATTACGTAGATATGATCTATATGCACCAAGAAAATCAAAAATCAAAGAAAAAACCTATTCCTATGATAAATCAATCAAATTAGTCTTAGATTCACTTGCAAAATTCAGTCCTATTCTGTCAGGATATGCAAACAATGTGTTCAGACAGAACCATGTGGATTCATCTTTAAGACCTGGAAAAACATCTGGAGCATTCTGTAGCACACCATCCACAAAAATTTCTCCATACGTATTGGTAAATTTTACTGGAAAGTCTCGTGATGTTTTTACCCTTGCCCATGAAATTGGTCATGCCGTACATAGCATGTCAGCATCAAAAAAATCTATATTGGTTTCGGAGGCCCCCTTACCATTAGCAGAAACAGCTTCTACATTTTCTGAATTGTTATTGTATGACAATCTATCTACTATGGTTAATGCTGATGAAAAAAGAATGATTCTATCAGAAAAAATAGATGACTTTTATGCAACTATAGGACGACAGTCTTTTTTCACCTTGTTTGAAATTGCCGCACATGAACAAATTGCCAACAGTACAACTGTAGACGAGATTTCAAAAACCTATCTGAAGAATCTGAGTGAACAATTTGGAAATTCGGTAAAAATCTCTGAAGATTTTGGAATAGAATGGAGTTGTATTCCACACTTTCATCATGCACCGTTTTATTGCTATGCGTATGCCTTTGGCAATTTACTATCACTATCTTTGTTTCAGAGATTTAAAAAAGAAGGCAGAAGCTTTGCGTCTACATACATTGCAATTCTAGCTGCTGGCGGAACCAAAAAACCTGAAGATTTGCTAAATGAATTTGGAATAGACATTGGTAAACCCAGATTTTGGCAAGATGGCTTTGACTATATTCAAGACCAAGTTAGAGAATTATCTAGATTATAGCAAATTTCTACAAAAAGTAATAATTATTTAAAATGTGGGGCTGGCAGTCGGAGCCATCCGACTGCCAGCTTGTTCCCCAACGGTTTGAATCGATGTCAAAGCAACTAATTATATTATTTAATTTAAAGCTTTGAAAACCAAGAAGATTAATAGACTATCTGCAAAATTGCAAATCATGTACAAGCCTTTAATCCTAATTGTGCTTTTACTGAGTTCTTCATTTGGAATTTTGGATGCTTCGTCAATAGACACTGTAGAGGAAACAATTATTCTACCGCCTAGTATGCAACAACTTGACGGGGAAGAAACACCTAGACCGCAGGGAATTAAACATGTCCCATTCAAAGAAGTTGCTACTATCGTAATAGAGAAAAAAAAGGGCTTTGATATGACAATTGCATCATATAGTCTGCTGAGTAATGATAACAAGGATTTTCTTATTCCAGCCAGTTTTGAGACAAAAATTATGAATGTAGATAATGTCACTTCAAATACACCCTTAGGAATATCGTCAATTTACTATACAAATGAAGAAAGATGTGTTGCGGGCATATTTGATGACAGATGTATTTTGATCAACATCCCGTTCAAGGATATAACTTCTATTGGTTTGATGGAAGGGCAGAAAATAGCGCGTGAAATAGGTGATTCAGTTATTGATGATGTGAACCAAGTTTTACACACCAATGCAAAATTTCATTCCGTTTTTGCACAGGCTCCTAGTGATACAACGCTTGGAGATGTTATAATCTTAAGTGCAGTTTACACTATGGACAAATCCTCAACCAAAAACATGTTTAATAATATCTTGGGATGGAATCTGGCCGATGAGATTAGGCTTGGTGGTGGATTTTTCAACCACATGAAAGAGTGGGCAAATAATGAAAATTCTAGGTTTACATTTTCTATGGATGTTGATAAGACTGGGTTGTTTTATTCAGTTTATGTTTCAGTTACAACTAATGATACTGAGATATTTCTTGACGACTTAAGCCCTCTAGACCTATTCGATATAAACACACTAAATCGTTCTACACTTTTTACAAATGGGTACCCCCTGAATTCAATTATTCATTTGATAATTTTTTCTGAGGAATCATTACAGGTGGAAAGAGTAAATGCTGAGGTAATTGGAACAGCAAAAAATGCTGCTGAATTAAAAAAGAGTGGGTGGTATTTTATTAAAGGCGAAAGTTTGCCAGATAGTGAAATTAAAAAACTTGACCTAAGATATCTTTTCGGGAATACAAATTCAGTGGGTAAGCAAAAATTAATGTTATCGATTGGTCCTATTATAAAAGACGTAACGCCAGAAAACGGTGGTGGTTGTCTTATTGCCACAGCAACATTTGGTTCTGAAATTGCACCACAGGTTCAGTTCCTAAGGGAACTTCGTGACAACACTGTGCTCCAAACAGAATCAGGTACTATCTTCATGACAGGATTCAACCAGTTCTACTATTCATTTTCACCAGCAATAGCTGACTATGAAAGAGAGAATCCAGCCTTCAAAGAGACAGTAAAGATAGCATTAACTCCACTTCTTACATCACTGACATTACTACAATATGTAGACATTGACTCAGAGTCTGAGATGCTAGGATATGGAATTGGTGTCATCCTATTGAATATTGGAATGTATTTTGTTGCACCAGCTATTTTGGTAATGAAGATTAGAAAGAGAATCTAGAAAAATCACTTTTTAAATAATTAAAACTGCAGCAGCAAAAACAGTGGTCCATTTTCCATTTTTATCTCCCTTAGCAGTTTGAGTAATGTTTTTTGTCTTGTATATTTGCCCAGAGATTGTCCATTGCTGACGTTTTTCGTCCCAGCTCTTATCAATATCAAATGGAATTCCTAAGGAAGATGCCAACATCTGCGCTGCTATATCTTCAGCATAATCACCAGCTTTTCTTTCGTCTTTACCAAAAGATTCGTATTCCGAAAGATAACCATACTTACTGCTATCTTTTGGTTGAGCAATGCCGACAGATGCAGAGATTAACCTATGAGGTTCGTTTGTTTGATTTCTAGAATAAATTGTGAACAGAACTTGCCCAGGTTTAATCAATTTTAAACCATCCTTTCTAGATACGAGTTTTGCTTGTGGGGGAAATATACTAGAGATTAATACAATATTGGTTCCAGCAATACCAGCGTTTCTTAATGCAAATTCAAAACTTGTTAATTTATCATCTGCAACACCAACTCCCTTTGTAAGAAATAATTTCTTAGCGACTAAATCTAGCAATTCAAATTTTTTTCAATCATTTCCTATAATTAAGAATTTCATTCTGTTAATTAAATTAGAAAATACCTAAAATAACAAGATTTTACTTCCTTTTTCTGCTATCCCGTACTTTGGCTTTTTGCGTCACCAAAACCCATACTACAAATCCTCCTAGGCATAAATTAATCACACCAAGAAGTGTGATGTAAACTGTTTGTATTCCTTCTGCAATTACTAGTCCAACAAAAATTCCCATACCAGCAGTTCCGAAAAACAAAGCAATCAAAACCTTTAGTCTTTTAGGCTGAATGAACTTCATCGAAATTTTTCATATTTATGATTATTAAAGTGATTTGATATGATCTATGGTTTTGAGAACATTTTAAATCACCATAATCCTTGCGTACGTCATGCCAATGTAGCTCAGCCTGGCTAGAGCAGCTGATTTGTAATCAGCAGGTCGCGAGTCCAAATCTCGTCATTGGCTTTATCTAAATTTACACTCTCGTACGTATTGATACTGACAAGCGTTTATTAGACGTAATCAAAGGTTGGAAGCTATAAGGAAATATGACGAATTAGACTGCGGTGTTCTTCGTCATGATTTAGATGAAGAAAATGACAAAATTTGAAAAATTAGGATTAGAAAAAAAATTATTGGATACACTAGATGAAGCTGGATTTACCACTCCGTTTCCAATACAGGAGCGTACAATTCCAGTTTTACTAGAAGGAAGTGACGTAATTGGTCAAGCTCATACTGGAACTGGTAAGACCGCTGCATATGCACTTCCAATGTTACAGAAGATAACTGCAAAACAAGGAATCCAGGGAATTATAATGGCACCTACAAGAGAACTCGCATTACAAATAACATCTGAAATTAATAGATTTGCAAAAAATACTGGAAACAGAACTGTCACAATTTATGGCGGTCAAGGTATGGGAATACAACTTGATGCGCTAAGAAAAAAACCAGAGATCATAGTTGCTACTCCTGGTAGACTAATTGATCATTTGAAAAGAGGTACTATAAAACTGAACAATGTAAAACATGTGGTGTTAGACGAAGCTGATATAATGCTTGATATGGGCTTTGTTGAAGACATACAATTTATTTTAGATCTTACGCCAGAAGAAAGAGTCACATCTTTGTGGTCAGCTACAATGCCGCAAGAAATAATGCGATTAGCACAAACTAACATGAATTCTCCGAAGAAAATTCTTGTTGATTCAGATGATCTTAGTGGAGCAGGAATAGATCAATCATTTTTGATTATAAAAGATAGAGAAAAAGGAAAGTTTTTGCTTGATTTTATAGATGGCAATATTGGTCAGTGTATTGTGTTTTGTTCAACAAAAATTAGAACACGCGATGTTGCAAGAATGCTCCGCAAAGCTGGTAAGAAATCAGTGGCAATTGAAGGAGATATGTCCCAAAATAAACGTGAGGACTCCATGCAGAGATTTAGAAAATCAAAAGTAGATATACTGGTTGCAACTGATGTTGCAGCGAGAGGAATAGATGTGCCAGAAGTTGCTCTTGTAGTCAATTACGATATTCCAAATCAAGATATGGTGTATTTCCATAGAATAGGTAGAACTGCAAGAGCGGGTACCAAGGGTAGAGCAATTACACTAGTTTCATACTCGTCAGTTGGAGAATGGAATGAAATAAAAAAACAGACACATGTTAAGATGACAGATCTTAACGAAAAACTTGGAATTGAATTTAAGATTCCTGATCCGCTCAAGCGGAGAGCAGATACGGGACGACGTTTTAATAGATTTTCAAAAAATACTGGAAGGCAATCTCATGGTAGACATAGAAATGCTAGAGACCAATATGAAAAAAGAAAAAAGCCACAGCATATAACAACAAGAAGTTACTTTAGTAAAAAGAAGCGTTGGTAAACTAATTGAAAATATGTATCTTTGAAGACTTAAAACCCACATTAAGTAACTGATAGTGAAACAAAATAATGCATAAAGGATTTGTATTACTGAATTGTGATTTGGGTGCTGAGGAATTTATTGTAGAAGAACTTAGAAAAATTTCCCAAGTTTCGCAGGCATACGTCACATTTGGAGCATATGACGTAATTGCGGAAATAAATACAGATTCACAAGAAGATTTTGATGAGACCGTTTCAATCAAGATAAGACGGTTAGCACGGGTTGTAAGTACAATGACCCTTAATGTTATCAATTCTTAATGATTATATGAGTAATAATTAGAATAATTCTAGTTGGAAAAAATAGATTATACTGGTACTGTATATCTGCTTGATCACAAATATCCAGAACCGCTATTAAATCACAGTGTTAAAAAACTAGGAGATCTCGGAATAAAAAAAGAGGATATAACAATAACTGATTCTCCAGAGAATCCTCAGATTGGAAATATTGTGGTGGAAGTTTTTCCATACCACCTAGAAATAGCACGTGTAAGGACAATTAGAAATGATTCATTTATCAGCGGTTCAATCACAACAGTTGAACTCAAGACTGATACCGATGGTAAATATATCGATTAATCTTGAAAAACAAACCTAGAAAAAAGAAGCGCTCAGTCATGTATGCTGCTATTTTAGTAGGAGTGATAATAGTTGCAATGTCGATATTTTTTGTTTATTCCAGTGATCAAGCAAAAATGCGTGGTGAGGCTTTTGGTAAGGCATTAGAATTTATTCAAGAAGATTTGAGAAAATTAACACATTCATTTGATTCAAAAGTATCCATGTTTAAACAGGGAGACATTAGCAAAGGCGAGTTTTTGGAATTCACTGAAAAACATGAACGTGAAATGGAAAAAATTATTTTACGATATGATAATTTACAAATACCGCAATCATTCGTTTCGTCTGTGGAATTATTCAAATTATCAGCTGAGACACAGTTGGAGAGTGATCATTATATGATAGAATGGGTCAGAACCGGCGAAGATACAGCGCACATTAGATCAGATTCTTTATTGCAACAATCATTTGATTATGAAATGGCTGCATTGGCAAAATTTAAGTTAGCACAAGGGCAGACAAACCCATAACTTATTTAATTATATCAAAGAAGATCTAGTATTGAAAAAGTTAAGTCTGTTTCTAATCTTGTTAGCATTTGTAGTACCTAGTGCTTTTGCTGAAGTCTATGTAGATAACGACCATAAGTATCTTGGGGATGATGGTACGATCCACATTGTTGGTGAAATCATAAACGAATCAGACAAGCCGATAAACCAAGTTAATGTTATTGCAATTTTTTATTCTGATGGCAATAGTGTTTATCAGACAAGCACAGAAAATTTAACCAGCATAATTATGCCAGGAATGAATGGGATTTTTGATTTAATGGTTACTGAAAATATCAGTAATGTTGATTACTATACGTTAGATGTTGATTACAAGGTAACTCAACCAAAAGACCAAGTGATTGAGATTACATCATCTGAATTGTCATATGGTCCAGTTGGCAACATTGCTATACAGGGAACTGTTGCAAATAATGGTGAAATAACAGCTAACATGGTGAAAGTCACTGCTACATTATATGATCGAGATGGTAATGTTATTGCTGTTTCGCAGGTAAGAACAGAACCAGATTATCTACGAGTGAACGATGAATCATTCTTTTTAATTCCTATTCTAGATAAAACTCAGGCAAGTGAAATGGTAGATTATTCACTTGTTGCAGAATCAGAAGAGTATACAGCAGTACCAGAATTTCCTTTGGGTTCAGGTGTATTGTTAGTAGCTTCACTTTCTGCATATATTGCATTGACTAAAAACCCTTCAATAGTTACAAGAAGTTTAGGACATCTAAGCAATCCAAGATGGATCTTATCACGTTTGAGATAGTCTTCTTTCTAATAATGAAATGACACTTTCTAATGAAATTCAAACATTTCTAGATAGCCAGATTGAATATTACACTAATGAAGCTAAATCCTATATGGAAATGGCTAAAGAGTATAACCTGGATGATAGTTCTGTATCTGACACCGCTTTTGGCATAATAGTTGGTTGTATTTACTCAAGCTTTATTCAAACATACACAAATCAAGATAGTACCCCAAACTCGCAAGATGTTGAAGAATTCACTGAAATAATTGTAAAGAATTCCAAGAAGATAAAAAAATCTATACTGACTGATAATGATTCCAAATTAGAACAATGACGCTTGTACATTTAATTATAGATAAATTTCAAAGTGTCTGTAATTATGTCTGAAATAGATGCGTATAAGATACAACAAATAGTTGACAATGGTAACGCAGTGCAAATCTCATTAGTTGAGGATGTGCAGACAGAACCACTATCCCAGAAGCAATTGATCATAGAAAATGTATCTAAAAAATTAGATGAGGAAACAAAAAAGCAAGTTATGCCGCTTTTGGATGCTATACTTCAAGCACAGCCTACCATTAGAGTAAAAAGCTATGCTCAAACGAACATTTCAATCACAATGCCAAAAAATCGATATGAAAAGATGGGAAGACCACAAGTTGGCGATAAATTACAAGTAGATCTAAAAAAGATTTAGAGTTCTTTTTCTATTTCAGATAAATCAGATAGCGGTAATGAACAACTAAAATTTTTGCAAACAAACACGTTTGTTTTATCATCATGAAATTCTTTTCCTGAAAAGAATGCGTGTTCTGATAGGGAATCCAAATTATTTTTATCTCTAACTATAACCATAATTGACTCTGGCAGGAATTTCTTTTGTAATGATGAAATAAGTTCAGAGTTCTTGTCATTAATTATAGTAATTTCTGTAGGCTTTTGATGATACAAATACAACACATTAAGTAAATACCCAAATGCAAATGGATTTTCAGCCGCAGCTGTTGCCTGTGATTCAATAATTTTTTTGGTTATTTCTAAAAATTGTTTATTTTGAGTGATATGATGAAGTCTGAGCAACACATATGCTGCAACTGAATTTCCAGATGGCATAGAAAGGTCATAATTGCTTTTTGGTCGTATAATCAATTTTTCATGGTTATCTGATGTGAAAAAAAATCCGTGTGTAGAATCATCCCAAAAATGTGTGATTAGATAATTAGATAGGTTAGTTGCAAACAACAAATACTTTGGATCTGATGTATTTTCAAACATATCAATTGATGCGTTTGCCATATACGCATAATCATCCAAGTATCCATTTAGTTTTGGCTCTCCGTTTTTGAATGTTCTATGCAAGATATGGTTTTTCTCGAAATTTCTTTCAAAGAAATCTATTGACTTTTTTGCCACATCAAAATATTTTGAATCGTTAGTTATTTGGTAACCCGACAGAAAAGCAGAAATCATCAAACCATTCCATGAAGTTATAATTTTATCATCTTTTCCAGGTTGTTCTCTTTTATTTCTAACTTCAAGTAATTTATCAGAACATTTTGAAATAATATTCTGTATTTCAGATTCACTCTTTCCAAATTTGAAGGCCAATGAAGATAGATTGATGTTATTTGCAAGTATAGTATTTCCTTCAAAATTTCCACCATCCGTCACATCATAATATATACAAAATATTTCAGAATCTTCACCTAAAATTTTTTCAATTTCCCGTTTTTTCCATACAAATGTTTTACCCTCTTCTCCATTGGTATCAGCATCCTGTGCAGAGAAAAATGTGCTATAACTTGATGTCATTTCACGAATTACATAATCAAGAGTTTTTTTTACAACAT
>ENA-UPTF01000600-UPTF01000600.1-marine-metagenome-genome-assembly--contig:-NODE-600-length-24622-cov-6.486453_pt1 | contig 24622 bp, 21 predicted proteins | sample MGYA00238166_ERZ767019 | MGnify/ENA primary metagenome ERZ767019 (study PRJEB28930, sample SAMN06266391) | marine metagenome | isolation source: Sea water from 250 m depth | place: Atlantic Ocean | study... | reverse complement strand
CCATTTTCTTTTAATTTGCGTAAGCGTTTGTCCTCCAAATCAAATCCAATAACAGAAAAACCGGACTTTATTAAATTTTTAGCCATACCCATACCCATATTGCCCAGACCAATAACTCCAACTTTTTTCATTTAATCACCTTATTTCTAATTAAGTGTATGAAATCATTTACTTAAAATGGAACGTAATGTTTTTAGAGAAACATCTTTTTTATCATATGAACCTGCTAATTCTCCCATCTTTAAAATAAAAAAGAGATCTCCCAAATCATATGCATGATCAATGATATGTGACACAAGAACAATATTTATTCCTCGTTCTCTTAATAACGATAATTGATTTAAAACGTTTGCAGATTCTTTTACCCCCAACGCAGATGTAGGTTCATCAAGAATGAGAACTTTTGCACCAAAATAAAGCGCTCTTGCAATCGCAAGGCACTGTCTTTGTCCACCAGAAAGTGTGCCTGCAGGTCGTTTTACATCATTAACTGTAACACCAAACTTGGCTAGTTCTTGTTTTGTTGTGCTAATTGCAAAATCTTTATCCATAAATTTAAAATAATTGTCTTTTACTGGTTCATTACCTAAATAAAAATTTCGGAAAATACTCAGCATTGGAATAATTGCTAAATTTTGATAAACAGTGGATATTCCTGCATTTAATGCCTGTTTTGGAGTTGAAAAAATTACTTTTTTCCCATTAACTAAATACTCACCTGAATCTGCAGTTAAAACACCAGAGATAATATTGACTAACGTTGATTTACCTGCACCATTATCACCCAAAATACAATGAATCTTTCCTGGCCCAGTAGATATGGAAACATCGTTTAGAGCGCGAACACTTCCAAAAGATTTATAAATATTTGTTAATTGAAGTTGACCGTTTTCAACCTGTGACATATTTTTTTCTAAATATTCCATTAATTAATACTGCAATGATTAGCATGATTCCCATAAAAACTTGGAACCAATCTGCATCTGCACCTGCAAATATTATTCCTTGGCGTACCATGCCAAAAATCAATGCACCAATCATGGTACCAAAAATTGAACCATAACCGCCAGTTAATAAGGTTCCACCAATAACTGTAGCAATGATAGCGATGAATTCTTTTTGTTCACCTCTCAAAACATCTGCTCCACCATAAGTTATTGTTTGGGTCATGGCAATAAACCAGGCGCAAAAGGCAGTGAGAATAAAAAGAGATATCTTTACTTTATGTGTCGGGACGCCCATCAACTCTGCAGTTTCCTTTGCTGCTCCTGTAGCAAAAATCCAGTTACCTACTTGTGTTTTGGTCAATAATAAAAAAGCAACAATACCTAAAATAATCCACCAGATAATCGATACAGGAAAATCAACCCCACCAATTTGTAAGCTGTTATTAAATATGAAGGTCATGATATCGTACCCATTAGCAGTTTCCAGACCTCCTAGTTGAGTTCGTCCAGTTATTATTTTTGAGCTTGCAATAGTAACGCCCCGAATGATAAAAAGCGAACCGAGAGTAATAATAAACGAAGGAAGCCCCGTTCTTACAACAATTACGCCATTTAAAAATCCGAGTAATAAAACTATTAATAGGGTAATTAATGCAGCTAATGGCATAGATATATCTGCATTAAGAGTTAACAAAGTTACAGTCATGCCGGAAAATCCAATCATAGAGCCAATAGATAAATCAAACTCACCACTTATCATCAGTAAGGTTACACCTATAGCCAGAATACCAATCTCTGATGAGACTTGTAAATAAGATCTTGCGCCTGAAAGTGATAAAAAAGCTTCATGCCCAAAAATAGAAAAAAAGAACCACACAAATGCTAGACCTGCCAATGCACCACTTTCTGGCCGGCTAATAATTTTCTTAAAAGATACTATCTGGTACCTCTCTTGCTTAGTTCTAAGATTTGTTGGGCATTTTCTTTTGTTATAAAGCTTGGGCCAGTTTGGAGCTCTGAAAATGCTGGTGTATTTTGATTTGTTAAATAGAGATAAAGGAAAACGACCGGTAAATATCCCTGTAAATATTGTTGTTGATCTAATGCAAAAACAACTTCCTCTTTTAATATACCATTAATTATTTCCGGGGTAAAATCAAACGTAGCCATTTTTATTCTACCATCTTGATTAATCTCTTTCATTAATTTTAAAATTGGCAGAGCACCCAGCGGACCTAACGTTAATATAGCATTTGTACCAGGATTTGTATTTAGATAGGACCTGACCAATTCTTTGGTTTCTGAAGGATCAGCAGCGTCAATCGGAATTGTGGTAACATCAATACCATTTTGATTCAAAATATATTTAAAGCCTTCTTCACGATGATCTAAACTAATATTTCCTACTTCATGATTAATGCAAACTGCTTTATTAATATTATACTTTAATAACCCCTCAGCCGCTTTCATACCAGCTTCGAACTCACTTTGTCCGATATAGGTTAGGATATCCAATTCTTTACCAATGTCTTGACCTGAATTAATGGCAATAACCGGTATTTTCTTGTCTATGGCATTCCCGATACTCTTCTTTAATGCTGCAATATCAGGTACTGACACAATCAATCCATGAGGTGCTGTAGCCGTTACCGCATCAATCATTTGAGCCATGGTTACCATATCAAAATTAGTGGGTGCTTGATAAATAAGATTTACTCCAAGCTTTTTAGCAGCGGCTTCAGCACCATTTTTCACAGTAGACCAAAAGGGATCTGATGCTTGACCATGGCTTACCATATTTATAGTAAAAGTTTGTTTTTCTTTAACTGTAGTATCTTTCGGATTTGAACATGCTGAAAGGAAAATAACCGTAGTCAATAATGCTGTTTTTAATTTCTTCATAATTTTTTCACATTAATAAATTTCATAGTTTGATTGGTTTATTCTTTATTAATGATTTGTTCGCAGCTATTCCGGCTTCTAATGTTTTAAAAGCGTCTCTTACTGAAGGATATGAAACTTCTTTACCTTTAATTGATTCAATAAAATTCCGCATTTCTAATTCGTATGAATCAGCATATCTGTCAATAAAAAAGTGTTTTGGGTTCCCCAATGAAAACCCTCTTTTTGTTCCTTTATTTAAACCATGTAATAACTGATTTCCAACTTGTAGACTTCCCTTTGATCCTAATATTTCAATACGTTGATCATAACCATAAACAGCTTTTCTTGAGTTAATAATACTTGCGATAACACCATTAGTAAGCTTCATGTTAATAATAGCAGTATCAATATCACCAGCTTTACCAATATTTGGGTCCACCATACATTTACCTTTTACATAAATTTCATCCACTTCCGCATTAGTCAAATATCTGATCATATCAAAATCATGGATGGTCATGTCCAAAAATAATCCTCCTGAGTCTTTAATATAATTAATTGGAGGAGGCAATGGGTCACGTGAAGTAATAATAATTTGATAGATATCACCAATCACACCATTGCAGGTATCGTTTTTTAGCTTTTGAAAGTCAGGGTCAAATCGCCGATTAAAACCTATATGCAGATTTAAGTTTAGTTTAAGCGATAATTCTTGTATAGATGCAATTTCATCTAGATCTAATGCTAAAGGTTTTTCGCAAAAAATATTTTTTATTTTGTTTGCTGCCGTTTTTATTTGATCAATATGGTAGATTGATGGTGAACAAATAATTACGCCATCAATTTCTCTTAATGTTGTTAAAGCCTCAATATCTTTACTTATTATAGTTTTAGAATCAAATAGATGGCTATCTTCATCAAGGATGGGATCAATGACCAGGGCTAATTCAACACCCTGCATATGTAAAATATTTTCTGCATGAATTTTACCGATTCGACCAAAACCAATTACTGCTAGTTTAATTTGATTCATCGAATGACTCTTTGAGGTTGGTTCTTTTCCAAAGATTTTTGTCCCGCTATAGCAACTTGCACGGCTGACAAAATATCCCTGGGTCCAACAATAGGCTTCTGACCAGAATGAATACACTCAAAAAAGTGATTTAATTCTGAAATAAATGATTTTTTATATCTTTCTATAAATGAATTCTTTAGCCGTGATCTTGTTGTTTCTTTATCTGTAAATAAATAACATAAATTTTCATGATTATTATCAACAAACAGAGCTCCTTCAGAACCAAATATTTCAATTCGTTGATCATAGCCGTAATGTGTCTGTCTGCAATTTTGAATAGAGCACATGATATCATTTTCTAGTTCCAGAGTTATGGTTGCTGTATCAATATCACCTATTTTTTTCAATTTTGGTTCAATAAATACATTTCCATTAACGAAAATCTCCAAAATATTTAAGCCAGTTAAATATTGAACCATATCAAAATCATGGATTGACATATCTAATAGTAAACCACCGGATGAACGTAAAAATTTAAATTTTGGTATGGATGAATCTCGGTTTGTGATATGTATAGTTTGTATTTCTCCTATAGAACCATCTTGCAACTTTTTTTTCATTTCTTGAAAATGATTGTCAAACCTTCTATTTAATCCAACCTGAAGAAATACATTCTCATTTTCTATAATATCAATTACTTTTTTTATTTCATTTACTGTTAAAGCGATGGGTTTTTCACAAAAGATATGTTTATTATTTTTTGCACATTTTTTGATAAAGTTGATATGAGTTGGCGTGGGAGATGTGATTATAACTGCATGAATTTTATCATCATTAATGATTTTATCTGGGTTAGTAAAACAATTTTCTATTTTTAATGATTCAATCAATTTTTTATCTATTGAAGGATCTGCAATACTTTTAAGGTTGACTTCTGGAAAATTATTGGCAATGTTAGTTGCGTGCATTTTTCCTATGCGTCCTGCACCAATTAATCCAACTTGTAATATTTTGTTATCCATGAGTTAAATATTGTTTATTGAAGATCTTTCTGCAAGAGTGAATTTTAACTCAATCAATTTAGGGAAACTTGGAAAAACCAGTTATTAGAATTATAATTGTATACGGTGTTTCGTAATAAAGTTAATAATAAAACCCTCAGGAGGAAGTAATGAAAATGAATAAAGCTTTAGTCGTGTTATCATTAATAGTTGTCCACCTAAGCAATTTTGTTTTTGCCGGCGATATTAAAGGTACAGTGTCTGATAAGGGATCAGGTGATTTTCTTCCGGGAGCAAACGTTTTTTTGGAAGGAACTAATTATGGAACGTCTTCCGATAGAGCAGGTAATTATTCCATTAATGGTGTACCGGATGGTGACTATACGCTCATTGTCACTTACGTTGGTTACAGTGATTATTCGAATTCAGTTTCTGTTGGTCCTGATGTCCTTACTCATAACGTCCAGATGAGTGTGAGCTATATTGCGATGGATGCTGTAAATGTAAGCGGTTTAGCGCAGGGTCAGGCTAAGGCGCTCAGTCAGCAAAGATCTGCAAATAATATAAAAAATATAGTATCCTCTGATATGATTGAAAGATTTCCAGACCAAAATGTAGCTGATGCTATACAGAGATTACCAGCTGTTGCGCTGGAGACAGATCATGGTGAGGGCCGCTATGTTCAGATACGTGGTGCCGAAGCACAGCTTAATACAACTACTTTGAATGGCATAAGGATTCCAAGTCCGGAAGATACTGAACGAAAAGTTTCATTAGATGTTATACCTTCATTTCTTCTTGGCAGTATCGAGTTGAGCAAAGCACTTACGCCAGACATGGATGGAGATGCTATTGGTGGCTCGGTTAATTTGATTACGAAAAATGGATTTGATTATGATGGTCGTACAATGAATTTAAAAATAACCGGTGGCCAACGGTCCATGCGCGGGAAAAATAATTCAATGGCGGCATTTAATTATGCTGATCAATTAATGGATAATAAACTGGGACTCATTATTTCCACCAGTTATGAAAATAATGATATGCATACGGATAATATTGAAATGGAGTGGGATGACAAAATTGAATGGGTAACGGAAGAGGTTGATGAATATGAAGTAGATGAAGATGATCCAACAGACACAACGTTTATTTATAAAACTGACGACAAAGATGGTACAGTACTAACCGATGTTCAATTGAGAAATTATAATCTATCAAGAGAGCGTATGGGCATAACAGGAAACCTGGATTACAAACTCAATGAAAACTCAAAGTTTTACCTAAGAAGCATGTGGAACAGGTACACAGATTGGGAAGAACGAGATCGAATGCGATACAGATTTGATAAATCAGTAGATGAAGAAGAGTCCGGATCTGGTTATGATCCCGCAGATGGTTTAGCCGTAAACCTAGCTAGAATCGAGCGTGACTTAAAATCAAGAACTTCAGTTTCATATATTAATAGTTATACCTTTGGCGGCGAACATCAGTTTGGGAATATTGATGTCGATTACAACTATACTATATCCCACGCTGAAGAACTTAGAACCCCGAGCACCAATATAACATTTGTAGTCAAAGATGTAAACTGGGACTATGAGTATAGTGATGAACATTATCCTACCATGTCAAATTTCACAGATGATGATGGTGGATCATTTGATCCTGATGATGCATCGAATTACGAACTGGATGAAATTGAGTTATTAGGTAAATATTTCCCGAGCGCAAAAAACCCTGATGGAAATTTAGCTACTGATGATGACCAGATAATGGCCTTAAATGTTTCAATGGACCTATCAGTAGGTCCATTGTCAGGAAAAGTCAAAGCGGGTGTTAAGATGTCCAGCAAAGAAAAAGTATCAGACAGAACAGGTAATGAACTATGGGGCTGGGATGGTGATGACGACATTGAAATGACAGGTTTTAAAAAAGATTTGGATGGCGAGGATTTTCTGGACGGTAACTATACACATATTGTAGGTATAGATGTGGATAAAATTCATGATCATATGAAGGCTAATAGAGACAACTATGAAATTTTTCCTCTCTATGAAGATGTTTTTTTTGAAACCTGGAATGCGAAAGAAGATCTTACGGCTTTTTACGGCATGGCAGATATGCGTATGGGCAACATGAATATTATTGCGGGAGCACGTATGGAAAATGCAGCAACTGAATACACCAGCTGGAACGGAGATATAGCAGAGATTGAGGATGAAGAGGGTACTTATGAGGAATCGCTAGCATTACTTACAGCGGTAACCAGCAAATCTGATCATAGCGTTGCTCTACCCATGTTTCATGTAAAATATGGAATAAATAATAATATGTTTGCGCGTTTAGCCTATACTGAATCCATGGCCAGGTCAAACTATGGCAGTCTTGTCCCATTTGTATTGGCTGAAGATGAAGAAGCTGAAGCCGGGAACCCGGATCTGGTACCAGCACATTCAAAAAATATTGACCTGATGCTGGAATATTATGCCGGTCCACTTGGTATTGTTAGTTTTGGTTACTTCACAAAAGATATAGCAGACTATTTCTATGTAGGGGTAATGGAGAACTACGAATTGCAGGGTAAAACTTATGAAGAGGTCAAAATGCCTCAGAATGGTGAAAATGCTACCTTAAGTGGCTGGGAAATTAATATACAGCAGCAGCTTTCATTTCTCCCTGGTCCATTGAGCGGACTTGGTGTTTACGCGAACTATACATCAACCACGTCTGATGCTTATTATGGCTCAGATAGAGATAAAACAACGCTGCCGGGTCAAGCAGGAAATACAGGGAATTTTAGTCTTTCTTACGAAACCAAGAAATTATCCGCAAGATTTTCCTATGCCCTTTCAGATCAGTATATTGTTGAAGTAGGTGATGATGCTGATGAGGATATTTATTATGAACCTGCGAACCGTATAGATATTTCATTGAGTTATGATCCTATGGATAACTTGACAATATTGGCTGATTTAATGAATGTGAATAATGCTCCGTTAGGATATTTCCAGGGTTCTTCATCAACTCCAATTCAAAGGGAGCTCTATGGCCCGTCCTTCAGGGTAGGCCTGCAATATGATTTTTAATGGTTCTTGGTTAATTAGGGATTCTCAAGACAGTACTCTGTCCTGAGAATCCCTTTAATTATTTTTTATTTTCTGATCCAAATTATGAGGGAGTTGTAAATGTACATAATAATGAATGTGATTATTAGTATCCTTTTACTATTTGCTATTTCATGTAATAAGCAAAAAAGCAATAATAATAATAGAATTAAACAGGTTATTGCTACTATGGAAACCGAACCGGTAGCATCATCTGATGATACTGCTGATGACCCATGTATTTGGGTGCATCCTAATGACCCCTCATTATCTCTAATAATTGGGACAGACAAGGATGAGAATTCTGCTGGTTTAAGGGTTTACGATTTAAGTGGTAACCAGATATATGAGACTGAAATAGAAAAAGCAAATAACGTCGATATTAGATATGGTTTTAAACTGGGAGGTGACACTGTTGATATTGTTACAACCGGTGAGCGGACATCCAATACATTAGGTATATTTAAAATTGATTCAGACAATAGATCGCTAGTGAATGTTGCTGCTCGGGACATAATTGTTGGTATTACAGTATATGGTTCATGTATGTATAAAAATGTCAATACAGGCGATGTATATGCTATAGTGAATGACAAAAAAGGCAATGTTGAGCAGTATAAGCTCTTTGATAATGGCTCTGGACTTGTGGATGCATCACTGGTAAGAACCCTTAAATTGCCTGGTAAGCTAGAGGGTTGTGTAGCTGATGATTTATTAGGTTACCTTTATATTGGTGAGGAAGACAAAGGAATATGGAAATATGGCGCTAATCCAAGTGATGGTGATATAGGTTCATTGGTAGATGAAATAGGTACTCACCTAACAGCCGATGTAGAGGGATTGACTATTTATTATTCTGGAGATTCAACAGGATATTTGATTGCTTCTAGCCAGGGCGATAATACTTATGCAGTGTATAAGCGAGAAGGAGAAAATAGTTATATTGGTCAGTTTGCTATTGTTGATGGCAATACTATTGATGGAACCTCAGAAACGGATGGTATTGATGTATGTAATATGTATCTGGGATCTAAATTTTCTCAAGGAATATTTGTTGTTCAAGATGGAAAGAATGATGTTGGAAATCAGAATTTCAAAGCAGTACCTTGGGAAAATATTGCCTCTGCATTCAATCCTTCATTGGATATAAATCCCAACTGGGATTTACGTAAATACTAGTTTAATATATTTTTGATATGAAATTAACCATGTCCCAGGCCTTGGTTCAATTTTTGAAAAACCAATTTGTTGAACGGGATAATAAAAAAAATGCTTTTTTTTCTGGTGTATGGGGGATTTTTGGACATGGCAATGTTACTGGGATTGGACAAGCGCTTGAGCAGGACGGTGAATTAAAACATTTCTTACCCCGTAATGAACAGGCCATGGTCCATGTTGCTGCTGCCTATGCTAAACAAAACAGACGCTTAAAAACATTTGCCTGCACATCATCTATAGGACCTGGGGCAACTAACATGATTACTGGTGCTGCAGGGGCAACAATAAATCGCTTACCTGTATTGTTACTTCCTGGTGATGCATTTAATAGACGTAATGTAAGTCCAGTATTGCAAGAACTCGAACATCCAACTAATCAGGATATTACTGTAAATGATTGCCTGAAACCTGTCAGTAAATATTGGGCACGCATAAACAAACCGGTGCAATTAATTGATGCTGTCTCTGAAGCAATGAGTGTTTTAACTGATCCGGTCTTAACTGGAGCAGTGACTCTTGCTTTACCTCAAGATGTCCAAACTGAAGCTTATAATTATCCGGAAGATATGTTTGCAGAAAAAGTTTGGGTTATTCCAAGAATGTCACCCAACAAACAATCTTTGCAAGAAACTGCTGAGCTTATCAAAAACTCCAAAACCCCCCTTATTATTGCTGGTGGAGGCATTATCTATTCAGATGCGGAAGCTGCTCTTATTGATTTTTCTAATAAAACAGGAATTCCAGTTGCAGAAACACAGGCTGGGAAAGGTTCTATACCTTGGGATCACCCTCAATGTTTAGGCGCCATTGGTGTCACGGGTACTTCATCCGCAAATATATTAGCCAAGAAATCAGACCTGGTGATATGTATTGGAACAAGATTAAGCGATTTTACTACAGCTTCAAAAACACTGTTTCAAAACAAAGATGTGAAATTTATAGGAATAAATGTTTCACCTGATGATGCCAGCAAACATTCTGCTACAACCTTAGTTGGCGATGCCAAGGTTTGTTTAGTGAAGCTTACTGAATTATTACAACGAGATGATTTCAAGGTGCATGAAAAATATATTCAGGAAATATTTACACTAAATGGTGACTGGGCAAAAGAAGTAGATCGAATTTTTACACTTAATAATGAACCTCTTATAAGTCAAGGTGAAGTCATAGGTTTAGTATCAGATTTTATGAGTGATGAAGATACTGTGGTTTGTGCTGCAGGAAGTCTGCCTGGTGATATGCATAAGCTTTGGCGCACAGTAAATGGCAATCAGTACCATATGGAATATGGCTATTCTTGCATGGGCTATGAAATAGCTGGCGGCCTTGGTATTCGATTAGCAAAAAATGATGGAGATGTTTATGTGATGGTAGGGGATGGTTCATTTTTAATGATGAACTCAGAAATAGTGACTGCTTTGCAGGAAAAACTGAAACTTATTATTCTATTGATAAACAATCATGGTTTTGCCAGTATTAATGGACTGTCTATTAGCTTGGGCAGTAAAGGCTTTGGGAATCTTTATCGTCAGAGAGATTATAAATCGGGGAAATATACTGGAGAAGAATTACCAATTAATTTTTCGAACATCGCTAAATCATTAGGAATAGAAGCAAATAAAGTCCAAAAAAGAGATGAACTTGTAAGGGCATTGGAAGAAGCTAGAAAGAACAGCTATTCTACGTTGATTGAAATTTCTGTGGATCCGGAAATACGCGTACCCGGGTATGAATCTTGGTGGAACGTGCCTGTTGCAGAAGTGTCTGAAATGCCAGCAGTTGTTCAAGCAAGAACTGAATATGAAAAAAAATTAAAAGATGAACGGGAATTCTGAAAATAACCACAACATCCGATTTGGGATTGCACCAATTAACTGGAATAATGATGATCTGCCTGCGCTTGGTTCGGGTTATTCGCTCGAAAGAATACTTTCAGAAATGAATCAGGCTGGTTATGAAGGAACTGAGTTTGGGAATAAATTTCCTAATGAAGCATCAGTTCTATGTGAAATATTAGACACATTCAATTTAAAATTAACATCATCTTGGCACTCAACATATTTTGTATTGAATGAGCAAGAAAATGAATTAAAAAATGTAGAAGAAAAAGTTAGCTTTTTAAAAGAAGCTAATGCTGAAGTAATTAATATTGCGGAATGTTCAGGATCAGTACATAGCGATATAAATAAAAGTCTAGCTTTAAAACCTATCCTGAGTGATCCAGATTGGGAATTATTAATCGGTTCATTGAATAAAGCCGGAGAAATATGTAATAATTATGGTATCCGTTTGGCCTATCATCACCATATGGGAACATGTGTTCAGACCGCTGAAGAAATAAAACGATTATTGGAATTTACAGATCCCAATTATGTTAATCTTTGTGTAGATACAGGTCATCTTTATTACGCAGGCATCGATCCGGTTGTATTCATTGAAAATAATTTGGATAGAATAGAGCATGTTCATTTTAAAGATGTTAGAAAAGAAGTATATAGAAAGTATAATAGTTTATCCGATTCATTTCTTAAAACAATTCTCTCTGGCATTTTTACAGTTCCGGGTGATGGCTGCATAGATTTTTTTTCTATAATCAAAATTCTTCAACAAAATCACTATAATGGTTGGATCATTGTGGAGGCAGAACAGGATCCAGACAAGGCAGATCCATTACATTATGCCATTAGTGCCCGCAATTATTTGGATAGCATTATAATTAACTGATCTCTATGAAGAGCAAGATGCAACAAACATCTGAATTAGGTTCTGATTGGTGGAATGACTCCAATGATCATGAGGAACTGCAACATGCTGTGAATGAAGGAGCAGTTGGCGCAACTTCTAATCCTGTTATTACATGTGCTGCTGTAAATAATCATCCAGATATTTGGTTACCTATAGTAGATAAAATGATTGAGTCAAATTCAGCTGGTTCTGAAGATGATATTCTTTGGGATCTTATTGATGAAGTTGGTAAAAAAGCCGCGAATATTTTGCGGCCTGTTTATAAAAAAACAGATGGTCTAAAAGGAAAATTATCTTTACAGGTTAACCCAAAGTTTTACAGAAATGCTGGTCTAATGTTTGAACAGGGTAAATACTTAGCTTCTTTAGCTCCCAATATTGCTGTTAAATGTCCTGCTTTACCCGCTGGTATTGCAGCACTCGAAAAACTGACTGCAAATGGTATATGTATCAATGCCACGGTGAGTTTTACTGTACCACAAGCTGTTCAAGTTGCAGAAGCTATCGAAAGAGGATTGGATCAAGCAGAGCAGGATGGAATAAATATAGAGAAACTTACTCCATATGTGACAATTATGGTGGGACGCATTGATGATCATTTAAAGCGTGTAAAACATAGTGAAAATATTGATGTGGATCCTGAAATAATAGACTGGGCATCCATCGCTGTATTCAAGAATGCATACAAAATATTTCAAAAAAGAGGGTATCGTTCCAAGCTTTTAGCCGCTGCATTTCGTAATCATAAGCATTGGTCTGAGTTGGTTGGCGGAGACATTGTTATTAGCATGCCTTATGAATGGTGGAATAAATTCAATGCATCTGATATAAAAGTAATAAATAGAATTAATGATCCTGTTGATTCGGAAATAACAGACAAATTATCTAATAATTTTAATGATTTTAATCGAGCTTTTAATGAAAATGGTATGACAATAGAAGAATTTGAATTCTTTGGTGCTAGTAAACATACAATGGATACATTTTTAGATGGATATGACGAATTTATCCAGATTATACGTTCAAGGATGATAAATAGATAAGGGTAGATTATGAGTTTAATAACACAATTTCGAGATAAAGATTTTATCAAGGGATTTAACCATTATAATGGTGTATTCGAAAAGACAGGGCTTTATTTTGACATTTTATTGATGGAGGAAAATGATAGAATAGAGATATGTGAACCCGAAAATGAAATAGCCGTCTTAATTATTAATGGTGCAGGTAATATTGAATACAATAATTCTACATCTACCTTTAATCGAAATAACTGGATCGAACATGATCCGACTGTGCTTCATTTGGGACCCAATGAAAGAGCTATAATTAACGCTACTACTTTAACGAAAGCAGCCATACTTAAAACACCAAATTCAAATATATTTAAGGGGATGATCTACACTCCTGAAGATATTGATACTGAACACCGAGGGAAAGATCAATTGGATAATACATGTTACCGATTAGTCCGCTTGGCATTTGATAGAACCATTGCACCACCACAATCTAAATTGGTTATAGGTGAAGTTTTGAATTTTCCTGGCAAGTGGAGTAGCTATCCACCTCACCACCATTCACAACCAGAAATATATTATTACGAATTTTCACCACAGTGGGGATATGGCCATGGTGAACTGGGCGAAGATGTATATAAAATAAGACACGGTGATATTTTACCAATTACTGATAACAGAGTTCATAGCCAGACGTCAGCACCCGGTTTTCATATGTACTATCTTTGGTCCATTAGACATCCAGATGAGAATCCATATGATGGTTTTACTTACATAAAACCATTTGAGAAGATGCTGGATTGATCAATGACATTAAATTTTTACAAGTGTCTATTATTTATTTCCATAATTATATCCAGATTCAGTTTTAGTCAGGATATTGAATATTATTGGTCGGGTGCAATTTCTGAAAACAGTGCCACAATTGTTTTTGCTACAAGCTCTGAGGCAAATGTAAAAATTCAATATAGTGAAAATTCAAGGTTTAGAAAACGAACAGAATTTTCCAATACTGTTAGTACAGATCCAGAGTTAGATTATTTTTCAAAAATTGTACTTGATGATCTTAATCCAAGTACAACTTATTATTATAGATTTAGTGTAAATGGGATAATCAAAAAAGATAAAGATGTTATTGGAAGGTTTAAAACGCCATCCAATGAACCATTTTCATTTAAAGTTACATTAGCAACATGTGCAACAACTGGATCAAACAACCCTGTCTTCGATAGAATCAGGGAAGAAGAATCATTATTTTATTTGATGCTGGGCGATTTTCATTATGGAAATATATATAGAGATTGTGAACAAAATTTCCTGTCATATTATCGATCAGTTTTAGGTTCGAAAAAACAGTCAAAATTATATCACAATACACCTATAGCTTATATGTGGGATGACCATGATTATGGTCCAAATAACAGTTCCGGCCTTTCACCTAATCAAGACGGCTATATTGCCTGTCAAAGCGAAGCTCGACACGCATATCAGTCTTACGTTCCACACTATCCACTTTCTTTTGGACAGGGTGATACACTTATTTCGCAATCATTCAATATTGGTAGATTAAAATTTATTTTAACGGACTTACGTTCTGAGAAAAGAAGACCCCTTTTTACTGGTGATTGTGAAATGCCTGATGCAACTGATTGTGAAAAAATCATGCCCGGGAGCAATTTTGGTTACCCTGATCATTTACAATGGTTTAAGAATGAATTACTTGATGCAAAAAGTAATAATTTAGCAGTGGTCTGGCATTCAAGTTTTCCATTTATCAGTACACCAGATTTAAGTTGGTTCAATTGTGATGATGAAAATACAATTCGTACTGAAAAAGGTTATGAATGCGATGATCATGATAATTGGGGATGGTATCCTGAGGAAAGAGAGAATATTGCCAATTTCATCAAAGAAAATGATATTCCTATTTGTATTGTTAGTGGTGATGCTCATATGAGTGCAATTGATGATGGAACTAATAGTGATTATGCCACTGATGGTGGAGCACCCATACCTGTTTTTCATGCTGGTCCTTTAGATAGAAGACCAAGCGTTAAGGGTGGGCCCTATTCCCATGGTAGGAGTGGTATACGAGGTCAATACGGAGTTATGGATATTATTGATGATGGTGGCGATGAAATATGTATAAACTGGAAGGTAAAAAATTATGAAGGTAAACTGGTTTATAATGAAACTGGCGAAATTTTACAACATTCCTTTTGTCTTCAAGTAAATAATTAACGTATCCCAAAAAATAATTATAACTGAAGTAGCCTTTTGTGACGGATAACAGTCTTTAAATAGACCGCGATAAACGTCACACAAATAGCGATTATTGAATTGGTAAATTGTATTATATAGCTGGGTAATTATATCTTGATCCTGGTCATTGTAAATTCATGCATATTCTAATAACAATTCATAAGTATGGCAGAAAAAGATCAAGAATTGCTTACCCGGTTAAGGGAATCTGATCGAGATGCGTTTAGGGACCTGTTTACAAAATATCACCAGTCGTTATTTAATTTTATAGTCTATCGGGTAAAAGATGAAACAATAGCAGATGATATCGTTCAGGATACATTTCTACGGGTTTGGAAGCATAAAACCTCCCTAAAACCAAAGGAATCCTTTTTTTCCTATATTGCCAAAATTAGCAATAATCTTTGTCTGGATTTCTTTCGTCATGAAAATGTGAAGATCCGCCACAAGGATACAATTCCTGAACCGACTCCGTCTCAACTTGATAATCCCGCTATCCGGTATGATACAGAATCATTAGAATCGGAGATTCAAAATGTGGTAAATGAACATTTACCAGATAAATGCAGGGAAATATTTATCCTTAGTCGAGTAAATGGCCTGGCCAATCAGGATATAGCTGATACATTAGGTTTGTCCCGTAGAACTATTGAAAATCAGCTCTATCGAGCGCTAAAAATCTTGCGCGTTAAACTCAAGGATTATTTGTAAGTAATATGTGCAATTAGACCGTTATACTCATGTAAATGGGAAAAACTATTCAATCCAATTTAATTAGAGATAAAATTGAGTTCATTCGATAAAAAACTACCAAATGATTTGAAAAGAATCTGGGAAGCCAGTAAACAGGAAAATACTCCGGCGGGTCCCAGTACTGCGGATGCTTGGATGCGCTTGGAACAAAGCTTGGATATAAAAGATCTAACGCCTGCTCGAGTTCAGCATCGTAAAAATTATCTTCCCATCCAACCACGCTTGGCTTATGCCTTTGCATTAATGATCATTGCGTTCTTAACCGGTCCTAAAATTTATGATTTTGCTACCCATATTACTGTCTCTGCAGAGCGCGGTGGACAGGCTGAAATAAATTTAACAGATGGCACAAGCGTGAAATTGAATTCTGAGAGTTCACTAAAATATAAAAGAAATTTTAATTCTGAATCCCGTATTGTTAAACTAAGTGGTGAAGGTTACTTCCAAGTAGTAAAGGGGGATTACCCATTTACAGTGGAAACACTTTATGGTACAGTTACTGTTTTAGGCACAAAATTCAATATCCATGCTAGAAACGAAAATGTAGAAGTTGTAGTGAACGAAGGGGCAATTTCTTTTATCCCCAAGCAAGACAAGCCTAAATCTGATAAAGTAATAGTGAAAGCGGGCCATTATTCAAATAACAATGACCCTATTCCACAGTCGTTACCGCACCCAGAGTATCCCGGCTGGATAAATGACAAATTGATACTTAACAAGACAAATCTTGAGATCGTATGTGCTAAAATTGAGCGTAAATTTGATGTAAATATTGAACTTGCCAGTGATCAATTACATGATATTTCTATCACAGGTGTGATCAATGCGGTAGATTTGGATGGCGTATTAACCACGCTAGCCATCTTATCCAAGCGATCTTATAGATTTGAAAAGGAAACTTACATCTTCTACTAAAAAGTTTTTCTCTTCGGGAATAGCGCTGCTATTTCTTTCCGTCACCCCCACACATAGTCAAAATTATAATATCCAGTTTAAATATCGAGATGTGCCGTTAAAAGTAGCGCTCGATACGCTCGTAAATAACTATGAACTAAATATAGTTTATAGAGATCAGATAGTTAATGGAGTTTATACAACCGGTTCATGTAATAATTGTTCTCCAGAAGAGGCCATAAGCGCGCTATTAGAAAATAGTGATCTGGAATTGAAAAGGAATCAATCCCAGTACATTATTGTACATAAAAGGAAAGATTTTGCTGGACGGTTAATTAGTGGTTATATCCTGGACGGACATACCGGAGAGTTTATCCCTCACGCGAATATAATAGTAAAGAACACCTTTCGTGGTTCTATCAGTGATCAATATGGGTTTTTCACGCTGACTGGCACCGTGGAATCAGCTGATACATTAATAATATCTTATATCGGGTATGAACCAGTGGAGTATGTAAACACCAACAGACTTGACGTTGTCAGGATTGAACTATTTCCGAAAATACTTGGTTCGAAAACAGTGAATATATATGGAGAACAACTGGAATTCTTGCAACGATCATCAGGTACGGGGCAATTAGCATTCTCACCGCGTCATATAGATAATCTACCAAATATTGGTGAGACAGATATATTTCGATCCTTGCAGTTATTGCCGGGAATTCAAATGGGAAATACCGGGTTTGCTGGTTTATATGTCCGTGGCGGAACACCGGATCAAAATCAAATTATTCTGGATGGTATGTCCATCTACCAGGTTGATCATTTTTTCGGTTTCTTCAGTGCAATTAATTCTAATATAGTCAAAGATGTTCAGGTCTATAAAGGGGGCTTTCCAGCGAAATATGGTGGACGTGTTGCCAGTATTATTGATATAACAGGAAAATCAGGAAGTACAAAAAAGCAGAAAATAGACCTTTTCACAAATATGCTTAGTGCCGGGATCACTTATGAACAGCCGTTATCAGAACGAAGCAGTTTTATTTTATCAACCCGCCGATCATTTACTGATCAATATCAAACAAAGCTCTATAATAATATTCATGATTTTCTTACTTCAGGTTCAGGATTAAATATTGGTGCTGAGTTGCAGCCAGATACAGTTACATATCAATCTGAATATTTACCCAATTTCTATTTTTATGATATTAATGGGAAGTTTACCTATTTACCTAACGACAGAGATATCGTGTCAATTTCATATTATGAGGGCAAGGATTATTTGGGTGAAGAAAAGAATTTCGATTTTGGACCAGATTCTGTGGGTATTGAACAAGTCATCGTTGATGAACAAACAAAATGGGGAAATAAAGGGATGGGGGCAAATTGGGTACGTCGCTGGTCTCGTACAATAAAAACGAAACTGTTTATGGCAACGACAAGATATTATAGCAACCATGACCTAGATAGTTACTGGACCATCGATAGCGTAATAACTCCTGCTTACCTTTCTCAGGATAATAATCAAATCGAAGATCAAACCGCACGAATGAATGTAAACTGGAATGCTGGTCTAAGCCACAATTTGGAAGCTGGGGTCTCTACAACGATATATAAAACAAATTATTCTGTACAATTAGGTGATTCGGTCATTTTAATTGATCAGGATATTAATGGTAATCTTTTCGAAGGTTATTTTCAAGACAGATGGGCTACATTTCCAGGTTTAGAAATCCTTATGGGTCTGCGCACATCCCGGTTCAGCAAAAGTAGTGTAAGTTATTTTAATCCAAGACTATCAGTATTTTATCGTTTTACAGATGAATTATTCTTTAAAGCGTCAACCGGTATAACACACCAATTTCTGAACAGGTTTAGTAACGATTTGATTACTAATGGAAGCAAATTTGTATGGTTGTTGCCTAATGATGATGCAGATCCTATGGCTGTGCAGCAAATAAGCTTAGGTATTGAATATGATACACCACAAATATTTATCGGATTAGACATTTATAACAATGTTATGGATAATATTACTGATTTTTCACAGCTAGTTTTTCCAGTTGATACTTACATAGAACAAACCAGCACTTTGGTATTCAAAGGCAGTAGGACAGCAAAGGGATTAGAATTATTAGTACGTAAAAAGGATGGTTATTTACGCGGTTGGGCAGCTTATAATTATGGAATTGTAGAATGCGAATTCCCCGATCTGAACGGCGGAAAAACTTTTCTTGCTGATCATGATAGAACCCATGAACTAAAATCAGCAATAATTTGGTCATTAGGACCATGGAACATGGCTGTAACTGGTCTCATTTCATCTGGACGTGTCTATACCCCAAATAATAATTTGATGATACGGGAAAATGAAAATGCTAATTATACATTAGTCGCAGAATCTGGGACCAGGAATAGTAAACGTTTACCGATAGTAGATCGTATTGATATAAGCATGACAAGATCGCTTCGATTATTATCCAAGAATTGGGATATTGGTATATCAATTTTTAATGTTTTTAATCGCCGGAATATCAGTCACAGATCCTATAATCTTACAACTGATCCATTTATTACTACGGATATAGTGATGCTTGGTTTGACACCAACATTATCTATACGGCTTGAGCTTTAGTACTAATCCGCCTATAAAAACTTGTTTTTTTCAATAAAAATTTAGTGTAACATTATATTCTTGAAGTGATTTCCAAAGAAAAATAGACGTTTTGAAGAATATCGTAATAGCAATTTCTCTGGTAATATCGACCTTGGCTGCCCAAATATACAAGGTAGGGGATTCTGTATCTGATTTTTCAGGATCATTATGCCCGGATGGGAATCAAACCATTTCACTATATGATTTTAATGGCATAGAAAATGGCGGGAATTATCATGTTATATGGTTAGTATTTTTTAACTCAACTAGTCGCAGCTGTCAATTGGAGGCTGCTTATACTCAAACAATTACGGACCAATTTACAGATGCAGGGTTAGCTACGATTGGTGTGGGCAATGGCTGGAGAGAAACAATAGAATGTAAAAATTGGAAAAAATCATTTGGTGTTACATACCCCATATTGGATGATAGCCAGTCCGATATTAGAGATATGTATACCAGGGGGACTGTTCCTCATCATGTGTTGATTAATCATGAAATGGAGGTTATTTATACTGCCAGAGGTTATATAATGCCACCTTTTGGCAATGATTTTTTGGCAGTGTTAAATAGTGCGCTATCCGAATTGACTATTCTATCCTTGGATGAAATAATTGTTCCTGACAGACCTGGAATTCAGAAGTGCTATCCCAACCCCTTTAATCCGGCTGTTACCATTAATTTTGCACTACAACATAAAGAATTAACCCAGATTTCTGTTTATAATATCCTGGGTGAAAAAGTGGATGATTTAGCCGCAGCTACATTTCCGCCCGGGTTTCATTCTTTACAATGGAATGCAACTGAATTCCCAACGGGTGTTTATTTTATACAACTATTGACTTCTAGCTACCAGCAAACGCGAAAAATCATGTACCTGAAATAGACGAAGGTCTTTATCCTTTCAGCTATATCCTTATCTATAAGTAGCGAAAAATCAGCGGATTAACCGAGCCAGATACCAATACAGAATAGTAATCCTGTTACCAGGTGCATGTTGATTGTACCGGCATTTGCAGGGATCAACAGTCGATCATTATAATATTTGTAGAGGGTCTGAATAGCTCGAACACCAAAATAAGCTGCTGGGAGCGCAATCAATGACAGCTTTGGGAATGTTCCATTGAGCGCCATTACTATAATACTGACAAATGCGCTGACGACCAAGAACACATAACCGAGCCTGGCTTTTTCGGGCCCAAAAACTACAATAAGCGTATTCTTGCCAGTGGCTTTATCTCCATCGTGGTCCGGAAATTCATTCACATATACAATTGCGGCTACGAGTAATCCGATCGGTATTCCAGCTAATAAAGCTTCCGGAAGAATCTTACCGGTTTGTACTAAAGCGCTACCTGCTACCATGAGGGGTCCGAAATTCAATCCAATCAACAATTCACCCAATCCTTTACGCGAAGCGAATCTGAATGGCGGTGCGGTATAGAAAAATCCGGATGCGAATCCAATTAGACCAAGCCATAACACATCCATACCTGCTTTTTGAATCAAGGGAACACCAACAACCGCGCTCAAAGCAAATGCGACCAAGGAAACAATTAGCATACCTCTGGATGAAATAAGGCCCATTTGGATACTACGGCTGCCGCCTGAAAAAGGAACCATATAATTATAATTTGCTTCATCGGTTCCACTGGTGTGATCAAAATAATCGTTTGCCGTATTGGTTCCGATGTGGAGGAGACATCCACCTAGGACAGTTAATCCAAGCCATCCCCAGCTAACATCATAACCCAAAAAGTTTGCCACTGCTGCGCCAACCAGTAAGGGGACAAATGTAGCTGTTAGAAATGGCAGGCGCATAATAACCAGCCAGGTGAATATCTTTGTCATCAGGCTAATACTTGGACGAACTTCATCGGGCGTTTTGTCTATTAATGGAGTTGTCACTCCACAATAACCAATATGTTCTCCTTCTTTACCCTTGGTTGGTGTGATCCTTATATGGCAAGGGATCTCGTGACCATCTTTATGCAGAAATACGGTATCGCCTTCCCACGCACCTTTTTCTACAGATTCATTTAACCAATTGACCACATGTCCCAGCACTATTTGCCCAGGGCTAAAATCGCTGACTCGTCCTTTACCAATCATCTCATCTTCAGTATATCCAAATAACTTTTGTGCTCCTTCGCTTAATGACTCAATTTTTCCATCAAGATCACAGGTAATAACACTTTTTATTTTGTCATTCATAAATTATTCCTTTGTAAATGAATTGTTGTATTCTCCCGATTTTACTACGGCCAGCGTTAAACGGCTAATACAAACATCTTCTTTGTCCTCATTAGTGATATTAATATTCCATACTTGGATTCGTTTGCCAATCTTCACGGGTGTTGCTTTGCCGTATACCCAGCCTGAACGAACACTTTTTAGGTGGTTGGCATTAATTTCGATTCCTACTACAGCTACCTTTTCCAAATCCACCTGAAAGCTCCCCGCAAGGCTACCTAAAGATTCCGCGAAGGCAACAGAAGCGCCACCATGCAAAAGGCCATAAGGTTGTGTAGTGCGTTCATCAACCGGCATACGCCCGCTGACAAAATTTTCCCCAACTTCCATAATCTCAATACCGATATGACCAACCATTGTTTTAGCATTGAATTCGTTGATCTTTCTGGCTTTATCCTTGGTTTCCATAATTTATTGTCCCGGTGAATATAAATAGAATGTTTATCCCTTCACCAACCCATATTCCTGCAATCCTATTTAAATTGTCATCTTTGGGAATGGCAAATATTCGATCGGTAAATCAAGATAAATTGTTAAATGGAATTTGATACAATACTCTGTCATTATGCCGAGGTAGGTCTGAAACTTGGCAACCGCCGATTTTTTGAGAACTGGCTCAGGAAAAATATTAAAGCTGCCTTAAATAGAGCTATCCCTGATCAAAAATTTACAGTCCAAAGACTATATGGTCGGATCATGATTGAATTAAATGATAACCTTACAACAAATCGGAAAGAAATTATCAAGGCACTCTCCAGTACATTTGGGATAGCTTATTTTGCTTTCGCCAGATATGTTGCACAGGAAATCAAAGGTATCCGGGAAATGGCTTTGGCTGTTTTACAGAATAAAGAATTTGAGACATTTAAAATAAAAACAAGGAGGCCTGATCAGCGATTCCTTTTCACCGCTCAGCAGGTTAATGAGGATGTAGGCGCATTCATCTTAAGCAAGATGGATAAAACCGTACAACTGAAGGATCCTGACGCCACCTGTTATATCGATATTGTTCAGGGCGCAGTATATGTTTATACGGAAAAGACACCTGGGCCAGGCGGTCTGCCAACAGGTGCAAATGGGAAGGTTGTAGGATTACTTTCTGGCGGGATCGATTCACCAGTTGCTAGTCTTTTGACTATGAAACGTGGAGCAGCAGTTACATTTGTCCACTTTCATTCAGTACCAATGACAACGGAAGAATCCATTGAAAAAGTGAAACAAATAATTACGGTATTATCTCGTTATCAAACAAGGATCCACCTTTATCTGGTAGCACTAACGCCGATTCAGAAAGAGATACTGGTAAAGACCAAGGAAAAATACAGGATAATCCTTTACCGTCGGTTCATGTTCCGTATCGCAGAGATAATCGCCCGTAAAGAAAAGGCTCGTGCCATAGTTACCGGAGAATCTCTTGGGCAGGTTGCTTCGCAAACATTAGATAATATTGCCGCTATCGAGGCGGTAAGTTCGATGCCGATTTTGCGTCCACTGATCGGACTAGATAAGCTAGAAATAATAAATTTGGCGAAAGAATATGGTACCTATGATATTTCAATTCTACCTGATCAAGATTGCTGTTCGCTATTCTTACCAAAGAGTCCGGCGACAAAAGCAAAAACACAAATTGTCGAAACTGAGGAAGGAAACCTTGCTGTGGACAAATTGATCCAGGATGCTATCGATTCCATTGATATAATTAAGATTCTTGCCTAGAATATTGATCGGGAAGGGATATGAAATATTTTTTAACTTCAGGAGTTAATCAAGCAATTGTAATTTTAATCGGGATGACACAAATACTATTAAAAATAATCATCTTCACTATTATCATGTTTAGCTGTTCGCTACGAAGTAATGAAGTGCATCTGACTGAAGGGCAAGCAGCACCCAATTTCACTCTGCAGGACCAAGAAGGCAATGAACATACATTATCATCTTACCGGGGGAAAAAGGTCGTCATTTATTTCTATCCTAAAGATGATACGCCTGGCTGTACAAAGGAAGCTTGTGGCATACGTGACGCCTATGATGGTTTTCTGGATAAAGATATTGTGGTATTTGGTATTAGTTATGATAGCGCAGAAACTCACCAGAGTTTCATTAAAAAATATAACCTACCTTTCAATTTGCTGTCAGATTCTGATAAATCCGTTTCCAGGCTTTATGGTACCGAAGGAACCTTTTTCCCCATGCGCAAGACTTTCCTGATTGATGAAAAAGGAACAGTTAAAAAAATATATTCAAAAGTATCCGTGGTAGATCATGGCCGTGAGATACTGAGAGATTTCAGTATATCTAAATAGTAATTAATCTATGGTGTGCCAACCCCGTGGATATAAACCAATTGCCCACCTGTATACGCTGATACAGTAACAATCAAAAATAATAATAAGAGAAAGGCTAGAGCCAATCTATCAATCCGTAGGTCATTCTTATATTTCAGAAACAAATATACCCAGCTGAAAAAAAATAAAATCGCACCCCAAACAACAATTTTACCGAGGGTTTCATGCCGCTCAATGAAAATAAGTGTTTCAGTAGGGTAACCGATTTCTCCAGCTTTCGCAGCTTCTTTTTGCCCTGTTAAGACCGCTGCTATCGAAAAAATTGTGGCTAACCCCATAAGCCACATCCCCACAACTCTTCCTAGCCAGTTGGGTTTCCATAATTGTATTCCGTGCAGGATTAGAGCAGTTGTAATTAACGCGATCGGAAAATGAACAATGGCAGGGTGTAAAGGAAGTGGCATGATAAAATTTACATATAACTACGGCTTGGCCAATGCCGAGATTTACTTGTAGCCCGTAGGAGAATCGAACTCCTGTTGCCAGGATGAAAACCTGGAGTCCTAACCACTAGACGAACGGG
>ENA-UPTF01000599-UPTF01000599.1-marine-metagenome-genome-assembly--contig:-NODE-599-length-24630-cov-4.708182_pt1 | contig 24630 bp, 23 predicted proteins | sample MGYA00238166_ERZ767019 | MGnify/ENA primary metagenome ERZ767019 (study PRJEB28930, sample SAMN06266391) | marine metagenome | isolation source: Sea water from 250 m depth | place: Atlantic Ocean | study... | reverse complement strand
AGGCCAGTCTGAGCGACCCTCGCTCTAATTCCTGGTGGCTCATTCATTTGACCAAAGACTAAAACTGTCTGCGGTAAAACTCCTGCTTCTTGCATCTCATGCCAAAGGTCATTCCCTTCTCTGGAGCGTTCCCCTACACCGGCGAACACGGATACACCTTGATGTTCTGTCGCGATATTATTTATAAGTTCCTGAATAACTACGGTTTTCCCAACACCAGCTCCACCGAATGCACCGATTTTCCCGCCTTTTGTAAATGGTGTAATTAAATCGAGAACCTTAATACCAGTCTCAAGTACTTCAACTTCAGTGGCTTGATCCTCAAAAGAAGGGGCCGGCCTGTGTATTGGCCATTTTTCTGAACCTTCGATTTCTTCTAGTCCGTCCAGGGTATCACCCAGCGTGTTAAACAGTCGTCCCAGAGTTGCGTCCCCTACCGGCACTGCAATAGCGTCCCCAGTATCGACTGCATCAGTTCCTCTAATTAATCCCTCTGTCGGCCCTAAAGCCAGACATCTTACCCAGTTGTTTCCTATATGCTGTTCCACTTCCAAAACAAGCTTTTCGTCCCCAACGGTGGTTTCCAGTGCATTAAACACCAAAGGCATACCATCCGGTGGAAATTCCACGTCCACAACTGTTCCTATTACCTGTACTATCTTTCCGGTTGCCATTCTATTCTCCTGAGCCTAAACAGCATTAAGTTTTTAACTTTCAAGTGCAGCAACTCCTCCAACTATATCAAGGAGTTCTGTTGTTATTGTCTCTTGCCTCAATTTATTCATTAGCAACGTCAAATCATCAACCATCTCATTGGCATTATCTGTAGCCTGATTCATTGCAACCATTCTTGCTGATTGCTCACTTGCATTACCTTCCAGCACTGCGTGGTGTATTAAGGTTTCAACATACCTCGGCAATAATCTTCCCAGAACGTCTCCCGCATTTGGTTCAAAAATATATCCGACAGAATTAGCCCCTGTTTCGCTGGGCGACACTGGTAGCAAAGGTTCCACTAGCGGCCTTTGCAAAGTGGTATTCACAAATTGTGCGTAAGCTGTGTGAAAGGAATCCACCTTCTCAGTTGAAAAGGCTTCAATCACCGCTTCTCCAATGGGTAACGTATCTGTAGGAGTTGGGCGGTCTCCGATTCCTGTGTATTCGGCAACAATTTCAAGCCCGTTTCTCCTTGCGAAGTCAAGAGCTTTCTTACCGATCGCAACTACTTTGACCGGATTTGATTGTGCATCTATAAAATCACTAGTGGCCCTGAGTATGTTGGCATTCAATCCACCGGTAAGCCCCCGATCAGGGGCGACTATAACGATACCTACATTCCTGATCGCCCGGGTCTCTAATAGGGGCTGATGGGATTCATCTTCGTTGGTTTGCGATACAACATTGGAAACCATAGCAGCCATATTTTCAGAATAGGATCTACCTTGAGTAGCGGCATCTTGGCTTCGCCTCAATTTTGAAGCCGCTATCATAGCCATTGCCTTGGTTATTTTCGCTGTATTTTCAACGCTTCTTATGCGCCGAGCTATTTGTCTAACACTCGCCATTTAGCTAGCCAACCCACTTTTCTTAAATTCTTCTATAGCTGAATTCAGGGCAGACCGAGAATCATCGCTCAAATCCGCTTCATCTGCTATCACTTTTAGAAGATCTGAATGGTTTGAATTCATATATCCATGAAGGGCACTTTCCCACCCAATAACATCTGCTATCTCCACATCATCCAAATATCCTTCATTTAACGCATATAAGATGACAACTTGCTGTTCCACAGGTAATGGAACGTTCTGACCTTGTTTCAAAACTTCAACACTTCTCTGACCTCGTTCCAGCTGCCGTCTAGTAGAAGCGTCAAGGTCGTCCGTCCCGAATTGGGCAAACGTTACAAGCTCCCTGTACTGAGCCAATTCAAGCCTGAGCTGCCCGGCAACTGCTCTCATTGCCCTTGTTTGCGCCGCACTTCCCACTCGAGAGACCGACACTCCAACGTTCACTGCAGGGCGGGTGCCTGAGTTGAATAATTCAGGTTCCAAATAAATCTGTCCGTCAGTAATAGAAATCACGTTCGTAGGTACATACGCAGAAACATCACCAGCTTGAGTTTCAATAACTGGTAATGCTGTTATGGAACCGCCACCATGGGCATCATCCATCTTAGCTGCTCTCTCCAGAAGTCGGCTGTGTAAATAAAAAACATCCCCCGGATAAGCCTCACGACCAGGCGGCCTTTTCAGTAGCAGAGACATTTGCCTGTAAGCCCAGGCGTGTTTGGATAGGTCGTCGTAGGCAATCAAAACATCCTTACCTTGGGCCATGAAATATTCTGCCATGGCACATCCAGTATATGGGGCTAAGTATTGGGCAGGTGCGGAATCAGAAGCATTGGATGCGACTACTATCGTATGCTCCATAGCACCTTGTTGCTCCAATGTCCCCACTATCTGTGCAACCTTACCTACCTTCTGGCCTATAGCGACGTATATACATATCACGTCGCCACCCTTCTGGTTAATGATGGCGTCAGTACATATTGCCGTCTTGCCAGTAGTTCGATCTCCAATAATCAGCTCTCTCTGCCCTCTGCCAACAGGTATCATCGCGTCGACCGCTTTTATACCGGTTTGAACAGGGGTGTCCACCGATTTTCGTATTGCAACGTTAGGTGCAACAATTTCCACCTCTCTCATTTCAGCCGTATCTACAGGGCCTTTACCATCTATAGAGTTCCCAATACCATCTACCACCCGACCGAGCAGACTCTCTCCTACAGGAACCTGCATGACTCTACCAGTACCCCTTACTTCAGTACCTTCACTAATCTGCGAAGGGTCTCCTAGAACCACGATACCAACACTGTCCTCTTCCAAGTTCAGAGCCATTCCTGCGACTCCTCCCTCGAATTCCACTAATTCGTTATAGGCAACCCCAGATAAGCCGTGCACACGAGCTATACCGTCTCCTACCTCAATTACCGTCCCAACATCTACCATGCCAAGGTCGGTACCAAATCCCTCTATTTGTTTTTTTATTACCGATGCTATGTCCTGTCCTCTGACGGCCATATCACCCTCCGTTTTATGGGAATAACCCGCTTATTTTGTTATATCAAACTTTGCCTAAATTTAAGTTCCTCTAATGAGTTCTCTTCGCATATCTTCCAGTTGTGTCTTTACGCTGCCGTCGACCAGCCTATCTCCCACTTTAGCCAAATAGCCACCAAGTATCGATTCATCAACGTGGGTTGTTACCGACAGCTGCTTACCCACCATTTGCGTTAATTTTTCTGTTATTGCCTTTTCCTGCTCATCCGTGAGCTCAACCGCAGAAACTATCTCTGCACGTTCTACTCCTTTCTCTGAGTCAACCAATTCCTGAAAGGCATCAGCGATGGCCCCCAGAGAGGCCACAGAGTTTCTGCTGGCTAACAAAGATGCCAGATTCAAAGCCAAATCTGAAATTGACCCGGTAAAGGCCTCTTTAATCACTTCCGTCTTTTTTGTAGTTTCAATTTTCGGCGAGTCTATAAAGGCAATGAAATCAGGATTCCTAGAGGAACTTGCCAGTACTTCTAAGTCTGCAAGCCACTGTTCCTGATCACCTTTCTCTTCGGCTATCAAAAATATTGCCTGAGCGTATCTTCTTGCTGACAAAGCCATCCCTAGTTATTCCTCGAACCTTCATCGTTTAAAACCCCGTCGATAAGGGCACGATGTCCTTCTTCGTCCAATGAGGTCTTAACTACCTTTTCCGCAGCAGTAATAGCTAAACCAGCAAACTCCTTTCGAAGTTCCTCAATCGCCGCATCTCTTTCCCTCTGAATGTTGGATTCTGCTCTAACCCTCTCTGCCTCCAATTCCTCCTTCACTTTCGCCATTTCTTCTTCTCTGAATCTATCAGCAGTTTCCCTTGCCTGCGTTACAAGCTTTTGACCTTCAGTTCTCGCTTCCTGAAGTTGCTCTTGAATTGACTCCTCAGATTTAGCAGCCTCTTCTTTCGCTCTTTCTGCCGCCTCTAATCCAGCTGTGATTTTCTCTGCTCTCTGATCAAGCATAGCTACCAAAGGTTTGTACAGCACCTTTGACAATATGACGAACAATATTACAAAACTGATAATCTGTGTTATCAGTCCTGGCAGATTTATTCCAAGATCTCCCATACCGAACTCCTATTTATGAAGTACTCGTCGGCACCCAGTTTAAAAACAAGCTGGGTGCTAAGTGAGACCTAACCTTAGACGAATTTTATTATGATAGCGACAACCAAAGCATAAATAGCTATAGCTTCCGTGAACGCGATGGCAAGAATCATATTCTGCTGTATCTGAGCACCAGCTTCTGGATTACGCCCCAAAGCTTCCATGGCCTTCGAAGCGAGCATACCTATTCCAATTCCAGGACCGATAGCTCCAAGTCCGATCGCTAGACCGGCACCCACATTCATTATGTCTCCTTCCATTTCAAACTCCTTAAGTTTTGATTACGTTTTTATTTCATTGAAGCAGAATCTAAACGCTTCAATGATGATCTCCATCATCGTGACTCACACTTGCCATGGCTGCAAACACCAGGGTAAGCATAGAAAATACAAAGGCCTGTATCAGCCCAACAAATAATTCCAACCCCAGAAATGGGAGTATGCCTATAAACGGTAGCAAAAATGCCATGGCCATTAGTAAGACCTCACCAGCAAAGATGTTGCCAAACAGCCTAAATGTAAAACTAATTACTCTTCCAAATTCGCTAATAAGCTCCAAAATACCTACGAAAAAGCCAATTGGTCCTGATTTAAAACTTATAAATTTGCCTGCGTGGCCTAAAAAGCCAAGTATGCTAAACCCCCAGAAATGAACCATTATCATAGCCACCAGGGCAATCGCAAGAGACATATTTAGGTCTGTGTTAGCACTCCTTAAAAAAGGAACGAGATGACCTGCCCTTTTTCCTGCACCTATATCTCCGTGCTTTTCTTCGTATTCGGCGAAAGTAAGTTCTTCTTGGAGAGACCCAGGGGACAAGGCCGCTATTGGAATACCTTCATAATCTTGGAAAACATGTAATTTGACGGAATCAAGATGAGAGCCGTGGTCATCTCCATGTGCGCCGTGAGCTTTTGGCTTACTTTCCTTTGATCCGTGACTACTGTCCTCCAAGGCGGGATCATGGTAGCCATGAGCATCATGGTGATGAGCTATTTCCTCAGGCCCTGCTATACGTCCTACCGTGCCAAATCCCGGCAATATCCCCATCCAGTTCGCGACTATTATGAAAATAAAAATCGTAAATACAAGCGGGAAGAACTTCCTTGCCTTCTCTTTGCCGGCAATCTGCTCGCAGAGAGAGAGGAAGAATTCCATTGCTACTTCAAATAAAGATTGAAGGCGACCAGGGACATCATTTAACTTACTTCGTATTCTGAGAGAGATGAGTATCAGTACCAACATGGCCAGCCATGTGGTGATCATGGTGTTCATGACGTCCCACTTACCAACCGGGGTATCAAATCCATCCGTTACTTTTTCTGCAGGCAGTTGAATCGCTGGCAATGAGGAGGCAAAAAAGCCAAGGCCGAAGGCACTACCCAGCGCTCCGCCTAACACGCTGGCTGCGACCACGCCCAAGCATATAATCAATATCGCTAGTGATCTGGGGCTACCCAGTATCTTTGACATTTCTTTCGAAACTCCTAATCAGATTCTGATACATATCTAAGGACTGCCATCAGCATTCTTATCATGCCAGCCAAAGCCACCACAAGACCTATGGCGATTCCAGTGAGGGTAAGCATTGGGCTAAGCTCAAGACGACTGTCGGCCCAGAGCCCCGCCCATGCACCAACTCCTATACAAATTCCAACGTACCAGCCAACACCAACCAATCTAACAATAGCCCCATATTTCTTGGAATTCATACGGCCTCGCATGAACGGTTGTTAACTTTATCACAATGTATTTCTTTGGGTCAAAACTTAGTTTAACTGAGTCCTTAACCTTGGTTACCTATGTCTTCTAGGTCAAGGGAATCAATAAAGTCTGTGAACGCAGATAATCCTTCCAATTCTTCTTCATTTACTTGCTTCCCTTCATCTTCTTCTCCCGAAGAATCTTGCTTCTCAAAATCGAGCGACACTCCAGCTTTTTCAACCACCTCATCTTCAGCATATATAGGGGCTTCAGAGCGGACAGCCAAAGCCAAAGCATCACTCGGCCTTGCATCTATCTCTATCAAGGTACCGTTCGAATCAATTACTATTTTTGCGAAGAACGTGTCGTTTTTAAGCTCTGACACAACAATACTATGTATCGATCCTCCCAAGTCACCAATTACTGAACCAAGCAAGTCGTGAGTCATAGGCCTTTGTACTTCCACACCCATTAACTTAAACCTAATCGCTTCCACTTCAAATTGACCAATAAAAATAGGCAAATACAAGTCAGAATCTTTGACTTTCAAAACAACAGCTCTTTGCTGGGTTTCTTGCCTCACACGAATGCTTTCAATTTCAAGTTCCAGCACCTTAATGGACCTCCTGGAGATTCCTTTTATACAGAGGAATTTAAATCTTAAATACGCACGTCGAGCATGTCAACGAGTACTTTTATGTTACGACTTCTAGCACCGCAAATTAGTTGACACGCAACGGACTAAATTTTCTTTTGCAGGGAACGCGTTCTTTTCTCCAAATCATACCGTGGAATAAGAATACGTCGGCCGCAACCTTGACATACGACGCCTATGTCGGCCCCTATCCTATCCACAGTCCAAGCCAATGAACCACATGGATGTTTTTTCTTCATCGTAACTGTATCGCCCGGAGAGTAGTTTGTAACCATATGTCACTATCATCCGTTTTTTAATGCAAAAAACTTCTGCCCAGATCAACTAGAATATTGTTTATTTTTTTCTGAAGGGTGGCACTGGCCTTTGCTGCTTCATTACCATACTGAGACACTTGCTGTGAGGCGTATATGATCCCTCTGGATGAACTTATCAAAAGGCCGTGAGTTTCTGTGGCAAGACCGAATTTCACTGAGGATTCAAGGTCTCCACTTTGAGAGCCAACTCCGGGCACCAGTATCGGGATCTCTGGAGCTATCCCCCGTATGGTAGCCAATTCTTCCGGATAGGTAGCTCCCACAACCAAACCCAAATTGCCAGAAGAATTCCATTCGACACAATATTCAGCAATAATCTCGAAAACCTTCTTGCCACCTTGACCCGATACGACCAAATCTTGGAGTTGATAACCGTCAGGATTTGATGACTTACACCAGACGAAAACCCCACGATCCGAATATCTTAGGAAGGGTTCAATTGAATCAAACCCGGAAAACGCATTAACCGTTACCGCATCAAAATCCCATACATTAAACATAGCATGAGCATATTTTGAACTCGTAGATCCTATATCGCCTCTTTTACCGTCGCCGATTAAAAATATTTCTGGATAATTTGTTCTAATATGCTCAACAATTTTTTCCAAAGCTTTCAACCCGTCGATTCCAAAGGCCTCGAAAAACCCCATATTTGGTTTATAAGCTGCGGTAAAACTTTGTGTGCTATCGACAATAGTCTTACAGAACTCGAAAACATCAGGAGATGGCATCCTTGCAGGGTCAGGATCCAATCCGATACAAAGTAGAGATTCCTTCATAGAGGAAGTTTTTTGAAGTCTATCTAAAAATTTCGACATCCATTCTCGCCCATGTAACCGTTAACTATGCAAAGCAAACTAAGGTTTTTTCTTTACCAAAAACTTTCTTCTCAAAGTGAGAACCTTCTCTTCTCTTTGATTAATTCCTCGACTTTCAATGTAAACCATTCCTCTGTCGTCCCTACTTTTTGACGGGGTAACCTCTAGCACTTCACTTTCAGCATAGATGGTATCTCCGTGGAATGTAGGGCCATCATGAGTTACAGATTCATATAGTAAATTTGCGATAGCCTTCCCGGAAGTTTGTCTGACGCTCATACCGACGACAAGACTCATGATTAATAATCCATTTACCAATGTCTTACCATGCTGATGCTCTGACATATAGTTCTCATCTGTATGGAGAGGGTTGTCGTTCATGGTCAAAAGAGAAAACAAATGGTTGTCCATCTCAGTGATCGTTTTCCCTGGCCAATGCTTGAATATTTGACCGGGGGAAAACTCTTCAAACCATCCCCCAAAGCTATCCTTCGAATTAATAATGTTATTTTCTGTATCCATCTTAAAATACCCTGACCTCCATATAGTAGGTATAAATGGTTAAGTGTTCAGCAATCTCCTTGCAATAACCAGTTTCATAATCTCATTAGTCCCTTCCCCAATAATCATCAAAGGGGCATCACGATAATACCTCTCAACTGGAAGATCCTTGGTGTAGCCGACCCCACCATGTACTCTCATAGCTTCCATGGCTACCTCCCCGCAAACTTCGCTGGCAAACAACTTCGCCATTGCGGCTTCAAGGTCGTTTCTTTCTCCTGAATCCAGCTTACGAGCTGCGTCATAAACCATCAACCTTGCTGCATGTACCTTTGTCGCCATTTCAGCCAATTTAAGCTGAATAGCTTGATGCTCAGAAATTGTTTTGCCAAAAGCCAGACGTTTCTTTGAATAAGACAATGCTGCATCCAAGGCCGCCTGTGCAACCCCAACCGCTCTGGCAGCGACATTTATCCTCCCAGTTTCCAGGCCATTCATTACTTGGCCAAAACCCCGACCCTCTTCACCACCCACCAAATTTTCAACAGGAACTCTGCAATCATCAAAAATCAATTCACAAGTATCTAGTCCTCGATATCCAAGCTTGAATCCCTCATTTGGTTTTTCAAAAATAAAACAACTTATACCGCGGTGCTTTGGATCAGAATCGGGGTTAGTTTTCGCCATAAGTGCGAATGCATTTCCGTTATCTCCATTACTGATAAACATCTTCCGGCCGTTGATAATGTACTCCTCCCCGTCCTTTACAGCAGTTGTCGATATGTTTTGAGCATCGCTACCTGCTTCAGGCTCAGTTAAGGCTAATCCTCCCCTTATCTCACCAGTTGCCATTTTAGGAAGAATCCGAGTTCTTTGATCTTCAGTTCCATAAGTCGCCACAATATGGCTTAGGATGTGGTGGGTACCTATTATTCCAGAGACGCTCATCCAACCTTTGCTTAACTCCTCAAATATCATCGCAAAAGTTGTGAAATCCAAACCCAGCCCGCCATATTCTGTTGGAATATTTATGCCAAACAAACCCAGTTCACACATAGTAGGAATCAATTCATGCGGGTAAATATCCTCGTTATCATAGGTGTTAGCAATAGGTTCAACATCTCTCTTAACAAAATCCTTCACTAGGGAAACGATTTGTTTACGAGCCTCTTCAGATGTCTGTTCAACCAATTTAGCAACTCCTAATCAATTTTAAATGGAATCCCTCAACTGACGACTTCCCAAATTCTTAGCTGAAACACCCAGCACATTCAAAAACCCTTCAGCATCCTTATGGTCATACCCTCCCATAGCCTCCATAGAACCGTCATCAGTGTACAAGGATGATGGCATTTTCTCGATTGAATCGTCTATCGAATCGAAGAATATGTTGCCTTTGTACAATTTGACCTGAATGGTTCCTGTAACCATAGAAGCAAGTGGAGAAAGGGCTGCCAACGCCGAGGTCGTAGCGGAATCTAGCCAGTAACCCTGATATATCTGAGTACTAATAACATTGGACAGATTGGTATAAAACTCTCTAGCTCTTCTATCCAAAACAAATTGAAGGACATATTCCCAACTTCTACCAAGTAACTCCATAGCAGGGGATTCATAAATCCCTCTTGATTTAATTCCTACAAACCTATTTTCAACCACATGAGTACCGATTCCTACCCCGTTTTTTCCCGCAATGATATTGGCTTCTTCGAATATGCTGATCAAATCCATTTCGACCCCATTTATTGACTTAGGCACACCGCGATCCCAGTACACACTCACATATTCTGGTTTATCAGGTGCGTCCCATGGCCAAACCCCCATACCTGGCTCAACGAAATCAGGGCTTATTGATACATCCTCCAAATCCCCCGCTTCATGAGTCAATCCAAGAAAATTGGCGTCTGTGGAATAACGCGATTCCCTTGCCGGTCTTATTGGCAAATTATTCAATTCGCAATACTCAATCATCTGCTGTCGACCAGGAAACTTATCAAGAAATTCTTGGTCTCTCCAGGGAGCATACACATCAAGGTCTGGTTGTAGCATATTGCTGGTTAACTGAAATCTCACTTGGTCATTCCCACGACCCGTAGCTCCATGGAATAAGACGTTTATATCGTCATTACTCAAAGTATCAAGAATGGCCTTAACTGTTACGGGTCTAGCTATGCCTGTAGTATTCCAGTATCCGCCCTCGTATCTTGCCTGTGCTTGCAAAACTTTTAGTCCGGCACTGGCCAGCAGCTCTTTGCCAGGCACGATAGTCGCCTTCGAGGCTCCACAGGCCAACATCCGATCCGCAACCGCTTGTAGGTTTTCTTCATCAGGCTGACCCAAGTCAACCGTAAAACAATGTACCTCAACCCCGTTTTGGTGCAACCAATGCGTAACCGTACAACTATCTAATCCCCCAGATACTGCGCCTCCAAAGATAGTGGACCCACTTGCGTATATTTCCTTCCAATTCACCTGTGCCTCGACTATTGCGAAGCGTTTGCCAATCCTGTTTCCAGTCTGGCCAAGGCTTCATCTATTTCCTCTTTAGTTATGGTCAAAACAGGCATCAACCGAACGGCGTTAGGCCTCATCGGATTCATCAGTAATCCTGCTTCATTACTGGCCGCAATCACATCTGGTGTCATATCAGAATCAAATTCAACAGCCCAAATCAAACCCATTCCCCTAACTTCCGTTATAAATTCATTGTTGGACTGTATCTTGCGTAGGCCTTCACCAAGATATTCTCCCATTTTTGCCGCGTTTTCAGATATTTCGTTGTCAATGATAAATTTTGTGGAAGCATGAGCAGCAGCGCAAGTTAATGGATTACCGCCAAAAGTTGAGCCATGGTCTCCAGGATCAAATGCGCAAGCTGAATCTTTGGCTAAGAAGGCCCCAATAGGAACTCCACCGCCCAAACCTTTAGCCAATGTAATGATGTCAGGTTCAACACCAAAACTCTGGTATCCAAATAATGTCCCCAATCTGCCTAATCCCGTCTGAACTTCATCAAATATGAGCAACATATTTTTTTCGTCGCACCAGTCCCTCACTCCTTTCAAATATTCCACCGAAGGAACATTAACTCCACCTTCACCCTGGACTGGTTCAATCATCACAGCCACAGTGTTATCTGTCGTGGCCTCTTTTACGGCTTCAAGATCATTATAAGGAACATGCGAAAAACCAGTAGGGATTGGCTCAAAAAGTTCCTGGTAATGCGGCTGACCAGTAGCTGAAACATTCATCATTGTACGGCCATGAAAAGAATTGAGGGCCGTAATAATATGGTAGGCACCATTTTTATTCTTCTTGCCATATTTCTTGGCTAACTTAATTGCACCTTCGTTGGCCTCAGCACCGCTATTGCATATAAAAATCTTGTCCAGACAACTGTTTTCCACCAGAATCTCAGCTAATTTAAGCTGAGGAATTGTGTAGAACTGATTTGAAGTTTGAACTAAAGTTTTCGCTTGTTCAGCTATAGCTTCTGCGATTACGGGATTGGAATGGCCAGCATTATTAACAGCCCACCCCGATGTAAAATCCAGATATTCTTTTCCATCTACGTCCCACACCCTGGCCCCTTCTCCCTTCTCAAGAACCATAGGCTGGCGCCTGACAAGAAACATGTAATATTTGCTTTCTAGTTCTTTCCATTCAGCGGTGCTAGTCATATTACTCTCCTTTTATAACCTCTTCTAAGTTCTGAAACAAAGATTCGATAGTATCTAACTCTGCTTTCAGATTCTTAATGGAATCCTTAATTTGGTTCAACTTGTCGTCTTCACCAGTTTCTCCCATAGCAGGGGAGGATAAGTCTTTTTCTCTTTCATCCACAGATACTGCGGGGATCGAGTCCTTCGCCCCTGTTAACAGGTACAAAGCATCGTTTAATGAATCTCCCATAACAACTTTGTCGGCAGTAGATAAAATTACCTTCTTAAGTTCTGGAAAACTCACACCTTCTGCCTGGATGTATATTGGCTCAGCGTAGAGGATACTATTCCCTATCGGTATAACTAGCAAGTTGCCTCTAATACAGGTCGATCCTTCCGTACATCGGAGTGTAAACCAGGCAGAAATTTCCTGATCATTGTCTATCCTCGCTTCCACCTGCTCTGGTCCGTCAACTTGACGATCTTTAGGGAAATTAAATGCTACAAGTTTTCCATACTCTGAAGCATCGCTCCTAGCGGCTAACCAGCCGACCATATTTGGCCTGCCATCAGGAGTGTATGGAATTAATTGGACAAATTCTTCCTTAGTTTCTCCAGGCAACCGCATAATGACGTAGTAAGGCTCCAAGGGTTGCAAACCTTCTTTTTGTCCAAATTTTTCTTGTGGAAAAGCCCACAAGTCCTCATTACCATAGAAATGTTGAGGATCTTCCATGTGGTACTTTATGTACTTTTCTGCTTGCACAGCGAAAAGTCCTTGAGGATATCTGACATGACTGTAAAGACCTTCAGGCATTGATTCAATGCTTGAAAACAGCGTTGGGAACATTTTTTGGTACGTGAGTGCAACTGGGTCCGTAGGATCCCAAAGGTAAAAGTGAAGATCGCCGGTATAGGCATCAACGACTATCTTGATACTGTTCCTGATGTAATTGTATTCTTCTAGCGTATCTGCTTCGTCGGTGGGTTGAGAGTATGGGAATTTATCCGAAGTCGTATAAGCATCTTGTATCCAATATAACTGCCCATTGCCCGCGACTATGTAGGGATCTTTATCTAATTTAAGAAATGGAGCTACTGTGGAGACTCTATCCTCAACGGACCTTCTGTATTGAATTCTGCTGTTTTCGTTCAGCTGGTTACTTATAAGAATATTTATATCTCTCATTTGCCAAGCGTAAAGTAGCTTACGAAAGTATGAACCTACACCGACACCACCAGACCCCTCATAATTAGTAACTATGAGATCACCTTCCCCTGTTTGGTAATCAAGCTCTTGGGTATCAGTATTCACTATGACGTAGCCTTCTGAATTCTCGCCATAATAAATCCTGGGATTATTTACCATAATGTCGGGGGAGGCTCCTGCTTTCGGAGACGAGACAGGAATTTCCCCGTTCGCGGGGATGTCCTTAGCGAAAAATATTGGCCTGCCTTCGGGTGTAAACTCCGTAGCCGGGCTCATTGCAATACCAATGCCATGAGTGTAAAACAACTTTTCGTTAACCCATGTCTGGGCCTCTTCTTTTAGTTTTTCTGGAGCGACCTCTCTAGCAGCAAGCAAAACTTGTCTGTACTCACCATCAATGTAATACCTGTCAACATCGGCATCTTTAAAATCATAGTAAGGCCGAATTAATTGAATTTGCTTGTACACATTCGTCAGTGGCTTGTAATCCCATAGGCGTATGTTCTCAACTGTGGGAATGTTTTCCTGTATCAATTCGGGAGTGATTTCTCCTTCGGCTTGATAAAAAGTTTCATCTATAGCTTCCAAGCCAAAGCCAAGCTTGGTGAACTCTATATTTCGTTCTATGTATTTCTTTTCTTTAACAAATTCGTCAGGGTCTACTGAAAACTGCTGAACAACGGAAGGCCAAATAGTACCGAGTGCAATTATGAGAATCACCCAAATCCCGACTGGAGCCAAAGATAATCTCATTTTGCCCATAAATGAGCCAACCAGCATGATTATGGCAACTAAAACTCCTGTAATACACAAGATCAAAAATGCGGGTTGTCTGGCAAAAACATCCGCATAGGCAGCGCCAAAAACAATTCCCTGGTCCGACCTCACTAATTCCAGCCGATCAATCCAATAACCAGCCGAAATAATCAGCACAGCTATAGCGCCTAATACCAAAAGGTGATTGCGCAATTGAGTGGTTAAAGCAAAAGCAGTCCCTCTAAGAGTGAAATTCAAAAATGCCAATGCCCCAGTTGCCACAATAGTCAGGGCAACAGCAATCAAAATCCATCCTTGCAGAAATGAATAAATAGGCAGTTCAAAAACATAGAAAGACAGATCGTTTTGATATAGAGGATCCGTAACCCCAAACTCAGCTGCGTTACTAAACCTGAGAAAAATCTCCCATTGAGAAGCGATCATGGAACCCAATACAACCGCTACGATTGCAGAGACCACGATGCAACCTATGAGGACCAATTTTCGTATCACACCAATTAGGTCATCTGGTAAAGCAGCTTCAATAGGACCGGTAGTTCTTTTATTTACATAGAAAAGATTTGCCAGCAGCAACGCAAAGACAAAAACAAATCCAACAACAAACAAAATTACCTTAGTCAATAACACCGTTAGGAAGACGTCTTCATAACCCAATTGTGAATACCAGAGGTAGTCGGTATAAATGCCTCTACCAAGCCATGAAAGGACAAAGACAGGTACCAAAATCAGTAGCAATGCTAGCCATTTCAACCGCCCATCAAATTTGCCTCTAATTGCAGACGTATCAAAATCAAATGGTGGGAATGGAGGATTAGCCATGTTTTAACCTTTGTCTATCAGCCTATACGAGTCCCGAGATTGCGACCCAAGACTACATCTTTTAAAGCGCCTGGAACTCGACCATCGATTATTTGTGAAATAGCCCCGCCGGCAAGTGCCTCAATACAGGCTTCCATTTTAGGTATCATTCCACCATCTATAACATGGGAAGCAACGAGTGAGTCGGCTTGCTTTTTGGTCATACGGGATATCAATCTTTTTGAAGAATCTAGTACTCCTTCAACATCTGTAAGGAACACCATTCTGTCGGAATGGATTGAAGAAGAAATATATCCTGCAACTGTGTCTGCATTTATGTTCAGCAACATATTTTCATCGTTTAAACTGGAATGAACTCCTACCGGTGCTATCACTGGCATATAGCCAGCTTCCAATATAGCCTGAATCGGTTCAATGTTAACCGATTTAACCTTACCTACATACCCTAACTCTGGATCTGCAATTTCAGCGCTTACTATCTTACCGTCAGCACCAGAAATACCGATTGCTTTACCACCAATGTTATTTATGGCAGCAACTAGAGATTTGTTGATCAGTCCAGTTAAAACAGCTACAACAATATCTAAACTCTGAGAATCCGTGACCCTCAACCCATTTACAAACTTAGGGCGAACTCCTTGTTTTTCCATCCATTCAGAAATCGTTTTACCCCCACCATGAACAACTACAAATCGGTCTCCCTTTGCTTGTAGTTCCACTAAGTCTGTCAAGGTTGTGTCATGGTTTCCGAGGGTGCTGCCGCCAATTTTCACCACAGTGAGACTAGCTGTCCTTTCTGATCCGAGACTGCTGTCTATGCCCTGGTCGGCAGAGTCCAACTTTTCCGGGTGATTTGAAGGATTCAAGATATCCATATGGTCATCGGTGGGTGAATGCTCTAATTCGTTAAACATTATCCATTACCTATGTACTATAGGCCGAATTGAATATCACATACTCCTCTGTCAAATCGCATCCCCATGCCGTTGCTGAACATTCCCCAACGTTGAGGCTTATTCTAAAATCCACTTGTTCGGAATTCATCGCACTAACAACAGCGTCCTTTAGGTAAGGAATTGCAATTCCTTCATGAACAATGTGAATATCGCTAATGAAAATATCTATCTCTCCTTCCTTGAGAGGGATTGAACTTTTCCCTAAAGCCATGACTAGACGACCCCAATTCGGATCTTTACCGTGTACCATGGCTTTCACTAAGGAGGAGGATGCTATTTCACGAGCCGCCTTCTGAGCGTCTTCAGTGGTATGAGCTCCTTCTACGATTACTTCGATAAGTCGCTGAGCTCCTTCACCATCTCTTGCCAGTTCCTTTGCAAGCTCGGTGCAAACATATCTTAGGGCCTCAACAAAATTATCAGACCCTTCAGAGTCTGCATCTATCTGAGCTGTTCCAGAGGCTCCGTTTGCCAGTACAATAACTGAATCATTAGTGCTCTGATCTCCGTCAACATCGATCATATTGAAGGAAAGACTCACTGCTTCGGAGAGTGCTTCCTGTAAAAACTTTGCATCGACATCTGCATCAGTAGTGATAAAGCACAACATGGTTGCCATGTTCGGATGTATCATCCCAACACCCTTTGCTGAACCGCCGAGAGTCACCGTCTTACCATCATGCTTAAACGAAACAGCCCTTTCTTTATGTTTGGAGTCTGTTGTCATTATTGACTTGGCGAAATCAGTCCCGCCTTCATCGGATAAGACTATGTTAGTTATATTTTGACGTATCAAAGCCATTGGTAGCTCAACACCTATCATGCCTGTGCTAGCTACATAAAGATCTTTACCAGACACTCCAGTGTGAGTGCCAGCTAATGAAGCTAATTCCTCGGCATCGGTTAGGCCTTGAGGGCCCACACTGCAATTAGCGCACCCGCTATTCGCGACAATACCTCTAGATATCACAGCCGTCTTTCTTTCTCTGCTAGCGGTTACCGAAGGGGATTCAATGCTGTTTGTGGTAAAGGTTGCTGCTGAGTTAGCTGGTCTATCAGAAAGAACTATACCCAAATCAGGAACACCTGCTTCGGTTTTCAAACCAGCATAAGTAGATCCAGCAGTAAAGCCAACTGCAGAAGTGATACCACCTTCGCTTATTATTTCAATCACGATAAGTTCCCCTTTTTCCAAAAGACTATAAGCCACCAGAAAAGTAGACAAAAAACGGCGGATCACGTCCGCCGTTGAAAGCCTCGGAATTATAGCATATAGGTACAAGACAGGTACGAAAATCCGATCTATCCTATGCTACAATCCGATCAATTAAGAGATGGATAATTGACCCATACTTAAACATACGAATCAAATTACCACTAACAATTGAATCCATGAAATGAATCCATGAAAAAGGCGAGTAATTATGACTACTGCAAAAAATCAGACAAAATACACATCCATTGGAAACAGGCCTGTAAGACATGACGGATACGACAAAGTCACAGGAAAAGCGCAATACGGTGCTGATGTTGACTTACCCGGTTTAATTCACGGAAAAATCCTCAGAAGCCCTCATGCACATGCAAAAATAATATCCATAGACACATCTGCAGCGGAAAACCTACCAGATGTTTATGCTGTAATCACTAATAAAGATTTCCCTGCACAAAAAGACGAAGCTGTATCGAAGATCCCTGGTCCAGCAATCAATTTAAAACAGCAAACTGCCAACATTTTGGCGGGAGACAAGGTTTTGTATAAGGGACATGCAGTGGCTGCAATAGCAGCAACAAGTGCTCATGCTGCCGAGGAGGCCCTAGCCCTCATCAATGTTCAATATGAAATATTGCCTCACGTCTCAACTGTGGAAGAAGCCATATCTGAAGGTGCCCCTCTCTTGCATAACCAATATAAGAACAACATTGCTAGTCATGACGTTCTGGAATTAGGAGATATAGAATCTGGATTCAGTCAAGCTGATCTTATAGTGGAAAGGGAGTTTAGAACCTCCACCGTTCATCAAGGATATATAGAACCTCATTCTGCAACTGGTTGGTGGACTCCTAGCAATAAAATAACTGTTTGGGGGAGTTCCCAAGGACATTTTCAAATTCGCGATAGAACCTCCCTGGTCCTGGGTGTGCCTGTTTCTGACATTAAGGTCATCCCCATGGAAATTGGGGGCGGATTTGGAGGAAAAACAACAATATACCTTGAGCCTGTAACAGCTTTACTTTCGAAGATTACAGGTTATCCAGTAAAAATTACCATGTCCAGGTCTGAAGTATTAGAAGCAACGGGCCCAACATCTGGGTCTTATATGCACGTGAAATTCGGTGCAACAAAAGAAGGCAAAATAACTTCAGCCCAAGCTGATTTGAAATTTGAAGCAGGAGCTTATCCAGGATCTCCCGTAGGAGCCGCTTCAAATTGCATATTTACACCATACGCCATCGATAACCTGAGAATTGATGGTTACGATATTGTCAACAATAAACCTAAAACAACAGCTTACAGAGCGCCAGGTGCCCCAATCGGTTCCTTTGCAGCGGAAACCTTAATAGACGAATTAGCGGAGAAAATTGGCATGGACCCGCTCGACCTAAGGATAATGAATGGTGCGAAACAGGGAACAACCAGGGCATCCGGAATAAACAATCCGCTAATAGGCTGTATCGAGACTTTCCAAGCAACCAAGGACCACGATCATTACAAATCAGAGAAAGCGACTAAAAAGATAGGCAGAGGCGTTGCTTCTGGCTTTTGGATCAATGGAAGCGGTGCTGCATGTGCCGTGGCTAACGTAAATTTTGACGGGACCATAAACCTTACTATCGGGTCCATGGATATTGGCGGACTCAGGCCTGTGGCTGCTCAGCATGTCGCCGAAGTTCTCGGTATTCCAGTTGAAAATATAAACCCTCAAGTTGGCGATACGGATACCGTAGGATACACCTCAATGACTGGTGGCAGCGGTGGAGCATTTAAAACAGGCTGGGCAAGCTATGAAGCTGCTCAAGACGTGAAAAGGCAAATGTTAGAAAGAGCCGCTGAGGTTTGGGAAACATCTCTGGATGACATAAAACTGGAAAACGGTTTTTTTATCCATTCATCTGACAGTGAACTCAAGATGTCCTTCAGCGAATTAGCCAGTCACCTTCCTGATACGGGTGGCCCCGTCGTTGGTAGAGCAAACCTAGACCCGCGTGGGCCCGGGAGCGCATTCGCAACCCACTTGGTCGACCTAGAGGTAGACACAGAAACTGGGAAAGTCACCATTTTGAGATACACGGCTGCGCAAGATGCGGGCACCGCCATTCACCCAAGTTATGTTGAAGGCCAGATTCAAGGAGGGGTTGTCCAGGGGATTGGCTGGGCACTGAATGAAGAATATTTCATCAATGAATCAGGTGGGATGACAAACTCCAGTCTCTTAGATTATCGGATGCCTACATCATTGGATCTCCCTATGATTGACGCCTTGATCGTGGAAGTGCCAAATCCTCTCCACCCATACGGTGTAAGGGGAGTTGGCGAGGTTGCAATAGTTCCTCCGTTAGCTGCGATGGCCAACGCCATTTATGATGCAATCGGAGTACGAATGACAGAACTACCAATGAATCCGGCCGCGATAAGAAAAGCTATCAAGGGAGCATAATTTGCCAAAACGAATACTGATTACTGGAATGAGTGGCTTGATAGGCGGGTTGTTGAAAGAGCATTTGACCTCCCAGGGAGAGTATGAGCTTTCAGCCTTAAATAGGTCCGTGGTAAAAGATGTCCCAACACATTCAGCAGACATATCAAACCTAGATAAGATTCGCCCGGCCTTTGAGAACATCGATACGGTTGTCCATCTAGCTGCATATCTTGGTTCAGACAGTTTTGAAGAACAACTTCCTACAAATATAGTCGGAACCTACAACGTCTTTGAAGCCGCAAGACTGGCCGGTATAAAAAGAGTTGTTTATGCAAGTAGCGGCAGTACTGTGAGGGGAGTGGAGCACACATATCCATATAAGGAAATTGCAAACGGGCAATACAGTGAGGTTAAAGGACCAATACCACTTGTTACCCACAAAGACGTAAGACCAGGAGGCGTATATGGTGCAACCAAGGTCTGGGGAGAAGCTTTGGCCCGTCATTTCTCAGACGCCTATAACATGTCTATGCTATGTGTGAGGATAGGGTCAGTGACAGAGGCAGATAAACCTTCGGACCCAAGACAGAAGTCCATATATTTGAGTCATAAAGACGTATGCCAGATCCTTCAACTGTCCATAGATGCGCCAGATGAACTTAAATTTGATGTATTTTTAGCCACATCAAATAATCGATGGTCATATCGCGATCTGGAACACCCTCGGAACGTTTTAGGATACATACCAAACAGCTCTGCAGAGGATATTTAAATGGCATTAGTGATAGGAGTGACCGGGGCGATAGCCTGCGGAAAAAGCACAGCCTGTAAAATTCTAGAGAATCTAGGGGCGACACATTGCGACGCTGACAAATTAGTGCACAGGATGTATGACCCTGGCAAACCTGCATTTGATCGAATAGTTACCTCATTCGGGGAGGAAGTCATCGGGCCGGACGGCTACGTGGACAGGAAAATACTGGGATCTAAAGTGTTTGGCAATCCAGACGAAATGTCTAAGCTAACAACCGCCATCGGAGATATCAAAGGGGAAGTGAGAGGAGTGATGGATGATTGGAGAACTGCCCTTGAACCTATACAGGTAGGTCTAATGGAAGCCGTGAATTTCATAGAGGCCGGATACGGAATATACAGCGACGTGACTTGGCTCTTTGCCGTGGACGATGAAATTGCAATAGAAAGGCTAAAAAATAGAAATCATTTTAGCCACGATGAAGCCGTCCAAAGGCTATCAAGCCAAAAAAAATGGCAAGATAGGGCTGATGCTTCAGATGTTGTCACGATGAACAACGGATCCGTAGAAGATCTAGAGAAAGCCGTAAAGGAACAGTATCAAAAATTAACTGAAAAACATTCCAGTGGGCAACTAATGCCCTCAAAGTATCTCGCATGGTGGGAGAAAAATTCTCCCGTATAAAGACTATGACCTTAATTCCAGCCTCTTGAAAGCCTCTGCAACTTCAGCATTAACCTTAGGGCCATATGCGGAAAACCTGTTTCTTATGCGTACTGTGCCGTCAGCCTTACTACTAGACATTTGGCTAGCGTGGCAGTACAAAGCATTTATTTTGTCTTCAAAGTGATCGTCTATGTCGATGAAAGTATCGGGATCATCGGTACCCCATAAATACACCTCTAACGTTTTGTGAGGTTCCAAGCCTTCATCGATGAGATCTGGATATGCCAAATAATCTCGAGCATATGGAAAAACAGCGTCAAGCGCCACTCTCCCTGTAACAAAATGGTCTTGATGTCTAACCCATTTCCTCTCTGGATCTATGGTCAGTACTATATCTGGGCGGTGGCTTCTTATTTCTCGTACCAACTCTTTTCGGAAGGGTTCTCCGTTTTCGATGCCTTGGTCAGAGTGGTCAAGAAACACCACATTGGTCAGCCCTAGCACTTTTGCAGATTCCAATTGTTCCTGCCTACGGGTCGCAGCTATTTCCTGAGAACTAACATTCCGGTCACTAGTTCCCTTATCTCCATTAGTGCACACTACCAGCACTATATCCGCACCAAGTGAAGACCATTTGGCTATCGTTCCGCCTGCACCACTTTCAGCATCATCTGGATGAGGAGTTATAACTAAAACCCTCTTATCTCTCATATCTCTCATGTAAGTAAAGTTCCTTTCTGCCTTACTGGGTATTAGATTTTAGCCAAATTTTCCTTTCTTACCTTCGGCATAACTTCTTTACCAAATCTCTCCAACTGCTCTAGTATCACATGCTCTGGAGTCCCGATCACTTGCCCAACATTGATTGATTTAAGTGCGGGATATCTGTCTTGTATTTCCATTAATTTTTCGGCTATCGACTCTGGTGTCCCTACGAGCCAACTTCCTGATTCCACAGCTTGCTCCAAAGTTGGCAAATCTGCCTTCCTTGCATAAGCAGAACCTTTGGAGAGTTGATCGACTTGGTGATCAGTGAGGCCTTTTACCATTCCTAAGGGAGCAAACATTTTCAAGTTTTCTTCAAAGAAAGGCCTAGCCTCTTTGATTGCCTGTTCTTCGCTATCAGCAATGTGGAAAGTAAACCCGATACAAAGGTTTCCCCCTAAATCGGTCTCGATACCATGGTTGGCTTGTACTCTTTGCCATTCCTTAATGACTTTCTCACTACCTCCGCCTGGCGCAGCTCCTCCTCCTATTATTCCCTTAATTCCATGTTTAGCCATGAAAGAGAGCCCTCTTTCACTAGCACTCACAATCGGCTGCCAGCACTCTACTGGCCTTTGTACTGGTCTGGGGACCAAGGTAATCTCTTTGAGTTCGTATCCTCTATATGGCACCTGTGGAGGAATCACATAATTCTTACCCACATGTGAAAAGGAATCAGAATTGAAGGCTTTAAACATCACATCAACCTGCTCTTCAAAAAGTTCCCGATTTGCATCCCCATCCAACATAGGACTTCCGAAGGATTCAATTTCTCTGGCATGGTACCCACGACCCACACCAAACACTACCCTACCTTTCGTCAATATTTCAGCAGTGGCGTAATCCTCAGCCATCCTCAAGGGATGCCACATTGGGGAGACATTAAAGCCACAACCAATTCTTATATTGGACGTGAGGTGAGCCAGATGAACAGCCAACATCAGCACATTTGGTATACATTCGTAACCTTCTCGTTGGAAGTGATGCTCTGCCATCCAAAAAACATCATAGCCGTTAGTGTCCAAAACTTTAGCAATAGACTCAGCTTTGGAGTAAACAGTATTCAATTGTTCCTCAGAATACACCCTGTCATTTGCAGGGGTGGAATCAAATCCCACCTCTTCCAAGTCAATATGTCCTGCATACAATGTCCCTACACTTTCAATCATCTATCTCTCCTCCTAACATTTTGTTGAAAATACCTATTATCTAGTTTGTATTTACGGTTATATAGCTCTTTTTGCCCGGCGATATTTAGTCACAAATGCGCGAGCTTCTTCACTATCCCAACCCTCAAAAATAGCCAATATATCTTTGGATCCAGGAACTGAAATTAACACAGAAGTATGAGGAGGACGATTAAGGTAACTACCTAAGGTTAAATATATTCCAGCAGTTACGCCCAACATTGATACAAGAAAATATAAAGACTCTATCCATTTATACAGGAAGTTCAGTACGTTAGTACCGAAGAAAAGATATGGTACTAACTGTAGTGCTATCAACGCAGAACCAACAACGAGGAACCTATACCCTAGCCATTTCCGGCCAGTTTTGCCGGCATTTTTCAGTTTTGGTTCTAGGCATTCATCCAAGGGCATATCGTGCCATCTGTCAGATATACGGCCCGGTTTACTGGACACAAACACCCGCTGATTGGTCAACATCACAGTATCCCATTCGTCAATCATTTCTTCGCCAGGCAAAAGGTCCATTTGTTTTATTGCAGCTCCTCTATTTATAACAGTGGAGATTATACTTCAGGAAACAAATGATGTTGTCTAAACCCGCTAAGAAACTATTTACTAGAAAAATTGCTTGGATTTCCATGTTGACTCGTAACTCCGGCAGGTATAAACTTAATTCTTAGTTTGAAATAGGATGACTACAGAGATTTAAACATAAAGACCTATAGGATCCTGACTTCGGTCGGGGGATCTCCCCCGGCTTTTTTTTTGCACCTTAACAACTGAATTCTGTCGAATTATAACGAGTCCCGACCTCATTTATGAGGTCACGACTTTTGGTTTATTTATGCACCAAAAGTCAGGAACAGGCAAACAAAAACAATAGAATTGCCTTAATGTGGGTCAAGTTATTAAGGGTTTACGGTGGATGCCTTGGGGCCAAGAGCCGAAGAAGGGCGTGGTAAGACTGCGAAAAGCCTTGACTAGCTGTCTAACGAGCTTAATCAGGGATACCCGAATGGGGAAACCCGTCCTGGGTCATACCAGGACATTCTATAAGAATGGGAACCGCGTGAACTGAAACATCTAATTAACGCGAGGAATATAAATCAACCGAGATTCCCCTAGTAGTGGCGAACGAAAGGGGAATAGCCTAAACCAGGCGGGCTTAGTGGAATGAGGTCCTATGTCCGTTTGGGGTTGCAACACTTCTCCGCCCAAACCTCGAATGAGGGCGAAGAGTAAGAAATTTTTGAACTAGCCAAACGCACCTGGAAAGGACGACCATAGAAGGTGATAGTCCTGTAGGCGAAAGTGAAAAAACTCTTGAGATTTTGTTAAGTACCACGGGACACGAGAAATCTTGTGGGAATCTGGGGAGACCACTCTCCAAGGCTAAATACTCTTGGACACCGATAGTGAACCAGTACTGTGAAGGAAAGGTGAAAAGTACCCCGAGAGGGGAGTGAAATAGACCTGAAACCGTAATCTTACAAGCCGTAGAAGGCTCGATGCGTCGGGCTGACTGCGTGCCTATTGAAGAATGAGCCGGCGAGTTAATTTATGCAGCACGGTTAAGGAATTGGAATTCCGGAGCCATAGCGAAAGCGAGTCCGAATAGGGCGTTTAGTTGTATGGATTAGACCCGAAACCGTGTGATCTACCCTTGGCCAGGTTGAAGCCCAGATAGTCTCTGGGTGAAGGACCGAACCCGTGTCTGGTACAAAAGGCTGGGATGAGCTGAGGGTAGGGGTAAAATGCCAATCGAACACGGAGATAGCTGGTTCTCCCCGAAATGTATTTAGGTACAGCGTTCGGGTAGTCTTGTGGAGGTAGGGCACTGGATAGGTAAGGGGGCGTGAGCCTACCAAACTTAACCAAACCACGAATGCCGCAAGATGGTCCCGGGCAGTGAGACAGTGGGGGATAAGCTCCATTGTCGAGAGGGAAACAGCCCAGATCGCAGGCTAAGGTCCCTAAGTGTG
>ENA-UPTF01000598-UPTF01000598.1-marine-metagenome-genome-assembly--contig:-NODE-598-length-24631-cov-3.672558_pt1 | contig 24631 bp, 24 predicted proteins | sample MGYA00238166_ERZ767019 | MGnify/ENA primary metagenome ERZ767019 (study PRJEB28930, sample SAMN06266391) | marine metagenome | isolation source: Sea water from 250 m depth | place: Atlantic Ocean | study... | reverse complement strand
TTGGGTTGCCTGGATTGGATCATATCAAGACCTAACAGGTAATGGATTGGGTGAATACCGAATCCGAATTAAAAATAATTACAATAGTTGGGATAGTACATATCCTGGTGTTGAATTATTACCAACTGGTGAAATAGTAACCACTACCTATGGTCATTGGGATGAAGGTGAAATGCCCTACATTATATCGGTCTGTTTAAACCTTAATGAATTACAACCAAAACGAAGCGCAAGATAAAAACCAATTAAAATGAAACGTCCACTTTTCATAATGCCAATTTTATTGGTGTTTGTTTTCAATAATCTTATTTCTCAGACTAATAATAATCAGAGGTCCGATGTACCAGCTGATTTAGTTCTTCGTAATGGCAAGATCATAACAGTTGAAGATCAATGGCCACATGTTTCAGCTCTAGCAATAAAAGGGGATCGGATTGTTGCCATAGGGAGTAATCGAGATATCCAGAAGTTTATCGGAAAGGAAACGAAGGTGATAGACTTAAATGGAATGTTAGCCATTCCAGGACTTATCGAAGGCCATGGCCATTTTTATTCGCTAGGCGCTTCTCTAATGGAACTGGAACTGCGGTATGCTAAGAATTGGGATGCAATTATTGATTTAGTAGCAGCAGAAGTTGAAAAGATAAAACCCGGGGATTGGATCATCGGGCGAGGCTGGCATCAAGATAAGTGGGATGTCAAACCACAACCAAACGTTGAAGGATTACCATTACACAATGAACTGAGTGCGGTAAGTCCTCAGAATCCTGTTTTTCTAAGTCACACCAGCGGTCATGGCGTATTTGTCAATCAGGCAGCGATGCAGGCAGCAGGGATCACTCGCGAATCAGTAGATCCTCCAGGCGGTGAGATCATTAGAGATGAGCTTGGCGAACCCATTGGAATGCTCCGTGAATATGCAGCCCAGCCAGTTAGGGATGCCTTAGCCACTTATAAAGCCCAACGTACCACAAAAGAAATTGATGCGGATATGCGCCGGCAGGTGGCGCTAGCATCGCAATATGCCATTGAAAATGGTATTACCAGCTTTCAGGATATGGGGTCAACTTGGGAAGAGCTTGATCATTTAAAAGTCATGGCTACTGAAGGCAACCTGCCGATTCGCATGTATATGGCCATTCAGGAACCTGCTTCAGAAATGGCAGAGAAACTGGCAGATTATCGACTGGTGGGATATGGAAATAATTTTCTCACTATCCGGTGTATAGGAGAGAAAGTTCTTGACGGCGCTCTGGGCACTCATGGCGGCTGGATGCTTGAGCCTTATGCTGATCTGCCAAGAAGTTTTGGATTGAATGTAACTCCTGTTGATGAAATTCAGTATTCAGCAGAACTGGCCATTAAACATGACTATCAGATGGCCATTCAGGGTATAGGAGATCGGGCGGCGAGGGAACTATTTAATATTTATGAAGGACAGTTTAAAATTCATCCTAAGAAGCAGGATCACCGCTGGAGAATAGAACATGCTCAAGTTACCCATCCTGATGATCTTCCCAGGTATGCTTCCCTAGGGGTGATTCCAGGGATACAAGGAATCTTTGCCTGTTCTGATGGCCCTTGGGTGGTGGACCGTTTGGGAATAGAGCGTACCAAAGAACGGGGTTATATTTTCCGATCCATGGCTGAGTCCGGTGCACTAATCATGAATGGCACTGACCCACCGGTCGAAGAGATAGACCCTATTGCAAGTTTTCACTGCTCTATTACTAGAGAGCTTCCTGACGGAAGCATTTTTCAACCTGAACAGCGATTAACCCGTGAGCAAGCACTTAGATCTTACACGATCAATAATGCCTTTGCTGCCTTTGAGGAAGACTTAAAAGGTTCTCTTACTCCTGGTAAACTGGCAGACATCACAGTTCTTTCAAAAGATATTATGACTGTACCGGAAGATGAGATTAATGAAACGGAAATTGTGTATACCATCATTGGTGGAAAAGTCAAATACACATGGAACAGGTAATCTTTTCTACCTTAGTTTTAAGTAAGTGAAAATATGATTACCCTGGTTAACCGTGACTTCGTAGTTGATGCCTCTATTGAAATTGCCTGGGCTCACTTTGCGAAGATTGAACAATGGCCGAGTTGGGCCAGGCATATAAAAGATGTTAAACTTGTGCCACCAGGAGATATCTGTCCAACTTCCGCAGGAAACTTGAAACTCACCAATGGTATTAAGAGCGAATTTCGAGTTACTGAGTTCCAACTACACCAAAATTGGAAGTGGAGAGGTCCATTTTTATGGATGCGCATAGATTACGATCAACGTTTCGAATCCTTGGAGAATAGCAAAACGAAATTCACTTGGATTATAGAAGGAGAAGGTATCGGGTCGTCGACTATAGGACGTGTATTTGCATGGCAATACCAACGGAATCTGGACAAGGCAATCCCGCTTCTACAGCAGGAAATATCCAGTCTGTAGATTCAAGAATTGTTAGGCGCTAAATAAAAGTTTTATAGATTTATTACATTAATTATTTTATAAAGACAAAAAATAATATTTTGTAGATTACTAATTGAATTTAATAAATAAGGAGAATATCGTGAGAAAACTAGCCATTTTACTTTCCGTCTTTATCATCTTTTCCTGTGAAGATAAAGATGATAGCAATGATTGCGATTCACTGATGGCAAAAGCAGATGAGCTTGCAAATACGTTCGAAACAAAATCCGATAATGATACCGCAACAAAAGCGGATTGTGATGCAGCAGTAGCAGCCATGGAAGCTGCAGTAGATTGTCTTCCACCTGGACCTGAGAAAACTGAAACGATGCAAATGCTACCAGTGATCAAGGCAATGTGTAGCTTAATGTCTGAAACAAATACATCACGTAGTTACTAAAAATTCAGACACATTTTATCCTTTATGAAATAAAGCCCTGCATTTGCGGGGCTTTATTTTTTATCCTATGAATGTCAAAACTAAATACTTTTTGTTAACAAAGCGTTTAGGCTTTCGAAAATGGAAAGAAGAGGATCTTGATTTAGCACTGGATCTGTGGGGTGACGAGCAAGTGACCTATCTGATTGATGCTCGCGGGAAACTTTCCAAGCAACAAGTGGGTGATAAATTGAGCAAAGAAATTGTTCTGGAAAAATTGCATAAGATTCAATACTGGCCCATTTTTTTATTAGAAACAGACGAACATGTGGGTTGCTGTGGATTGCGGCCTTATCCAGAGTCAGAAAGCATATTGGAAATCGGATTCCACATTCGCTCAAATCACTGGAGATTTGGCTATGGATATGAGGCAGCTATAGCCACAATACTTTATGCCTTTAAAACACTTCGCGTAAAAACCCTCTTTGCTGCACACCACCCCAAGAACGATGTGTCGCGAAAACTGATTTTAAAATTAGGTTTTACCTACTCCCACGATGAATATTACGAACCAACAGGATTGAATCATTTATCTTATCTTTTGCAGGCTGAAGATTTTATAACAAAGCAATATGAAGAAAGATAATGGTTTGATGATCCTCCCATTGCCCCGTAATATTGAGTTGAAAGGGTAGCACATGCTTCGACGGTCAACCATTTTATTTATGTTTTTTACTTCCATTGGGATGGCACAGGAATCCATCGTTTCTGGTAGTTTCACTTTTCCCTCCAAAATGTTAGGCGTTTATTATTTTCAACCGTTAACTGAGACAATTGGTGTTTATGGCTCTTTCCGAACAAATTTTTCTATTTTAGAAAAAGAGAAAAAATCTAGAGATTATCAAACGATTGATGTGGTTGATGGGACATCCTTCTGGGATAAAATTAGTGAGGATCGACGTTACGCCAGTTTTGCCGCTGGAGTAATGGTAACACCATCGCCACTAATCAGTGGATTTGCAGGTATATCCTATGCGAGCATGGTATTAACTGAAAAGTTTGAAGTACTAAATCAATTTGGCGGCGCTGGCCAGAGACAATCATCGCCAATTTATAAACCGGGCCTATCAGTCGGCCTGATTACTCGCGGATTCGATAACCGTATTCATATGATGATTGGATATGATACTTATCCTGAAGGGTTAACCTTTGGTGTGGGATTTAGCTTGAGAAATCGTTATTAATTCTAATTATTTTAACCGAACCTTAGCAAGCAGCAGAACTTTATTTATTAATAGGTTGGTAAAAATTCCCTATGTGATTTACACCACACTTTCTAATAAATATTTGGGTTGTATTATTAATTAACCATAATATTACTGAAATGATATAGGAAAATATTGAAATGAAATCTTTATCAAATAATCTACCTCGATTTTTTACAGTTATTTTAATGTTGAGTCTTTTGGTGCAGATGGCCTACTCGCAAAATATTCAAGAGCGTACTGCAATAGAAAAAGTGGACATTGAATCCAATTTAGCACATGGGCAGTTTTCATTCTTTAAAGGTCAGGATGCAGACGACATGAGCATGCAATTTATGGGTGATGGTGCTATGACAGCCAGAATGATCATGGAACGTTTTCTTAGTCTCACGACCCAAAATAGCGAGTTCATGATTGATTTTGCACACTCCACAGATGCACAAAAATTTGCCTCTGAAGTCGCCCTTCAATTTTCGGTAAACAGCCACTTGCAGGATGCAGGCATGTTTTCGGAATCACCGATACCTCAAGGTGAAATTTTTACTGTTTCGTTTACAGAATTGAAAAAGGTTTTAACGCCCTATAAAGGTCAAACGGAAGAACTTAGAAAAGCTTTATTTGAAATTTCTGAAGCGAGGAATAAGACGATACTTGATGGTGCTCCAGCTAAATAAAATAAGTAGCTTGAATATATAGAAGATTTTAAAACCAGTGATCAATTGAAAAAAGCCCTGCATTTTGCGGGGCTTTTTTATAGATATTATGGATGAACCCAATTGGATATCATGGCTGATTTTGATTTTGCTCGTTATATTAAATTTATTTAAGCTTAAAAAAGAAAAAAAATAGACTGAATGAAAGTTTTTGGGCCATTATTAATCCTATTCATTGTTTTATCGTGTAATAAGAACGATGATAACTGTGCAGAGCATCATCTAGACGCCTGTAATACCGATGAAGCAAAAACAAATATCCGCATAAAAAATAATAGTGCTTATGATTTTTGTAATGTGGTGCTCAATCCCGAAGGGAGATATACTAACTACGGGGAAATTAAGGGCGGAGAAACCTCCTGTTATCGTGTATATGAAAAAGCATATCGTTATGCTTATGTAAATCTGTACATTGATGGTGAAGAGTACATCATTCAGCCTATAGACTATGTGGGCGAACAACCGCTTGGGAAAGGAGCTTTCACTTATTTAATCGATGTATCCGATATTAATAACAGCTACGGCTTATCAATAATTGCAACACAGGATTAATCATAAAATATAGAATAATAACTTAAAATGATGCTTGATCAGGTTTTCATTTAAAAGCCCTCAAAACTGGGGGCTTTTTTTATTTAAGCAATCATATATAAAGCAAAAGCCAGGCTTTCTCTTCTTTTGACGGATTCGATTGCCTGGCTTTTTACCTAACTAATTGTTTCCTCTTGCGAGTTCCCAATTTGCCTCCAGTTTCCCTTTGGCTTGTTAGGTTGTAGAAGTCCTAGAGTTTGATATTATCTCATTCTATTCTCATTCCACACAAGAGATTAAACAATTATTTAAATCATGTCAAGTATAAAATTAAAAAAAGAATATTTTTTATTAATATTACCTGCATTTTAGACGATATAGTAGTGCAACAAATGCGAGCCTTTTATTATTTATTGGCTTATAATTTGTGAATTATTTGTATAATCTTTCGTGATTTTGAAAAGGAGTTCTCAAATGCAGTCAAACAAAATTAATCTAAAAGAAAAATTTTTAAAATTCTCAGAACACTGGTCACCCAAGGTAATAGCAGAAATGAATGATTATCAGTTTAAATTGGTCAAAATTAAAGGCGAGTTTGTTTGGCACGATCATCAAGATACAGATGAGGTGTTTATTATTATAGAAGGATCAATGAGGATAGGATTCACAGATGGTGAAGTAGAATTAACTGAAGGGGAAATTTTTGTGGTTCCAAAAGGAACCAGGCATAAGACTTATGCGGAAAATGAATGTAAAGTAATGCTTGTTGAGCCAAAAGGAGTCGTCAATACCGGTGAAGCTGGCGGAGAATTGACCGCACCCTCTGATGTTTGGATATAAATAAGCACATCACCACATGTATTGATAATGAAAACCTTAAAATATATTCTTTCATTATTTTTTATTATAACAATTAACGCACAAGAAATGTCAACTATCAGTGGGTTTGTGCGTGATGATGCAACAGGTGAGCCCATATCTTACGCTAATGTATTCCTCTCTGAGACATCCATTGGCTCAGCCACCAATGTGGACGGCTATTTTGTTATCACCTATGTACCTCCCGGTAGCTATCAGCTTCTTGCATCTATGATTGGATTTGAAATTCATAAAGAAGATGTAAATATTGCAGAAAATGAAAATATTCGAATCAATATTCGTTTACGTCAGGCCGTTTTAGAAGGTGCGGAAGTAACCGTGACGGCAGAGCGGCAAAAATTTGAACAGGAAATCGAAAGTAGCAAAATCTCTTTAAACTTAAGGGAGATCAACACGGTGCCTGGTTTCATTGAAGCGGATGTATTTCGTACCCTGCAGATGTTGCCCGGTGTGCAATCGGGCAGTGATTTTTCCAGTGCGCTCTATGTCCGGGGAAGCACACCAGATCAAAACTTAATTATGCTGGATGGAATCACAGTCTACAACCCCTATCACTTTGGGGGTATTTTTTCAACCTTTAATACGGATGCAATAAAAGAAGCTGATTTTCATGCCGGAGGATTTCCCGCACGATACGGCGGGCGTATGGGAGCTATATTAAATGTGATCAACCGTGAAGGAAATACGGAAAAAATAACAGGTTCAGGTAATATTTCATTGATTTCCAGTAAAATACTCATTGAGGGCCCTATACCCGAACGGAATGGAATAAAGGGGTCATGGCTCTTGTCCGGCCGGCGAACCTATTTTGATAAAATTGTTGATCTTCTTAGTAAAGGCAGAGCAGAATTTCCCTATCATTTTTACGATTATCAGATCAAAACTAATATTGACTTAGGGCCAGATCATCGCCTGACCTATAGCCGATTCTATGGCGATGACATATTGCGTGTATCAGCTTCAGATCGGACCAGTGATATTGATGGCGGTACAACCGAATCTGAGTATGGTGTTGATTGGCCATGGGGCAATCACACTAATGGACTAACCTGGCGCTGGATCATTTCGCCTAACATTGTAGCTAAAACATTTTTAGCCAGCAGTCGCTATCGGTATGATTTTGATTTTTATTTTGATAATAAAGAAACCTATATAGATAATGATTCAACGATCCATAATGATTTTGCATTTGATATAGTCTATAAAGATATTATCAAAGACCGTACTTTAGAAACGGAGATCATTTGGAAAGCGAATGACAGGCACACGATTACTGGAGGATTTCAGCGTAAAGATATCAACTTCGATCTTTCTAACGAATATATAATAACAACACTGGATACAACATTTACTTCAAAACCACTGGATATGAAAAACAGGACACGGGAATTAGCTGCATATGTGCAGGACAAATGGGATGTTACGGATAAAATAAAGTTTCAAGGAGGTCTCCGATTTGCTCATTACAACCTTCACGACAAGGTATATGTGGAACCTCGGATTGGAATGAAATACAATATTGCTAATGATATGTCCTTTAAAATGAATTGGGGTCGCTATCACCAATTTCTCATTACCGCAAATGATCCAGATGAAAACTTTCGCTTGATCGATCTTTGGATGGGTTTACCAGAAGACAAACCGGCCAGTGTTTCTGATCACGCCATTGTAGGGTTTGAATATTTCTCTCCTAAAAATATTCTATATAGGGTCGAAACGTACTATAAAGATTTTAATCATTTGCTTTCCTTAAAGCAGGGGGATGTATACGCAGAAAATGAAGGAGAGGTCCAGTCCACACCATTTAATGAATTTTGGGATACGGACGCTTATGCCTATGGGTTGGAGCTATTGGTTAAGAAAACCTCTGGAAAGTTTAAGGGATGGGTAGGATATACATTGGCAAAAACATTTTATTACACACCGCCCAATGGGTGGTATGCTCCAAACCATGACCGGGTCCATACTCTCAATGTGGTGACAACTGTTGAGCTACCTAATTGGGTCTCTGATAATCTTGAGATGAATGCTGCCATCACTGGATCAAGCGGGAATCCTTATACACCTATTATTGGTAGGGCCAATGACTGGGAACAAGAGATAAGAGGTGGTCGTGCTAATTATCCCGGTGCGCCATCTGAAATGAATTGGTTTTCATCCAATAAATATCTGGTTGATAAAAAAAATAGTGACCGATATCCTTCTTATTTCCGTTTAGATATAGGCATTACCCGAAAAAATAGGCGATTATTTAAATGGAAATATGATTCCTATATTCAGATCATTAATCTTACTAATCACGAAAATGCTTTATCGTATTTGCATCGAACAAGAACAGATCAAAGTACAGGAAATAGGGGCGCCGTTGAGCGAGCTCCGCTAAATATGTTTCCATTCATGATATTCACGGGGATGCAATTTGACTTTTAAAAAACACATCCAATCAACCTTTGTTGCATTTATTATATTTTTCAACGGTTGTGCAGAGGGAGAGTGGGAACTTTTAGAAGTGGATTACGAACCAGTCCTTAATGTGTTTGGCCTGATTTCTTTAGATCCCGAAGTAGACAGTTTTGTCCGTGTATACAGAACAACTACTCTTTCAGAAGAATCAGAAATTTTTGTTGGTGTTGATACATTTGTTTTTGGTGAAGAAGTTTATCTTGACTCGATTTACGAACCAGCAGGTTTAATAAAAAATGCACAGGTTTCAATTAAAGCCAATGGGACTTCGATTCCATTTAATTTCGTACCTAAACAATATTCTTGGGAATGGAATCAAAAAAATATTTATCTCGATACACTTGGGACGTTCACGCCAAAGCCTGGGACCACTTATTTATTGGATGTAACTGTACCGGGTTATGATTCGGTTAAAGGAGAATTATTAACTCCTGAAATTCCCGTGCTTATTGATTCGCTTATACAGGATACCATTTCAATAAAACGTTCCTATAATATTGTTTGGCAGCAACTCAATGGGGGTAAGGGATACCTTTCAGGGCGATCAAGAGCTTGGAAAGGAGCCTTTGAATGCGATCCGGATTTTGATAGGGTGGTTGATCTTCAAAAAGGCACCTATACTGTTCCTTTGAGAATATGTGAACAGCGGCAGGGGGAACCCGCTGAACCTAAGCTTTTTACTATTCGATTGATGACAATGGACGAAAATTATTACGAATATTTTATAAAAGGTGAAGAAGACAAGTATAGTAATTTTCTATTGGGTAGCGGTGCTACAGCAGGACAATCGGTTGGCATTGAAGGTGCACTAGGAGTCTTTGGGGCTGTTGCTTCTAGCAAGGTTCAACGTGTGATAATAAGGCAATAAATAAATGAAAATTAATAAATTGAAATTAATGTCTGCGGTATCTGGAATATTTATTTTTTTCAATTCTTGCAGTGAAGATGATGGCGCAGCCGAAATATTTGAAGAAATAAATGCCACACTACCGAGCAGTATTGTGTTAAAAAATATTCCTGCTGGAACTTTTACCATGGGAGGTACAACAGTCCAAAATGATGCGCCGGAGGTCAGCATTACACTAACAGCTTTTAAAATATCTGAAAAAGAAATTACCAATCAAGACTATATCAACTTTTTGAATGGGGCTTACACTCATGGATGGATTACGGTATCTGCAAAACAGGTATCTGATCCTTGTGGCACCTACACCGAAAAAATGGTTATTGGTGACGGCAATGCACCGAATGCAGGAGAAATATTCTTACAATTAGGAGAAACAGGTGGTTGTACAAGTGGCGGAGAAGCGGAACATATAAATAATAAAAGTTGGATTTCCTTCAATGCTTCAAGCAATACATTTGAACTAATAGATCTGACGAAAGCAGACTGGCCGGTCAATTGGGTTAAATGGTATGGCGCATACGCTTTTGTAAAATATTATAATGTAAGTTTACCAACAGAAGCACAATGGGAGTATGCTGCAAAAGGCGGGCAGCAATTAGCCTATCCTACCAATGATGGAACGTTAGATTTAACAAAGGCAAATTATAATGGAGATAAGCCAGGTGTTTATAATCCAAATGGACATGCTTTAGCTGTCGGTTCATATCCCGAAAATCCTTATGGCCTTTATGATATGGCTGGAAACGTGTGGGAATGGTGCCAAGATTATTATAGTGAATCATTTTATACCAATGGCACAACAGATCCTGTCAATGCCTCAGCAGGAACAAATAATAAAAGGGTCAGACGCGGCGGTTCCTGGAATTATCACGCTTCAACATTATTAACTTACGCAAGAGCTTCTGATTTTGAGCATAGAGGCAATAATCATTTTGGATTTAGAATAGTCAAAAAATAAACAAATGGGTTTTTGAAGCTATTTTGAAAGGACAATTAACTTAGATATAAAATCATTTAAGGTATCAAGAAAATTTTTTATTAATAATGCTAAGGAGGGCATCATATTATGAAAAAATTCTCGATAATTAGTAGATCTATTGCATCTTTTCTCGCAGTCATTATGTTTATGACTCCCGTTTCAAGTGTGTTTGCGCAAAAAGCAGTTGATAATAGGGAAATTACTGTTATGGCTGAAAGAGATGCGAAAGATGACGCTGAAGAAAGCGGAACTTTTCTATGGTGGTGTGGTGGATTTCTTCTAACATTTGTAATACCGTATGTTGGTGGACTTCCACTGGCTTTATACGGCTATTATAAAGGTGGGGAACCAGACGGTGTCCCAGCAGTAAGACTTATGGATTTAGAAAAAGCATATGGAAAAGGTAACCAAGAAGCAATAAGTATATACACAGCGGCTTATGAGAAAAAATATACGGAAGTTGCAAGAAAAAGACACGGTAAGGCAGGTTTGATTGGATATGGCCTTGGGCTACTACTTGCGATCTTAGCTTTTGCCGCAATTATAGCTATATTAACAGGTGCGTCAGCTGAAGATGACGATTTCGCCAATGATGCTATTGACTTCCATCTTGGTTTGATGGGATTGGAAAAAGCATAACAATAAATTATTATTTATAATAATGCAAGAAAGCCTCCTAACGGGGGCTTTCTTGTTTTATAAAAGGGACATGTAATATTTTTTGTAAGTTTTGGTATGAAGTGTCCTTGTCTCAAATAAAGGAGAATAAAGATGATATGGGTTAAAAGAATGTTATTGGGTGGATTTGTCGTTAACCTTATCTATATATTTTTTATGTTTCTGCAGCCAGGATTATCCATATGGCTTTACGCATTGATATCAGGTTTACTAACTGGGGGAATATTATTATTCCTTATAAGAAAAGGTCATATTTAATGAAACGCCTATGGTTTATCTTTTTTCTTTTTTTTAGTTCCACTTTGGGTCAAAACATAGATACCCAATGGAATAGTAAAGCACTTCAAAGACTCATGCATGAATGGGATGTAAAACTTGAGAAAATGGAACTTCACTTACAGGCATCAATGCGCCGTACAGGTATTGACATGTGGATAATAATGTCGCGTGAGTTTAATGTTGACCCAATGCTACAGATGTTTGGTGATTATGGAATTTCTGGATGGTATGGTCACCGCAATGCCTATATTTTTTTCGACCCCGGTAATAACCTCCCACTAGAACGTACTTTGCTTGGCACTCACCAGAGCGGCCGCATGCGGGAATTCTTTCCAACCATTATTAGCTATGGTCAGGAGGGCTTAAAGCCACATTTAGCTGATTTCATTAAGGATAGAAACCCAAAAAAAATCGCCATCAACCGCTCACGAACGGTATCAATGGCCGATGGTATCACCGTAGAAATGCTTGCTTTCTTAGAGGATGCAATTGGGCCGGTTTATTCATCACGATTGATTTCATCCCAGGATCTTATTTTTGATTACATCAGTCATCGTACTGTTGCTGAACTAGAGATTGAGACCGAGGCCAGTCACCGTACTTGGTACATCTTGCGACGTGCCTTTTCCAACGAAGTTGTTACTCCAGGTAAAACCAGATTAATGGATATTTACGGTTTTATATTGCAGGAATGGCAAAACCAGGATTTGGAGTTTAATTTTGCACCTGGCATTACGATTTATCGTAAAGGTGTTAAGGGTGGTATCGATGATACAAAGAATCCGTTGGTAGAAGCTGGTGATATTTTGCATGTTGATTTTGGTGTTAGGCTGATGGGTCTGGTTACTGACCAGCAACACGTTGCATATGTATTGCATCCCAATGAGACTCAACCACCCGATGGTCTAAAAACACTATTTAAGAAATCTGTTATTGTTGGAGACATGTTTGCTGAAGAATTGAAAGCTGGAAAGATCGGAACTAATGTTAAGGCTACTATTGAAAAACGTTCTGCAAAACAGGGAATAGAGGCATCAATTTACGGTCACACTCAAGGTAATTGGGTTCATGGTGCAGGCGCTCGAACTGTATTTGATTGGCCAGATCGTTATGGAGATTTTGCCCGCGAACCGATTAGAGCTAACGAATTTTGGTCAATTGAATATAGCGTCCAAGGTAAGGTTCCAGAATGGGACAACCAGTTAGTTCGTATACCTAGGGAGGAAGATGCGGTTATTAAATCAGATGGAAGTAGGGCGCGGTTTCTGATTGGGCCTCAAGATAAACTTTGGCTCATCCAATCAAATATTGATTTATCGGGCAATTAAATGATCAAAAAATAACTGCCCCATCCGGTGGTTAATTTCTATTATGAAGCATTTCTCGTTCATATTATTTCTATTATTTTTCGTCGCATGTGAAGATAAGGGCACGAATGATAAGATACCGGTTGAACAAGATGTTGTGTTGGAGACACTTGTTACTGATTTGACCAATCCCTGGGGATTAGTATTTTTAACTGATGGGAGTTTGTTAATTACTGAACGGCCAGGACAAATCCTTCACTACGATAATGGCACAGTTAAAATTGTTGGAGGGGTTCCGGATATAATATCAATTGGCCAGGGAGGTATGCTCGATATTGTGGCCCATCCAAATTTTGCAGATAATAAACTTATATATTTTACAGCCAGTGTCGGGTCTGCATCCGCATTTAGTACGGCACTATTTAAAGCCAAATTCGAAAGTAATCAACTAAAGGATGTAAAAAAACTTTTTCAGGCAGATATTAAAAATAATAATGATAAACACTTTGGGAGCCGGATCGTGTTTGATAAAGATGGGTTTGTTTTCGTATCATTTGGAGAGCGGGGGAATTCAAATTCAGCCCAGGATCTGTCCAACCATAATGGCACCATCATTCGATTGACCGATACCGGTGAGGTCCCTCTAGATAATCCTTTTATTGCAAACCCCAATGCAAAACCGGAAATATGGTCATATGGTCATAGAAATGTTCAGGGATTGGCGCTGCACCCAATTACCGGTGAACTTTGGTCACACGAACATGGGCCAAAAGGTGGCGATGAAATTAATATCGTTAAAAAAGGAGCCAATTATGGATGGCCATTGGCAACCTTTGGTATCGACTATGATGGAAGTATTATTTCAAATGATACAACGATTGCTGGCGCTGAAGACCCAGTATATTACTGGGTACCAAGTATTGCCCCATGCGGTATGAATTTTTACAATTCTGATACGATCCCCCAATGGAAAGGCAGTTTATTTCTAGGGGCGCTTGCCGGCAAGCACTTAAATAGAATCACAATTGAAGATCAAAAGGTAATAGGTGAGGAAAGATTATTTTCAGGCATGGCACGTTTTCGTCAGGTGATCCAGGGATCAGATGGGTATTTGTATTTCATTACTGAAAACCCAGGGAATTTATATCGTGTACGCCCATCAAATTAATTTTGCCCGGAGTTTGTTACCAACGACCTTGCTTAACACCATAGCCGACTTGAGGACTGACCAAGCATTCAAGCTGCATAGATATATACTTCTCGGTTTCTTCGGGGCTGTGAACTCGACTGAGAATACCTGGGTATGAATAGTCTGCATCCTTGACAATGGGATCCATGAGCCAAATGTAGGTGTAGCTACTGTCCTTATTCGCTCTTCTTGGCTCCAACATCCGCGTTTGCTCTATCAAATTTCTGGTCTTCGAATCATTTTTAGCATTTTCTTCCAAAGCTGGCAACAGAATTTCATAGACAAATTTCTCGAACTGCGCGCGCTTGTCTGCCTTTACATGATTGAGTATAACCCACATCGGATCACCAGGCGCTGCCACACTAGAAATATTGGAATTGTTCTGTGCATACAGTTCTGTACACAATACAAATGCTACCGCTAATGAGATTGTTCTTTTTAACATGATCGCTCCCTTATTTTTGATATTAATTATTTACTAATGGGCTTTCTATTTACCCAAATCAATAGGAACCTAAGGAGTAAGAAAGAAAAAATCACTCTATATCATATTGATACCGAGTAAATTTGGGCCCATATATGAAATTAAGGTACCTGACTCTTATTCTATTCATTTGTTCCCTGATGGGACAAGATGCGTTCACTATTAGTGGAAAAATCACCGATAGCAAAACGGGCAAAGCTCTGGCTGGAGCTAATATATTTGAAATAAAATCTGAACGTGGAACGGCATCTGATGCAGAAGGTCAGTATTTATTATCTCTACCAAAAGGTAATTTTATACTGAAAGTAAGTTATATCGGCTACAACACTATTCAGCGAGATATAGCGCTTAATGAAAATATTGTATTGGACTTTGCGCTTATACCAGATCCCATATCCATGAGTCGGATCGATGTATCCGGTATTGCACCTGATCATAATGTAAAATCAACGGAGATTAGCGTTGAAAGGCTTAGTATTCGCCAGGTTGAGCAGATCCCAGTAGTGATGGGTGAAACTGACATTATGAAAACGATCCAACTCTTGCCGGGCATTACCAGTATCGCGGAAGGGCGCAGCGGGTATATTGTTCGGGGAAGTGGGATTGATCAAAACCTTATCCTAATGGATGGCATGCCAATCTATTATTCATCACATATGCAGGGACTATACTCGGTGTTCAATTCTGATGCAGTTAAAGGATTAACTGTATATAAAGGTGGGGTTCCTGCTCGATTTGGTGGTCGTGGAGCTTCCGTATTAGATGTACAAATGAGAGATGGAAATATAGAGCAATTTCAAGGGAGTGTAAGTGCGGGCCTTATCACATCAAAATTTTCTTTAGAGGCACCAATTATTAAGGACAAATTTTCATTATTTCTATCCGGGAGATCTACAAGGCTCAGCGGTGGCAGTCTCTATGATATCATCAATGAAGGAAGTACGACGGGTGGACGTATCAATAGTGATAAAGGTGGAGGAGGTAAAAGTAGTGGTGGCAAAGGTAGCAGCGATAGTGGCAGTGATTTTCGTTTTTTTGCTCCCAATGAGAGTTGGTTTGATTTCAATGGGAAGGTCATTTATCATATTAATGACAAACAAAATCTAAATTTTTCTTTCTATATAGGTCAGGACAGTGCCATGACAGTTGGACTTACGGAATGGGGCAATCGGGCAGCATTGCTTCGCTGGGAAAACCGTTTTGCAACGAAATGGTTATCAAACACTTCACTGATCTATAGCCGGTATTACACAGCTAATATAGCAGGGATTTATCATTTTCACTCTGGAGTAAGCACACAAAGTTTCAAACAGGAATTCTCATATTTTCCAAATCCTAATAATGAGGTTCGATTTGGGTTGATGTCTGAATATCAAGACTATAACCACGGATCATTAGAAGATGCGACACAAGAGGATGGAGGGAAATTCATGCCTGGAATGCAGGGTCTTGAAAGTGCTTTTTATATAGAAAATGATCAGAAAATAAATGACAGACTATCAGCTTATTATGGATTGCGTTACTCATTGTATCATCAGTTAGGTCCAGGGGATCGATTCACTTATGATGATATAACCAATGAGCCGATCGAAGCAGAATTTTTTTCAGAGAAAACAGATGTTATGTCTTCCTATAGTAGTTTAGAGCCGAGACTTGCTATAACCTATCTACTTTCAGGCCAAAACTCTTTGAAGATTTCTTACAATCGAAATGCACAATACTTAAGGCTGATGTCTTTAGGTGCGGAAATTGAATGGTATGATATTTGGATGCCCACAACAAAGAATATCAAACCCATGCTGACAGATCAGTTTGCAATGGGCTATTTTCATAATTTTAATAATAATGAGATTCAGTTTTCAGCAGAGACTTACTATAAGATCTTAAATGGTGCTGCCGATTTTGAAGATGGTCTGCATAATTATCTGGTGGATAACCTAGAAGCGTATGTAGCCACAGGTAAAGGCTTGGCGTATGGTTTTGAGATGTCCATTGAAAAACCGTCTGGACGGTTTAATGGGCGGTTAAGTTATAATTATGGAAAGAGTGATTATCAGATTGATGTAATAAACCAAGGACGGTGGTATCCCTATCGTTTTGACAAAACGCATAGCCTTACTATGCTTTCTAATTTTCAAATCACTAAAGATTTATCCATTTCTAGTACTTTTTTGTATTCAACTGGTCGACCGGTAACTCTGCCAGAAGGATATTATCATATCAGTGGTATCCCATTTCCATATTGGGAGGGTAGGAATAAGTATCGTTTACCGGATTATCACCGACTCGATCTTGGTATCAAATATTCTCCAAATTTTTTAATCAGATGGACACGGGGTCTTAAAACTACTATTGATGTGGCTTTATATAATGTATATGATAGACGAAATATCCATACGATCAATTATAATCAGGGACAAAACAGGTTGTTTGAACAGATTGGTCAAAGTACGTATGGTTTTATGCCCAGTATAAATATTAATGTAGAGTTTTAGACTATGAAAATTTATAAAAATTTGTTTCTAGTCTTAATCTTCGTTCTTTTTTCTTGTGATGGATTTAATGAAGAAATAGTCCCGATCAATATATCAGTTGAAGACATTGGACAAATATTGGTTATTAATGGTGAAATAGAGGAAAATGAAATAGCATGGGTCCAGATCAGTTATTCAGAAGATATAGATGCATCCATTAACACGCCTATTCATTATGAAAAAAATGCATCTGTATCCATAAATACCAGTAACGGCACAAACGAGGAACTTGTCTATGGATGGGATGGTGTTTATTTTGGAAATGAGATCAAAGGAAAAGTGAGCGAAACCTATACAATGACTATTACTATAGGATCTGAGACCTATACTGCTAAATCAACCATGTTCTCACCTCCTGGTTATCAAGGAGCTTGGGTATATGAAATAGGATCAACTGATAAAGGCGGCGGCTCAAGTAAATATTCTGATGAGTGGATCATTAATGATCCTTCTGCAACTCGTAACCGTTATCTTTTTGAATGGTGGGCAAATGGAGTTCATTATATCAGACAAGATTGGGCAATAGATGATAATCGTGTTGTAAATGCAAATGAAGGATTAAAATTATTTACGGTAACATTAGATCCATTGTCAAATCAGCATATACGGCACCGTACAGCAGAAATCGATAAAATCACATACGATTATTACAATATGTACGAAAAAATTGTAAGAGGTCTTGTAAGCGTAACTTCTCAAACTCCATATAATCCAGTGTCAAATTTTGGTAAAGGTACAATTGGTAATTTTCGTGCCGTGGCTTTTTCGTCGGCTATTTTATTAACACCACCAAATATTTCAATTTTTGCTCAAGATGAACAAAATGTATTGGCATTTCCTCCGAATCCATTTTTCACTAAATACAACCTCTATAGCAGCACAACGTCAGGTGTTACCAATGAGTCAACTGTAATGGCTAATCTGAGACTTGGCGTGACTGATGACAAAATTGCTTTTCATGTTGATACTAACCTTACCAATGGTTCCACTTACTATTACCGTTTGGAAGTTGAAGATGCTGAAGGAAATGTTTCTATTCTTTCACCAGAAGTAAGTGCTTCTCCCGATCCAAATGTTCCCGCGGATACAACATCTATATCATTAGGTAATTTTCCGACAAATGTAACAGCTACAGCCGGGAATGGCCAAATTACCATATCATGGACCCCCGCGGTGGGTAGTGAACTGATGCATGGAATATACTGGAGTAATCAGCAAGGTATTACATTAGAAAATACTCCCAAAGATAATGCATTTTGGGATATTCAATCTCCATTTGTTCACACTGGACTCGATAATTCTAAAACTTATTACTACCGAGTGGCCGTATGGGATGGGAAAGAGGTTCATTTATCAAAAGAGGTAAGCGCTGTACCTAATTAGAAATAAAATGTAATTCATATGGGATATAAAGGCACGATTCCATTTATTTTTATTGCTGTCATAAAATTATTTGGACAGACTGAGCAAGCCAATGAAATGCAAGAAATTCGTTCTGATGGACAGATTGACACGCTGTATTTTGAATTCAAGCCGATTCATGTTACTGCATATCCACTTAATAACACCAATTTGAATGTTCCGCTTGCGGTCAGTGCAATAGGCAAAAAACATTTTCAATATGGGCAAAAGCAGTCTGCGCTGAATGAAGCACTCCAGCCAGTTCCTGGTTTATTTGCCATGAATGCAGAAAATTTTTCCCAGGATCTTAGAATCGCCATCCGAGGGTTTGGTGCCAGGGCACCCTTTGGTATCCGCGGTATCCGAATACTGGTTGATGGAATTCCTGAAACAACACCAGATGGTCAAGCGCAAGTCGACAATATTGACTTAGGCTTTATTAGCCGCGCGGAAGTATTTCGTGGGTCAAGTTCTGCACTTTTCGGTAATGCTTCTGGCGGAATGATCAACCTGATCTCTGAATTCCCATCCAATACATCTTTCTATGAGGCCAGTATTACTGCAGGTCAATTTGGATATCAAAAAGTCCAGGCCAAATCCGGCAATTCAATAAAAAATTTGAGTTATGTAGTTCATGCTTCTCATAATCAGAATATTGGCTATCGAAAACACAGTAACATGAAGAATTATATTCTCAATGGCAAAGCACAGTTGGAGATTGATCCTATTTCACGGATTCGATTTCATATCAGTGTTGCCAATAGCCCAATGGCAAAGGATCCAGGATCATTAAATATTGATCAAGTAAAAGCCGATCCAAGACAGGCGCGGGATGTAAATGAGAAATATCAGTCTGGTGAATCAGTATCCCAGAATAGATTGAGTATGGTTTATGAAAGACAAATTACGCCTCAGTTTCATTTTGAAGGGAACCTGCATTTTACAAACCGGGAATTTGCTAATAAACTTCCCTTTAAAAGCGGTGGTCAGGTAAAGCTTAGCCGTATTTTCTGGGGCGGGAGATTAATGCTTATTAATTCTGGGAGTTTATTAAAGATACCCTTTCATTTATCATTCGGACTTGAGATGGGAGACCAAGATGACAAAAGACGACGATTTGATAATCTGGAAGGGACCAAAGGAGATAAAACCTTCGATCAGTTGGAGCAATTTCAAAACATCGGGGCCTTTATTCAACAGGAGTGGATTATTAACAAATCTTTTAGAACAACTTTTGGTATTCGAAGTGATATAAACAAATTGAAAGCCACAGATCGATATTTAAATGATGGTGATGGAACGGGTAAGCGTACCTTAAACAATGTTAACCCACTCATAGGTTTTATTTACAGTATTAGAAAAAATATTAATCTTTACGGGAATTATTCCACGCACTTTGAAACACCTACGTTAAATGAACTGAGTAATAATCCAGATCCATCTTCCAGTGGCGGATTCAATCCTGGGCTCAATCCACAATATGCTAAAAGTGTTGAACTGGGTTTGAAAGGATTCTTTAATGAAAATCTGTTTATTGAAATGGCAGCTTTTAAAATTGATGCCTTGGATGAAATCATCCCTTTTGAACTGCCAGACCTGCCCGGGCGCACTTTTTATCGCAATGCCGGAACTTCTTTTAGAAAAGGGTTCGAATTTGGACTTAATAGTCGATTAAGCAAAGGTCTGCAAATGTCCATGGCCTATACGTATTCGGATTTTTCTTACGGAACGTATCAAACTAAAAGTGGTGTTTTTGATGGGAATTCCCTTCCTGCGATTCCCAAAATGTTATTATATGGAGAACTGTCTTATTTTCATATTTCTGGTATCTACGGCATGATCCAGCTCCAATATACAGGTGACATATATGCAGATGATGCCAACACAGTGAAAGATAACGCTTACCAATTAATGCATATGAGATTTGGATATAAAAAATATTATTCTAACCTGATGATCGAACCATTCATTGGTTTGAATAATCTGCTTAATACTTCCTATAATTCAAATATCAGAATGAATGCGTGGGGTGGACGGTATTTTGAACCTGGTTCAGAATTTAGTATTTACGGTGGGGTAAGTATACGATTTGAGTAGAAAAAATATTAATTGATGCTCAGATATTTATTTAACCCTTCCATAGATTAATAACATGCGGATTGCATTTTTAGCCAATCGGGATATCCATAGTAATTTTGCCTTAAACATTCTAACCAATAAATTATCCCATCATTCCATGACCATATACCTGTCTGATCATGTAGGGAAAAAAAGGTCTGATTGTACAGAATTGAATCAACTCAGGTATATTGAACAAACGCTTTTTAATGATACAGTTTTTCCCACGATAGAAAAATTGCCATCTGATTTAGAACGATTTTTAACATTTCATGAATTAGGTGATCAAATAGGGAATGGGGTTATACCGCTAAATGAAATCAATTCTATTGATGGTATAGAAAAACTCCAATCATCTGATCCTGATCTAATTATTTCAATCCGATATGGCACCATCATTCAATCAGAAGTGATTGCCATTCCTCGTTTTGGGATACTCAATCTCCATTCTGGCATTTTACCCCAATATCGGGGTGTGATGGCTACATTTTGGGCCATGTTAAATTCTGATAATCATATCGGCTGTACACTTCATTATATTATTGATGGAACAATAGATACAGGGCCTATTGTTTCCATATACCAAAAAAAGATAAACACAAAAACAGATTATTTTACTAATGTAATTGATTTATATCCACCAGGATGTGAACTCATTATTAAAACGGTGAAAATAATTGAATCAGGTGAATCATTGGAGCAAAAAGAAGTTAAAGGGGAATCGGATTATTATACTTTCCCGCAGAAAGAAGAATTAATACGTTTTAAGCAAAAGGGGTGTGAGTTATTTTATCAAGCATCTTTAATTAATTTTGTAAAAAAATATTATTGCCTTGACCTAACCATTGAACAGTTAGGATACCAGTAAATTATCTAAAGGATTTTTCCCAGCTGTGATAGCTATAGCTAATCTGTTTTTTAGAGAGGGGGTACTCGACAGGTAGTATAATCATTAAATATGGCATATATTCTATAATTATTAAATCCAATTATTCATAAAGGAGACTGGTTTATGAAAAGGCTACTTTGTATATGTATTTTGCTTGGATATTCGTTTGTATTGGCCCAAACTGAAAGTGTGCAAGATAGTCCTCCAATTGCTGCAGTCCAATTTTCAGGTTCTGGGATTACTGATTTGGAGACTCAAGTTTTATTCAATCGATTTCTTGAGGAGTTGACGAAAGCAAGTGATAACTCGTTAATGGATCAGGAAAATATCAATGAAAAAATAGCGGGATTGGAAATTGGAACAACAGGCTGTATATCGGATGAATGTTTACAGGAGGGTTTAGGTGCTCTAGGTGTTCAGCAATTATTGGCGGGATCAATTAATTTTACAAAAAATAAATATAGGCTTAAAGTGCGAAAGCTTGATGCTGCAAAGTCAAAACCAAAGAAATATTCATTTCGATATAAAGGCGAACCCGATGGTTTTATTACGGAGCTTGAAGTATTGGCATGGGAAATTATGGGTAAAGAAGCTCCTGAAAGACTCACAGGAAAAAGAAAGCCAAATCAAGAATCTATGATCGAAAAAATAGTTGAAAACCCAATGTTTGGCAAAGCGGTTGTTCTTGCAGCCGCTGGAGTTGCAGGATCTTCATATGTGAAGAACGCTGGTGGTGCCAAAACTTCAAAAGATGCTGCTAACGCCCAAGATAAAACATGGTCTGGATATCAAAGTGCTTATGATGCTCATATGAAAAGTGCTGATAGTGCACAAATGAAAGCAAATTTATCTTTAGTTGCTGCAATAGGTACTTTAGCATATGGTTATTTTACTGGAGTTTTTAGTGATGACGATTGATAAATAATTGGCAGACCTTTTTTGAAAAATACATCTAAAAAATCAAAGTATAAATCAATCACCGAATCGGATTGGTGGAAAAAGAAAAAACCTCTACCTAAAGATCACCCGTTTCTTTTCAGAGAAAATACTGGCAAGAAACGTAAAGTTTTGAAAGGTGAACAGAATGAATAGGAAACTCCCCCATATTACTTTTTCAATAGTAATATTAATGACAATTGGATATTTATTTGCTCAGGATGGATTGAATAAACAAAAACCTGAAGAGATGCTAATTGAAGGTGAAGTAGTAGATCTTGCCTGTTTTACATCCCGTGAATTGAGTGGAGAAGGCCATAAATCCTGCGCTATGCGCTGTCTCACTCGAGGCACACCTGCAGGTCTGGTCGATTCGAATGGGAATGTATTTGTAATTATTGGACCTAGTCCAGGTTACGCACCCTATGCTGCCCAAACCATTCGACTGAATGGCAGTGTTGAAGGAGGCAGAATCAGCCCTAAAAAAATGGAGGCAAAAGCTGGGGAAACATGGGAGAAGGTGAAGCTGAGTGGAGGTGCTCCGAACACGAATTAATCATTCGCTGAATTAATCATCGTTTTTGAATTGAACCATTTTCTCTAGATTTTTTCAGTACTAATGGAGTTGATTATATATCCATATGATGATGAAAAAAGTAATTTTTATTTTATTAATACAATTTTCTGGATGTACTGCTCCCAAAAGTACTTATCAAACTGAAGATTTTACCTGTTATCCAAAAGCAGTTTACCTTTTTCGTCATGCCGAAAAACAAATCATTAAGGGTGAGGACAACCCAGAATTAACCAGAGCGGGTTTTTCTCGTTCCAATGCCCTGGCAAAGGCCATGGCAGATATTACACCAGGATTAATTTATTCCAGTGAATATGCTCGTACACAGCAGACTGTAGCACCACTGGCAAAACAGTGGGGCAGCGATATTATTATTAAAACAGCGAAGAATCCCGAAGCTCAGATTGAAGCTGCACTTTCTAACTGCAATCAGCATGTAATAATTGCTGGCCACTCAAACACGATACCAAATTTAATTTCACTGTTTGGCGTGATGGAAGAAATCGCCATTGAAGATAATCAGTATGGTGATCTTTTTATTATTGAATGGGAAAATGCCAAACCGAAGCTTCGAGTTGAACAGGTGGGCGAATAGGGCACGATGCATGGATGAAAAAAGTCAAATATTAGAAAAATACCGACGTACCTCAGATCATCACGAATATGCAGAAATCCGGGATTTATATAAAAAACATTCTATTGCTGAGGATAATCGTGATTTACCAGGACTGATTTCTACTCTGACAACCGATTGTGTTTACAAATTAGTGCAAGAACAAGTGCGCTGGGACGGACATGAAGGTGCCCAGGCATTCTATACGAGTTTACTTTCAGCTTTTCCCGACATACATTTTGATCTGACTGATATTGTTATTGGGCCTCAAGGTGTTTGCGAAGAGGCCGATGTAACTGGGACTCACCTGGGTGAATGGCTAGGAGAAAAACCAACGGCAGAACCTATCGATTTTTCAGTGATTATTTGGTTCCCTTGGTCCGTTAAAGAGAAACTGTTTCAAGGTGAAAAAATCTATATTATTGAAAAAATAAAAATGAAATAGATTCATGAATAATAAATTTAAATATTTATTTGTCTATCTATTGTTATTCTGTTCTCATAATGCAATCATATTTGCAGATTCAAAACCTCGTGCCCGAGATTTAGGTATTTCATTTGAAGGAAAAACCGGGCCAAACAATGCAATCACTGATGTAGAAGGTATTTTAGTTGGTCACAGCACCATTATCAAAGGAGATGGGAAATTGGTTGTGGGAAAGGGGCCAGTACGAACAGGTGTTACAGTTGTTTTGCCCAAAGGGAAAAAATACGACCCTGTTTTTGCAGGTTGGTATTCTTTGAATGGAAATGGTGAGATGACAGGTACCACTTGGGTCGAAGAATCTGGTTTTATGGAGGGCCCACTGGCAATCACAAACACTCACAGCGTGGGTGTAGTCAGAGATGCAATCACCAAAGAGTCACCCTGAAGAAGTGGAAATGATCATAGACATCGCTTGCAGGTCATCGTCTGCAAGCTAGCCGCACGCAAGCCTGACTGCTGGTCACTCCTCCCCTCCACGCTGGTTTCAGCGATGGTACTTGCACCATGTGTCGGCCGATGAGGATCATCACGGTGATTGTGGCCGTGGACAGGTTTC